>Ga0316189_10004024_pt1 | contig 14198 bp, 1 predicted proteins | sample LowCovwburrow_MG_FD_204930 | JGI IMG/M metagenome (GOLD analysis project Ga0316189, IMG submission 204930) | Coastal sediment microbial communities from Maine, United States - Lowes Cove worm burrow | ecosystem: Environmental > Aquatic > Marine > Coastal > Sediment | place: USA: Maine...
CTGAGTCTGGCGCGAGCACCGAGCGATGTTTTGGTGCCGACGGCAGCGGAGGCCGACTGGCGGGGCGCCGTGGTCGGTGACGATCTGGGGCAAGTGCGCGAGAGGCTGGCGAGCCTGACCGAGCCCTCGTCGGGCTCCGAGGGGGTGTTTGTCGGTCGCGGGTCGGAGCAAAGGCCGGCCGTGGCGTTCTTTGTCGCCGGTATCGGCGGCGAATGGTCGGGGATGGCTCACTCCCTGCTCGTGCGCGAGCCAGTCTTTCGTGCCCATATCGAGCGCTGTGACGCCGCCGCGCGGAGATACGCAGGCATTCGCGTGCTCGACGCGCTCGCCGCCCGTGAGCGACCTTCTGGGGCCGATGTCAACGGTGTTTGCCAGGTGGCCTTCGGCATCGCCCTCGGCGCTCTTTGGCGCTCTTGGGGGATCTCGCCGGATGCGGTGGTAGGTCATAGCATTGGTGAGATCGCCGCTGCATGCATCGCCGGTGCCATCCAGCACGAGGAGGCCATCCGAATCATGTGCCTTCAGGCGGAGTTTGGCATGCGGACGGCAGGGCATAGCGGGCTCGTGTATGTGGCGACCCTCGTCGAGCGTGCTGAGGCCCTGATGGACCCGGGCTCGTCGCTCTCGATCGCCGTCGACGAGGGGGAGGCTGTGGTCGTCGGTGGCCGTTTGACGGAGCTCGAGGACCTCTGCTCCCGGCTCGTCGCCGAGGGCATCGACCACCGTCGGGTCGAAACGGACATCGCGCCGCATACCTCCCTCTTGCGGCCGTTTGAAGACGAACTGCGTCAGGCCATCGGCTCGGTGACAAACGCAGAGACGACGCTGCCGCTCTTCTCCTCGGTCACCGGGGATCGGATCTCCGGCGCCGAGCTGGACGCGCGCCATTGGGCCCGAAATCTCACTCATCGCGTCGAGCTCGCCGGGGCGTTGCGCCAGATCAGCGCTGCTGGGATCACCGATGTCATCCAGCTCTCGCCGCACCCTATTCATACCCGGAGCATCAGCAGCTGCTTGAGCAATGGCGCTGGGGGCCGGCCGCGGGTTTGGGCGTCGCTTCGCCGCGGCGACGCCCACTCCGCGCATTTTCACTCGGCCGCCGGATTGCACGCCGCCGGGGTCGATATCGACTGGGCGGCGGCTACCGGTCGTCGCGAGCGCAAGGGGGCGGCGGTCCTGGTGATGTCGGCACGAACGCCTGGCTCCCTGCGTTCGCTGGCAGAGGCGTGGCGCGCTCGGCTCGACAAAAAGGCGGATGCCGAGCCCCTGGCGGATCTTTGCCTGAGCGCGGCCATCGACCGGGCGCAATTTGTCGAACATCGACTCGCTCTTTCGGGGCCGGATCGAAGGGCTCTCACGCAGAGCCTCGACAGCTGGCTGGGCGGTGATTTACCAGTGGGGGCGAGCGAGGGGACGGCTCGTCGAGCGTCGCGCCTGGTGTTCCTCTTCTCTGGGCAGGGTGCCCTGTGGAGCGGAGTCGGGCGAAAGCTCCTCCGTGAGGAGCCGGTGTTTCGCCGCTCGTTCATGGAGTGTGATGAGCTTCTGCGCGAATATGCGGGTGTTTCGCTGCTGGAGGCCTTCCACGACGATGACGCCCCGCGGGGCGACGATACCGAGACCACGCAGCGGCTCCTCTTTGCCACCCAGGTCAGCCTGGCCGCGCAATGGTCAGCCTGGGGCATCGAGCCGGACGCCATCGTCGGCCAGAGCGTGGGCGAAGTGGCGGCGGCGCATGTGGCCGGTGCCCTGAGCCTGGAGGACGCGGTCCGCCTCATCGTCCACCGCGGCCGCTGTCTGCAAAAGACCGTGGGCACGGGGGGGCTTATGCTGGTCGGCCTCATAGGTCCTCTGCTCGAAGAATTTCTTGCTCGCCATCCGGGCCTGACCCTTTCAGCGCGAAACGCCGTGAGCAGCTCGCTTGTCGCCGGGGACGTGGCTGCGCTCACCGCTGCGCACAGCGAGCTCGAAGAGCGCGGGGAGCTCGCGCGGATGCTCAATACTGCGTTTCCGGCCCATAGCCACTTGGTCGAGCCTATCCTCGAGGAGTTCGTGGCCTCGGTGGGGGCGATCTCCCCTCGCTCGGCCAGGGTGCCGCTCTTCTCCACCGTCACGGCAACGCGGGTCGACGGGTCGGAGCTGGATATCGACTACTGGCGGGGCAATATCCGCCAGCCGGTTCTGCTTGCGCCCACCCTCGATACGGTGATCGGGGCTGGCTTTGGCGATTTTCTCGAGATCAGTCCACACCCGGTGGTCAAGGTGGCCGTCCGGCAGCAACTCGCCGCTCTCGGCAAAGATGGTCTGGTCACCCACAGCCTGCGCCGCGGACAGGATGACGGCGAGCAGCTCATGGCGACGATAGCCGAGCTCTTTGTTGCCGGCCATGCGCCCAAATGGCGGGCGATCGATCCGGACGCCGGGCGTGTGCATGATTTGCCCCGCTACCCCTGGGAGCGTGAGCGCTATTGGCTTCCTGCGACGAAAGGGCGCGAGCAGGTGTCCACGAGGGTGTCGGATTCGCTCCTCGGTGAGCGCCTGTCGATGTGTGATGACGTCGACACGGTGATCTGGCAGGCGGAACTCTCGAGCGCTCGACCGGCGTGGCTTCGTGACCACCGGGTGCGCGGAGATGTGGTGGTGCCGGGGGCCGCCTGGGTCGAAATGGCGCTTGCCGCGCTATCCTCCCAGGAGGCGTTTGCGGCGTCGGATCTCGAAGTTGCGTCGCTAGACATGGTCACGGCGCTCACCGTGCATGAGCTGTCGCGTCCGGTGCAGATCAGCGTGCGGGCCAGGGGCGCCGGGCGCTGGCATTTTCGCGTGGCGAGCCGGGCCCGCAAGACTGAGCGCTGGGAGCTGCACTGCGAGGGCGAGCTTCATCGCGTGCAGGCGGATCCGGGCGTCGGCAGAGAGCAGGACCAAGACTTTCGCGGCGACGGCGAGGTGATTCAAGGGGCCGCGCTCTACGCGGACCTGGCAGCCAGTGGTTTGGAGTACGGCCCCGGATTTCAGTCGATCCTCCGGCTGCAACGCGGGAAGACCTCCGGGGGCCTCGAGAGCGCTCGGGCCGAGCTTGAGCTTGCGCCTTCGCTTGCCGGCTCTGAGCTTGTGGGTCTGCACCCAGCCTTGCTCGACGGCTGTTTTCAGGTGCTGGCCGCTGCCCTCCCCAAGGGGGAGACCACGTGGCTACCCACTCATCTCTCGGGTCTTCGCGTGCTCCGCTCGGGGGTTGGCAAGCTCTCGGTGTGCGCCACTCTCACCGAGTTCGATGGCCTGGAGGCGTGCGGTTCTCTGGTCGCCTGGGACGAAGGCGGTGCGCCGGTGCTGGTGGTTCGGCGATTCATCGCCCGGGCGTTGAGTCCGACCGCGCTGGCGCCGGTGCGCGATTGGAGCTACGCCGAGCGCTGGCTGCCAGCGCCGGTCGAGCGCTCGCGGAGCGACGGCCGCTTTGTCTTGGTGACCGAGGACAATGGCTTTGCCCGCGCGGTCGCCAAGGCGCTCGAGGCACGTGGCGCGACGGTGGAGCTCGCCGCGAGCGAGAGCCGCTCAATGGCGGCGGCGACGCGAATCGTGGTGTTTAGCGACTTCGCGGCGGATGTCGCCCCTCAGGGGGAAGCTCTAGGAGGCCGTGGTGACCGTCCCACGCGCTCTCGCTTGCCCTCGCCGGCCCTCCTGGCGCCGCCGAGGCCTGCGGTCGAGGACCAGGGATTGTTGCGCGAGGGCACACGGGACGGTCACCACGGTCACCTCGAGTCGGGCCTGGTCGAGCTGATGCGTCTGGTCGAGCTGACGCGGTCACCTGGCGAGCATCAGCGAGTCATCGTCACCCGCGGCGCTCGATCCGTGGCGGGCTCGGAGGTCTGTCCGGCGGCGGCGTTGGCCTGGGGTTTTGGCCGCACCTTGGCCTGTGAGCGCCCGGCGAGCTTCGCCGGGCTCGTCGATCTGCCGCCGCGTGGATCGGCTGGCGACCCGGATGAGGATGAGTCCACGGCGCAGGCGCTGGCCGAGGCTCTCTTGGCCGACGATGCCGAGGATCAGATCGCGCTTCGGGGCGGGCGGCGCTATGTGGCGCGTCTAGGCCGGGTCGAGCTGGATGATGCAAGCGGCGTCCGGCTACGCGCAGACGCGAGCTATCTCATCACCGGTGGGCTCGGCGGGCTCGGTCTGGCCACCGCCCGCGTGCTGGTGGAGCGGGGTGCCCAGCGCCTACTCTTGATGAGCCGCAGTGGTCTGCCACCACGCCGGCAGTGGGCAGAGCTTTCAGCGGACACCGATATCGGCCGAAGGGTGGCGGCGGTACGCGAACTGGAGCGCCTGGGCGCGACCGTGCGCTCTGCCGCCGTGGACGTCGCCGATGCCGAGGCCGTGGCGCGGGTCGTCGACGCCTACGAGGACGAGCATCCGGGCATCTGCGGGGTGATTCATGCCGCCGGAGTGCTGCGCGATCAGACTATCGACAACATCGACATCGACGCCGCCCGCGAGGTCTTGCGGCCCAAGCTGCTCGGCGCTTCGGCGTTGGATCAGCGCTTTCAGCGGCCGCTGGACTTCTTCGTGCTCTTTTCGTCGGTGGCGGGGGTCATCGGCTCACCCGGGCAGGCGGTGTACTCCGGCGCCAATGCCTTCTTGGACAGCCTGGCCGCCAAGCGGCGAGCCCAGGGGCTGTCTGCGCAGAGCCTGGCATGGGGGGTGTGGGCGGATATCGGCCTTGCCGCGGCCCTCGGTGTCCGCGGCGATCGTCTGGCCGGACTTGGCATGCACGGAATTCCTCCGCGCCGCGGCCTCGAGCTGCTCTTGCGCACGCTCGACAGCGCCTATCCAGCGTTGATGCTCGCGCCGGTATCGTGGCAGCGCTACCGCGAGCGGGTCGCTGGTGCGCGGGCGCCCTTCTTCGATGAACTGGCGGGGGCGCAGTCGGCAGCGGAGGCAGACGCCGATGTCGAGCAGATCCGCATCTGCATCGCCCAGAGCGCACCCGGGCAGCGCGTCGAACTCCTGGCCGATTGGCTGGCGGCCAAGATCGAGAAGACCCTGCGCCTGGGAGCGGGTCAGCTCGAACACGATGTTGGCATGAACTCGGTGGGCATAGACTCCCTATTCGCCACCGAGCTGCGCAATCACATCGAGAGCGAGCTCGGTCTGGGGCTGCCGGTCACCGCCTTGCTCGGCGATGCGACGGTGAGCGGGACGGCGGAGAGGCTCGCGGCGCTGATGTCCACGGCCTCGGCCGATACAGCGCCGGAGACCGGAGCTCCGCCCGAACCGTCCGTGGACGAGCTGGCCCCGGCGGGGCCCCTCTCTGAGGGCCAGCGCGCTCTCTATTTTCTCCACCGCCTGGCGCCGGAGAGCACCTCCTATCATGTAGTCAACGCCTTTCGTCTCCACTTCGACGTGGACCACCAACGCTTCGAGCAGGCCCTGCACATGGTCATTGAGCGGCATCCGCTCTTGAATATGTACTGCCCGAGCGAGCGCCCAGAGTATCGTCTGATGGGGACCTTGCCCGCGCTCGGGGAGGTGGACGCCCGGGGGCGGACAAAGGCCAAGGTGCAAGAGCTCCTTGACGGGCTCCTGTGGCAGCCGTTCGATCTCGAGCGGGAGCGGGTGTTTCGCGCCTGGCTGCTCTGGACCGACGATGGCCCGATCTTTGCCAGCGCCATACACCATATCGCGGTCGACTTCTGGTCGGGGGCTCTTGTCCTTGCCGAGCTCGCGGAGCTCTACGCGGCCCTAGTCGAAGGTCGCCCGCCGGCGCTACAACCTCTGGCGGCCAACTATGGAGATTTTATCCGCTGGCAGGGCGATATGCTCGCCTCACCTCGGGGGCGGGAGCTGGAGAGTTATTGGCGCGAGCGGCTGGCCGGTGAATTGCCGATCGTCGAGCTGCCCATGGATCACCCGCGTCCCAAGGTGCAGCAATTTCGCGGGCGCACGCTGCCCTTCGAGCTGACGCCCGCGCTCGGCCGCGGGCTGGCGAAGCTCGCCCGAGCACAAGGGGTCACCCTCTTCACCGTATTAATGTCAGCACTTCAGACGTTGATCAGCCGCTATGTCGGCCTTGACGATGTCTTGGTGGGGGCTCCGATGGCCGGGCGCGGGCGGCCGCAATTCGAAGGTGTGGCCGGCTATTTCGTCAACCCCGTGGTCATTCGCGGGCGGTTCTCGCCTGATATGGGGTTTGATGAACTCGTCCGCCAGCTCGACGGCCGCATCGCCGAAGCGCTCGACAATCAGGACTATCCATTTGCTCGGTTGGTCGACGATCTAGGGGTCGAGCGCGACGCCAGCCGACCACCGCTCATGCAGGTGATCTTCGGCTTCGACCAATCCAAGAGCATCGAGGAGCTAGGGGTTTTGGCCGTCGGGGCAGCCGGCGATCGCTTCGAGCTGGCAGGGCTGCCCATGGAGGCCCTGGAGATCCCCCAGCAGGCACTTCAGGCCGACTTGACCCTGATGATGACCCGCGTGGGGGAACGGCTCCTGGGCGCCTGGCAGTACGATGGCGATCTATTCGAGCAGGCGACGATCGCCCGGTTCAACGAGCATTTTGCCACCCTCTTGCGGAGGGTGAGCGCCGAGCCGACGACCTCGGTCTCGAGGTTGCCCTTGCTCTCGCCAGCGGAGCTGGAGGCGCAAGGTGGCTGGAACGCGACCGCATGGGAGAGCAACGCGCCAGGGAACCTCTACACGCCATTTGCGACGCAAGCAGCGGCCCGGCCGAACGCACCGGCGGTGATCGCTGCCGATCGCGAGTTGAGCTACGGAGAGCTCCTGCAGGAGGTCGAGGCCCTCGCCGCCCAGCTCTTTGCCGCCGATGTTCGACCCGAGACCCTCGTCGCGGTGGTCTGCGACAAGGGGTGGGCCCAGGTGGTCGCGGTGCTGGCGATCTTGCGGGCCGGCGCCGCCTATCTGGCGCTGTCTCCGAGCCTGCCCGCCGCTCGTCTGGCGCGCCTTCTCGACCACGGCCAGGTCCGGGTGGTGATCTCCGGCGCGCGCGAGGACGCTGCCTGCGCCTGGCCGACGGGCGTACGGCGAATTTTGGTGGGTTCGTCCCCCAGGGGAGAGGTCCAGCTGCCGCCGCTGACGCCTGGCGGCGAACAACTGGCGTATGTCATCTACACGTCCGGCTCCACCGGCGAACCGAAGGGAGTGATGATCGAGCATCGAAGCGCCCTCAACACCCTCTTCGATCTCATCGATGCGTACGAGATCGGGCCCGGTGATCGGGTCTTGGCCGTGTCGGCGCTGAGCTTCGATCTCTCGGTCTGGGACATCTTTGGCGCCCTCGCCGCGGGGGCAACGGTGGTGGTACCCGAGGGGCGGCCGAACCCGGATCCTGCCTATTGGGCGACCCTCGTCGCCGAGCAGGGCATTACCCTCTGGAACTCGGTCCCGGCGATTGTGGCGATGGTCGTCGACCACGCCGAGCGCCGCCCAGAGATCGATCTGAGCTCGCTTCGTCATGTATGGATGAGCGGAGATTGGATCCCTCTGAGCTTGCCCGAGCGTCTGCGCGTGTTGGCCCCCAACGCCCGACAGTTGAGCATGGGCGGCGCGACCGAGGCCTCGATCTGGTCGATCTCCTACCCCATCGACGCCGTCGATCCGAGCTGGCGCAGCGTGCCCTATGGACGGCCCATGCGCAATCAGCGCTTCTATGTCCTGAGCGACGCTCTGGAGCCCTGTCCGGTGGGGGTGAAAGGTGAGCTGCACATCGGTGGTGTTGGCGTGGCCCGTGGCTACTGGCGCGATCCGGAGCGGAGTGCAGACCGCTTTGTCGAGCATCCGGAGAGTGGCGAGCGTCTGTACAAGACCGGCGACCTGGGTCGCTACGACGAGAACGGGGTGATCGAGTTCCTTGGCCGCCGCGACTCGCAGATCAAGCTGCGTGGATTTCGTATTGAGCTAGGCGAGGTGGACGCGACGCTAGCCCAGCACGCGTTGGTCGAGAGCTGCGTGTCGATGGTTCGAGAGATCAACGGGGCTGACGGGTTGGTCTCCTACGTGGTGCCCGACGACGAGGCGGCCCGGGCCGCCCAGCACGCTCAGATCATCGCCAGCTGGGAGACCACCTTCGATCGCGTGTACGTCGAGAGCGCGCATGCATCCCTCGACTTCGACATCGCCGGTTGGACGAGCATGTTCACCGGGGAGGATCTTCCAGCGGAGGAGATGCGCCAGTGGCTGGCCGAGACCGTGGCGCTCATCGACGGGCTCGCGCCGCGGCGGGTCCTCGAGGTCGGATGCGGCACAGGCATGTTGCTTTGGCGTATTGCCCCGCACTGCGAGGTCTACGAGGCGGCCGACATCTCGGCCGCAGTGCTCGACAAGCTGGCGGCCGAGGTCGAACGCCGCCAGCTCGCACAGGTGCGACTGCATCATTGCCCGGCCGATGACCTGGGGGAAATACCCACGCGAGCCTTCGATACGGTGATTCTCAACTCGGTGGTTCATTACTTCCCCAGCGTCGCCTACCTCTGCGAGGTGGTGGACGGGTTGGTGGACCGTACCTGCGACGGCGGCCACGTGCTGGTGGGCGATATTCGCAGCCTCTCGGTGCATACGGCGGTGCACGCGGCCATCGCCCTGCGGCAGTGGGCCGGCGAGCCCGCCGATGTCGATAGCATTCGCGCCCGGGCGCTGGAGATGGCCGGCGCGGATTCGCAGCTGGTGGTCGCCCCTGAGGTCTTCATGCACCTGGCCGAGCGGCATCCGCGTATCTCCGGGGTGCGCATTCACCCCAAGCTCGACGGTGGCGACAATGAACTCACGGCCTATCGCTACGAGGTGATCTTCGAGGTCGGCGCCCGTCCGACGCCTCGGGAGGTCCGCTGGCACGACTGTCGAGCGGCCGGACTCACGGCCAAGACCCTCAATGCCTGGCTGGGCGAGGGCGGCGCCTTGCTGGCCCTCGCCGGCGTGCCGAACCCGCGTCTGGGCGAGGTGCGGCGAGCGGCATACCGGCTTGGCCTCGAGTCTGAGGGCTCGATCCTTGAGTCTGATGAGGTCGTCGGCTTGAGCCCGGAGCAGGCCCGCGAGATCGCGGCAGCCAAGGGCTATGAGGTCGAGGTGCAGTGGCGTGCGCAGGGGCTAGGTGGCGGTCTCGACATGGTTTTTTGGCCATCCGGCGGCGAGGCTCCGCGCCTGCAGGCGCCAAAACGTGGACGAGGGCCGCTTGCATTGGAGGACTACGGCAACCGCCCGTATCTCGAGGCCCGGGGGCTCGTCGCCGAACTTCGCGGGCATCTGGAGGAGTATTTACCCGCCTACATGGTTCCAGGCGCGATCGTCCCCCTCCGGGCGCTGCCGATGACCAGCAACGGCAAGATCGACCGCGGGCGATTGCCCAAGCCGACGGTGCTCGCCGAGGGGGAGGCCTACGCTCCGCCGCGAGACCAAGCCGAGGCCGACTTGGCAGAGATGTGGGCCGAGGTCTTCAAGCGCAAGCAGGTGGGAGTCGACGATGACTTCTTCGCCCTCGGTGGCCATTCATTGATCGCCGTCGGGCTCATGGCTCGGATTGAGGATCACTTTGAGGTCGAGCTGCCACTGCACGTCATCTTCGAGGCGCCGACCATCGCCGGCCTGCGCGAGGCGCTGCGGCATGCGCCCAAACGACGTGCAGTGCAGAGCATCGAGTCGGATGTGGCTCAGCGCTACGCGGCCTTTCCCTTGACCGAGCTCCAACAAGCCTACTGGCTCGGCGAAGGCGAGGGCTTCGAGCTCGGAGGAGTCACCGCTAGCTATTGGACCGAGTTTTTCATCGACGCGATGGAGCTCGACCATCTAGAGGCGGCCGTTCGGCGCTTGATCGCCCGTCACGACGGGTTGCGGGTGGTCGTCGATGAGGATGGCAGTCAGCGCGTCTTGGCCAAGGTTCCCGAGCTGGAGCTCCCCGTCTTCGAGGCTGAAGACGAAGACGCTGTGGCTGCGGCCCGCGCGCAGATTCTGGCGCGTCCGCTGTCGATGAGCACCTGGCCGCAGATGCACCTGGGGTTGATCCGAGCTCAGGCAGGCTGGCACCTGGTGGTGAACATGGCGCTGGCGTTGATGGACGGCAAAGCCGGCGCGGTGTTTCTCCGGGAGCTCTTCCTCCTCCTGAAGGACCCGGAGGCGGCGCTGCCCGACCTGGAGCTGACCTTGCGCGACTATGTTCTGGCCCGGCGCGCGATCCAGGACGGCGATGTGGGTGCCCAGGCGTTGGCCTACTGGCGCGAGCGGTTGCCCAAGCTTCCGCCAGCACCCGAGCTGCCGCTCGCCCGCCCGCCCTCGACCCTGGCCCGGCAAGCCATGACCCGCCATACGGGGGTGCTTGATCGCGAGACCTGGAGCCGTCTCAAGGCCCGGGCGCAAGAGCACGAGATGACCGCCAACATGACCCTGTGCACCGCGTATGCCGAGGTCCTGGGGCGCTTCTCCCAGTCGTCGCATTTCACCCTCAACGTGCTCTATGCCAATCGCGTCCGCCTTCACCCGGAGACCGACGCCATCGTCGGCAACCTGAGCGCGACGCTCTTGCTAGAGGTCGATGCAGACGCGGGGGCGACCTTCGCGGAGCGTGCAAAGAGCCTGCAGGAGCAGCTCTGGGCCGATCTGGCCCACGGTGTGGTCTCTGGCGTGCGCGTCCTGGGTGAGCTCAATCGGGCGCGACGCGAGCTGGGTCGGGCCAATATGCCCATTGTCTTTGCCAGCACCTTGCCTGACGACGGTGGCGATACCAATCCCTTGCCGCCTGGATGGCGCGAGCTTGGCGGCGGGCTGCAGACCCCGCAGGTGTGGATCGATCACAACCTGGCTCAGCGCGATGGCGCGCTTGTCTACAACTGGGATGTCTGTGATGCACTCTTTCCCGAGGGGCTGATAGACGCGATGATGGCGGCCTATCACGCGCGGCTGTGCCAGCTGGCCGTGCAGCCCGATGCCTGGCAAAGCGGGGATTTCGAGGTTCGCTCGCCAGCAGTGATCGACCGGCAGCGTCGGGCCAACGCCACGGATGGGGCGCGCCCGCGAGGGCGGCTGGATGACGGGTTTTTCGAGCATGCCGCCGCCCAGCCCGAAGCTCCAGCGGTGATCTGTGGGGAGCGCATCTTGAGCTATGGGGAGCTGGCTGGCCGGGCTCGGGCGCTGGCCGGGCGCATCGGCGCGGCGGGCATCGAGGCGGGGCAGCTTGTCGCCGTCGCCATGGCCAAGGGCTGGGAGCAGATCGTCGGCGTTCTCGGGGTCCTCGCCGCGGGTGGGGTGTATGTCCCCATCGACCCGGGTCTGCCGCGGGCCCGGATTCATCATCTCGCCCAGACCTGCGAGCTCTCCCTCGCTATCGTGGAGGCTGGGGGAGCGGCGATCGACTGGCCAGAGACAGTGTCCACCATCGCGGTAAGCGCGGACGATCCCTGCTCAGGCCCGCAGATCGAGGGCGACGGGCAGCCGCAGGATCTGGCCTACATCATCTTCACTTCTGGTTCGACCGGCACACCCAAGGGGGTGATGATCGAGCACCGCGCAGCGCTGGGGACGATCGCGGAGATCAACGAGCGCTTCGCCCTGGGACCTGGCGATCGAGTGCTGGCGCTCTCCTCGTTGAGCTTCGATCTCTCGGTCTGGGACGTCTTTGGGACCCTGACCGCAGGGGCTGCGATCGTCATCCCGGAGCCCGAGGCCACGCGCGATCCAGGTCGCTGGGCCTCGCTGATGGACGAGGCGGGGGTGACGGTCTGGAACTCGGTGCCGGCCCTCTTCGAGATGGCCGTGACCTGGCTGGCCGGTCATGGTCGTTCGCCCTCGAAACTGCGGCTGGCCCTGCTCAGCGGGGATTGGATTCCGCTCACCCTGGCGGATGCAGGCCGGGAGATCTGGCCCGAGCTCAAGGTCATCAGCCTCGGCGGCGCCACCGAGGCCTCCATCTGGTCGGTGAGCTATATCATCGACGCCGTAGAGCCTGATTGGGTGAGCGTGCCCTACGGTCGTGGCTTGCGAAATCAGCGGATCTACGTGCTCGATGAACACCTGCGGCCCTGTCCTGAGCAGGTGCGCGGCGAGCTCTATCTCGCTGGCGATGGGCTTGCCCGCGGCTACTGGAAGGACCCTGAGAAGACCGCCGCAGCCTTCTTCTCCCACCCGCGCACCGGCGAGCGTCTATATCGTACCGGCGATTGGGGGCGTTGGCGACGGGATGGTCAGGTCGAGTTCCTCGGCCGGCAGGATTCTCAGGTCAAGGTGGGCGGCTACCGTATCGAGCTCGGGGAGATCGAGGCGGCGTTGCTCGAGCATGGGGAGATCGCTCAGGCGGCGGTCGTGGTCTCGGACACTGCCGGTGGACAGAAGCGGCTGCTCAGCTTCGTCGTGCCTGTCGATGACATATCTCTATCCCGCGACGAAGTGCGCGAATTTGTGGCTGCTCGAGTGCCTTCCTACATGGTCCCGGCGGAGGTTGTTCTCCTCAAAGAGATGCCCCTATCCGCCAACGGCAAGGTCGACAGAGGACAGCTTGGACGGCCGCAGGCGGTCCAGACAGGAGCGCCCGAGCGGCGACCGCGTCGAGGTCGTGAGCGCGAGCTGGCCCGTATCTGGTCGGACTTATTGGGGGTTGCCGAGCTCGGGACCGATGACGATTTCTTCGAGCTCGGCGGCACTTCTCTCCTCGCAGTACAGCTCACGGCTCGGCTGCGACGTCAGCTCGGCTTCGAGCTCTCCTTGCCGAAATTTTTCGCCGATCCGACCATCGCCGCCCTGGCTCGGCTTTTGCGGGATAACCACGCCGCGGACTGGTCGCCGCTGGTGACCATCGAGCCCGGAGCAGACGAAACACCGCTCTACCTCGTCCATCCGGTGGGTGGTAATGTCCTCTGTTACCAGCCGCTGGCTCAGCTCTTTGGCAGCCGACGGCCACTCTACGGTCTGCAATGTTGCTTTGACGCCGACGATGAGGATGCTATGAGCGTCGAGGCCATGGCCGAGCGCTACGTCAACGCCATCGTCGAGTCAGGGGCCAAAGGTCCGCTGTGTATCGGTGGTTGGTCCATGGGGGGCGTCATCGCCTGGGATATGGCTGCCCGGCTCTCGGCCGCCGGGGTCGAGGTGGCTCAAGTCGTGCTAATCGACTCGATCATGCCCGATCCCGAAGAGCCCAGAATGGGCGAAGAGCGACTCTTCTTGCGGTTCTTGCGTGATCTCAACGGGGGGCGCGGTCCCCGCGAGTCCGGGGATGTCGAGCCCTGGTCGAGCGCAGATCTGGGCGAGCGCTTCCAGGAGGCCATGAGCCGGGGGCAGCTCCCGCGCACCCTCGATGTCGCGCTTCTCACCAGCGTCTATCGAGTGTTTCGCAAGAACCTCGACGCGCTGCACGATTACCGTCCGCAGCCGCTGGAGACGCCGGTCATCATCCTGGAGGCTGCCGTCGAGGCTGAGCGTCGTTCGTCTCCGGCGACGGAGGCCTGGCTGGCGCTGGCCCGGGGCAGCTCGATCTCCGGGCAAATCCCCGGCGACCACTACACCCTGATCGACGCAATGCACCGGGAAGCGCTGGTAAAGGCGATCACCGACGCGCTTGAGCAGAACTAGGCAGAAAGTGGCAGAGCTAGGCAAAATGAGCAGAGACAAGAATGCCTACACCATCACCTCGACCGCGACGTGCAAGCGGACACCTGTGGTGTTCTTTGCGCTTCATGAGCTCGGCTGCAAGTACGAGGTGAAGCTCGTCGAGCCAGGTGAGCTGGCGGCGGTTCATCAGACCATCGGTCCGGCTCTCACCCATGGCGACTTCGTGCTCCTCGAGCTGGACGCGATCCTTCGTTATCTCGCACGAGTCGGCGACCGTGATGCCCTGGCAGGTCGGGGACCCCAGGAGGAGGCGCGAATCGATCAGTTCATGGAGTTGCAGACGCGCTGGTGGCAGGGGCCCTTGGCGAGGATGGCCGGGTCCAGCCGCGAGAGTGCCGCCCGTGAGCTGGCCACCGCGCGGCGGGCGCTTGGAGCGCTGGAGCGATGGCTCTCGAACTCTGCCTATGCGCTGGCGCGCTTCTCCGTTGCCGACCTGCCGTCTGTGTTGCTGATGGCTGCCCCGCTGCTGGGTATCGAGCTAGCCCAGTACCCCCACCTGGCGGCGTACCTGGAGCGGCTCCTCTCGCGACCGGCGTGGCAACGAGCGCACCAGCACGCCCGCGAATTCGGCATGCTGGATTCGCGCGCGCTTCCCTGAAAAGCGA
>Ga0316189_10004025_pt1 | contig 14196 bp, 14 predicted proteins | sample LowCovwburrow_MG_FD_204930 | JGI IMG/M metagenome (GOLD analysis project Ga0316189, IMG submission 204930) | Coastal sediment microbial communities from Maine, United States - Lowes Cove worm burrow | ecosystem: Environmental > Aquatic > Marine > Coastal > Sediment | place: USA: Maine...
AATGATATGTATATCAGATCAGGAGTCAACACTTGGAACATCCACAACCGCATTTTGAAACAAAGCCATTATCCCCAATCCAATACCTCTTAATAGAACAACTAACGCCTTATGATCGAAACGCACGCACACATTCGAGGCGCCAAGTGAAGCAGATCGCAGAAAGTATCAAACGCTTTGGGTTTGTGAACCCGGTTCTCATTTCTGATGAAGGACAAATAATTGCAGGGCATGGCCGCATTGAAGCGGCAAAGCTGTTGGGCATTCAAACAGTACCGACCTTGCGCTTGTCGCATCTGAGTGCAGATGAGCGACGTGCTTATGTTCTTGCTGACAATAAGCTCGCGGAAAACGCAGGCTGGGATCAGGAGATACTGGCGATTGAATTGCAAGCTCTTATTGACTTGGACTTTGATGTTGAACTGACGGGGTTTTCTCTGGCGGAGATTGATATCACACTGGATGCGGTGAGTGGGGTGTCCCATAAATCTGAAGCTGCTGACCAATTGCCACCCGTTTCAACGGGACCAGCCGTAACGCAGTTTGGTGATCTTTGGGCATTGGGTGAACACCGCTTGTTATGCGGTGACGCACAAGTCACGCGAGATATCCAACACCTTGTCGGGGACCGCCCGGTTGATCTGATTTTTACCGACCCACCATATAATGTTGCCATTGATGGTAATGTTGGTGGCTTGGGTGCAGTAAAGCATCGCGCATTTGCTTTTGCGTCAGGGGAAATGTCCCAAGATGAATTTACGGCATTCCTGACGGGGACGTTGGGTCATGCAGCATCTGTCGCAAGAGATGGTGCCATTGCATTTGTCTGCATGGATTGGCGGCATATGTCCGAGATGTTGGCCGCGGGACAATCTGCGTTCACTGAACTTAAGAACTTATGTGTATGGAATAAGACCAATGCAGGTATGGGGACATTTTACCGGTCCAAGCATGAACTGGTCTTTGTTTACAAGATCGGTACGGCAACACACACCAATAGCTTTGGTCTTGGAGAGACAGGACGGTATCGCACCAACGTTTGGGATTATGCGGGCGCTAATGTTGTGGGTGGTGCGCGCGATGCTGATCTTGCCATGCACCCAACTGTAAAGCCTGTTGCAATGATCCGTGACGCGATTGAGGATTGTAGCAAACGGGGCGATGTGGTTCTTGATATTTTTGGCGGTTCCGGAAGTACATTGATAGCGGCAGAAACCTGTGGCCGTAAAGCACGGTTGTTGGAATATGATCCGCTTTATTGTGATACGATCATTCGAAGATATGAAGCACAAACCGGTAGGGTCGTACGACATATGGAAACGGGGGAGAATTTTACAGAGCGTGCGCAAATGTCAGAACCCGCGCTTAAGCAGGAGGCTGTATGATGGCCAGATCTCCCAAAAATACGAAACCCACCGACACAAGAATACTGACCGATTTTGACAAATGTGTTGAGGCCGTTGCATCGCAGCAGGTTCCCATCACAAAAAACGGCCAGGCAAAGGTAATGACCGCAATGGAAGCGGTGCTGCAAAAGCAGTTTATGACAGCCATCGCTGGTAGCCCACATGCGCAAAACCAGTTCTTGAGAAATGTGCAACATGCTGAGCAAGCCAAACGCGAGGTTATGGAAAAAGATATCGAGGACTGGACACGTATTAAATGGCACCAACAAAAGCTCTATGAAGCACATCAAGAACAATACGGGTGTGATCCTGAGGTTTACCCGCATCCGGATGATATTGTAATCTCTTATGAAAACGGAGTGTCTATCGACGGGCCGATGGATAAAGAGGCGGCACGTAAAGTGCAAAATACAATTGCGATGATAGATGCCTGGCTTTACCAGCGCGCACTTGATTGGGCACGTAAAGGGCGCGGTGAAGCGCATGAAGTAAGCCCGGGCGATCCCTTAATAATGGCGAATGTACTTAATCAGTGCCTTCCCAAACGTTTGCGACGATCCGACAATGAGATGATAGGCCTGATGATGAAGTTGGAACGCCGACCGATCCGTATGTTGCTCAAGGAAACCTATGCGGCCTGGAAAGCGGCGGGCTGTCCTAGACGCAGAGGCGAATATGCGCCACCACCTGAAAAAATGATGGCTGTGTTGAATGTAAGCACCGAACTTACGCGATGGTATGCGCAGAACAAGACTGATTTGAGCGGATTGAATGAGGTTGTAGAAGACCTTGTTCATGAACATTTTGGGGTGATGTGACCAGGAACGCCTGATTTGAAAAAGAAAGCTAAAGGCTGGAAGATCACAACATTCCTCATGGAATTATACCGTTTTTTGTTGAGGATTTTAGGAATGTTTTTTATTCTGAGCCCAATAATTATCTATTTATTTGATTGCACTCTAGAGATTATTAGCTGAAGTATCTAATCCTTCAAATTTAATGCCAATTGTTTATTCGTTTTAACTGCCTCAAGTAAAAATTGCATTTATTTCAGCACCAGAAATCACACCTTCCGTAACAAGAGTTTTGGCACAATGTTGAATTGTTCCAAAGTCGAGTTTCCCCCGCAGATCGCGTTGGTTATTTTGATCGCGAAACTGGCTTACAAGCCCAGATACTTTTTCATCAAAGGTTAAAAACTCTGAGAGAATTGTACGCCCTGAAAATCCAATATTATTGCATTTAGAACATCCGTCCCCGCTGCATTCAATGCATAACTTTCGTACAAGCCTTTGCGAAATAATACCGCGAATAGTATTGGCCAAGAGAAAGGGCGGAACACCGAGATCAATAAGCCTATCTATTGCGCCAATTGCTGAATTTGTATGCACCGTTGAAAACACTAACCTGCCTGTCATTGCTGCACGCACGGCAATTTCTGCTGTTTCGGCATCGCGAATTTCACCGACCATGAGAACGTCCGGGTCTTGCCGTAAGATAGCGCGTAAAGCGGATGCAAAGCTCAAGCCAAGCTCTGCGTTCACCTGTATTTGCGTCGCCTCAGGCAACGTATATTCAATTGGGTCTTCAATCGTTACAATTTTAAGCTCTTTGGAGTTTATGCGCTTTAAAGCCGTGTAAAGTGTGGTCGTCTTTCCGCTGCCGGTTGGCCCTGTTACAAGTACCAGACCATTAGGGGCCTTGATGTAACGATCAAGGGTTTTTGCTCTTTCTGCAGAAAAACCCAAGCCTTCCCATTCGCCGGTTAATTCATCGCGTTTGAGAAGACGTAAAACCAGAGTTTCACCAAACTGTGTTGGCAGTGTGGATACGCGAAAATCAACTTTGCGCCCCCTTAGAACGGTTTGCACTTTTCCGTCTTGAGGCAATCGCGTTTCTGCGATGTTCAGATTGGCGAGGATTTTTATCCTTGATATAGAACTGACCATTTCAGATGATGAAACACGTTTTTCATTGCCAAGAATACCGTCGGTTCTATACCTTAGCCTTGCACCATGCTCCAACGGTTCCAGATGAATATCAGAGGCCCCAATATCCAAACATCTTTCTAAAAGCTCGTTGGTGAATGAAACAGTTGGGGCGTCATTAGCGGATGTGGTCAGAATGTGGATATCCACATTTTCACCGGTAATTTCCGAACTAATATCCGTGGACAAACTATCAACATATAAAAGCTTGTGCATTTCCTGAATAGTTTGTGGGCTGGCTATTTCAAAGGTGATTTTCTTTTTGAAATAAAATTCGAGTGTGGAAAGAAGATTTTTATTTCTGGGTGTTGTCGTTGCTAGCGTAATCTCAGTTTCGAAATCTTGCAAAGGGCAGATTTTCCAACGTTCAAAAAATTGCCGTGGAGCGAGGTTCTTTAGATCCTCATTAATATTCCAGCTCTCAATTGAAGCCTTTCTTAAGGATAAGATCTCGCTTGTGGCATCGACAAGATTAATTTCCGAGATTAATCCTAATTTTAATAGGATCAGTTCTACATCAATATCAGCTTCAGATTGTGCCTTTTGAACACGCCTCAACTGGGTTTGCGTAAGTAAACCCACCTTGATTAAATGTTCTAGAAATACATTATCGCTCATAGGATCGGTTGAATTCAATGGAATAGCTGTATGAATTTGTTTACTCATGGTAGGTATCGCGCTTAATAAATAGAATAAACTTAAACTGACTTGAAAATATGATTCTGCAAACAATCAATTTTTTTATTAAAGATTGGGCTAACTTTATTGTTAGACGCATACCAGATACTATTCGAAGTGCTATAACCGGTGCCCCAAAGGCAGAACTTATCCTTAACCCTTCGAATACAGTCACTGATCTAAAGATACTGAAGAATTACATTGTAAAATCAGTCGAAGAGGCTAGGGGCAAGAAATATAAGAAGAAACATGTTACCGTTGTAGATTTAGTCTGGCCCAGATCTCTTTTATTGGTGCTGGAAAACGATCAACCAACACAGCGAAAAGTCCTGTCTTCAAAATTATTAGGATATAAGCTTAAAAATGACACACCATTTTTAAAGGATGATATTGCTTATAGCTTGTTGGGTACACAAAAAGGGTTTCAGTTATATGTTGCGAAGAAAGACGATCTATTTGCATTGCGCGATAGCCTGAAATCAGACCAAATAGCACTTAGGGATATTATTTCTCAAAGCAGTATTGATCAAAATACACTCTTTAGTTTTAGAGTTAGTTTAAAACGCCCCAAGAAAATATGGGTGCGTGCCAATATGGTTATGAGCGTTTTATTGTTTACCATCATTGCTGCGCAATTTGGTTCCAATATGTATGGTGCCTTAAAACAGAAAACCACAATCCAAAATGAAATCACTGTTCTTCAAACCCGTGCAGTGGCAAATGCGAAAGAAATATCTGGATTAAATAATAGTCATGTGGATTTCGATACATTTTATAAAGCACTTGAAGGAAATCCGACCCAAGTGTTCATTTTACATGCGTTGAGCGAAGCATTGGATGACAACACTTGGCTGACAGAATTCAAGCTTCAAAAGAACAGGCTTCAACTCGCGGGTATAACCAGCAATGATACTGAAGAGTTACTTGATACCTTTGGTAAGATTAATATTTTGGAAAATATAAAACTATCCTCACAAGCACAAAAATCCAATCGCAATCAAGGAAGTAAATTTTCCATTGAGGCAGATGTGAAATGATATCGCATGAGGTAAAGTTTCCTTTTCGTGCCTATGTTGGGCCTGCTTTGCTAATTTCTGCAACTTTATCCGTATTGGTTTTTACCGTCCTTTTTATGGTTTCGATTTACATTAATAAAGCCGATGAAGTTTCAGAATTAGTACTTGAACGTGAGAAACTCGAAACCCGCATTCAGCAACAAGAGTTAGATATTATGAATAATGCGCAGGCCTCGAGTAAGACAGACGCCTGGACGCTTGAAACGCCAACATTGACACTTACAGCGGTACAAAAGAAAATTGGCGAGCTCTCAAAAATATCAAAAATAGAGCTTAGATCATTCCGCAAAACGACCTATTCAGGAAAACAGTCAGGACAAGGTTTTGATGTGACCGTCCAGGTGGAAGGAAATGCATCTCTTGTAGCATTCTATGAGTTTTTGAAACTTATTGAATTGAACTCCCCTAAGTTGTTCGTCGTTGATACCTCTGTTCGACGTTTAACGCGTCAAACCCCTGACAGTATTTACCCGCAGGTGTTCTTTATATTGACGATTGTGGCCCCGATGAACGCAACGCAGGGGGAAAATTAATAATGTTACGCTTGAAAATAGAACATATTACGATATTTTTGGCCCTATTGCTTACCTTCGTTGGGTTTAATTTTCTAGAGAAGGAAATTGAAATCCCTGTTGAGATGGAAAATACAGCTTTGATCTCTAACGCTAAGAATTATAACCTTAAAGTTAACGATACGACCTCCATTCAAGCGCCCGTTGCGGATCAATTGTCTTTGGATAAACTTCTGGAAAGACCTTTGTTTTCGCAAACGCGGAAACCTCGAGATCCATCGCTTGCAGCGGCACATATCAAAAAAGTTGTAGATCAAGTAAAAAAACCTGTTAAAGTTGTGAAAAAAAAAGAGATAGTTCTTCGCGGTATTTTTAAAAAAGAAAATTTTACTGAAGCTCTAATCTCTATATCTGAGGCAAAAGCAGAATGGTATCGCGTGAAAGATATCATCGAGGGTTGGCAAATTGAGCAAATTAACGACGATGAGGTTATTATATCTCGCGACGAAGAGACGAGAAAAATTAAGCTTTATAATTTTTAAGACAACCCAATGAAGGGCCTTTTAAATAGAAGTGTTCTATTTGCGCTGTTAGGCATGCTGATGTTGTCTTGTGCGGAAACATCAATATTTGATGATACCGGTGGCGGGCAAACACTGACTTCTAAAAGTGATAATGCTACATCGCCAAATACGGGTAAGCGAAGACGTTCTCTCTTTGGCCGTAGGTTTTTAAATCCCAATAAAGTTGCAACGGGAACCGACGATTTCATCGGCCAGCTTAGCAATGTAGCGACAGATGAATTAGTTGAGGTGGATGGAAGAGGGACGGTTAGCCTGAATTTGGTAAATGTTCCGATTGATGCAGCAGCAAAAGCTGTTTTGGGCGAGGTTTTTAAATACAACTACACGATTGACCCGGAAGTGACAGGTTCAGTCACATTACAAACAACTGCACCCATTACAAAAAAAGCATTATTGGAAGTCTTCCAAACCATTTTAGAAGCAAATGGTATGTCTTTGTCGATCAAAGACAAATTCGCGAATGTTGTTCCTGTCTCAAAAGCGAGATCAAAACTCACCTCCCGCTCAAACAAATCTATCGTTGGTAAAAGAACTGTAGCGATCCCATTGCAAAATGTCGGCACTGCCCAAATGACCACTTTGTTAAACCAGATTTCGGTCAAAGGTGCTGGCATTGAACCGATTGCGAAGCGGAACATTCTATTAGTTACGGGATCGCGCGATGATGTAAATGCTGTCATTGAGGCGATTAATTTATTTGATGCTGATGTCATGAAGGGTAAGTCGGTTGGCTTATATGCTCTACGTGCTGCGGATCCAAATGCTGTTGCCGAAGAGCTTGTCGCCATTTTTGATACGGCAGAGAATGGCGAATTGGCAGGTGTTATAGAGTTTATCCCAAACCAAAGGATGGGGTCTGTTCTTGTTGTATCAAGCCGTAAAAAATATTTGATCGAAGCCCAGAAATGGATCAAACAACTCGACTCTACTGCCGGTGTTACAAAGCGCCGCCCGGTCGTTTATGAGCTGGAAAACAGATCAGCAACAGAACTCGCCCCAGTTTTATCAGAGATGATTTCCAATCAAGCATCTTCAGAAACCGATGCAGCCTTGGGTGATACGCTTAAGGTTGTTGCTGATGAGTTTAAGAATGCGGTAGTGGTTTGGGGGAACAACGATGAACAAGAAGCTATAAGCCGATTAATATATTCGCTTGATACAACACCCGTACAAGTGCTTTTGGAGGTGACGATTTCTGAGGTGAAACTGACGGATGATCTTGATTTTGGCTTAAGATGGTTTTTCCAGAATTCTAATCTGAGCGGGACTTTCAGTGATGCCTCGAATGGCGCGGTCTCTTCCAATTTTCCGGGCTTGTCATTTGTCTTTCAAACAGGAAACTCCAAGGTTGCTTTGAATGCATTATCCAGCATTACCGACGTGAATGTTATTGCGACGCCAACGATTATGGTCGTAGATAATCAAGAAGCCACTTTGCAAATTGGTGATGAAGTGCCAATTGCGACGCAACAATCTATCAGCACAAGTGATCCGAACGCGCCAATTGTGAATACAATATCCTTCAAGGATACAGGTATTATATTGCGTGTGAAACCAAGAGTATCTTCCACCGGTCGGGTGGTGCTTGATATTCAACAAGAGGTGAGCTCTGTGTCGAATACGACGACATCCGGGATTGATAGCCCAACAATATCACAACGGAAAATTCAAACACAAGTTGTTGTTCAAGATGGCCGTACCTTAGCACTTGGTGGATTGATCCAGGATCAATCAAACAAAACAAAATCTCAGGTGCCGGGACTGGGCAATGTGCCAGTGCTTGGTAATTTGTTTAAATCTAAAAAGGACACCAGAACAAAAACAGAGCTTTTGATCCTGATAACGCCGAAAGTCATTCATAACGCTTCGGATGCGATCACGGCAACGCAAGAGTTCAGGAGGCTTTTAAATAAGCCAAATGGCTTGGTTGAAAACGGCATTAAAACACCAAATACGTTCCATAGAATAATCCAGTGATGGTGCGTTATCACTATAAGGCACTCAGTAAAACCGGAGAGAAAGAAAGCGGCCATATTGATGCAGCGCATGAAGAAGAGGCCCTGAAGGTAATAAGAGGTCGGGGTTTAAGTGTTTTTGATCTACATGAGAGTAATGAGGATCAAAAGTCAGTTTTGCGTTTTTTATTTCCAAGTGCCTTTACTGTGGCTGCAAGTGATCAAATTGCATTTTTGCGGTCATTGGCGATGATGTTAAAAGCGTCCTTGCCCATTGACCAAGCTCTGTCCCTGATAACAAAAAGCACACGTAAAAGGGATTTGCGAATAAAACTTGAGGCGCTTCATACACGTGTTCTATCGGGTGAACCGCTTGCATCAGCTCTTGCGGCAGGCGGCCTCGGCCTTGGTTCTGAAATACTTGGAATAATCAAATTAGGTAGTAGCACGAATAATTTACCCCTAGTGTTGGAGACGGTTGTTAAAAACTTGGAGGCGCGATTGAATGCTAAAAGCGAACTTCTCAAAGCCTCGATTTATCCTATTCTTTTATTGGTCTTTGTTGTTCTTGTGTCATTGGTCCTGATCTTTATTCTGGTGCCGGCTCTGGTTCCGATGTTTGAAACATCAGGAAAAGAACTGCCCACAACTATTGCTGGGTTGAATCTTGTAAATTCATTTCTGAACTCAAATGGCAGAGGCTTAACGCTATTCTTTGCCATCTTGATTTTGAGTGCCGTTGCAATATTGAAATTGCGCCCATCACTTGGCCATTCCATTCTATATCGGCTGCCTATTTTGCGAAATTACACAAAGCGGGCAGCAGAGTTGGAGCTATTAACATCACTGCATTTTTCAACCGGTGGCGGCGCTCGTTTATCAGACGGTCTGGAGTTTGCATCTGAGACTTTATCAAACGAAATGGCACAAGGCGAGATCGGCAAAGCGGTAAACGGTTTAAAGAACGGAGATAGTTTAGAGGCATCACTTTCAACACTGTCTTTTTTGAAGGATGAAACGTTAGCAGCAATTTCTGCAGGGGAAAAAGCAAATTGCTTAAATGATGTTTTCGAACAGTTGCAATTGAATGCCAGAAAGTCATTGGAAGGCCTGAGCAAGAACTTTATTGCTTTAATTACGCCTATCACAACAATTGCAATTGGATTACTCATAGGTGGAATTTTATTTTCAACGATGTCAGCGATACTTGAAGTAAATGACTTGGCTTTTCAGTAAATTGATGAACAACAAAGGTGTCTCTTTGTTTGAAACCCTTTTGGTGCTTTCAATTCTGGCATTAACAGTAAGCCTGCTTTTTCAGGGGAAACCACTTTCGGACAAACGAATTGGTGCGCGCATTAATTCGGAAATATTCCAAAAGAAATTGCAGGAAACACGCTTTAAGGCAGCGCAGTCGGGGCAGGATATATCCTTTGGTTTTCCGCCAGTTATTCTTAGTCAACTCTGCGATATTTCAGAAATTCCTAACCTCGTGTTTTTTTCAGATGGGACAAATTCAGGTGGTGTGATTTGTATAAAATCAAAAAAGACAACCATAATACTAGAGATTGATAGGCTTACAGGCCTTTTGGAAACAAGGGGTGCCAAATGATACGACCCGGCAACAAAGGTGTTTCTCTACTTGAGGTTTTGGTTGCTTTTGTGGTTTTGGGCATAGGTTTGAGTGTCCTTATTCCGTCGCAAGGTAAGCTTTCAACCGTGCCTACTGTTAAGCTCAATGACTATTTACTTAAAGAATTTGCAATGACTGAAGTATTGCTAATCAAACATGCATCCGGCACGCGTCCAAATCTGTTAAGAGACCCTGCATGGATTGCAGATATTAAACTGAACGACACTGATGAAAAATACCTTGAAGCTATAACGGTGCAGGACCGTATATCCGGTGAGCGGCTTTTTGAATTGACACGCGAGGGCATAAATTGAGGTTTCTAGGAGAACGCGGATTAACACTTATAGAGCTTCTTGTGGCTTTAGCCTTGCTTAGTCTCATTGGGTTGGGCCTTACCAGCACCATTGGCACGTCAAAGCGCGTTTGGGAACAATCGGAACGCTATGGTGTAACACTTGAAGAGGTTAATACGCGCCAATTGCTCAAGCGTGTGTTGGAGAATACTTTTATTGAAGAAATGGACAAAGCCGATGATAAATTTTCGGGCACTCAAAACACTTTGGATTTTAAATCTACGCATACATTATCGCGATTTTCACCACTGAATACACTGAAGGTTGCTATTTACAATAATGCAGACGGGCTGGTTTTGGATATTAATGAGATTAATCGCGCAGATGGTAAAGTTACGTATCACTCTCGTAATTTACGAAGCAAAATCGCGTCAGTTTCGTACTATGATCACAGTCTGGATCAATGGCTTGATAATTGGCAAAAAGCGGGTTTACCAAGATTGGTATACTTTCAATTTGAAGATCCTAACTGGCCGGACTTGGCGGTTCATTTGATCAACAGCTAGTTAGACAAATCCCGATCTTCTCCTTTACCTCCCTCTGCGCCATCTCTTCCATATGAAATAATTCTGAAGCTCTCGCCATTGGCTTGTAAATTGTATTGAAAGTCTCTTTGCCACGGGTCTAAGAGGGCTGACGCCGCTTTAATGTATGGCCCATCCCAATTTATAGCACCTACCGGTGCCTCAATAAGAGCGGTTAGCCCTTCGGCCTCTGATGGATAAGAGCCGTTTTCGATGAAATATAAGTCAAGTGAACTGGCCAGATTCCCAATTTGGGTCTGTGCTACCTGAGATTTTGCTTTACCTAAATATCCAATTACACGTGGCCCAACCAATGCTGCAAGCATTGCAATAATAGCAAGAACAATAAGAACTTCCATTAAGGTTACGCCTTTTTCATCGGAAATAATATTTGTCTTTAATCTAAGTTTTTTCATAAAATGCTCCAAATCGAAACGGGCCCAAAAAGCCATACGAACCAGGTTCCCAAGCCCAAATACAACCCAAAGGGTATCTCTTGTTGCATATCGGTATTTCGCAATTTAGCAAATACAATTAAACAAAACTGTATTAATAGGCCAAGCCATGATGCCATCAGTATAATAGAAATAGGTTGAGATAAGCCGAACCATGCACCAATGCCTGCCATCATCTTAATATCGCCCATGCCCAATGCTTCTTTATTTAAAAAGAAACGGGCGAGTTCGGCAAATAACCAAAACCCCAACATCCAAACAGCGGCTGATCCGAGAACTTGCAAGGTGGGCTTATCGAATAAGAAGGCGGAGCAGATCCAGCCCGTGAAGAAAAGTGCTGCATTCAGTATGTTTGGAATGATAAGGGCAATGAAATCTACAACACAGATTAGAATTAAAACGCTGCCCAGGCAGATACTGGGGAGTATTAACATCCAATCATATGGCATGTCTGATATTGTAAAGAGTGCTAGGAAGGTTATCGTGATAGCTATAAAGACACGTAATGAATTTAAAGAAAGTGTTGTCCCTTTGTGGGGCGTTGTTTCTTGGGAATGCATGAACCAAATGTCGCTATGATTTTTAAAAGAATGTAAATGTAATGCTAAAGCGCAAACCAAATGATTGGAAGCAAGAAAAGGGATTTGCCCTTATTATGGTGCTGATGGGGCTTCTTACCCTTACCTTGTTACACGCTATGATCGTACAACGCACATTACAAAACAGTTTTGGTATTGCGACCGAGATTGCACTGGTTGAAAGACAGATAGATGATGCGTTTTTAATTGATTTCATTCTCCGAAATGACATTGAAACCATAGGCAATAAGTCTGTGCGACTTGGGAGTAAAGAATTTTCATTTCGTGCAGTCAATGTGTCCGGCCTTGTTGATTTACTGACAGCTGATGATGTGTTGCGCGAAACGCTTCTGACCGGCTTAAATGTGGATGGAGTAAAAATACCGCAAATATTAAATGCACTTACCTTGGAAAGTTTCGACAATAATAAGAGGAAAGCCCTTGAGTTTGTTCAGGCAAAATTAACGCAAAACTTTGATGAAACTCCCATCCTTACCACTCTTGCCACGGTTTATTCTGGTCAAACATTCGTATCGCTTGGTTTTGCCCCTGATCAGCTATCTACCTTACTGGCAGACCACCTAACTTCAAGTGATTATTCCACTATTCAGAGGAGCACAAACTGGCACATTTTTGTGAGTGATACAGAGTGGAATCAGATGCGGTTACTTACGGTGGTTCATGTGCCTGGCGGCAATCAAAGTATTCGCGTTTTACGGTAATACTGAAAGGTCGCTGTAATTATAATTCACTAAAAAGTATTATTATAACATACGCTTAAGAATTATACTCACTTTTGATCAATTTTTAGTTGATGATTTAAGAATATTGGTTAACCTTTAGGTAGATTGCTTTATACCTTTGGGAGAACGATTTTGTTTAAATTATTTTCGCGCCAAATTCGCACCCTTTTTCTCACTTTAATACTTTGTGTTTCCCTGCCACAAATGTCGACATCAGACCCCTTAAGTTCATTGCCCAATGGTCAAGTTTGGCAGCTACATACTGGTGAGTGGGAATTGGATATTCAATGTAACTTCCCCTTACCATGGTATTATGCTGATTGGGATGGATCTGTGAACATTGTGGCTTACGATGAAGGCGGGCCGACACTGCTTCATTGCAAGCGGCAATTTCTAGATATTGCAACACATGAATTTTGGAGGAAACGGTATTGCAAGTTCGGCCCGACCGTTCAAGAATTAACTGAAGGAGGAACATGCGATCAACTGGAAGAAACCGTTTGCACGGCCAGATGGGGTAATCCAATTGATACAGCTTCAGGCAATAAAGTTGAAACTGCTTTAGACTGGAAGTCGCCAAAGGATGGGCGGTTTGGCTTCAACCGATTGTATCGATCCAATCTGAACTTTACTAACTCTATATCGACCCGTGCTTTTGGTTATATTTGGGCTACGGAATGGGCTGTTACTGTTGAGGGGGAGACGCGGGGCCCCAGTGGCGTTACCACAGACTGGCATTTTCATGGGGCTGACGGATCACGTCTTGGGTTTGACTTAGCTGGCGTACCGCGCAGAACGGATCATAAGTATTCTATGACACTCGCAAATGCGGCCTATGGTAATCGTAAGACTGTTGAAGATGGTTCCGGTAAGGTTTGGGTCTTTGGTACAGCTTCAACTGCGCGGGGGGCACAACCTTTAGAAGAAGTTCATTGGTCAGATGGATATCAGATTACATTCACGTATGGTGCAAACGATAATATTGCAACGATGGCGGATAGCCGGGGACAGTATGCTGAATATACCTGGGCTACAAATATTATTCTGAATGATGCCGGTACTGCCGAGCTGCTCAGAACTTACGACGTTACCAATATCGAAGTTGATACGGACTATGATAATGTGACGTTTTCTCCTGAGGTTGAGCTTCAATATGGCTATTCATCGCCTCTGCAATTTGATGAACGTATGAAGAAAATTTCTACAGTTCATTTGGTTGATTTAGTGGGCAGTACAACCGATTTGAAATGGCAATACGAATATGCCGATACTTTAGCCATGCCAATTCTGCTGACCAAAATCTATGATGGCAGAACGGATACAGGTGGCGCACTAATCGTTAAATCTATTTTTACATATGACGCTGACGGCACTGCCATTTCCACCGAACATACGGGTAATACCGATCTGAACGCGGTTGTTTATAACGCCGATGGCACGGTCACGGCAACGAACCCTCTTGGCAAAGATACTACACTTCATTTTGCAGATGTGGCTGGCCGCAAGCGCGTCACGCAAGTTGACGGTGTCGCAACTGCCAATTGTCTAGGAACCACTAAATCTTTAGATTACACAGCAAACGCGGGCGGTGCTGAGGGCTATGTCTATCAACGCACGGAACGTAATGGCGCGGTCACGAACTATACCCGTGATACACGTGGGCTGGCCCTGACCAAAACCGAAGATGCGACAGGATTGTCGCCGCGTGTCA
>Ga0316189_10004026_pt1 | contig 14194 bp, 21 predicted proteins | sample LowCovwburrow_MG_FD_204930 | JGI IMG/M metagenome (GOLD analysis project Ga0316189, IMG submission 204930) | Coastal sediment microbial communities from Maine, United States - Lowes Cove worm burrow | ecosystem: Environmental > Aquatic > Marine > Coastal > Sediment | place: USA: Maine...
CGGCTCATCAGCTATCATGTATTCGCAGCCTTCAGGTGCGGCCACAGGATTGTCGTAGATTAGTCGTGCTGCATTAAGCGTTGGTGCTTCAATGCATACACCCGTGAACTCGAATACATCTGCCTTGAAAGCCTTCAAGGTAAACTCCGCGAGCCGCTCCTCTTCCACAAAGGCCAGACGCCTCTCGTCAGTATTCATCATGTATACGAAAATCTTCATATGTACCTACAGTCTACCACGCCTACGGAGTATGTCAAGTCTAAGCCAAGGAATATTTCTACCGTAGGATATACACGCCCTGCACTTGACATGTTGCATACTTGCCGCATGCTCGCCCCACTTCTGCTACAAAATTTTCTAGCTTATCGAAGATCGCATTGACATGGAAAAACTCATCGTTCAGACTGGCCTTGCATGCTTCGTACCACATGTCGCGTAAGTGCGTGTGTACTGCGGCCCAATCTAACATGCTGCCGTATTGCTCTTTGAGCGTATTGCTGGTATCGATAAAGCATTCCGTGATTGTTTTTGTCAAGACGCTCAAAGGGAAGACCCTGTGTTGATGTGCTAGGAAAAACACTGTGCCATCGGTTTGATCGTGATACCATCCCGATCCGTCCTCATCGAGAGTATCGAGAGTAGCGAAGCACATGTTTGCGACACACTTTTTACCTATTTGTACTGCGACCATTTTGTGAGTAGTCCTAACAGAGTATGGACGCGAAGTTCAGTGTTCCGACGACGTGCGTCAGAGATATCCGGCTTCGCGAGGATTTCTAGCTGAGCAGCAAGCTGTTCATCTACGTCTGCAACAAGGTCCGTGGCCTTAGGGCCACGGCGTCCAGACGAGAACAATTTGCCACCAGCGGTGAGTAGCTGCACTCCAAACATCAGTTCGGGTGCTGCAAGTTTCAAGCCCTGCATCACTACAGGGTTACCAAGGATGCCAGTAATCTTATCAAGCATCGCGTACTTCCCACTTGTTTTCGTAATGGGCCGACCCTAAAGGACGCAAGTCTTCTACCGTCATGCCGAGGTATCGCTTGTCCCATCGAATAGAGATAGTTCCATCCTGCGACACTTCCGTAATGGGCCAGGCCGCACAATACTTATACGAGATTTCTTCTGGATCAACTCGTTCGAATAGGAATAGCTCGTTGTATGAAAAACTTTTATTGATAACCCTGCCGATGTAACGCCATTGATGAATGAACGAAAGATCTCTGATCTCTACTACTTCACCCTTTTCAAGCTTCATCAAATACTCCATAGCCAAAAGGCTTTTCTTCTACAGCGATACTGAACTCACCAACGATAGCTTTTCGTTCGTCAAGGTAGACACCATGTTCAAGATTGCCGATTGTTTCATCGCCGTAGAGCATCTGCACAAATTTGTCCAGGGTTTTCTCGAAATACACAGCACCACGGATTTCGGCTCGCTCTTGTAGTCGCTTCAGACCCTCAGCGGCATTGCATGTAGCGGAATACTTGCTTAGCTCATCAAGGATATCCGCGATGTCGGATACCTTATAGCCAAACAAAGTGTCTAGGGTATCATTGCAGATAGGGCAGATATTCATGCGGCGTTTCTCCAGTCCCAGCCTGGCTCGTTAGAGAGACCAAACTTTTTCAAGTCCTTCTTGGAGAGTTGACGCTGATTAGCGATGTACTCTTCTTCCTTATAGTAATAAGTCCACTCTTCCTTGAACCAATCCCAATGCTGCTTCTTGACTTGACGAACAGCATAGGTTGCGTCGAACCAGCAGTTGTTGATGCGAACGAAGCGATTGTCGCCAACGTAGCATTCGTCGGGGTCGTGGGGACGCTTGTACTTGCGATAATCCGCCTTTTGCTCACGGAGAAAGCCGCCAGCATCTACATAGAATTCGTTACGATGCCAAGGATACCTGCCGTGCGGATACTCCTGGCCACCGGCACCCCTGACTTCGTTTTTGATGTGGTCGCGAAGGTGAAAGCCGCGAATCTCGCGAGAGTCTGCATGCTCACAGACTTCGGACCACACTTTGTTCCATTGTTGACCTACGCGAGAACGCAGGAATTTCTTCATAGGCCCCAGGCGGTCGCCCTTATGCTTGCCCCAGCCGGTCCAACGCTTTTTCAAGCCCTGCCGTTCCGGCAGAAGATCTAGCTCATCATGAGCACGACCATGCACTTGTACATGGCGTTCATTGTCTCCAGGGCCACGCCCCGTATCAATAATCACATCTTTTAGATCTCTTCGCATTCTTGTACCTCGATATCGAACTCGCCCCGCTCTATAAGAGCTAACAAGGCATCGATTTCAGTCGCCTTATGGTCTAGATGGAAACGAGGCTCGCTAACGTGTCGTTTGCGATATTCATCACGTCTTTTTTCAAGACATGCCACGAACCTATCTAAATCAAATGTCATCTACTGAGATCAGCTTCCCTGTCACTTCAATCCTATCCACCTTCACGAGACGCCTGATGAGCACTCGCACGAGGACGTTGGTATCAACGTTCTCGGCAATCACGAGGTCTCGCACGAGGCTGTGTGCAAACGGCTTTAGCGTTTGAAACACAGCCTCATCGCCCGAGGAGTATTGCGGCTTCGTATAGCCCGAAAGGACGGACTTGGTAATGCGACTATCTTTTACCGTCACCTCAGTGACGTATTCGATTTTGATCATAAGTGTGAATCCTCACTCCCATGATACCGCTTCTCAGTCGCTTGTCAAGCAAAAATGGTCAACTCCTCCATCCGTCCCAGGATGCAACATGACCCCCGTCACGTACTGGAGAGCAATCTCAATCTCGATATCAGATGGCATTGCATCTACATTGTCTTCTGACAATACTGGAAACATCAGATACTCCTCTGCGGCCTCGTAAACGCTGATGTCGCCAGTAATCCCCCTTCCAGAATACCCCGCAGGAACAACATGCGTCAGGCCCAGGGCATGACCAAGCTCGTGCAAGGCGACCTGATTGAGATACGCCATATCATCTACATCAGGTGCATCAATGTAAAGCGAGCGTGTTTGCCACAGCCACGCCCCAGCCAATTTCTCATGACCCCAGGGCTTCTCGTCAAGCTGCTCCAGATGTACCTTGATGACACCAGGAGCTTCTGATGGTAGGCGTGATCCCACCACCACCCAGGGAAAAGTGCCATCATCTTGGATTGTTATATGTACCTCAATGGGCACATGACCACTCCAGGTGGTAATGGCATCGATCACGGCTTTGGCAGCCAGGGGATGCTGATCGACCTCACTGCGGAAGAACACAAAATCCATTCTCACGCGATACTCTTCTGCCTCATCCTGGGTAAACTCTACTATTGTAAAAACTTCCTTCTCGTCGTAAACTGTTGCCTCACAAGCAGTTAGAACCAAAAGCCAAGCCAATAGTAGTATTTTCATTTTTCCCCCAAACGCAGATAGACTGCTCCGTCGCTTACCTAAGTAAGAGACATTACTTTCTCTTTCTTGAAAAGAACAATATGGAGTACACGTTCCGTACACCTTAATTAGAGTAGTCTAAAAGTCGTGATTAGGACCAAGAATAAATTGGACGGCGGGAAAGAGGTCCCCTTTTTGCCTTAGTAGTAGTCGGGACGGGCTAACGACTTACGTCGAAAGAATATGGCCAGGACTGGTGTCTTCGCTTTGCCTGCCCAGCCTGAACAGGGCTATGGTTCACATTTTGAGCCAAACTGTCAACCACTTTCACATGGAAACTTCTCACGTACACGAATCTGATCTTCAGGAACTCAATCGCAGATTGCCGGATGCCCCCTTTCTATATTTTAAGATGGTATCAGTTGGGAAGCGAGTCATTGGGGATCTTGATCATCAGCCCGCTGCTATCTGTGAGCTTGTAGCTAATCAAGGTGGTCACTTTTTATTTGGAGAATCGTCTGTTGACGCTAGGGCTGCACTGCACGCACTCGTTGATCAATTTGTAGACGCAGTTGAGGAAAAAGAACATGAATCAAAGAGCTAAACGAGGAAGTAAGAAAAATCGTACTGATCATATCGCCGTAGCGACTGGTGGCTGGACTGCACGCCAATCAACTAATGCTAAGGTGCCGGATGAGGTAAATGTAGAGCCCGCGAAGGTAACCGAGAAGCCCAGCCTGCTCAGGCGTGGTCTGGCCAAGGCGTCTCCTGTTTTCAAGAAGATTGAAGCCAAGGAACTTCCTAGCGTTGACGATCAGAAGAAGGCACTCGCGGAAAATGCGATCAAGTCTAAGGCGAAAACTAGTACGCCCAAGAAGGTTGACGAAGACTCTAAATGACAACAGCTAGCGGCATCACCCCCTCCTATGCCGACATCAGTGATATTGTTGAACGTCTAGTCAATACCGAAGGAAGACGGTACCCGATCCCTGGGATGGATCATGAAGACATCGCCCAGGAAATCAGACTTGAATGTCTGCGGGTGCTAGAGCACTTCAATCCCGCGAGGATTGGTGACTCTCCTTACAAATACCTACAGGTATGCGTAAAGAACTTCCTGTATAACGTGCGTCGGGGTATTTGGGTTCCTAACAACCCGCCTTGTGCTCGTTGTCCTTTGTGGGATAGATTAGGAAAACGTTGTACGATTGAAGAAGTCGGGTGCGATAAGATCGTGAATTATAGGGAGAACATGGCAGTCAAGGCTGACCTACGTAACCCAGCGTCTCTTGAAATTGACGTGCTGGATCATCGTGACGGTAACGAACTTGACGAAGTGTTCTTGAATGACGCCATTCGAGCAGCGTTACCCAATAACTTGATTCCTCATTATGTCGCCTTGATTGCTGGGGAAAAGATTCCGCCGAGAACTAAGCGAATCATTCGGGAGATCGTTACTGGAGTAATCAACAATGCCTAAGATATTCCCCGACGAAGAGAAGCGGGCTGTAATCAGTCTGTCTAAAGAAGGTGCCTCTAACGTAGAGATCGCCAAGCGTATGGCCATTGATTTTCCGACTAATTGGAATACGAAAAGTGGTGATCGTGCGGTAGCACGCATCTTGAGTGAACGTAAAGAGAACGAGCTGATCGAGCAGCCTAAGACCCTTGATGAAATGACCCGCGAACAGCGATTCGATTTCATTAGTGCCCGCCTAAGACAAACACCACGATTTCTCATGGCGTTTAGTAGTTTTCAAGACACTGAAAAAGAGGTGTTTATTGACGAGTACTTGAGTATCATCAAGGCAACAGATAGTCTTACGGAAGTCGAGGAGCAAGCTCTCTTTGCGTCCATCTTAGAGCTTGTGCTTGCATTGCAGGCGTTGACACGCAAGGAGCGTGAGGAGCAGCTTCTTCAAAAGTCTATTGATGGAGAGATCCAGGATGATGATCCTAGGTTCCGTCGATTTGCAGATGATAAGTATCACAAGGAATACGATCAGCACATGAAGCTGTACAACAACGGCATCAAGAACTTGAAGATGTCTCGTGAGCAGCGATTGAAAGAGGTGCGTTCAGAAAGACGCAACCTAGTGGACTTGGCCGAGGAGCTTTCGCACAAGAGTGTGCAGGCTGAAGTTGCGACGGAGATCGAACGACTGTCCAAAGAATCTGATGCGGAACTCGCCAAGATGCTTGAAGCTGGACATGTCTTCGGAGACTTTGCGGATTGAACGGAGACAGGAATGAAGATCGCACTATTTTATGCAAGCTGGGAAGCGTTTGGGGAACCTTGGAGCACACCTCAGGGCGTACGATGGGAACTAGAGGCACGGGGGCACGAAGTGACCCCGTACAATCTGTATCATAACAATGGTGAGTTCCTCCCCAAGAAGAAGGCACGCACCTATTCTGGTGACTGCTTCAATCGATTCAATAACGACTATAAGAATGGAGGCTATCGTCCTGATGGTCTGATCGTTATGGATTACGGTCCTTATGATTACGTTGGCATGGACAAGCAGTATTTTCCTGATGTGCCATTCATTCTTGAGGCTGGAGATACGCCCCAGAGCTTTTCTCATCACGCACGTAAGCTCAGCAAGTTCCATGCTGTAGTTACGCCTGACGCTCGTGCCGCCGATCAATTTGCTACAATGGGTATTCATTCAGAGTGGATGAACCATTGGGCAGACGAACGAATTTTTCACGACCGCTATGACGTGGAGCCCATTTATGACGTGGTATCTACGTGTGGTGGCCGTAGAGTCACCGCTGCGATGCAAGAATCGCTAGGCGAGAGATTCAACAACGAACGCTATTTCTATGGTGAGGATCACGCTAAGCGGCTGTTGCTAGGACACATTGTGTTCCAGTGCAGTCAGTACGGCGAGATCACGAGACGGATCTTTGAGGGCATGGCATGTGGCCGCATGATGCTAACCGACAGGCTCGCCCCGGAGACCCGTATCAACGAACTTTTCACAGAAGGTGAAGATATAGTGTATTATGATTCGGCAGAAGATGCCATTGACAAAGTAAATTACTACACCGCACATCCCGAAGAGAGGGACCGCATCGCCGCTAACGGTAAACGTAAGGTGCTGGAACAGCACACGGTGGCCAGTCGCGTAGATCTCTTCGAGAGTGTTATCAAGCAGATTCAAAATGAGTTCGTCGGAACGACATCTTAGTCCAGGGCAACGACGTTGGGATTACAATGTCCAACGCTATAAGGACGGAGACCCCTTCTTTGAGAAGGGCCTCTGCTCCATTCTAGTGTTGGCACACGGAAGGCCCGAAATTACTAAGCGTTGCCTACTATCAACAATGGATTCGGTTTCGAAATACTCCGGCGAGGTTGAATGGATCTTCATTGAGAATGGTGAATGTGATGAGAACTTTGACTTCTTCCAAGAACTCCCCGTTGACCGCAAGGTCATCGTTAGGCATACAAACTATGGGATCAACCACGGACTAAATCAAGCGTGGGCTCTATCCCGAGGTGAATGGTGCATGATTCATGAGAACGACTGGGAGTGTCGTTCCAATCTGAATTTCTTGGAAGTAGTCAGAGACGTTCTTACCGAGCGTAGCGAGGTAGGAATCGTACAACTTAGAGCGTTATGGGACACGCAGGAGAACTGGGGACTTGGCAAAGCTGAGTACTCTCCGTGGACTAGTTCTGAGCAAACACTAGCTGAAGCAGGTATTCGAGTGTGGCCACTCAATACTAAAGCTGGACATGAGTTTTGGTTGTCTGAGTTTCCTAATGGATTCAACAACAACCCGACTGTCATCCGCAAGCAAGTGTACAGAGAGTGTGGACCGTATCCTGAGCCCGAAGTGGGGACAGATCCGCGACACGGAGAGACAGAGTATCAGGCACGAGTTGCCGAACTTGGGTGTGCTATCGCCCATGTCGGTGCGGAAGTTTATTATCACTGTGGTCAAGTGGCCACCAAAGGAGTATAGCATGGAAGTAGGGAATACTGTAGTAGTGAATGGCAAGAGCGTCAAGATCGTAGGACGACACGCCGCTGGCAAGCACGTTCAATGGACTCTAGAGGACGGGACAACTGCCATTGATCTCCATCTGAATAAAGATGTTCAGGTGACACAGGGATGGAAAGACTATGACGTAAAAAAGAGCGACAAGATTCTTCCTGTCGTGGACATCAAGCGTAAGGGTGCCATCGGAGAAGATCTGCACGATTGATGGTCAAGCCGATCCTGATTATTGATACTAGGGAGAAAATTCCTTGGGATTTCGACGGCGATGACGCCTTCGAAGACATCGTATATGAGAAGCTCGACGTGGGCGACTACTCTATTCGTGGATTGGAACATGTAGTTGCCATCGAACGTAAGGTAGGTCCCGACGAGCTATTCAACAACTTTGGAAAGAAGGCGTCTAAGGATCGTATCCTTGCTGAGTTTGAACGGATGGAAGATCATTTAGTGAAGATCATGGTTATCGAAGCCTCGTGTGAGACCATGATGAATCCTCAAGCTTACTACATTGTGAAGAAGAGACGCACGCGACTAAAAGATCATCAGGTTCCCGCTATCGTGATGTCCAATCTCACAGAGGTTATGCTGGACTACGATATTCCCATCATCTTTGCTGGCGATAAGGCACAGTCCATCGCACGGGCAATTCTTTTGAAGGCGTGGAAGCTATACAAGCATAATGTTTGAGACCAACCCTCTTGCGGGTCTCAGTGGCAAGCACTGGGAAACGACGTTCACCAGTAACGATGTTCAAAGGGCAATCGATTTGGTTGGACCTGTTGAGTTCGTATACTACTCAGCAGAATTCAATCTAGCGTGGTTCGTCTCGCAGATCTTCCGCAACCAAAAGGGTAAGCCGCTACGTCTTGAGGCGTTCCAGCAAGTCATGTTGCACATGCTGTGGTTCAAGAAGTTCCCGCTGATCCTCGCTACTCGTGGTGCTGGCAAGACCTTCATGCTTGCGGTCTACGCCGCACTAAAAGCGATCCTGTCCCCAGGATCGAAGATCGTTATTGTTGGTGCTGGCTTCCGTCAGGCCAAGCTTGTATTCAAGTACATCGAACAACTGTACAATGCGAGCCCTATTTTTCAAGAGGCTGTAGGCCAAGCGGAGAGACCGAAATACGGGTCGGACGCTGCCACGCTTCAAGTGGGGTTATCGCAGATCACCGCCATCCCGATTGGCGATGGCGAGAAGATTCGTGGTCTTCGTGCTACGATTCTAATTGCTGACGAATTTGCGTCTATTCCCGAAGAGATCTTCGACATCGTTATCAAGCCGTTCACCGCTGTTCACGCAGACCCGGCTGAACGTGCGGCTAACAAGCGTTTCATGCGTCGTCTTGAAAAGCTGGATGCTAACCCTGGTATCGTTCGCATGATCGAGGAGCTACAGGGCTTTGGTAACCAAGTTGTGATCTCTGGTACGCCATCATATCGACACAACCACTTCTATCATCGCTACTGTTTCTATCGTGCGTTCATTAGCTCGAAAGGCGATACGCGAAAGCTCAAGATTGCACTTGAAGAACAGCAGCTAGCACGTACTGGTCAGCATCACGAGGTTACCGAGGAAGATCTCGCTAATGCCGAGCGTATGTGGCACCAGTACACGGTTTATCAGTTGCCGTATACCGCTCTGCCCGAAGACTTCATGGATGAAGACATGATTCGGTCTGACCGGGCTCAGTTCCCCAAGACTCGTTTTGCCATGGAGTACTTGTCTCAGTTCCCCGAGGACTCAGACGGATTCATCAAGCGGTCATGGATTGAGCGTGGCACTCCACGAGACCCTCAGGAAAAAGGCGTGTGGCCCGAACTTTACGGCAATCCTCGCGAGACGTACGTCATGGGGCTTGACCCCGCTCGTTGGAACGACAACTTTGGCTGCGTTGTTTTCAAGCTAACGGAACGTGGTAAGGAACTTGTATTCTGTACCGCGTGGGATAAGACCCAATACGGTAAGTCGGCAACCAGGATTCGCGAGATCGTCAAACGATTCAACATCTCCTATATCTGTATGGATACTGGCGGTGGTGGTGAGTCCGTGCGTGAGTGGCTGTGCAAGAGTACTGATGCCGATGGCAACAAGGTTCGTCCCGAGGATTTGATTTGGGTTATCCCCGATCAGATCAAGAAGTACGCCGACATGACTGACATGGCCGCTCCTGGTCGCAAGATCTTGGAAATGGTAGACTTTACGACCGCCTGGATTTCGAAGGCCGCACATGATGTGGCCGCTTCGATTGAGCAGCGTAACATCTTGTTCCCCCACCGTGCTGAGGAGGTCTATGCGTACGATCAGTACATGCGTCACTTCGACAAGCACGATGTTACTGAGTCCGAAAAAGAGGCGTTGCAAGCTGACCTGTGGGGCGTGGACGATTGGGACGCTGAGCGAATGACCAAGAAGTACAAGACAAAGATCGTGCCGCGTATTGGCATGATGCAGCATATTGAAGAGTGCGTGAACGAGACTTGTGCAATTGTGCGTAACGTAAGCCCTAAAGGCACCGAGAGCTTCGAGCTACCCAAGCTATCAGAACAGCCCGAAGGACTGGACATGCGTCGTCGTGACCGTTGGTCCGCATTGATGCTTGCGAACTTTGCGGCTAAAACATATATGGGCTCTGGTCACGGGCATACTCACCGTACTCACGACGCTATCGGCAAGCACGTTCGTCGAGGCGGTGCATCAGGATACGTCGGCGGCGGGACGGGTCGTCGTGGCAATGTATTGTACCCGTCCTTCGGTCGTCATCGTTAGTGTATTCCAATCTAGGGTAACCAGACTGCAATACAATCGGCATAACACATGACTAGACAACGTACAAACGCCCGTCAAAAAATGACGGCTAAAGCAGCACAAAGCACTGCCAGTGCCGACATTATGTCGCAGGCCAGCCTGAATGTCAACCAGGGCATCAGTAGTAGCCAGCAAACTAAGGCTTACTTCTATGGAAACCTAGGAGATAGTATTGAACGTCGCCATGGAGGCGGCGGTGGCCTAGGTGGTGGAGACGACTCTTTTCAAGGAATTGGCGGCGGCAACCAAAGCTGGAATGCACAAGGGTTCGGAAACTACTTCGGCACTGGCCTACTCAATGGCACGGGGCGAATGTTCTCTGGTGCCCATGGTGGCACAGGTGGTGTAGGTGGCGGCTTTACCTATCTCAAACGATTCTCGTCACACTCAGCTTTTAACCATGGACTGATCGCTCAGTGCATGCTGGCGTACTTGGGCTACGGAGTAGTGCGTAACGTAATCGATACATACGCTAACTTTGCCAGCGAGGGGATCACGCTAGATCACCCCGACGAGAGTGTTCGTAACTTCTACCGTGCGTGGTTCAAGAAAATCAAGGGTAATGAGCGTGTGTACAGCATGTTCTTGAACTTGTTCGTTTCTGGAAACACATTCGTTCACCGTCGCTGGGCCACTCTCGATAACAAAGAGAAGCTGGCGATGAAGCGTGCCAAGTCATCGGATAACATTGGCAACTCACTACTACTTCGAGGTGCCACCAAAGACATGACCATCGATAAAGCTGAATCTAGCTTCATCGATAACTATCTCAGCGGCAAGGAAGTCCACCTCAATAAAAAGCTTGACGCCCAGAACGGCAAGACTCAAGGTGCTGCACCCGCACCGTCAGAAGAAGAACTTCCCAAGAACACAGGTAAAGATATTCCGTGGGGATACACATTCCTCAATCCTCTGCAAATGGAGATTCGCGGCAGCCGCATTCGTGGCGAGCACTACTGGATCATGGGGATTGACAAGCAGGACACGCTTGAGATCGCTCGTGGTCTTGGTATGAGCAGCCGTCAGGAACTAGGCACAACGGAAATCAATCTTCCCAAGGAGTTCGTTAGCCGCGTGAAGAAGTACCAGGGGCCGGGCTCTGGATACGCCGCTGAAGTTAAGCTGACAGATGAGGAACTATCAGTGGTACAGGCCCCTGGTAAATGGGACTGGTTTGACTGGGCGGTTCCTTTTGTCTTCCCGAGCCTCCGTGCCCTAAGCTTCAAGGACTGTCTCCGTAATATGGAGATGAAGGCCTGTGAGTCTGTGATCAACTCCATCTTCCTTTTCAAGCTGGGCAACATTGAGAAGGGTCTACCGGCAGAGGACGAGCACTTCGAGAGATTTGCCGACATGTTGCAGCAGCCTGCCCAGGCTATGCACATCCTCTGGAACGAAGCCATTGAGGCCGAAGTCCTACAGCCAAAGCTTGATGGCATTTTCAACACGGACAAGCACGATTCTGCTGACAAGGATATCTTGACGGCACTTGGCGTGCCCGAAGTTCTACTAGGCGGTAAAGGCGGCAACTTCTCCAACTCGTACATTGGCGTTGCTACAGTTCTTGAACGTCTAGAGTCATACCGCGAGACGGTTGCCGAGTGGCTGAACGGAGAACTGAAGATTGTCTCTGATGCCATGGGCTTCCAGAAGCTACCCACCATTCGTTTTGGTCGCACTTCGTTGCGTGACGAAAAGCAGCACCAGGCATTCATCACTGGCCTATATGATCGTAACGTGCTGTCTGCCGAAACGCTATTGCAAGAAGCTAACACAACTCGTGACATCGAAGTTTCCAATCTGGAAAAAGAGAAGAAGCTTCGTGGCAAGGACGTACTTGAACCTCGTGGTCCGTTCGTCAAGGAGCCGAAGCCTGCTCCTGGTGCTAAGGTGCCCGGAGCACCCGGTGCCAAGAAGCCTGCCGGTGGCCCCGGTGGCCGTCCTACGAACACCGGGACTGGCCCGACTGGTAAGCAGAGCAATCCGCGTGGCCCCAAGGGTCAAAGCATTGCTGATCAGTTGCCGGATCTACTGGCATTGAATAGCCTGCTTGAGACTCGTGGTCGTTCCATGCTGGATCAAGTGGAACAGTTTTGTAGCGAGCGACTCTTGCAAGCCAAGGCTAGAGATAACGGACAGATCAAGCACATGAAGCAACTCCGAGCGGAGGAGCGTGAGCGTCTTGAGCAGATGGTTTATAATGTCTTCAGTCATATGCCGCCGCCTCCGGACAGCAACCCCATGAACGATGATTTCATCATTCATATGTTGAGATCGGATGCTGCCGAAAATGTGAAGGCAGATGTTTTAAGACTATACACTGATAAGATCGGCAGCTATGCCGAGACATATGGCAAGACGCCAACTCGTGAATTGCGAAGGCAATTTATTGTGTCGGCATGGACCCAAACTGCCATTATGACTCAGTTAAATCAAAACCTGTAATACGTTTTTCAGCTTTTTAGAGTATTATTGATCAGAGGACATGCGGCTTTTCGCATCGTCCCCGCGTTTGCACGGCAACAAGTTTGGGTGTTTTAAGTCTAAAGGACTAGATATGAATTACGATAAGACTTTCGAAAACATGGCTAAAGCACTCCGACTGGGTGAGTCAATTGATCCTTCACAGGTTGGTGGTGCTCCTGAGGCCCGTCCGCGTCAGGTTGAACTGAGCCTTGAGCAAAGTCTTCGTACTGGAACGATTGCCGGTAAAGAGTCTCCTCGCCTTCTAGATACTCGTGACCACTTTCCGGTGACCACTAGAGTTCAGGCGGAATCAGCCATCTCTCGTTCGCGGCAACTAGGTGATGTGCCGATTTGGTATCGTGGCGACATGAATCAGTTGCGTGATGATGTTTATCAAGGTGCTATTGCATATCACCCGGAGCTTGCTATTGCACTGTCCGATGGAGAGACTGCTCCCACGACGACACCGAAGAGTGTTGAGAATCCCGCCGACGTTCGTAAGAACGACACGAAGTCCAAGCGTCCTACCATTACTACTGCCCTTCTGATCAGTGAGTGTGAAGATGACGACCGTCGTATTGCTATTGCAGGCAATTTGATGGAGAACCTTGAAAAGCAGAAGGAAAACCTTGAGATCGCCACCAAGGTGGCAAGTCGTCTCATGAAGAAGGGACTCACGTCTGATGAGTTTGCTGGTTTGATTTCGTATTATCAAGAAGACATTCTGCGTGAGCTTCTGATGACTGGCACGACCGCTGGCAGCAAGCTTGATCGTCGTGACGCACTTATTGCTAAGATGCAAAGTGCCGCTAAAGCACAAGATCTTGAAGTACACAAGGGGTCGCTCAAGCCTGGAGAGCAGCCCAAAGTAAAGAAACAAGAAACTGAAGAAGAAGACGAGGAAGACTAAACATGCCTACTAGTCTAAATGCTGGTTTCAGCAACAACGTGAACGTGGTTACTGTGCGTTCGAACGGAACTGCCACTCAAAAACTAACTGACCGTACTATCGATCTCGATGGCGACGGCAACAAAGAGCAAATTAGCATTGTGCATGTGTCTGGTGATGCCGTTGGCACTCCTTCGGCTCCTGGTGGTAAGATCGTAGAGATTGTTACGACTCCTGCTGGTTTCAAGAATACCATTATGGAAACTGTTGTTGAATCTGATGGCGGTGTCCACAGCAACAACGATGTCACTGAGTTCACGGAAGGTCTAGACTAATGGCCGAACTCAAGTTGATCGCTGGTCGCATAGGCTCTGTCTTTGACATCGAGAATCGCAAATGGTTAGACCGTAACCGTGGAGTGGGCCTCGATGAATTCTCTATGGCGATGCAGAAGGCTGCTAAAGCTCAAGAGGTAAAGTCTAAGCCTAAAGATGAAGCGTCTGAGAATTGTGATAAGTAACAAGGGCGTTTAGTTTATTCCAAAGCGGACCCATTATGGCGTTTAAGACCACACTAACTGCTAAAGCCCAACTGTTGCAGCCTGGAACTGATAAGTTCAAGGCTGTTGCTT
>Ga0316189_10004027_pt1 | contig 14194 bp, 12 predicted proteins | sample LowCovwburrow_MG_FD_204930 | JGI IMG/M metagenome (GOLD analysis project Ga0316189, IMG submission 204930) | Coastal sediment microbial communities from Maine, United States - Lowes Cove worm burrow | ecosystem: Environmental > Aquatic > Marine > Coastal > Sediment | place: USA: Maine...
GAAATCGCTGGCGGGATCTATTCGGGTAGCCCTGTCGATCATTTTCCTGCACACCCGATCCAACATCGACTTGTTACGCGAAGCGCGCGCAGCCAGCCACAACGTCAACTTTGCCGAACGCTCACGCTTGCGCAGTTCGCCCGGGCTGGCAGTCATGCCTCTATTGTTTCCGCAGCCATTGTTTCGGCGGCTTCAAGCTCGAATTGAGGCGCTTCCGCCAGCTTGATGATCCGGCACGGTATGCCCTTGAGGTGCGGAATACCCTGCTCCCAGTCCAGGTAGTCATCGTCATCGCGGCACAACTGGGCGTCGGAATATTTAAGCGCGCCGGACAGGTGTCCCGCTCCGGTTTTCATCTCCGGTTTCCACCAGCCGTGCGGTATACGGACCAACCCGTCCGGCATGGCATCCCTGATGCCTACCTTGATGGATATTTTTCCGAGCGGGTTTTCAACTTCGACCCACTCGTCCGGCTGCAGGTTGTTGGCGTGCGCGGTGCCCGGACTGACAAACAGCACCGGTTCCGGGCTGCGCTTGCGCATCTCCGGGACCTGCCGCTGCGCTGTCTGAAAGTACCCGTCTTCCCGGACTCCGGTGAACATTTGCAGCGGATAGTCCGCATCGCCGGGAGGATCTTCCCGGAAGTACGGCAGCGGATCAAACCCGAGATTATCCAACACGGATGAGGCCAGTTCGACCTTGCCGCTGGGGGTAGCAAAACCGGTGCGCAGGTATTTCCTGAATTCGGGTTTGGCAAAATACATTTCGGTGCTGTCGGCAAACTCCCGGAAGCTCATACCGGTGTCCTTCAGTCGGTCGTCATAAAAGGCCTGGAGGTCGCGCCAGGGCACTATCTCCGGCCGGTCCAGCGCACCCGCGAGTTTCTTCCAGAATTCAAAGGTGCTGAGTGCTTCACCCGGGGGTTCCATGGACTGCTCGGAAGCCCGGTAGGATGACATCCAGCCGAAACTGTCGGTTAGCCACGGGCGCTCCAGCCAGCTGTCGCCCGGCAGTACATAGTCAGCCAGCTGCGCCGTTGGGGTCATAAAGTGCTCATGGGCAACTATCAGATCCTGGTTCATCATGGCCTTGATGATCAGTGGCATATTGGCATAGCTCATAACCGTGTTATTGCCCAGGGCGAAAAAGGCCTTAACCGGGTAGGCTCCTTCACCGGCCATGGCACGGAAAGTCGCAGAGGGGTTGGCCATATAGCAACCCGTGATCTGGTTGGGATACTCGTGCCCCCAGACCCGTTTCATAGGCTCACGAAATGCCTCCTGGCCACGGTAGGTAAAAGCCGGGTGGGTGTCTGAGCCCAGCTGTTTGGACTTTTGTTCATCGGACAGGATGTGGTGCATCTCAATGGTCGACTCCGGCACGACGTCCGGGTTGAAGCCCTGTAGGGTTTCGCCACCCGGCACATCGAGATAGCCACAAATGGCCCTGAGAATACTTTGCAGCCGGATACCGGAGGTACTATTGCGCTGCATGTCGGTAATAGGGGTCCAGGGAATGATGGAAGGCCCCTGGGTGGCGTATAGCCGGGCTGCTTCGGCAATCATCTCGGGCTCACACCCGGTCAGTTCGGCCACCCGCTGCAGCGGGTATTCATTCACCCGCTCGCGCAAAGCGTCAAAGCCCACCGTCCACTCTTCAACGAAATCCTTGTCGTATAGCTCCTCGTCTATAATCACCTTCAGCCAGCCCAGCAGCATTGCCGCATCGCTGCCGGCTTTCAAGGGCAGCCAGATATCCGCTACCTCGGCATTCGAGCTTCGTCGCGGATCCATGACGATCAACTTGGCGCCACGGGCCTGGGCACTGCGTATAAAATTGTAAATCGGGGTCCAGCTGTGACGCCTGGGATTGTGCCCCATCAACACGATGCACTTCGTGTTGTTAAAATCGCCCATGGGAAACCAGCCATAGGTCATGCGGTTAATTGCGGCGGTGTTGCCCGCGCAAAGGGCCACCCCGCTAATCCAGTTGGGCGAGCCGATATGGTTCATCACCCGTCGACCGAGGCCGTGATCGGTACACGTATTCCACTGGCTGGTAGACACCGCCCAGGCCTCAGGACCATATTCGCTGACCACTGCCTTCAGTCGCTGGCCTATATCCGCCATGGCCTCTTCCCAGCTGACCTGCTCCCATTGCCCCGAGCCCCTCTCTCCGACCCGCTTCAACGGGTGCAGAATTCGGTCGGGGTGAGCAAAGGCCTTGGGCGCGATAATGCCCTTCATGCAAATATTGTCACGAAAAATGGGGTTGTCAGAGGAGCGCACCCGCACCGCGCGGCCCTTTTTAACTTCTGTGACAACACTGCAGGCGATATCACAGGTCGCACATATCGACCGCCGGGTGGTAATCCCCTCCCGGGTTGAGCGCTTGACGGGTGTTGCTGCTTCAACGGCTTGTGGATCGAAAGGGACAGGGGCCGGCATGGTGTGCACCTCAACATGGGTCGAACAGGATAGTCCGGACACCAGTCTAAACTAGTACCCAATCGACAGAGAGTCAATCCATTTATTGGACTCAGTCCACGAAAATCCTGTAAAGTGTCCCCCAAGGGGGCAAGGTGCCCGACTAAAAATCTGGGAGACAGGACGTGAAATGGACTGAAGTCAGCGATCAGGAGTGCTCCATGGCGCGCGCCTCGGCTGTGCTGGGGGATCGCTGGACGCTGCTGTTGCTAAGCGATATTTTCCTGGGCGCCCGGCGCTTTGAGGATTTCCAGGAGCGACTGGGTATCTCAAGGACCACACTGGCCAACAGGCTGAAATTGCTGGAGGAGCACGCGGTCATTACACGGGTTCCCTACCAGGATAATCCCCCGCGCAACGAGTACCGTCTTACCGACAAGGGACTGGACCTGTTCCCGGTGATCTCAACCGTTATCAATTGGGGAGACAAATACTATGCTGGCGAACACGGGCCTCCGATACTGCGACGGCACACGTCCTGTGGGGAAGACGTACAACCCGTTTTGTGCTGCCCGCAATGCCACGAGGAGATCGGCCCAAGATCGATGGAAACGCGCAGCCGACCCCAGATAACCGGGGCTCCGCCCGTCCACAGGGGTCCTGTGCCGAGGCGCCGGGCGTCCGGCTAGGGCCTGCTGGTAATCAGGGTCTGCCGCCATTTCTGGAAATGCACAGGTAGCGCGCTATCCGTTCGTTCGAGGCATAGACCACGCCCTGGTGATTCATGAAGGTCGAGTCCCGGCGATTGAGATCCAGCGCCTGGCCGTAACTATTGCTGACCCAGCCCCCGGCCTCGCCGACGATACAAGCGGTGGCGGCAAAATCCCAAATACTGCCGCCACCCTCTTCAGGCCTGGGCAGTTTTACGTAGCAGGCTGCGGGATACGCTAATACCTGGCAGGCATTTTTCACGGCACCGCTGCCATACACCATTGCAACGCCATCAAGGCCCGAATCCTGCGCACACCGGTTTAAGGTGTCGAGCATGGCGGCGTAGTTTTCATGTGCCCTGAAGCTGGCGTCTGCAAATGCCATCAGCGATGTGGATACTGCTATTGCCCGGGTAATCGGAGACTGATCTCGATAAGCGCCCTGCCCCTTTATGGCGTGTATCAGCGTAGCGTCCACCGGGTCGTAAACAACACCAATCAGGGGCACGCCTGATTGGTCGACCAGCGCGATTGAAACCGCATACCCCGGACTGCCCTCCATAAAAGGCAAAGTGCCGTCCAGCGGATCTACACACCAGTAATAAGGCTTGAGCAAACGTTCGGGAATAACGTCGGGAACAGTTTGTGACGACTCCTCTCCGACGAACGCTATATTCCATTGTTCAGAAGTTGCCCGCAGACGCTTGCGTATGATGGCTTCACTGCGAACATCCACCTCGGTAACAAGCTGCGATGCTGCACTACTGCCGGTATCTTTGAAATGTCGCTTCAATGTGTGGCGGTCGATGCTTTGCACAAACTGTCCGGCCTCGCGTGCAGCCCGCGTGGCTGCATCACACAACTGCTGTAAAGGCAGGGCGTGCTGATTCATGAGTGCAGGCGCTCGATGACCCTTCGGGTCAGTTGCTCGCTATAGCTGTTGATTTTCCAGTGACCGGGGCTCCAGCCCTTGAGAAAGCGATGAAAGTCCGCCCAGGCCACATCGTAGAGTCCTCGCCAGTCGCCTTCCAATTCGTTTGTATCTACACCGGGTTGTCTCTCGGTAACGTGACCACCCAGCCTGGAAAAATAGTAATCCAGCAATGGTCCTTCCAAGGCTTCGCATTCCTCCTCACGCAAACAGCTGCCCAAAAAATAGGCTACATCCTTCATGCCGCAGCCTCGTCCCACGTACTGGAAGTCCACCGCAGCCACGCCGGGCGTCGGGGTATCACCCGTGAAACAGAAGTTGGCCAACTTGGCGTCACCGTGGACCAACGTTTGATAGCGACACTGTCGCAACTGCTGGTCGATAAGCGACGCGGCTTCCCGCAGGTCAACATCCTCAAGGGCAGCCAATTCATCGGGGCGGGTATCGAGATGCCAATAGCTACCACACTCCCAAAGCCCGTCTGCCGTGCTATTGAGGAATGTTGCATGAAAACTCGCCAGCCAGTCCAGGCAGACACGAATGTCCTCAATCGCCACACGCTCTTTTCTGAGATCGAACCCGGCAGCATCCAGGTCCGTTAGCACCAGCACTGTTTCATCCTCAACAGCGTTGACCGCGAGGCAGCCCGGCACAGGACAACCACCGTCGCATTGATGCGCGTAGTCCTGATACCAGTGAGCTTCCACCTGGTAAGAGCGTATTTTACGCCTGTGTGAAAGCCCGGTATTCCAACCGCGCGGATGGCTGCCCGCCTCCGGCAGCTTGATGTGCTTGAGAATCACCGAGGGATAGGTACTGCCGTCCAGTTCAAGGCGAACTATCTCGCCGTAGCCACTCCATAGGGATTGAATGACGGTGGCGCTGCGAATTGTCCGCGCCCCTGTTGCCGAAAGCACTGTGTCAGTGATGGCTGTATGCATAACAAACATTTAACCATGAATCGGTCTATATTCAGCTCACTATCTCGAACTGTTCCCGGTGATCGACGCCCGTCCATCGCTCCTGGGCCAGACCTAAAAAACGTAGTTGACGGCAAAGAAGCCCTTCAGCACATAGTCGTCGTCGACGATCGGACTGTCGGTTATCTCGTCATCGAAAAACTCGACCGCGACATTCATAACCACCAGCCAGTCAGTCGTGATCTCGTAGAGCATACCGACACCCACGTCAAACGTGACAACCGAATCCAGACGGTAAGCGGGCCGGTCGGGCGTGGCCTTCTTTTTTGGCACACCAAAATCATAGTCCGCAAGGTCTTGCGCCAGCCAGTTCACACCCAACTCCGGCGAAAAGCGGAACGTGCCCAACTGAAACGACTTGTCGATAGCAACTCTCGCTTCTCCACCACCAATTCTGTCGAGCACGTCATGTTGATAGCCCAGCGCAATATCAAAGCCCATCGGCAGTTCCGCCTGCAATGCAAGGCCGGCCATAAACGTACTGTCGCGATCACCCATACCCTCGAGGTAGTCGCTATCGTCTTCTTCGTAGACACCCAGTCGATATGTCCCGGCCGCTGCCAGCCTTACCTTCCCCGAGCCGACCAGGCCATAACTGACGTTGGGGCCCAGCACCTGCAAACGGGCGCCATTATAGGTAATGGCGGGAATGACCTGGGTCACCCCGCCGTCGTAATCCCGGTAGGGACTACTGCGACTGATCGCACCCACGCCGACGCCCAGGCGGCCACGTTTGCCCAGCGGGCGATACAGGTCGACGGTAAATTCACGCTGCTCATCCTGCGCCAGGGTAAAGGCCGCCCGCGAGTAACTGGGCGGACCTTTGGGCCGATAGTCATTCGAAAAACCCAAGGGTTCAGTGGGAATCCCGATAAAATTTTTGTCTATCTTCATATTATCGTTTTCGTCGTAATAGACCATCAGTGCGTATTCGCCAGCCGGGATATCCGTCATCACATACACGTCACGCCCATCCAGGGTATAGGTCTCAAGCCTGGCGGGATCGCGCAGGTCACCAAAGGTATTGGCGGAACTGAACAGGGCCAGTGCGACTGTTCCGGAGGTGGGCGCAGTCTCAAGCCGCACCGACAGTTGGGCCGCCAAAGCGGAGCCGGCTGCCAGGGTTTGTATCAGGACCACAACTGCGGCCAGGATCAGCATTGCTGATAGCTTCATAACTTCGTTATCCGGGGTGGGGTAAAACTGATGCGAACGTGTGAATAGTAATCCACCGCTCATTCGGCGCTATTGTAACCGCGGGTACACGGCGGAGCTGCATCGATTTTTCACACGTTTTATAGCCAACTTATGCCATTCTACGTGTGATCCAGGGCAATCGGATGTGAGCCCCGGCAAGTCGGTTAAGGTAATGTGGTGGGGTATCGCCTGCCTTACAACTGCGGGTTCTTTTCAAGCGCGGGACAGCCCGGATCAACAGGCGACCAGGGCTCCGCTGTGCAGCTCCAGAAGCTGGAATCAATACTCACCCAGCTGCTGTCATCAAGTGTCCCCGCTTTTACAAACCGCATGGCGGGCATTTCTTCCAGGAAGCTCAGTACCTGGGAGCCACACTCAGGGCAGAAACCCCTGGTCACATGACCCCCATCTGTCCCGGTGACCGTGAAGTATTTGAGCTCCCCACTGGTTTCAAGTACCGGGGTGGGCACCATGATAATAGTAGCCTTGCCGCTGCCCGTTGCCTTCTGGCAGTCCTTGCAATGGCAATGGTGGGCCGAGACAACCTGGCTCCGGTCAAACCGGTAACTGAAGTTTCCGCACAGGCAAGCACCGCCAACTGTATCACTCATAACACTGTCCTCCTGGCCAGCTGCCCCGATTCAAGGCCCTGACCTGATTTACCATCTAGCCTTTAACTAACGGCCCATCATGCCGCGAATGGCGCTGGGAATATCAGCTGGAAACACCACTGTGGTGCTGCTATCCGACTTGGCTATACTCTCCAGCGACTGAACATACTTTTCACCCAGCAGATAGACCACCGGCATCTCGCGGTCTCCTATCGCCTGTGTCACCAACTCAATTGCCTGCTGACTCGCATTGGCGAGAACAACCTGTGCCTCTGCATCGCGCCGCGAAGCCTCCAGGCGTCCTTCCGCTTCCAGGATAGCAGCCTGCTTATCACCATCGGCACGGGTCACCGTCGCTCGTCGGGCGCGCTCGGCAGCCGCCTGTTCTTCCATCGCGTGCTGCATGGTTCCGGACGGGTTAATGTCCTGGATTTCCACGGTCTTGAGGGTAATGCCCCAATCGGATATATCGTCGGAGATGGCATTTTTCAGGTGCGCCTTGATCCTGTCGCGCGAGGACAGGGCATCGTCAAGGTCCATTTCACCAATAATTGAACGCAAGGTCGTTTGCACCAGCGTTTGTATCGCAATGCGGAAGTCCTCAACACCATAAACAGCCTTCTCCGGCGCGATGATATTGATATACGCGACAGCGTTGGCGATGATCACGGCATTGTCCCGGGTGATAACTTCCTGGGAAGGGATATCCAGGACAATATCTTTGGTGGTGGCCTTGTAGGCCACAGCGTCAACGAACGGGATAATAATATTGAGGCCGGGGTTGAGCGTCGAATGGTATTTTCCCAGGCGCTGTACAACCCATTTATCGCCCTGCGGAACAAGCCGGACACCTTTTGCCAGCGTTATCAGCACCAGCACAAAAATTGCTATGACTACAGCAAATCCAGCTTCCATCTTCTACTCCTCAAATACCAGACACTATCAAGCTTTCTGTACCACCAGGGCATTACCGGACACGTCGACAACCCTCACTCGATCACCTTCAGCCAGCGGCTCCCGGGCGAGAATCATCCATTCATCATTGCCAAGTATGGGCGCGGGAAAGCGCAAGCGACCCCTCTTCTTCGTGCCGGGTACGACAATCACCTGACCGACTTCCCCCACGATGGCTTCACGAGACAAGCCCGCTTTGGTGCGGTCGACGGAAAGGGGTTTGAGGTACTTGAACCAGCCAAACGCAAGGATCGCGGAAAGAAGCGTCCAGCTGAAAATCTGCCAGTTCAAGCCGATGCCCGGCACAAAGAATAACAGCACGCCTATCAGGATGGCCGCGACGCCGAACCAGAGAATAAAAAATGTGGTCAGCATTATTTCGCTCAGCATCAATATTACGCCGAAAACGATCCAGTGCCAGTAAAGTATCTCGAATGGCATCGCCGTGTCTCCCAGGTCGCCGCTAGATCTCCATCTTATAGAACGGGCTCGCACACGTATACCGGACTGAGCCGACAGTTGCCGGGCTCCAGGGGTCGGGCAGACGCTATCGCAAGTGTTCGAAAATGGCTATTTCACATCTACCCCGAGGTGAAACAAGGCAAAGGCGTAAGCCTGGGCAACCTCGTACAACTGGCGGTAGCGTCCGGACAGGCCGCCGTGGCCTGCACCCATGTTGATTTTCATCAGGAGCGGGTTGTCATCGGTTTTCAGGGCGCGCATTTTTGCCGTCCACTTCGCCGGCTCCCAATAGGTCACCCTGGGGTCATTCAGTCCGCCCGTGACCAGCATGGGAGGATATGCCCGGGCAAGGATATTGTCATAGGGGCTATAACTGCGAATAAGGTCGAATGCCTCGACATCGAGTATCGGGTTACCCCACTCGGGCCACTCGGGTGGGGTTAGCGGCAGGCTGTCGTCCAGCATGGTGTTCAGGACATCGACAAAGGGCACATCAAGAATCGCCGCCGCCCATAGCTCCGGCGCCTGCAGCACCGCGGCCCCCACCAGCTTGCCGCCAGCGCTGCCGCCATTGATTGCGATTCGACCCTCGCGGGTGAAGTCACCCGCAACCAGGAATCGGGCCACATCGACAAAGTCGTTCAGGCTGTTGGCACGCTGGCCCAGAATGCCGTCCAGGTACCACTGGTAACCCATCTCGTCGCCACCGCGTACGTGGGCAATGGCATAGATAACCCCGCGTTCCAACAGGGACAATCTCGTCGAGGAAAACCACGGCTCGACGCCACCACCATAGGCACCATAACCATATAGAAACAGCGGGGCACTGCCGTCGAGCGGCGTACCCTGCTTGTAGACCAGCGATACCGGCACTTTGGCGCCATCGCGAGCAGTCGCCCAAACTCGCTGCGTGATGAAGTTGTCGGCGTTATAGCCCGATGGGATACGTTGGCGCTTGCGCAGCATCAATGACCCATCGGAGGGGCGATAGTCATATACCGATTTGGGTGTGACCATGGACTGGTAGTCGATACGCAGATAGTCGGATGCCAGCTGGGGGTTGTTGCCCAGTGAGGCCGAGTAAACACTGTCCGGGAAACCAACATGAAACTCCCTGCCGCCGTTCTCCCGGATGCGTATACGCTTGAGCCCTTTCGACATCTCCTCTACCGCGATAAAGCCGTCGAGCAGGGCCAGGCGCTGGTAGTAAACATCATCTGAAGCTGGCAATAGTGTCGCCCAGTGCTCGGGGCCGGGGGACTGCTCAGGCGCGGTGGCTATCCGAAAATTGACATGCTCGTCGTTGGTACGGATATAGAACCGCCCGTTGCCGTGGTCCATATCATAGTACTGTCCCGCCTGCCGGGGAGCGATGAGCTGCGGCTCGGCGCCGGGATCGTCCAGCCGCAGGATACGCTGCTCCGAAGTCTGGTGGTCTGACAGGGTAATGAACAGGCACTGCCGCGACTGGCTGCGCGACACGGAGAGGAACAGCGATCGCTCAGGCGTATAGAATACCTCCCGATCCAATTCGGGTGGTGTGCCGATCACATGTGACTTCACCCTCAACGAATACCAGCCGTCGGCCTCCACGGGGGTATAGAAGAGGGTCCGGTTATCAGCGCCCCATACCGCCTTACCCCTGATATTGTCCAGGCCGTCATCGTAGCGGCGCGCCGTATCCAGTTCATCCACAAACAATGTACTGCGTTCCGACCCGTCAATGTCCGCGGACCAGGCGAGGCGGCTTCCATCGGGGCTGACCTGAAGGGCGGTAAGGCGGAAGTATTCCCGATCCCGGGCTTCATGGGATTCATCGAGGATGGTGACGAACTCGCCACCCGCCAGTGGTTGCCTCTCCCACAACCGGTATTGTGAACCCTCCACGTAGCGCCATCGATAGAGGTATTCACCCTCCTCCCAAGGCACTGATGCCTGCTCATCTTCGATACGCCCTCTCATTTCAGCAAATAGAATGTCGACGGCGGGCTGAAGTGGGGCCATTTCCTGCTCAAACCAGCGATTCTCGGCCTCCAGGTAGGCGAGAATATCCGGATCATTGACCTCGGGGTAGGACGGGTCTTTCAACCACAAGTAGTCATCGTGGAGAACCCTGCCATGGAACTCCCGGGTGGAAGAGACTTTCTTCGCCACGGGCGGGCTGGCGAGACTTTCACCGTTGTCGATAGAGGCTGATTGGCAGGCGCCCAGAAATGCCGCCAGCAGCAAAGCAGTGAGACTATAGGTAACTGTTTTCATGGTTGTCCCCCGGGAAAGGTGACAACATACTGCAGGGGGTTGCCGCGGGGCAAGAAGACTCCTGAACCGTTAGTGCCGAACGACTCGGTCTCACGCATTGTGGATGCGCTTTCACGTGCCGGCGTACATCGATCGCAGCGCGGGCTTGTCTACCTTTCCCCCTGCATTGACCGGCAGAGCCCGCGTACGAATCCACTTCTTGGGTGTTTTATAGGCCGCGAGAAACTGCCTGCAGTAATCGCTCAACTGCTCGTCACTCGCATCCTGCGCAAGTTGTACCACGCCACAAATCAGTTCACCCCACCTTGAATCCGCAAGACCAATAACCGCACAATCGCTGACTGCCGGGTGACGACGCATCACCTCTTCCACTTCTCTGGACGCCACATTCTCCCCGCCACTGATAATCATGTCCTTCTTGCGATCGACGATATAAAGGTAGCCGTCACTGTCGAAGCGGCCGATATCACCAGTGTGCAGCCAACCATCAACAATGGCTTGCGCACTGGCCGCCGGCTGGTTCCAATACCCGCGCATGCATTGCGCCCCCTTGACCAGGATCTCGCCACTTTCGCCGGTCGCGCACGGCTGCCTGCCTTCATCGACCAGGGCAATTTCAACCGAGGGCAGCGGCTTGCCCACGGACTGCAATAATTCAGGCCTGCTATCGGCCGCCAGGCGATGATCCGCGACCGTCAGGAAAGCCACGCTGCCCGATAACTCGGTCATGCCATAACCCTGGCAAAGCCCGACATCAGTCTCCCGTAGCAGGCGCAGCAGCAGGGTCTGCGGCATCGCAGCCGCACCGTATCCGATGGTGCGAACTGACCGCAGATCTTCGGCGCGGAAAGCCGGATGGTCCAGCAACATCGCGATCATCGTTGGCGCCAGCGACATGCTCGTCACCTGCAGCTCACGGCAGGCAAGCAGCGAGGCTGCGGGGTCAAAAGAACGGGCCAACACCACCGCGGCGCCATACTGGTGTTGTAACAGGACATTGTGCGCGGCAACATGAAACAGCGGAAACGGGTAAAGGTACCTGTCGTCGGATTTTACCGGCCGACCCAGTGCAGCGGACGCCAGACCAGCCATAAATGATGCATGGGTAAGCTCGGCCCCCTTGGGTCGGCCGGTGGAACCGGAGGTATAGAGAATCCAGGCCGTGTCCCCGGCATCCGTACACGGCAGTGGCGCTTTATCACCACTGTCCAACCACGATTCGTAGCCGTCCTGCATATCAACGATGCGTAATTGCCGTTCAAACTCCTGCTCTGGCAGCAGGGGTTCCAGCAATTGCGGTTCTGCAAACAGGGTGGTCACTCCCGCGTGAAGCATCTGGTATCGCAACTCGACCGGCGCCAGCCTGGCGTTCAGCGGCACGAGTATTTTGCCACTGGCCGGCACCGCATAGATCAATTCGATAAACTGCGGACAGTTCCAGGCGAGCACCGCCACCCGCTCCCTGGGTACACCCGAACCCGCCAGGCGGGCGGCCACTGCCATCACCCGCGCATTCAGCGCTGCGTAGGTGATTGCCTCGCCATGCCACCACAGAGCGACACCTTCGGGCTGGATTGCTGCCTGCTTCGCCAGGATATGATGCAGCTTGTCCATGGGCTCTATTGCGCCTGCCATCGACGGTCCGCTTCAGTACTACTGATCAGCTGCTTCCCAGTACCACAACCTGAGAAACTGGTACCAGACAGTATGACCTGAGGCATGCAGCTCGGTATCGGCTGGACCCTCTTCCTGGATACTGTGTATGTTGGGCAGGGTTACCGTTTCCAACCGAATAACGTCAACCGGGTTGCGGGCCAGCCAATGGTTCATCGCCGCCACACAGTCGTCGAACCCCGAATAATCCACCCCGCCAAACAGCCCGCCCCTGGGCTTGGCCTGCGGCAGAAAATCCTTGTACTTGATTTCGTTCATTGACCTGCTCCCATGATTTAGTTTGCACTATCTGTCACTGGGCCCCGGACGCGGGGCCAGGCGGTAACGCATCACACACAAGGCCGTTATGCGAGAGCTGCAGGCAATACTACAATCTCCTGCAGGGTTGATACCAGCGGCCAGACCGGTTTCTCACGAGGCAGGGTGACAGGCAGCAAAGGTTGCGAGTAGAATCGCTTGCCTTGCCATCGCGCTTTAAGCGCAGCAATAGGATTGGAAAACAGCGCTGTTAAACGCGTTCGACAAGAACCATGGAGCAACATGAGTAAACCAAGGACTGAAAAACACACGGTGGAATACCTGGACACCCTGGCACTGCAGTCGACCCACCCCGCAGTAAAGAAACTCAAGAGGCAAGGCAAAGAACCCTCTATTCACGGGAACAAGGTCTGGCGTTCAAGCTTTGTTCTTATGAACTACATGGAAGACTACCCGCTGCCAAAAAAGGCGCGGGTGTTGGATATCGGTTGTGGCTGGGGTTTAACTGGCATCTATATGGCCAGGCGCTTTAACGCCAGAGTAGTCGGTATCGATGCCGATGCCGAGGTAAAGCCTTTCCTCGATGCGCAGGCAGAGATCAACGGCGTTAAAATAAAGTTCGAGAAGAAAAAATTTCACCAGATTCGAAAAAAGGACATGGCGGGAGTCCATACGATTATCGGCGGTGATGTCTGTTTCTGGGACGAACTCGTTCAGCCGCTATACCGACTGGTAAATCGCGCCATGAAAAGCGGTGTAAAGCAGGTATTGATCGCGGACCCTGGGCGCAGTCCTTTTTGGGAGCTGGCAGAACTGTGTGAAGATAAGTTTAACGCCTCGGTTGTCGAGCACCGGATCAGCACCCCCTACAAAACGAGCAAGCAGATTCTGGTAGTACGGCCTGGCTAGGCGCGCTTATCGAGCGCGGCCCCTGTCAGGCGGGTAACAACAGCGCCGGGACAAGACACCGGCGCGGTCGGCAGCTACAACCTACTTACTTTGGCGGCATCCGGATGCCGCCGTCTGCGCGCACCACTTCTCCGTTCATGTAATCATTGGTTATCAGCTCGGCAACCATGGATGCCAGTTCATCGGCATAGCCCAGCCGTTTCGGAAACAGCACGCTGGCACCCAGGTGTGCCTTGAACGCCTCGGAGGCTTCACCTTCGCCGTAGATGGGCGTATTGAACAATCCCGGCGCCACCGTGTTTACCCGAATGCCCGAAGCCGACAGGTCACGAGCGATAGGCAGGGTCATACCCACAACACCGCCCTTGGATGCAGAGTAGGCGCACTGTCCGATCTGGCCATCAAAAGCCGCAACCGACGCCATGTTGACGATCGCGCCGCGCTGGCCCTGCTCGTCCAGAGGCTCCTGCTTTGACATGGCTGCCGCCGCCAGGCGGATGCAATTGAACGTGCCGATCAGGTTAACCCGCAAAACCATCTCGAACGATGCCAGGTCAAAGGGGTTACCCGACCGGTCGACCGTGCGCCCGGCACTGCCGATACCCGCGCCATTCACCAGCGCGCGCAATGGCGCGATAGCAAGAGCCGCATCCACCGCCGCCTGGACCTGCTCGGTGTTGGAGACGTCGGCCTTTATAAACTGGCCTCCGATATCCCCGGCAACCGCATTACCCTTTTCCTCGTTCAGGTCCACAACGATGCATTTCGCGCCCAGCTGAGAAAGCCGACGGGCGCATGCCTCGCCCAGGCCCGAGCCACCACC
>Ga0316189_10004028_pt1 | contig 14193 bp, 10 predicted proteins | sample LowCovwburrow_MG_FD_204930 | JGI IMG/M metagenome (GOLD analysis project Ga0316189, IMG submission 204930) | Coastal sediment microbial communities from Maine, United States - Lowes Cove worm burrow | ecosystem: Environmental > Aquatic > Marine > Coastal > Sediment | place: USA: Maine...
GTGCTGGTGCAAACCGTTGAGGATGATATCCAGAAACTGGCGGAGTGGCCGTTGTCCGACAGCCATATGGTCGAGGTACTGGAGAAACTCCTGGCCTATGAGCCGCGCGCCATTGGCGTTGATCTGTATCGTGATATTCCAGTGCCACCTGGCACCGATAATTTGAACAAGTTGCTCATCCGCGATAAGCGGATCTTCATTATCGAGAAGTTCGGCGATGATAGCAGCCAGCATGTCGCCGGACCGGCGGTCTTGCGCGGAACCGAGCAGATCGGGTTTGCGGATGTCGTTGTTGACGACGACGGGGTGGTGCGTCGTGGCTTGCTGTATCTCGACGACGGGGAGAATTTCTCTGTTTCCCTTTCCTTGCGTCTTGCTCTCGCCTACCTGGCGGAGGAGGGCATTGTACCCCGGGCGGGTGAACCCGACCCGGCACACGTCCGTCTCGGTGAGGTGACCCTGCGGCCTTTCGAGTCCAACGATGCTGTCTATGAGAACACAGATGCGCGCGGCTACCAGTATCTGCTGGATTATCGGGGAGGAGCTGAACGCTTTCAGACTTATTCGCTGGTCGATGTCCTGGAAGGGCGTGCCAATCCCGACTTGATCAGCGGCAATGTGGTTATTGTCGGCGTCAATGCCGAGAGCGTGAAGGACGAGTTCCTGACTCCCTACGATCGATTTACGCGTCGTGGCCAGGCGACCGCTGGTATTGCTGTGCACGGGTACGAGGTTAGTCAGCTTCTTCGCACTGCACTGGACGGTGATGAACCGATACGGTTCCTGAGTGATCGTTTCGAAAACCTGTGGATTCTGCTTTGGGGTGTGGCGGCTGCCCTGGTGGGGCGCATCGCACGTTCCAGCCTTCAATTCTCGCTGTTTATGGCGACCGGACTGCTCTTTCTCGTTGGCGCGACATATGCGGCGTTTGTTATTAACTGGTGGTTGCCGGTGGTGCCGGCCGCCATCACGTGGCTGACATCGGCGGGGCTGGTGACCGCTTTCTTGTCAGGACGCGAGAAGCAGGAGAAGAAATACCTGATGGATCTCTTCAGCAAGAATGTCTCGCCGGCGGTTGCTGATGAAATGTGGAAGCATCGTGCCTCCTTTCTCAAGGGAGGCCGGCTGGAGCCACACACCATGACGGTGACAGTGCTGTTTTCGGATCTGGCCAATTTTACGCCGGTCGCCGAGCGGCTTTCACCTGCAGAATTGATGGACTGGTTGAACAATTACATGGAGACCATGGCGGGGTTGGTCATCAAGTACGGCGGCGTAGTGGATGATTATTATGGCGATGCGATAAAGGCTAACTTCGGTGTGCCCTTGCCAAGAGCTACCGCCGAAGAAGTTCACCAGGATGCGGCTAATGCAATGTGCTGTGCATTGGCCATGCGGAGGGAGATGGAACAGTTAAATGTGCACTGGTCAGAGGAAGATGCGCCAAGGGTAAAGATGCGCTTGGGAGTCGCCACGGGACCGGTGGTGGCGGGTTGTCTTGGCAGTGCCCAGCGTATGAAATACACCACAATCGGCGATGTGGTTAACACCGCCGCGCGGCTTGAGAGCTATGGCAAGGAGATTCCCGAGCGATTCCTCGATCCGTTCTGCCAGATCATGGTGGCATCCTCAACGGTTGAGCAACTGGACGTCGGGTTTAACCTTGAGCCCGTTGGAACACTGCAGCTTAAAGGCAAGTCCCAGGGCGTGGACGTGTTTGCCTTGATGGGGACAAAGGAACCCGCGGATTCGGTCTCCTGTCGCAGTAGTGACAGTGGTGATACAGGTTGATGCCTTGTCGTCTTGCAAGGTGCTCCCTCGTATTGTGGAAACCACGTAGAAGGATATCGGTGCATGAGTGGTAGAGTAGGCGGATGAGGGTGTTATGTGTATTCACGACACTCTGTAGCGAGGTCCTCTGCGGGCAGGTGGTCAGCTAAACTTGGTGTGGATGGTAGTATTTTCAGGCAGTCAGATTTAACAGGAAGTAAGAGGTGGTCATTATGAAGATGTTTAATGTGCTGGCTGGTTTAGGGCTGGGGTTGTTCGTTGCAACGTCTGCGGCATTGGCAGCGGAAACTGGTGCGACGGAACCTGCGGATCCGGGACATGCAAATGCCGGTTCCGGGAGTGCGGGTGGTTTTGTTTACCGCCCACCGATGCGCGGAGCGCCGGTTGCCCGGATCGGTGGTGGCACTCGCGGTATAGGCGATATGACGTTGGAGCTTGTTGTGCTCGCGCCGGACCATACCGGGCTCACCACCAAGGAGCAGCCGACACTTTACTGGTACATTTCGGAACCCGTACCCACAAAGCTTGAGGTGACTGTGATCAATGACGAGGCCATTGATCCTGCACTGGAGGAGGTTGTCGCTACCCCAGGTCATGCCGGTATTCAGAAGATTGAACTTGCCAAATCCGGTACCAGGCTCAAGCCGGGCCTGGAGTATCGCTGGTTCGTATCCGTCGTGGCTGATCCGGGGCAGCGTTCCAATGATATCGTTGCCAGTGGCACTATCCAGCGTATCACGCCGGAAGGTTCACTAAAGACCAGGATTGCGGGTGCGAATGAGCGTACATTGGCACGTATATATGCGGAGGAGGGTGTATGGTACGACGCCGTCGATGCCATCTCGCGCTTGATCGAGAAGTCGCCCAATGATGCTGCGTTGCGCGAGCAGCGCACGGCATTACTGGAGCAGGTAGGACTTCAGGCCGCTGCCAACTACACACGGGCGCCTGGCCAATAATAACGCTAGTCTGCGGATGTTGAGAAGGTGGCGATCCGGCTCATGGCGCCTTTGTTGAAGTCGCCGAGCAGGACGTCCTCGTTGGTATCCCGTGCATGTATTTGCCATGAATACAGCCCATCGGGCTGAAGCAAGCCCGCAGGGACAGCAAGCTCGGTTTCGCGGAGCAGTTTGGACGTGTAGATGAGTTTGCTTTCGTCCCAGACATCGCGGATAAACACCTGATAGTAGCCGCCGTGCCCGGCAGCTGACCACTTCAGTTTTTCGGGCGCCGGTATTTGTTCGGCACCGTCGGGGGGTTCCGTGGCTGACGGGCGGGGCAGGCGGGACACGACCACGTAATCTTTCGCGATGAAATGTGTTCCATCAGCCAGGCTAATCGTTGCCGAATACCATCCATCCGAAGCACCATCCGGTACATCCATCTGAGTGATAAAGACGCGCTTTTCCGGTTTGCCCTTGGGTTTTAGCACCTTGAACTTTCCCAGATCCAGGAGGGTGAGGGTGCTGCCGTCAGGATGCCGCACCTCGATGCCGGTGATCTCTGGGTAGCGGGTCGTCGCGAATAAGGGCATAAAAAACAGTTCGCGGTCAGGCCAGTTACAGACGTGAATATCGAAAAAACCTGCCGGCGTATAATGTGGGTCATCGCCATGCGCGGTACCGGCCGCCTCGCCGGGAGTCCCAATGCCTGCTACGGGGCTTGTCAGGAACAACAGAGTCGCTGCTGCCGCGAACGCAGTCCTCTCTTTGCGCCGCGACGGGGAGCCAGGGGACCTATTGGTCAGTGTTGCCATCGTCATTCCTCCGGCTTTGCAAGCGCGCATGCCCTTCGCGTACTTTCATCGAAAGCGCGCCCATCATACCAATACTGATTTCAGGATAGCTCAACAATAACCCGCGCAGCCGCGATTTCTCCAGTGACAGCACACGCGTATCTTCGATGACATGGGCTGTTGCCGAGCGCGGCAGGTCGTCGACCAGGTTCATCTCGCCAAATGCCTCACCCGGACTAATAAAGGCAACATATTCCTTCTTCGCTGGATCCGGGTCGATGGAAATACCGATTTTGCCCGTAGTCACAATATAAAGATGATCTCCCTGGTCATTTATATCGAAAACACGTTCACCAGCAAAGAAAACGTCTTCTTCGAGTGCTTGTGCAACATACCTCAAATCGTCGGTCGAGACTTTCGAAAAAATGTTGGATTCCTTGAGGAGCAGGATTCGATCGAACAGATTTGCCATGACTACTGTTTCCCCTGGCAGCTAATTAGTGCAGCCCTGGCGCACTCCTGCAGCCAGTCGTCGGAGCGCATGGCCAGCGATTGCAGTACGGCTTCGAGACTTTCTGTGCCGTGAATGGCCGTGTGGCGTGCGGGCATGAAGGCGTCCTGAATCAGTTGTCCAAGGGGTTGGGTCAACGTCCGGTGAGGTATCGAGTGCAAGGCCTCACAGGCATTCGCCATGTAGCGGTCATCGAGCGTTCGTATACCTGCACGTATCGTTGAAATTACGCCGCGAGCACACAGCGGCTCCATTGCTGTTAACGTGATATCGAGGATCTGCTGGAACCGTTCTTCCAGGAGATGTTGAAGAAGTCTCAAGGTACTGTCCTGGACATCGTGTTGTCCGCGTATCATAACCAGCGCTCGGTGAATCTTGCGTGCATCCTCTATCTTGTTGCCGATGATCGACTCCAGGGTGCTCAAAGGCAGACTCTCGATCACCGCACCAAGCAGCGTGTTCTGCGCACGCGGCGTGCCCCTGTTGTCCTCAAAGATCCATTTTAGCGCAAATTGTGAAACGTCAGGCGTTTCCTTGCGTAATGCGTCCACGGCTGCATTTCGAACCCGGGCATGGCCATCACCCAGTGCGCCCTCAAGCTTTTCATGGCGCTGTTCCTGAGGGAGCAGGTGAACACATCTTGTGGCGGCAGTCCGTATCCCCGGATCAGTGTCCCCCATTGCATCGGTGACCATTTGCCGGACTTCTGGAGCGCGCGGGCCTTCCCAGTGGCTAAAGGCTTTCAGAATAAGGATCTTGGCGGCACTGCTCTGTGTGCCGAAGATACGTGCACTGGAAGTAAGGCAAGCTTGCTCTACGGTTTCACGCGTCGCCGGTGTGACGATGTGTTTGATATCGGGAATAAGCTCAAGCGCCGCGAGCTGTTCTTTTTCGGTGCCGTTTAGCAAGGCGATCCAGATGCCATATGCCTTAACCTGGTGCTCAGGCAGCGGCCAGGAAAGGATGCCGTGAATGGCCGTTGCCCGGATGCGCGGGTCCGGGTCATCAAGTGCCTGAAGCAGCAGGGGCACAGCGTCCTGAATCTGGGAACTGCTCAGCGTAATAAGTGTGGTCGCGCGAAAGTGATTGTCATGCAGGTTGGGGTGCTCGACCAGGAACCGGTAAACAGACGGATCGTTTTTAGTCGACACAACCTTGAGCAACTGGTCGGCGACTTTGCCTGTGGTGCGTTTAATCACCGGCAGAATATGATCCACCGCGGCTTGCGGATAGGCATCGGCGAGAATCCGGGCAAAGCTCACCGATGTCTCGTCGCCGCGACTGACCGCATCGATAATGGATGCGATATTGTCCTTTCCCGTGTACCGCAGGGAAGCGGCCGATTGTTCCTCTGGAAGAAACAGGTGTTCTTTCAGGTGAGTCAGTAGTGTCTTTCCATAGGCGCGATTCATGCGGATGCTGAAATAGAAGAACGCCCCTGCAGCGGCGGCGCCTGGTATGAGGAAATAAAGGGGGTTATCGAGTTTTTGCAGAAACCAGAGCAGAATACCGCATATCGACAGTGAAACCGGGAGGACAATGGCCAGCGACATGGCGCGGGCCCGTCCCTGGATATGTTGCGGGAGCACATTAAGAAAAATCGTTCGTACCGGGTTATGAAAGGCTGGCATGACCGATTCGATGTTTACGCTGGCGGCAACCGCAGTTGGTAAGCCCAGGTTGAAAATCATTCCCGCGAAACTCCCCAGCGAAGCCAGCGGATAAAACAGGTTGACGGCGGGGACACCGAAGCGACGAATCAGCCGGTTGGTGAGGAGTAGTTGCAACACCAAAGCCAGTGCGCTTGTCGAGATGGTCAGGAGCCCGAAAAAAGCGGTGAGCGAATCTACCGTTGCATAGGTGTCTGTATAGATGCGCTTAACACTGTAGCTGATTATATAGTACGTAATTACCATGAAAACCATGGCGACCGTGCTGGACCGCAGCAGTTCAGAATCTAAGGCGAATCGAAAGCCCTGCTGGATCTGTGCGGTCACGCGGCGCAGCCTGTGAGTGGATTTGCGCGCTGCGCGGAAATACGGTGATGGCCCTTTACGCCGGTGCCACAGCGCGACCATCAGCATGGCCGTCAGCAGCAGTGTCACCCACACCGCCAGAAGATTGCGTGTACCAAGCATGGGTGCATAAGCCGCCAGGAAAAGCCCGCCCATAATCGTACCGATCTGCAGGCCCGAGAAGATGATGGGTGACAGCCGTTTCGCCTGCAGCGTGTTGAGATTCTGATTCAGATACAAGGCGCTGTGGATGAGCAAGACTTCGGAAATGACTTCGTAAAAAAGAAAATAGGTGGGAAACAGGAACGGATCAGCGGTCAGCGAAATCAGCAGCCAGAATGCGAGCACGGTTGTGGCGAGCAGGGCGAACAGTATTTTGAAGAAACGCTCGGCCGGAATGAGATCGGCGACCCCAGCGTAAAGCAGGCTGGTGACAAAGCACGCACCACCCTGCACCAGGTATACCAGTGGCAAGTAGTCAATTCCGAAGCGCTTCAGGAAGAGGGCATTGGCGGTCGCGCGGCCAAGCGCCATACCGCACCCGATGACAAGTAGCAGGGCAAGAAAATAAAGGACCGTGCCAGCTTCATCCTCTTCGATAAGAAAGAGTTGGTGCAGATATTTCACTATAAGGGTCACCATTATTATTGGGCATTATGTTGCCGGGCAACTCTGTAATCCTGAGTGCTACAGTATAAATTTGTGATATACCTTACAAATATTGGTTGCCGGGCATTTATTTAACTCCTTGCCACAGGCCGCCATGTTTCTATATCCGGCTCAGTAGTGCTCCGGCAGCTTTTCATTGATCTGGATGCGTTTATTATCCACTGTTATATATTGTCCACTGACAAGGTCCTTCATGATGCGAGCCACCATTTCCCGGGAGGCGCCTACGCGGTTGGCGATGTCCTGTTGGGTGAGGCGCTCCGCGATGATGAGTTTGCCATCCTGTTCGTGGGCAAGGGATAAGAGCGTCTTTGCAACCCGGCCGTAGACATCGAGTAGCGCTAGATTCTTGACGTTTTCACTCAGCACACGGACCCTCGCGGCCAGATTGTTGATTAGCCTGAGTGCAATATCCGGGTGATCGGCCAGGATTTTGCTGAAATCCGCCTTGGAAATGGATGCTAGCCTGGTTTTTTCAACTGTCATCACGGATGCAGAGCGCGGGGCACTGTCGATCAGCGCGAGTTCTCCAAAATGTTCCCCCAGCCCCTGCATATTGACGACTATCTCTTTGCCTTCCTCGTTGCTCAGGAAAACCTTTACCTGTCCCGAAAGGATCACAAACAGGGTACTGGCATCATCGCCCTCATTTATTATCACGCTATTTCGAGGATAGGTGCGAATTGTGGCGTGCTGTTCCAGCACCTTCAATTCGCCGGGAAGAAGCTTCGCGAACAACGGCACGTTTTCAAATATTGCGGGTTCTGGTTTGTGTGCCATCGATTGTCTTGCCCGACCCATATCGGTTCTTAAAGGTAGTTACTATCAAGAATTAACCGAAAGAGTTCAAGGTTTAAAAAGCACATTTGTCTGGGGAGGGCTGTATAGGATGGCTAGCCCTCATGCTTTCTGTGCTCGCCAACCTCGTGCATCTGAATGTGAATATTTCACACTTTGACACCGTAATCCGGTACAGAGCTCGCAGGCCTTCCTGCGTAATCTGTAAACGTGGATTGGGAAGCGTAGAGACAATTTCCGAGGAGATTATCATGGATAGAATCAATTTACTGGTTATCGTATTCGCACTGGTGCTGGTGATTTCGGGATGGCAAAACAGTGCGCACGCTGAGGCGGAATCCTGGCAACTGGCGCATTTGTTTAATCCGACGCCCGCACAACTGGAAGTAGAAAGCAGAGGGCGAGTGATGATTTACCAAGGTTTGACGGATACCCAGGTAAATATAGCGCTGGACGAGCAATTTAACCGCGTAGAGTCGATGATGTTCACCGGTACCATCGTCACAGACGAAGCAGGCAGGCCGAAGCAGGATCCGGTAACCGGTCAGGTCGTGGTAGAAGACGACGGCTGCTAGTGGCGGCGGCAGGACAAGAATGAGAGTTTGTGTATTTGCGGCATAGAGTCGTGTGGCCCCCAGGCATTTCCCTTGCCAAATAACGGCAATGGGGATAACGTACTTAACTGTTGGCATATACATAGAAAAAGGTAGCCGAAACAATGAAGTTAAGGTTGGCACCGTGGATGGTACTGCTCACGCTCGTGTCCAGTTGCCCGGTTATTGCGGCGGCATCTGGTGTTGATAAGGAGATTGAGGACTGTATCAGAAAGAATGCGCCACAATCGACTGCCATCCAGCATATTCGCCTCAGCTCGATGGATGATATGTTCGAGGAGAAAATTCTCGACGCAACCGTTTACTGGAAGCAACTCCCCGACGGAAATTCCGATTTGCTTGCTGTTTTCGAGGAGCCATCGGATATCAGCGGATCGCGGTTACTGTTTCTGGAAAAGAAGCCTGATAAAGAAATTTATTTGTATATGCCAGCCTTTTTCAAGGTGCGGCGCATCACCTCAAGTCGTATCGCCTCATCGATGTACGGTATGGATTTTTCCTATGAAGACTTTCAGTGGTTGTACAACATGCTGGCAACCGCGACCTCCGAGCAAAGACCTGATGCGATTCTCGACGGGGAACCGGTATATGTACTCGCTGTCGTTCCTGTGGATGCATCCGGCTCAAAATATGAGGAAGTCGTTTCCTATTTTGAGAAGAAATCCTGTGTCATTCGCAAGGTGGAATTTTACGAAGACGGTCGAAAGTTGAGAAAAATACTGTCCGCGGCTCCCGGGGCCGTAAAGCAGGTAAGTGGAATGCTCATTCCCCATGTCTTTCAAATGAAAGATCTCAAAAAAAAGAGCGAGACCGAGTTGGTCATTACCTCAGTACGCCTGGACCCTGTGATTCCGGATTCGATTTTTGATCCCGCACAACTCAAGGAACCTCATGGCATTGAGTGACACCAAACGGTTGTCACGTTGCTCAGCATTGCCGGCAGTGATCTGTCGCTTCCCGGGCACCATGGTTACAGTAGTGCTGGTTCTGTTCATTATTGCTCTTACGCAACTCATTGACTTTCGCACTGGCGAATTACAGCTCAGCGTAGATCCGTCTGAAGAACGCTTGCTCGGATCTGATCATGAGAGCTGGCAGTTCTATCAGAATACCCGGCTTATCTTTGGCAACGATGAGACCATATTGATTGCTATTGAGGCAGATGACGTATTTGCGCCGCCGACTGTCGAACTTGTGTCGCGCCTGACTCACAGACTTGAAGTGGTGGCAGGTGTTCGAAACGTTGTTTCGCTTGCTAACGTGCTGGTAATTCGCAGTTCGGAGTACGGGCTGGATATCGTGCCGGCAATGGAAAAAATGCCGGAAGTGCCGGAGGAATACGAGGCGTTGCGCAGCGAGGTAATGGCGAACCCGCTGATTGCCGGCACACTGGTATCAAATGAAGGCGATGCTACGGCGATCCTTGTCAATCTTGATAACACACAGGGCCATGAATTCTTCAGTCAAATAAGTGCCGAGGTGGATGGGATTGTCAAAGAGGAGCGGGGTGGTGCGCAAATCTGGGTAACAGGGTCGTCACGGATAAAACTTGCGACCACCGAAATGGTGCTTGATGATCTTGTAAAGTTCCCGCCGCTGATTATCTTCGTAATGATGATTTTGCTATGGCTGCTGCTCCGCAGCCTGGTTAGTGTTCTGGTACCGCTAGCCACTATTATCATTTCGGTCGTCTGGACGATGGCAACCATAACAGCGATGGGTTATTCGCTGAATATAGTGACTGCCCTTGTGCCACCTCTCCTGATGATCGTGACACTTTCATATGCCATGTACGTCGTCTCGGACTTTCGGCTATCGGCGCGAGGGGAGCTGGCGGGGGAGGCGGAGACTGCTGAAATTCTGCAGAAGGTATCGCTGCCGATATTTCTTGCCGGCCTGACAACGGCCGTCGGGTTTTCATCCTTGTACCTGAGCGAGTTGGGTGCTATCCGGGAGTTTGGCCTTTTCTCGGTGATTGGCGTGATATATGCGACCATTATTACGCTTGTTTTTGCACCCTCGGCACTTCTGCTATTGCAGGGGCAATCACCAAAGACAGAAAGTCCGGTTCGCCAGGTCGAGGACACAGCGTTTGATCGTATTATTCGTCGCGTTGCGCGCTTTGATGCCAAACACCGAATGGCGATATTTTTTATCGCGGGCGCTGTATTTATCATTGCCATTGGGGGTATGACACAATTACGAGTCGGTACCGAGCACATCACAAACTTCAAGCCTGAATCAGAGATAAGGCAGGCGTTCGAGCATGCTAACGAGAAACTGAATGGTATTGTCCCGTTCAGTATTATCGTGCAGGCGAATTCTTCGAATGCTTTCAAGCAACCGGCGAATTTGAAGGAAATTGAGGGCTTGCAGAGCTGGCTTGAGTCGCAACCTGAAATCGGTGGTGTGACCTCTCTGGTTGATTACCTAAAATTTGTCAACAGGGCATTCAACGACAACGATCCCGACCATGAAGTAATCCCTGCCACGAAAAAAATGGTCGGGCAGCTGCTCTTTTTCGCTGAAAGTGATGATATCGAGCAGCTGGTGGATTCCAGCTACAGAACATTGAACGTCATCGTGCGCGGCAAGGTGATCGATTCCGACGATGTTAAAGATCTTGTTGAGCGCGTGAATGAAAGGCTGGAACAACTGCCAGTTCATCTGAGTGCGAGGGCAACTGGCAATCCCATACTGATGAATCAGGCGATAGACGGCATTATGTGGGGTCAGGTCGAAAGTGTGTTTACCACCCTGATCATTGTCTACGGGATTCTGGTAGGCCTGTTTCTGTCCTTTCGCATAGGGCTTATTGCGCTCATTCCCAACCTCCTGCCTGTTGTCGTGTACTTCGGAGCGCTGAGTATCACCGGCATCAGCCTGAATCCCAGTACCAGTCTGATTGCGCCAATGATAATTGGTGTGGCGATTGACGACACGATTCATTATTTTTCGCGACTCAACAGCTTTGCCAAGAGATACCCCGATCCGGATCAATCAACACTCATGACATTGGGGGCAGTTGGCCGGCCTATGACCTACACGTCTTTAGCGCTTTGTGTGGGTTTTCTGCTATTGACTACCAGCGAACTGCGAATGCAGGCACAGGTCGGCGTCATGGCAAGCTTCGCCCTGCTGGTTGCATGGCTGTCGGATATTTTTCTGACACCGGCGCTTTGCAGTAGGCTAAGGATTGCCACCTTGTGGGATGTTCTGACACTGGACCTGGGAAGCAGGCCTCAAGACACGATTCCGCTCTTCAGGGGGCTTTCCAATTTTCAGGCGCGCATCGTTGCTCGCATGGCAAGCGTCAGGGATGTCAAGCGTGGTGAACGAATTATACAGATTGGTCAGCCGGGCGAAGAAATGTATACGGTGATCGACGGCAAATTGCAGGCGTCGATTGAGAGGGACAGTGGCAATATCAACCTGGATGCACATGTTCGGGGTGACACCTTCGGTGAAGCGGGATTGTTCTTTGCTACTCGCACGGCAAATGTCGATGTTGTAGATGACGCACGACTGATTCGCATTACCCGTGAAAATCTTGAGACGTTGCGGCGAAGGTATCCACGCATTGCCGCGCGCGTATTTTCCAATCTAAACGAGATACTTAGCACGCGCCTTGTGCATGCAACCGACCGGTTAAAATGAAAATGTTACGTGCAGCGGTGCCCCGGACTGTACATGCCAGTTCGCCTGCGTTTGCCTTAAATCATGCCAGCGAAAGTCCTTAATGTCCGCACGTGCTAAAGCGGCCTTCCATGCCTTGGTGCCTGCCTTCTTGACCGGCTGGCGCTGGATCAGCGGATGGACTTCATGTGCTGCGACGCTCGCTCTTGCGGCGATCGTTATCGGAGCGTCGCTCGGGAGCATTGTATGGCGGCACCGGCGCGTTGCTGTCCGCAAAGATGGCGCTGCGAAGGGTGCCCACCAACGAGCGCAGGTCGCGTGCAAGCTGGCGCGCTATGAGGAGTTGGAAATGGTAGGGCAAAGGCGAGTTCGCTGTGTACAGTAACTCGAAGGCATTGCGCGGCAGGGAGGCTACATGTACCGGCCCGACCGCTCTGCAGCACGCGCTGCGTCTGGCATGATCGATTAGGGCCCACTGCCCGAAAATTTCGCTGGAACGCATCCGCTTGAGTTCGGTATGACCGCGGTCGTCGCTGTGCCGTTGCGTGACCGCCACCTCGCCATCAATGATGAGATAAATCGTATCAGCGGGGCTGCCTTGCTTGAAGAATTCGTACCCGTCGGGATAGTCCTTTTCCAACATCATGCGGTCGAGGGCATCGACATCGGCGCGTGACAAGCCGGCAAATTCCGGCGCCGTCTCAAGCAGCTCGATCAGTTTCATGCCGCGACCTCCCGGTGTCCGAACAGCTTGCGGTAAACCTTCGTCGACCAGTCGCGCAGGTGATGCGGTGCTGTTTCATGGCCTTCCTCGGTGGTGGTGGCCTGCCGATGACGCAACAGCAGCTCATCGGCCTCACCCAGCCGCTCAACCAGTAGCTGCGAAAGCATCCGCACCAGCCTGTTACAGATCATCGGATGGATCTGGTTCAGGATGCGCAATCCGTCGGGTGACAACCCAAGTACAGTGCAGTCGAGCTCGGCCCTGACGGTCGCCGTCGCTGGCCCCGGGTCCAGGACAGCGACCTCACCGATGGTCTCGCCGGGCGCGATATGTCCCAGCTCGATGGAAGTGTTTTCGGACTCGATGTAGGCAACCATGCGGCCTTCCCAAAGGAAGTACAAGGTATGCGCGGGTTCACCATCGCGCACCAGAAACTCACCGGCCGGTACACGGAGCAGCTCCATAACATTTATCAGTGCGGAGAGTTCCTCCGCAGACGCATTCGCCGCCAGCACAGGGAAACGGGCACGAAGGTCCTCAACATTGACGATCATTTAACGCACCTCTCCAGCACTATCGCATCTGCAGTGTATGGATGCGCGGTGTGTGGCGTCAAATCGTATCCTCACCGGGATGGTTATAACAACCTCCAAAATCTCATGCGGTTGAGCGTATCGGCCTGGGGGGAGCTCTATACTTTAATCTTGGACGCGCAGATATTTTCACGAAATACCGCATCGCGCCTCGTTGACTATGCGCGAAATTAATCTCACCTTTTCCAGTAAAATCATCGAAAACTCCGCGTCGCTAGCTAAGCGGCCTATTACAGGGTCGCATGGCCGCCAGTGTTCTAGATGCTGGCGGCTTTGCCCTTTGTAGAGGCTGAGATGTACCCCCCAATGGATCCCCAACAAAAAACCGGCCTGAGCCGGATCCTGTAAGTGATTGATTAATATTATGGGCGATACTGGGATTGAACCAGTGCCCCCGGCCATGTGAATCCACTGCCCATTACGCGATTGCATATAATTCAATATGTTACGCAATCAAGCCCCGCGTAATCGTGACTAAACGTGACTGATTTGTACAGGTTTGATCTGGAGTCAGTCACGATCTGGTCACGCTGGGTTTTCCGAGCCTGGGATTGGTCAGCCGTCCTGAATATTAGCTTTAGCTAAACGACAAGGTGCAACCCAAGTCGGAACTTCAGCCCATGGCCCGATAACTAACAAGAAGCGGGGCTTTCCAGCCGCGGATACGACCGCAGTCTTTGCACCGCTATACCTGGAAAGCGGCCTCGACCACGTCGCGGTTGATCTCCAGCACCTGCTGTCCGTCCTGTTCCTGCACCAGGCCACTGGCCAGTGGATCGAATTCCAGGCGTTTCACTATGGTTCCGAATACGTCGTTCAGCGCCCGGGCGCCAAGACGATTCTCGCGCGCTGCCTTGTCGGCAACCAGGAACGCGGCCTCTTCGGTAATAGTGAGGGTGATGCCCGTTTTCTTGAAATAGTCGACCGCGATGGGCCAGATGGCACCGGGAATGTCCCGGAAGATTGTTACCAGGTGGGGTGCAGTGAAATCACGCAGTATGACGATGGCGGCAAAGCGGGATAGAAACTGCGGTGTCATGCCGTAGTTAAATATATCTTCCAGAGCTATGTGCCTAGCCATGTCAAATACAAAGCGTCGCTCCAGGC
>Ga0316189_10004029_pt1 | contig 14192 bp, 12 predicted proteins | sample LowCovwburrow_MG_FD_204930 | JGI IMG/M metagenome (GOLD analysis project Ga0316189, IMG submission 204930) | Coastal sediment microbial communities from Maine, United States - Lowes Cove worm burrow | ecosystem: Environmental > Aquatic > Marine > Coastal > Sediment | place: USA: Maine...
TCCACCCCGTTATGCCGGCGCATCAGGGGGATGACCTTGGTTCGTACGCCCATGCCTCTGGCATCAACATATCCGTAATCACGCAGAATCTCCATGATCAGAGGATTGCGGGGAGAACGCTGACCGGCGATCATCTTAGTGATAGTCATGGAGTTTTGCAGGGAACCCGGACTGATAACCTCCAGTCGGTCCGCATAGCCGCTGACTTCAATATCTACCGACCGGGACCAGTCCCGATGGGCCAAGGCGTTAATGACTGTCTCCCGCACGGCCTGTACAGGATAGAAGATCTCTTTGCCCCGGCGCATGGTTTCGTCGATATCATCGTCTTCGCAGGAAATAAAGGGGTGGATGGTTGCAGCGAATTGCTCAATCATTCCCCGGTCAACCAGCTCCCGATGTTTATTCACCATGCGCCAGCGCCCCACCAGCGGGCCGTCAAGCACCGTGTCCAGACGGGCCTGATATTCCTTGTCCCCAGCGGAAAAAGCCATGACCCGCAGGCCAGCCTGGGGCAGGAATCGTCTTGGGCGGATGCCGAAGCAAACCAGCCCGGCAATGGAGCAGACCGTATTGCCCAGTCCGTCTTCAGACATGAGGCCGAGGCCGAGCAGGCGTTCGATCCACTGTTCCTGGTTTGTCGGGACTTCCGGGTCTTCGATGATTGAGGCGAGATAGAAGTTGAGCCGGTCCAGGTCTAGGGAATCTATTGAGGTGCCAGCAACGGGTAGGGTTTCAACATGGAGCATACCGCCGCTTTCAAAAAGGCGGACCTGCTGCTCTCGTGAGGCGAGTTCGGAGCGGTCGCCCATGCGGATGTATACATCTTCTCTGCCGTTATGCCGAAGCACGTAGGGTTTGGCAATGCCGGGGGAAAGAGAAACCACGGCGATCTTGCAGCCTTCAAGCTGTATTTCCTCGTAAAACGGGATGATATGAGGATGGACTTTGTCGCGGAAGACATTCAGTACCCATTCCTGGATGTCCGGTCGGTTGATGCCGGAGACTGTGCCGTCATCCTCCACGCCGAGCAGGATATACCCTCCCTTGAGGTTGGCCAGGGCTACAATCTCTTTTGCCAGCTGTTCCGGGCGGATGTTATCCCGTTTGAACTCTACTCCGGAGTTTTCGCCGTTGTGGATTATTTCAAGGAGTTCTGTTTTGCGCATCAGGTAATCGTTGTGGAGTTTCTAGGCTGTCAGGAGGCATCTTAACAACTGTGGTCCTCGAATATCCTTGAGGCCCAGAGGGGCCTTGGGGACCAGTAGGGCCACGCAGTATCAGCTGTAATTGCTTGTCATTTTTTATCTTATCGATAATCTTGTTATCTGATGGCGGGCTTGCAGAAAATATGACAAAGAGAGGAAAGAAGAGCAAAATTCCTATAATCATAGACCGAATTGAAGCCCGGTATATGCCAACTCTAAAGTCATTCTTAGGGCAAAGTCGATCACCGTTATTGAAATATTCAGTTGCCAGCTTTCGCTTTGCTTCCTCGTCATTTTGGCAAGCGTGAACAATTTTCCAGTCAGGCACGGGCATGCTTTGAACACCAAAATGTACCAAAACAAGATAAATCGATATCATTATTGGGGATTGTGGAATAAGAACCAACCATTTAGGGGCAACGCTTGGTGCCATTATCGCAGCAGAAGCAAGGAAAAGTGTGGCTACAGTTAAAAGGATTTTGTTTTTTTCATCAATTGCTTTTCCTCTATCAACCTCTTCTTGGAAATAGGAGGAAGCAAGAGTGATAGCCATCTCAGCATCAATCTCATGATTAATTTCGTTGTTAGCAGCAGTCTGCTCTTCTTGGTATTGCATCTCCTGCTTTGCTACTTCAATAAATCGGTGACCAGGATTAAGAAAGAATAAAAAAAACCAAGTAGCCAAATGGCATATTTTTCCACCCGTCGACTCTATGAAATAGAAAAATTTATTAATTTTATCAATCATTTAATTTTTTATTCTGAGCGTTTTTGCAAATGCCTTTGAAATTCCTGCTTGTGCATAAATGTCAAGCCATGCCCATTGCCCGTTTGGGTTAATTTCAAAAAAGAACCAATCCTCTTCTTCAGTAACTGCAAAATCCAAAGCACCAAAACGAAGACTATAGAGTTTGAGGAAGTTAGTTATAGAATTAACTACATAAGATGGAATCTCTATCAAGCTATATTTCACGTCGAGCATATTGTTACGACGAATATCTAAGCGTTGCAAATTGTTGTTGTCCTCTCCGTACAACGCAACAGCAATCATTGTTTCATCTAATACGGTAATGCGAACATCGAATGCTTTAGGTACTCTGCTTTGAAACATAACAGGGCACTCTCTGATCAAATTCAAAATCTTAAAATGTTTTTTTTCGAAAGAGCGGGTATAAATGAGAGTATCATTTGTATCTCTTTCAATAAAGCCACTAGCCAAAGGTTTCACGATCGTCCCGTTTTTTTGAGAACGAATAAATTCATGAGCAGTATCAGGATTATTAGTTACAAGTGTTGAGGGAACATTTAATCCACATGCCTTTGCACTACTAATCTGTTCTATTTTATGGCTAGCCATGCAATTCATGGCAGGATGATTGATCCATAAATTTTGATTAATATGAGCAAGAAACCCCTCTAATGCTTCAGACCATTCTGATCTCACATGTTCCGCTGTGTGATAATCAATATCACTATTAATGTCAATCGGCTTAGGTCGACGAAAGACTAGAGAAGATACCTGGTCCGGGGTCAATGTATTATCACCCCACTTTATTTGCGGAGTATTTCCTTTATATAGAAATGTTGTTCCTGAATAATCTAAGTCAGTATTATAGCGGACATAACGAACGCCTTCCTCCTTCAGTTTATTGCAAAGATAATCGGAGGTTATATCTTTGGAATTTGTCAGAATTAAAGAATTTTGTGGGCTCATAAGAAAAAACTAAAAACCAAATACTGAATATTTAGCTTGAGTGGAGTCCTGATCTACTTCCTCTCGTTGCTTGGTGAGCGTTTTCGTTCCAGAGATTATTGCAAATGGAATTGCTCGATAGCTGTCAGTCTCGCTATCCTGGTCCGGTTCTTCACGCTGTCTTGTTTGAGTCTGTCCAATAAGACATGACTCATCTTTTTCAGGGAGAGAATCTTCTTCAAAATGTCCCCAGAAACTTGTCATTTTCATCAGATATACCATTAGTTGATTTCTACTTAATTCGTAAAAGATACAAGGCAGACATAGAAGTAAATTCTACTCTGCCCTTGCCCGTAGAGCCTCTGAACCGCTCCAGATCTCTTCAGCCGGTCAAAAATGTTATCAAAATCACCTTTGCAGCAATTTAGCCATATCCTTAGCAAAATAGGTCAGGATAATATCCGCGCCAGCCCGGCGAATAGAGAGCAGGGTCTCAGCCATGACCCGTTCTTCGTCAATCCAGCCATTCGCTGCTGCCGCCTTGATCATGGCGTACTCACCGCTGACATGATAGGCCGCAATGGGCAGGTCAAACTCATCACGCAAGCGGCTGATAATATCCAGATAAGCAACCGCCGGTTTGACCATCAGGATGTCCGCGCCTTCATCCACGTCCAAGGTGGCCTCCCGCAGGGCCTCCCGGGTATTGGCCGGGTCCATCTGATAGCTACGTCGGTCACCGAACTGGGGCGCACAGTCAGCGGCATCCCGAAACGGTCCGTAAAAGGCCGAGGCGTACTTCACCGCATAGGACATGATGGGCACGTTATGAAAATCGTTTTCATCCAAGCTGTTGCGGATTTCACTCACCCGCCCGTCCATCATATCTGAAGGCGCAACCATGTCCGCGCCAGCCTTGGCATGGGACAGGGCGGTGCGGGCCAGCAGCTCCAAGGTGGTGTCGTTATCCACCTCCTCACCGTTCAAGCAGCCGCAATGGCCGTGATCCGTGTATTCGCAAAGGCAGACATCGGTAGTTACGGTCAGGTCCGGGGCTGTGTTTTTCAACTCCTTAATTGCCTGCTGGACAATGCCGTTCTGGGCATGGGCACCGGAGCCCATGGCGTCTTTCTTCTCGGGCAGGCCGAACAGAATCACGGAGCGTACCCCCACTTCCAGGCAGGATTGCGCTTCTTTTTTGAGCTGATCCACGGAAATGCGGAAAACACCGGGCATGGAAGAGACCTCTTCCCGCTTGCCCTTGCCCGGCATGACAAAGAGCGGATAGACCAGCTGCTCCGGTGCAAGATGGGTCTCGCGAATCATAGCGCGAAAGTTTTCATTCTGCCGCATACGGCGGGGACGATATTCAGGAAAGACCATGTCTTTTCTCCTCTGTTATTCTAGGATATTTTTTAATATAAAATTTCAGTAGGGTTAGGGATGCTGTTTGATGCAGAACGGTAGGGGCCGGCCCCTGTGCCTGCCCGGTGTATACCGGACAGGACGTTCCGGGCGAACACAGAGGTTCACCCCTACGATCAAACTTTGATCCCCAATGCCTTGACCTTTTTATGCAAATGGCTCCGCTCCATTCCGATAGTTTCAGCGGTTCTGGAAACATTGCCCTCATTTTCCTCAAGTTTTTTCCTGAGATAATCGTGCTCAAACTGCTTGCGGGCATCCTTGAAAGCAAGATGACTGTACCCTGCTTCAAAGCTGCCGGACAGCGGCTGAAAAGCGGCCGGGTTGAGGAAAACAGCCACATCCTTGGCCGTAATAAGCTCCCCCGGAATCATGATCATCAGTCGCTCCACCATATTGCGCAGTTCCCGGATATTACCGGGCCAGGGATGCTGGATGAGCATGCTCAGGGCATCACCGGCAAAGCGTTTTTCGCCAAGCCCCTTGGCCCGAAATTGTTCCAGAAAGCTCGCCACCAAGGTTGGAATATCTTCCAGGCGCTCTTTCAGGTCAGGGAGCTGAATGGGCACCACGTTGAGCCGATAAAAGAGATCTGCGCGAAAATTGCCCTGTTCAATCTCCTGCTCTAAATTCTTATTAGTAGCTGCCAGAATCCGCACATCCACCTCAATGGTTTTAGCACCGCCAACCCGTTCAAACTTCCTCTCCTGGAGGATGCGCAGAACTTTTGCCTGGCTCTTCAGGCTCATATCCCCGATTTCATCGAGAAAAAGGGTGGAGCCGTTCGCCTGATCGAATTTACCTTTCTTGGCCTTATCCGCCCCGGTAAAGGCCCCTTGTTCATAGCCGAAGAGCTCTGATTCGATCAGTTCTTCGGGGATGGCCGCGCAATTAACCTCGACCATAGGGCTCTCTGACCGGTCTGATTGACTGTGAATTGCTTGGGCAACCAGCTCCTTGCCTGTGCCGTGCCCGCCGAGGATGAGCACCGAGGCATCTGTGGGGGCTACCCGCTCAATTTGTAGGCGGAGATGATTGACAACCGCTGAATCACCAATAATGGCTGAGGTTGATCCGGTAGGCTTGGACTCCCGCAACAGTTTATTTTCCCGCTCAAGCCGGGCAACACGTAAACCCTGATTAATGGCAAGGATTATCTTGTCATAAGAGAGTGGTTTCTCGATAAAATCAAAGGCACCGATCCGGGTTGCCTGGACAGCGGTCTCAATGGTGCCATGCCCGGAAATCATAATAACCGGCACATCGTTACCGTCCTGTTTGATTTTTTCCAGGGCTGCTATGCCGTCCATACCCGGCAGCCAGATGTCCAGCAGCACCAGATGGACATCCTGTTCCGCAAGGATGGTCAGGCCTTCTTCCGCAGAAGGGGCACTGAGGGGTTGAAAGCCCTCGTCGCTTAAAATACCGGACAGGACTTCTCGGATAGGAGCTTCGTCGTCGATTATCAGAATAGTTGATGACATGTTGGCTGGTTACTTTTGTAATTCAGGCGGTTCAGTAAGGCTGCTTGTTGTTTTTCCAAGATGGAAGGGCAGCTCAATCGTAAAGACCGTACCAGAGGGTACATTATCATGCACTTTAATCACACCGTTATGCTCGGTAATAATGGTGTTGGCAATGGCCAGCCCCAGTCCTGTTCCAGATTTTCGGGTTGAAAAATAGGGCTCAAACAGGCGTTGCCTGACTTGATCAGACATGCCCGGACCATCATCACAGATAATAATTCTCACAGTATCATCATCTTCCTGGAGGCGTATTTCGGTCAAAACCGAACCGCCGTGGGCAAGAACACTTACCGCGTTGTCCAGCAGATTGATCAGCACCCGCTTAATCTGTACTGGATCAAAGGCGAACTGAGGAACTTCATCATATTGCAAGGGAAAGCTGATATGTTTATGGCCTTCACGATACAGCACCAAGGTGTCAGCGGCAATAGCGATAATATCTGCTTGCTGTTTTTTGACGCGCGGCATACGGGCAAAATCAGAAAATTCAGTGACCAATCGTTTAATCTCATCCACCTGGCTGATGATGGTGCCAGTGCATTGCTCAAAGATTTCCCTGTCATTCTCTATGGTTGCCAGGTAGCGTTTGCGGAGACGTTGGGCCGAAAGCTGGATAGGGGTCAGGGGATTTTTGATTTCATGGGCTATCCTGCGGGCGACCTCCTGCCAGGCCGCTAGGCGCTGCGCTTTTTCCAGCTTGGTCAGGTTGTCAAAGACAATAACATAGCCGATGGGCCGCTCTTGTTCATCAATCAGCCGGGTTATATTTACCAGCAGAGAGTAGGTTTCGCCTTTACGCACAGTGAGATTGAGATGTCGTTCAATGGAGCGTTTGCCGGACCCCAAAAGGTCAGTGAAAAAACTTTCAATCACAGCCACATGAGAGAGTGGAAGGGCCTTATGGAAATCTTTATGGAGAAAATTCTCAGTATCAATCTTGAGCAGTTTTTCTGCAAAAGGATTGATCGTGGTGACTTCATTATGCTCATTAATAGCAATAACGCCTGCCGCAACATTTTTCAGGATGGTCTCCAAATATCGCCTGCGTTGTTCCGAGATCAGGTTGGATTGCTGCAGGGCCTTATGGGTCTCTGCCAGTTCCCTGTTACTTGTCAGCAGGTCAGAGGTCATGGAGTTGAAGGAGTCAACCAGCAGGCCCATCTCGTCATCCGATTCTTTTTCAATAGTAAAATCAAGGTCGCCGCCTGCAACCCGCTGGGTTCCCTCTGCCAATTTATTAATGGAAGCGGTCATGGAACGGGCAATAAAAAAACCAAACCAGATAGCTCCGAAAAGGATGAGCAGGGTGATGATCAACAGCATGATGATCATGCTCAGCTTGATCGGGGCCTTGAGCATAACAAGCTGCTTATAATCGGTAATTCCTTTGGAGACCGATTGCATGAGGGCTAATTTTTCTGCGGGAATCAGCAGGGTTGTTACAAGAAAGGTTTTGTTCGGTTCCTTGGATTGGACCGGCACGATGGCCTGGATCAATTCGCCTGCCGGAACCTGGCGGGTTATAACCACCGGTTCCTGGCTGGCAGCCGCCTTGCGAAGGGCCTCAGAGGGGATTTCGGGGAGGGAAACAGCAGCTAAACGCTCTCCTTTTGCAGAGACTATCAGACCCAGTTGCGGGTTGAGCAAGGATAAAGCATCAGGGGCGCCAAGCGGGACAAGAGAAAGGGTCTTATCAAAAAGCTGCTGCAATTTGACATTGTCCTGCATGCTCACCTCGCCCTTTTCCAGTAACCGTCCGATATGGCCGCCCATATTCGCAGCTCGGTTTTCCGTTTCATGAAACATGTTTCGGGCAAGGGTCAGGGAGGACTGGAGGGATTCCTCCACATTGGAGTTGAACCAATACTCCATGGCCGTGGAAACAGAGCCCAGGGAAACCAGAAACAAGATGATCGTGGGGATCATGGACAGGGAGACAAAGGCGATGACAAGTCGTACCCGCAGGCGTGATCCGAGGATTTTGTTTCTTCGCTCAAAGACCAGCTCAACCAGATTACGTAGAATCAGGTAGAGCATGAGCAGGAGCAGCAGGCCGTTAATATTGATAAGGGCGAAAATCAGGACCGTGCTGGAGAGAGGCAGGTCAAGCTCTCCTCTGAGCAGATTGCGCTGGGTATAGGCAAGAAGAGGGATCAGCAGCATACAGAAAACAATCACGGAGCGAGTCAGTCGTTGTTTTTTTTTGCGCTGTTCAGGAGTAAGCATCAGAGATGATTTATAAGCGTCTATAACTGGTTATAACGCCGGTTATCAGCGCGTCGGCGGCGGGCCGAATTAATAGCTGAACTCGACGATACGCCAGTCTGTTTCAAAATTCCACAATGAGGTAAAGGGAATAATCGAGTGGATGCCGAGAGGAAAGGTGTTTTCAACCAGAGTGGCTTTGATTTCCAGGGAATACGGGGAGGCGACATGCAGTTCGTTGAGGGGGTAGAGCTGAAGTCCGTTGAGATCAGCCATCATCTGTTTGGCTTCCTCCAGAGATCTGGTCACCTCCGGTCGATCTCTCTCTGCAAAAGCAACTTGGTACTCCTCTTTTAAAGGGTCATAGCTCAGAGTATGGTTGATTTTATGTTCAACAAGTTCCGAATCAAACCAGTTTTTACGTATTTTGTTGAGACGAATATCAAATCGGAAGGTGAGCGGGATGCCGTTGCGCACGCCCTCAAGTATCTCGTCGGTAAAACAACGTGTTACTGTCGCAAAGAGCAGCAGGTGGCCATTTGCGGTGCTGATCACTATTTCATCTATAATCGGTTCCTGCTCGGTCTGAGAAGCAGAAAAGACCGGGAGGAAAAAAAACAGGCCAAAGAGACACAGGAGACAGAGCGCAGCTTGAAGCATTTTTCTGCGTACTGCACGAGTGTATTCGGCTTGAAGATTATAAACCATAAAAGGAATACCTGATGAGTATCTGTTCGGGAATGCAATGTGCTGTTCAATAAATCGGAGGCCGGCAGGGACGAAAATAAATGATAGAGGAATGATTCTCTACACAGATCTTTTCATGGAATCCAACGCAATAAATAAATTTACTCTATTGCTCTTCCCTTGTCTATGCATAGTGGCTTTTTTTCAGAAGCAGCTTTGTCGATTTTTTTATTGACAGCAGAGAGGAAAATAATTATCAATTGTGCATATACACATATCATGATCCGTTTCGCTGAGTGCCGCATCGAAACGATATACTGAACCGCTTGAACACCTGTTCGCTACGCGGTCATAATGTTAATGCAACACACTACGATTTATACAATAAAATTTCAACTGGAGATACATCCAAATGAGTTCATCACTTTTTCTTGCCGTTCCGTCGAATACCCCGGGCGGCCTTGATGCAGAGATTTCCGAACATTTCGGCCATTGTGATCTTTTCACGCTGATAAATATCCAAGAGGGAAAAATCGCCTCTGTCGATACTGTTTCCAATGTTGAGCACGGTGCCGGGGGCTGTATGGAACCTGTCCTGTTGTTAAAAGACCAGGGAGTGCAGGCGATTGTTGTCGGCGGCATGGGGGCTCGTCCTATGCAGGCATTTGCCGAGGTCAATATCGACGTATACTATGCTGCAAAAAACAGCTTGAAAAATGTCCAGGAGGCGGTAGACGGCCTGGTTCAGGGAGACTTCCCTGTCATGCGGGCTGAGCAGACATGTAAAGGGGCCGGTACCTGCCATAATTGATATCCGGTCGTTGATATCTCGTCGTTGATATCCATCAGGGGAGTATCAACCGGATAACAGGCTGTCCCGGTTACAGGTTGCAAAGGAGAAGGAAATGCGATATTCTTTCCGCTCTTTGTAACCTGTACTTTTTTCTGAAGAGCATGTCTCCACGTCTTAAAAAAAAACGATGCTGTGAAGGTGATTTTTGCGGTCAGGCCTTTAAACCGGTCGGTCTGCCGTTGCGCAAGCTTGACCAGATCATTCTTTACCGTGATGAGCTGGAAGCGCTCAAGCTCTGCGATTTTGAAGGGTTGACCCAGGAACAGGCCGGCGAGCGCATGGGCGTATCACGCGGAACAATCCAGCGTCTGCTCACCGGAGCACGCAAAAAAGTCGCTCAAGCCTTGGTCATCGGTGCCGCCTTGGTTTTTTCCGAACACGCCTGATCTCCTCTCCTTCTATCTCACCTGAAATCTTCGCATCCGAATATTCATCAGGATGCCGATGGCCACCAGGGTTGTCAACAAGGAGGAACCGCCGTAGCTGAACAGAGGCAGCGGAATTCCGACCACCGGCAGCATTCCCATTATCATAAAGAGATTGATCACTGTCTGCCAAAAAATAAGCATAACCAAACCAAAGGCAAGGTAAACGCCGAATTTATCCCTGGCTGTTAAGGCAATGTTGATTCCCCAGAACAGCATGAAGAAAAAGCAGACCAGAAAAAATAAGGATCCGAAAAAACCCAGTTCCTCGCACCATACGGCAAAGGCAAAATCTGTGTGGCGTTCCGGCAGAAAGTTCAGATGCCCCTGAGTTCCCTCCATGAATCCTTTACCGAATCCTTGCCCGCTGCCTACCGCTATTTTAGACTGCTTAATCTGGTACCCATGATTCATGGGATCGCTTTCCGGATTAAGAAAGGTCTCGATGCGCCGCCGTTGATAGTCTTTAAGGCCGTAGAGCCAGCCCAGCACGGCACACCCGATTCCGGTACTTCCCAGGAGTGTTATGGTTGACCACCGCAAATGAGCGAACAAGGTCATGGAGACAAAGAGGATTGCCAGCATAAGCGCTGTTCCCAGATCCGGTTGAATCAGAATCAGGGTGAAAGGAACCGCCGTGATAACTGCGGGTCTGACGATATCACGCAGGCGATAGCCGTTTTCCACATATTCATTACTGGAATAGCAGCTGGCCAGTACCAGCACCAGGACCAGTTTGGCCGGTTCCGAGGGTTGAAGATGAAAGAACCCGAGATTGATCCAGCGCTGCGTTCCGGCAATGGAATCAACAAAGAGATTTGTGTACAGTAAAAGAAGACAGATTGCCCCGTAGCCGACATATGAGAGCATTTCAAGCTCACTGTAATCAATGCTGATAAGAATCAGGATGAAGGCGTAGCCGAAGAGGAAAAAATAGAGCTGCTTATAAAAAATTGGGGAAGGGGCGGGACCTCCGTTCCACGTCGCGCTGAACAGGCTGGCAAGAGACATGGTTGAGATAAGGAGGAGGAGGACCACCATAACCCAATCAAAATTATGAACAAGTCGTCTGTCGAATCGAAGCATGTGTCCGCTTAATGTAGAGGTTCAGAAGAACGACCAGCGTCGGCAAGCTCATCATGAAAGAGTACCACCGAACTTGTTTCCTCAGGTTTTTTTCCGCGTCGGCCAAAGTATTTTTCCAGCACAGCTTTAGCAATAGGAGCAGCCGCTGAACCACCGTGCAGACCATGTTCAACCAGAACGGTGACAGCTATCTCCGGTCGTTCCGCAGGCGCAAAACAGGTGAACCAGGCATGGTCGCGGTATTTGTACGGTATGTCTTCCTCTTTTAAGTGCTTATACTGCTTCAGCCGGACCACCTGGGCTGTTCCGGTTTTACCGGCAACAGTGATATTGTCAAGTTTGGCTCGACGGGCTGTCCCGCGTCGACCGTTTACCGCCTCTATCAGGCCTTCTTTAATAATCTCCAAGTTACTTCCCTGATCATCAAAACGATCCAGGACCGTCGGCTGAAACTGTTCTATGATATGACCGTCAGGGTCCCGCACAGTCTCAATCATTCCCGGCTGGTATAAGGTGCCGCCATTGGCAACTGTCGCGGTCATCAAGGCCAATTGAAGAGGGGTGACCAGGTTGAATCCCTGGCCGATGGCTATAGACAGGGTCTCGCCTTCCTGCCACGCTCTCTTATACCTTTTCATCTTCCAATCCGAGGTCGGAATAAGCCCGCTTTTTTCATGCTCCATTTCTACCCCGGTTTTTCTCCCCAGGCCCAGTCTGGTTGCATAACCGGCGATTCTGTTCACCCCGAGCCGTTGCCCGACTTGATAGAAGTAGACATCACAGGATTCGGACATAGCGCGTTTCAGATTCACAGCCCCGTGGCCGGTCTTTTTCCAACAGCCATAGGTTCGATTACCGAAACGATAATGTCCGGGGCAATAGACAGAGCTGTCCGGGGTTATCACGCCTTCTGCCAGACCGGCTATTGCCGTGACTATTTTATAGGTTGAAGCAGGCGGGTACTGGCCCTGAACAATTTTATTGATCAGGGGGTGGTGCGGGTTGGTCAGCATTTCTTTCCAGTTTTTTACAGAGATACCGCCGAGGAATTTATCAAGCTCCAAAACAGGAGAGCTGGCCAGCATCAGGAGACGCCCGGTGTTGACTTCTATAGCGACCACGGCACCCGATTTATCATCTTTCATCATCAACTCTTCAGCAGCCTGCTGAAGATCAACATCAATGGTGAGCTGCACATCGTTTCCCGGCAGCGGTTCCAGGCCTTTCAGATTGCGCTGTTCAAAACCCAGAGCATTCACCTCCATGTAGTGACGACCCTTTTCGCCCCGGAGATCTTTTTCTCGTAATTTTTCAAGCCCCATCTTGCCGATCATATCGCCGGACCTATAGCCCTCAGAATCTGTTGAGGAAAGCTCTTTAGGATTTATTTCGCCGAGATAACCAATGATATGGGATGCCAGATTGCCGTAATGGTACACTCTTTGCGGAATAACTTCTATTTTGATGCCGGGAAGCTCCATTCTGTTATTTTCAATATAAGCGACCTGATCCCAACTGAGCTCTTCTGCAAGACGGATCGGTATATGGCCAGGCGTGCCGACCATCTTGCGTGTTCTGGCCAAGAGTTCAGATATCTCTATGTCGAGAATTGCAGCTATTTTTTTAATCAAGGCATCATCAACGCGGTTCTTTTCTCGTACCCAGACCACGTTGAACGAAGGGCGATTGGTGACAATCTCTCGCCCTTTTCGATCGAGAATATTGCCTCGGGGAGCTGCGATTTCAAGGTAACGCACCCGGTTGTTTTTTGCGAGTTTTGTATACTCTTCCCCCTGTTGGATTTGGAGATACCAGAGTCTGGTGACAAGAATGACAAAAAAGAACACCAGGACGACTGAGGAATACATGGCCCGGCGACGATAAAAATCCAGCTCTCCGTCGTTAATATGGGTGATTCGAGGAGTGCCGATATCGCGAGGCCATCCGCTGATATCCTGATCAGGTTGTCTCTTCCGGTTCTGCTTTCTAAGATTTTTCATAACCGACGCTTAATTAATCCTGACGAAATTGATTTCCGGGCAGAGAACCGGTAAGACGTGCGGAAGAAATTTTCCCTCGGAGTCTCTTGTCAAGAAAGGTAAAGAAACGAAACAGGGGAAAGGAAAAAAGGTAGATCAAAAAAACTCGGACCAGAATAGGGAACCACTCCCAGCCTGCAACAGCCAGGGGCTGAAAAAAATCAAGGATCAGAAGGAGTACCCAATTGACAACAAGATAGCTGAGAGCAACCAAAGGGAGTTGATAGAGTGACTTGCGGACCGGCATCTTGTCGACCATAAATTTGAGCAGAAAATAGCCGAGATAACAAATCGTCGGGTACATACCGATAATCGTGCCGGAATAGACATCAAGAACCATGCTGATCGGCAAAAGCACCGCAATGCCGCGAAGAAAGGTAAAATTATAAGCCAGATAGCCGACAAGAATATAATACAAATCAGGAGATGCGATCCACAAAGGGGAAGGCATGAAAAACGTGGTCTGCAGAACGACCAGCAGGAGACCTGCGGCTATGAATGAAAGAGTCAGCATGTCAGCATATGTGGCCAAGGGCTTTAGGGATCCGGGGCTGGCAGGAGCTGCCGGAAAAGAAATCCGACAGGACAGAGACAGAAAAGGAGGGATTTGTCAGTTGAACATTTTTTTTTCTCGTTCAATAACCAGCAAATTTTCCAAGGTTCTGAAATCGACAGCAGGAACCACTTCGATCTCAAGAAACATGCCCCGTCTGTTTCTGGTAACCTTCGACACGATACCGACGGGAAGCCCGGTGGGAAACATGCCGCCGTATCCGGCTGTGACGACACGATCCCCTACAAAAACCTCAGCCGTTTTCAGAATATATTCCAGGCGATACAGATTTTTTCCGGTTCCTTTCAGGATACCCCGTATCCGCGAGTCCTGTAAGAGGACATCAATTGCGCTGGACGGTGCAATGGCAAGCAGAATTTTAGAGTAATCGCTTGATGAGGCATAGATCTGGCCGACAATCCCCTCGCCGGTGACAACGGGCATCCCCTTGCCTACCCCGTCACTGCTCCCCCGATCGATAATAACACTTCG
>Ga0316189_10004030_pt1 | contig 14190 bp, 6 predicted proteins | sample LowCovwburrow_MG_FD_204930 | JGI IMG/M metagenome (GOLD analysis project Ga0316189, IMG submission 204930) | Coastal sediment microbial communities from Maine, United States - Lowes Cove worm burrow | ecosystem: Environmental > Aquatic > Marine > Coastal > Sediment | place: USA: Maine...
GTCAAAAGCTGGATCAATACAAGTGTTTTCAGTAATTGTTAAGGTATAAGCTGTACTCTGAGGTGCAGCCCAAGTAGAAATTACTATATAATAGGTTTGACCACCTGTAACTGATAAATTATCTATAATTAGATCATTTTGATTAAAACCGTTAGTGGCTCCTGTTTCGCATTGATTTCCAATATTTGCACAATCTGTATATACAAAAACACCAGCAAACGTATCTGATAAATTTGTAACTGATATGTCTATTGAAGTATCGGCAGTTGGCGTATAGGCATATACTACATCATCACCATTTAAATAGCCACTTCCAGAACCACAATCGTTTCCAGGAGCACCAGCATAATCATCAATATAGTTTAAAGTATCATCAGTCGTGGTATAAGGCAACGGTGTTGTAACCAAGATAGGGTTTTCACATACTTCACCAGGCCCACTTAGCCTATAAGCAAAAGGGCCAACCCATATACTTCTCCCGTCGACACCACAATCGGCTCTGACATAAAATTCATAATTTGTTCCTTCAACTAATCCGGTAGCTGTGAATGGATTGTTAGTTGTTGTTGTTCCTGAATCTGCATCTGTAGGAGCAGGATTTCCTGCCTCTTGATTAAGAACTTCCCAAGTTGTTTCTGTACCACCTGGAGTCCATCCTAAGTCGGCTGTTGTAGACGTAATATTAGCAACAGTTAAGTCTGACGGAAAATTACATGTAGAATTATAAACCTGAACGTTATCTAACAACCAGTACCAAGCCCAATCATTACCATCATTATATATAAATCTTACTTGCATATTTGAGTTAGAGAATGCTGTAATGTCAATATGCTGTAGGTCTGGCGCATTAAAAGCTCCTGCATCTGCTGTCTGATTTAAAACTTCTACCCAATTGGTACCATCAAAAACTTCAACAACAGCTGTGTCTGGACCAATATTGTTATAAAACTGATCAAAATCTAAAAATAATTCTACAGCTCCTGTGGTGTCAAAGACTGGTGATGTTAATGTTTCAATAAGCTCTATACCATTACCATTGGCATCGCTATCAACTAAAGCCACATTAGAACCATTTAGGCTATTTCCGCCACCTTGTTGGCCAGAAATCCAAGAATCTCCAGTTGCGCCTCCTTCATCAGTAACCGTCCATGTAGCAGGAATTTCAGCATCAAAATTTTCTTGTAAATATGTTTGCGCATTTACCGAGAAACAGGTAATTATGAGCGCAATGATTAGTATGTGTTTTTTCATTGTGTTGGTTGTTTATATTTATAATTACACTTTTTAAATAAACGATGCCCTTACGTTACATAAAAGCAGTAAAAGCTCTGCATAATTATTTACAGAGCTTTCATTAGTATATTATCATTGGTTTATTAACTATTATTCTGATTGTGGTCCTCCACTAACAATTATGAACTCAGATCTTCTATTCTGTTGATGTTCTTCTTCGGTACAATTCTCACCACAATTTACTTTTGGTTCGTTTTCTCCTTTACCCATTCCAGAAATTCTAGTTTCATCGATTCCTTTTGATATTACATATTGAACTGTGGTTTTAGCTCTTCTGTCAGATAATTTTTCATTATAAGATGCAGAACCTCTGCTGTCAGTATGAGATGTAGCATTGATCACTAGGTCAGGAAATTGGCTAAGAATTTGAACTAATTTATCTAATTCAAATGCTGCTTGTGATGTAATGTTAGATTTGTCATACTCAAAATAAATAGGATTGAGTACAATTCTATCTTGTGCAATAATCTCTTCAATAGGATTTAACATGATACTAACTGCTTCTTCTTCATTTTCTGAAGCACCTACTGTTATTCTTTGACTCTCATAACCATCCATCACGACTTCTAGTGCTGTTTGTTTTCCTGTTTCAACAATAAACTCAACGATACCATCAGCGTTAGTTTCTTTTGTTAAAACTTTATTTCCTTGATCATCATATAATGTTACTGATGCAGCGCTAACTGGATCTCCAGTTTCAGCGTCTGTAACAGTTCCTGTTACTAATACATCAAATAATGGTTGTAATTTTTTAATGGCATAAATATCATCACCTCCTAATCCACCTTCTCTATTAGAAGATATGAAACCCTCTTCAGATTCTTCATCAAGATAAAATGCAAAATCATCTGCACTACTATTAACAGGAATACCAACATTACGCACAGGAGCCATTTTTCCATCAATTTCTTTGGTGTAAAATACATCAAGATTTCCTAATCCTAAGTGACCATTAGATGAAAAATAAAGCGTGTTATTACTACTCATATATGGGAACATTTCTTGTCCCTGGGTATTTACTTTTTGTCCCATATTCATTGGTTCTCCTAAAGAACCATCTTCATTGATACTGGCCTTATAGATATCAAATAAACCATAACCTCCTGGTTTATCTGAGGCGAAGTACAATGTTTTACCATCTGAACTTACAGAAGGGTTTTTAACTGAATAGTTTTTACTATTTAATGAGAACCCTTCAACATCACTCCATGTATCACCAACCTTCTTGGCTTTAAATAAATGTAGTAAACTAAATTTTGTATTTGACGTAGAATCTTTTTCAAATTCCTTTTCAAAGAAACTCTCTCTTGAGAAATACATTGTTTTTCCATCAGGAGAGAATGAAACCACACCTTCATGGTACTTTGTGTTTACTTTATCTTCTACCAGTGTAGCATCTTGATAAGATCCGTCATCATTTTTAGACATCACATAGATATCTAAAAATGGTTCTCCGTTCCACCCATAATTTTTACGAGAAGTATTTCTTGCGGAAGTAATATACAATTTTCCATCTTGAAGTTTCCCTCCAAAATCAGAATATTCTGTATTAAATGGTAAACTTTGAATATTGAATTTTTTACCTTTTTCTAAAATTTTAGGTAAATAATCTGGGTTTTTACTATACGCAATTGCTCTATCATCACTAGGTCGCATTTTAGCAAATTTTGCCATTTGAGTATTAGATTCTTCGAACTTTCCATTAGCTTTTAGCATCTGAGAATACTTAAAAATCGTTTCCGGAGTATCAGAACTTTCTAAAGCTTTTGCGAACCAACGCTCAGCTTCTTGCGTATTAAATACGTTATAATAGGACTCTGCCAATTGGTTATATACGTAAGCATCTGCCTTTCCGTCTTCAACTAATTTAGCGTAGTCCTTAGCCGCCTTAACAAATTCAAATCTTTTAAAGTGTTTATCTGCCTTTTTGGTGGCATTATTTTGAGCAATTAAGCTAAAACTACTTAATGCTGCTATTGTAAAAAGTGTCAATAATTTTTTCATAATGGTCTGTTAGCTTAACTGTTTAGAAATATCTTGGTGAACGTGAAACTTTCCTTGAGAAATTTAAATCAAATAATAATATAATCTCGTGCGATGCAGGCGCATATCTCTTAATATCTGAAGTAACGCTATCGTAAGCATAACCAATTCTTACAGAAGGTGTAAGAGCAAAATTAACTAAGCCTGAAAACGAATCATCTAGTCTGTAAGAAGCTCCTAGTTCAAATTTTTCAAAGAACAAAGCATTAAGATTGACATCAAATGATGTTGGTGAACTAAATTCAGACTTCACTAAAAACGATGGCTTTAGTTTTGTGTTTGGAGATAATTGAAACACGTATCCACCCGTTACAAAATAATGTGCTTCTTCTGATCCCAATTTATTCCCATCTGCATCTAGATGCACAGAATTAAGAATATTAGGCACTGAGGCAGCAAAATAATAATTATCGGTATAGTAAAAGAATCCCGCACCAATATTTGGTGTCGTACTATTGATGTTCTGAAAGAATGGATCACCTTCATCTATAAGATCAATATCGGCTAATCCAATATCATGAAATGTAGCTCCTGCTTTAACTCCAAAAGCGAGTCTATGCTCACCTCCTAACTGCAAAGTGTATGAGAAATCTGCATAAGCATTGGTTTCATTTACAGGTCCTACATTATCTGAAATTACAGATAGTCCTACACCTACTTTATCACCAACAGGTAAATGCCCAAAAAAGGTACCTGTTTGCGGAGCTCCTTCAATACCTGTCCACTGTGTACGATACAATAACCCAAAGGATAAATTCTCTTTTGAACCTGCATAGGCTGGATTAATGACGTTCATATTATACATGTACTGTGTATATTGAGGATCTTGCTGTCCATACACTTGTGTTGCTATGAGCAATACAATAATGATATAAAATTTTTTCATTTGTTAGTTATTTGATTTTAATTGTTTTTAGTTGTTGAATTATTATTGGTCATAATAGATTACTAATTAAGTCGTTGTATATAAACCCAAGCGGTTCTTAGCTTTCCATCTTCGTACTCCATAGTATAGAAATAAGTTCCGACGGGCAATTCGTCACCATCATTGGTTTGACCATGCCATTCATCAGTATAATTAGTTTTAGAATATACTAATGTACCGTAACGGTTAAATATTTCAAGTTTGCTAACATCATAACTACTTAAATCGAAAGTATCATTCTGGCCATCTCCATTTGGAGAAATTCCTTCAGGTATTACGCAACTATCTAACTCAATTATTGTTTGCTCAGTTATACTCGAACACATCGTAGAGTCATTAAACGTCACTTCAATTTCATAAAGTCCCGCTTCTAATACGGCTAATGTTAAACCGTTTTCTCCAGCAATAACTCCTCCATCGCGATACCATACAATAGTCACTTCAGATTCAGAGTAGTTATCTGCAGTAGCTGTTATTAAAATAGGCACTGTTGCATTAGGACACACTTCATAATCAAAATCGGTTGTAAATGATGTACTTGGAAGCGGCTTGACAATTAACTCAAATGGTGTTGTAGAGTAGCAGTCAAACGCCACATTACTTTCAACTCTTGCATAAATCGTTTGAGATGCACTACTATAGAGTACTGACGTATCAATGGCACCGGTGCCTGCTTCTGCATCAGCTTCACTTTCATAGTAACTCACTGTAAAGTCCGTATCACTTTGTCCATTTAAGATATTTGAATCATGAGCTGCTAAATCAAATAATGTAGTTCCATCTGTATCATCATCACATTCTTCAATTGGGTCACCAGTAGCTGTAGGTGTTGGTCCTGAAATAATCAAATCAAAACTAGTAGTTGCAGAACAAAAAGTTGCATTAGCATCTTCAATTCTCACAAAAATAGTTTGAGGATTTGATACGTTTGTATATGGCGACATTAAAGCTCCGGTATTTGCCTGCGCTTCTGCTAAGGTTAAGTGATAGGTTACATTAAAATCAGTTGCTGGCTGAGTGCCTAAAATTCCTGCAGTTTGTATTTCTAAATCAAAATCTTCAATCTCATCTCCAGAAATATCATCACAAGTAATAATGTCATCAACACTGTTGGCTACAGCTTCTTCACCAAAAGTTATTGTCACAGAGTCTTGTGCTTGTGCTTCACATTGTTCATCAAAAACAATAACAGTATAGGTACATGTTTCAGACACAATTAAAGAAGAAGATATTTCTCCTTCGATAATAAATCCATTACAATACCATTCCCAAGTATCTGCAAATGGTGAATCAGCGATGATCTCGTAAGTATCAAATCCGCAAAGATTTTGATCTGGTCCTAAATCTACTTCAATTTCTGCCGTAATATTACCATCTGTTGTTCCACCTGTATTCGTTTGACTTATAGATATTGAACCTGGATCATCAGAAAAGTTGGTTACTAATAACACATATATTTCTCCAGATAGCGCATTTTCAATCGTTAGGTTTTCAATTGCCGCTGCAGAATAACTACAATCTACAATATTTCCAAATGGATAAAAATCAGGATCACCTGTATTATTGGGACAGTCTCCTCCTGGATTAGGACACCCTAAATCTAGATTTCCACAAGCTTCTTCTAAAGACGTAAATGGACCCCAAAGCACGAAATCGACATCTAGTCCGTTTCCTGCATCATCAGTTTGATTTATTTCAATTTCAATAAGACCAGGATCTCCAATTTGAATGATATTCCATGTTGGATTAGGTGCTGAAAATAAACAGGCTATATCTGTAGGATCTGGAATCCCTATAATATTAGAAGTTGTTAAGGCACCTCCTGCTTCTGCACAAAAATTCTCTGCTTCCTCACAAATTATATTTGATGGTGCTTCAGAAATACATAAGTCAAAGGTTGTAGTTTCTGAATCATTTCCGCCAGAAAACACTCTAATAAAATAGGTGTTACCAATAACTAATTGAGGTGTCACACTTGCTGTGCCATCTGTACATTCTAGCTCTATTAAACCGTCACATGTCCCCTCATAAAGGGCATGATCTGTATTAAATGCTCCTCCGGAGAGATTCACTAATGAAATTAATTGCACCTCACTTAAAGCCGTAAATTGAAACCATACATCATCATCAGGGTTTCCTCCACAACTTCCACTTGGCACTCCAGAATCTGTTGCTTCTATTAAAGCACCTGCAGTTACTAAATCACATGTTTGATCACCATTAACAACCGCTACAAATGCATTACAAGGGTTATCGTTTTCAGGAGGACAAGCTAATAATTGAATTGGACTACTATTAATAACACAATTTAAATCTTGATCATTACTAACAGTCACAACGACATCAACTAAAAATGCGAAAGGTCCAATTTGATATGTCCCAGTAGCTACAACTGGTACTGTTGTAGCATCAATATTATTTGATATTGTTAGAGAAGTAGCGTCTCCAAGATCTGTAATGTTAACGTCTATTAAAAATTGATCTCCATTTTCACAATCGTCAACAACTTGATAGGTTGCAATAGGATTTACACATGTCGCACATGCAACAGTGAAATCTATACCATCTGAACAACAGAAACTTCCAGATTCACAACTCACAGAACCATCTGAGGTTATTTGAATTGTAATAGTATCTGTAATCGATTGAAAAGTTAAGCCATCTAATACACCATCGTTACCTTCGTCATTATATAATACTGTTCCATCTCCATCAGTAACTAGTAAAAAGTCAAAAGGCGCACCTTCTATTTCTCCAGAGTTAATAGTAAGATTTAGTGCAGATCCATCAGAACTCGTATATGTAAATATTTCTGAATCGTTATTTCCGTAGCAAACAAAACTATTTACTGGTCCTACTGCGCAGTCTACATCAAAATCAGTTTGAATAGTTGTTGTGAAATTTGATGGTCCTGACCATATACTAAACGTTCCTCCACCACAATCAGCTCTAACCCATATTTCATATTCTGTTTCAAAATCTAAATTTGTAATACTCACTGAATTGGTACCAGTAGTAGTTCCTGAACCTGTTGGCTCTCCTGAACCTGCTGGAACAACAACGTATTCCCATGACGTTTCTCCATTATTAGCAATCCAGTCTATATCTGCCAAAGTTCCTGTAATATTTGTTGCAGTTATACTACTTGGAGGAATACAAAATGAACCACAAGATTCTACTCTAACAAAATCAATTGCCATATCCCCTTCAAAGCCTGTTCCTGCTCCACCATAACTATATTCTAAATAAATAACTTGTCCTAAGTAAGCATCTAAATTAACTCCAACAGGTACCCATGCTTCAGCATCTGTAATTTGTAAATCACCTACCCAAGTAAAAACATTTGTAAATGGACCTGCAGCAGCATTTGAGACACCTACATTTAAGGTACCCATATCTGCACCAAAAGCGTGAAAAAAGAATGTCAATTCTGCTCCATCTATGGCATCTGTTAAATCTATTGCTGGGCTTATTGCCGACGCTATATTTGTAGCATCGCCAGATGCTTCATATTCTAGGTGTGTCCCTGTACCACCATCAAAAGCGTTAGCTGGTCCTGTACCAAAAGAGTTGGCACCAGCATTAGTGATATCCCAGTTACCATCACTACCATCAAACCCTGTTCCTGTCCAACCTGAAGGTGGATTTTGATCAAAATTTTCAGTAAAAATAAATGATGATGTACCTGATACACAATTAACTCCAACTGGAGCTGGTGGTGGCGTATTTAAAGTTGTAAAATTAATTGGTCCTACCCAACTACTAAAACCATCTGCTCCACAATCACTTCTTAAATACACTTCGTAAGCCGTACTTGGTGTTAATATTGAAGCATCATATGGATTATTATTCATTGTAGAAACACCTGGACCTGTTGGCAATCCAGTTCCCGCATTTTGTATTACTATTTCCCACGTTGTTTCACTACCTCCAGGAGTCCAGCTTACTTCGGCCGAATTCTCAGTGACAGCAGCTATTGTAACTCCAAAAGGTTCAGGACAAAGGACATCAAATATCGTAACAGTATCAAAAGCAACACCGTCATCCTGTATAGATGTATCAGAACCAAACGCTACTCGCAGTATGACATTGGCTTGACCACCCAGCCCATTTAGGGCATGTCTTGCAACTACCCATCCTTGAGAGCCATTTGCTGCACCTCTTCCTGACCAGCCTTCTTGCTGACCTCCAGGGTTACCTGCAATTGAGTTGTCAGTATACCAATTATTAGGATCACCAAAGGCGCCTACATTTTGCCATGATGTTCCTCCATCAATTGAAGACTGCAGTGCCATTCCATCCCAACTAAATTCTGAATTCCACCAAACACTCATCTCTATTGAAGGCGCATTTAAAGCTGATAGATCAAAAACCGGACTGGTTACAAAAGAGTTTTCGCTTGTATTATATTCACCTGCTAAATTCGTAACCCAAGCATTGGCACCAGAATCGGCACTATTGATTGTGGCTCCTGTTGGTGCTCCAAGAGCCCAAGTTCCAGCAGTTGTATTATCTGCAACCCAACCTCCATCTCCAGACTCAAAATCTTCTAGATAAGGATACGATGTAATCTGTGCATCTGCGCACCAAATTGAGAAAGTAAAAAGGAATGCTAGCGAGAGAATAATTTTTTTCATGTTAATGAATGCTAATAATTATTTTAATTAATTGTTTTTCAATGACTTAACATTAATTTTCAAGGCAAAATGGACAATTCTAGACAAGTGAGTCGAAATAAAAGACTCGTATAAGAAATCGAAGATAAAAAAAATGATAGTTAACGAACTGTTAACACTATTATAATAGATAAAAAGCAATTATTACCGACAAAAGGAATTTACTTTAAGTACTTATAATTTTAGTCACATTTAGTTGCACATAAACGGGAAAATGATCACTATAACCTCCTTTGTATTTTTTACCCACATACGTCCTAAATGGTTGCCCTTTAAATTTTCCTTTGTATTGGGTTAAAAATTTCTCATCATAGATATTAGCCTCATCAAATTTTAGTTTATTTTTTTGGGTTTCGAAGAAATTCGTAGAAACCATTATTTGGTCAAACAAATTCCATTTAAAATTATGGTTAAGACTCCCTCTACTATAAGATAGCATGGTTTCCATAGGATTATAAAGTTCTGCCTGTTTTGACAATAACCTTATGCTATCATTACTTGGGTTGTCATTAAAATCTCCCATGACTAAAATCTTGGCATTAGCATCTTCACTTTTTATAGAATTAATAATTTCAACAACCTTTTCAGCAGCCTTAACACGTTTGTGAGCAGATTCCTTTTCACCTTCGCGTCTTGAAGGCCAATGATTTACAATACAGTATATTTTTTCAGCATTAAGAACTCCTGAAACTAACAATATATCCCTCGTATAATCTTGCTCTCCAATGTCATCTTCGAGATACACGGAGTAGGTTATAGAGTTTTCGACAGTAAAAACCGTTTTGTCATAGATCATGGCGACATCTATGCCTCGTTCGTCTTGAGAATTATAATGTACAATCCCATAATCATAAGCTTCTAAATCTTTACTTTGAATTAAATCTTGAAGTACATTTTTATTCTCAACTTCAGCTAAACCAACAATTGCAGGAGGTTTCTGAGTGTCTTCAAAACCAATTTTAGAAATCACTTCACCTAGCTTAAATAGTTTTCGGTCATAACGTTTTTTTGTCCAACGCTTATCTGAACCTGGTAAAAAATCGTTGTCGTGCTTTGAGGCATCATTATGTATATCGAACAAGTTTTCGAGATTATAAAATGCAACAGTATACGTTATTGTTATATCGTCTTGGGAATTCACATGGTAAATTTAAGTTTTAAAATGCAATAGACGAACATTCAATTATGTAACTTTGTTTTATATTTAAATTTATGATTGAAAAAAAAGATATAGCTTTAGAAAAAGCAGTACTTATAGGTGTCGTAACTAGAGAACAAAATGAAGAACAATCCAACGAGTACTTAGACGAGTTGGAGTTTTTAACATATACAGCTGGTGGTGAAGTTTTAAAACGCTTTACCCAAAAAATGGATATGCCAAACCCCAAAACCTTTATTGGATCTGGTAAAATGAATGATGTTCAGAGATTTATTGAAGACAACAACGTTGGCACTGCTATTTTTGATGATGAACTCTCGGCAGCTCAAGAACGAAATATCAGTAAAATTTTAGGCTGCAAAGTTTTAGATAGAACAAATCTTATTCTAGATATTTTTGCCCAAAGAGCAACAACAAGTTATGCCCGAACGCAGGTAGAACTAGCACAATGCGAATATTTACTCCCAAGATTAAAAGGAATGTGGACGCATCTCGAGCGTCAAAAAGGAGGTATTGGAATGCGTGGTCCTGGTGAAACCGAAATTGAAACCGATAGACGTATTGTACGTGATAAAATTGCTTTACTGAAAGCCAAAATAAAAACTATAGATAAGCAAATGGCTGTGCAACGCGGTAATCGCGGCAAAATGGTTCGTGTGGCTTTAGTTGGATATACTAATGTTGGAAAATCAACCTTGATGAACGTCATTAGTAAAAGTGATGTGTTTGCTGAAAATAAACTTTTCGCAACATTAGACACAACCGTTAGAAAGGTGGTGATTCAGAATCTTCCGTTTTTATTAACAGATACCGTTGGGTTTATAAGAAAACTCCCAACGCAATTAATAGAGTCTTTTAAAAGCACCCTTGACGAAGTCAGAGAAGCCGACTTATTACTTCATGTCGTTGACATTTCACACCCAAATTTTGAAGAACATATTGAGTCTGTCAATAAAATTCTTGGTGAGATAGACAGCTCTAATAAGCCGACCATAATGGTGTTTAATAAGATTGATACTTATGAGGCTGAACCGTTTGATGACGATGATTTGGTGACCGAAAGAACATCCATTCATTACACTTTAGAAGAATGGAAAAAGACTTGGATGAATCGTGTTGGAAACAATGCATTATTCATTTCGGCAATAAACAAAACGAATATAGATATCTTTAAAAAACGTGTTTATGACGAAGTACGGGAAATTCATGTGACACGTTTTCCTTATAACCATTTCTTGTATACTGATTATTCTGAAGATACCGAATAACTATTAATAGTTACCAAAACAAAAAAGCATCCTAATAATTTAGGATGCTTTTTTTATTGTGTGTAATTTAATTTTAGAATTTATAAGTCAATCCTAAAGTATAATACGTTTGTAAATCATTATCTACGTTATCAAATGTAGGCGCATCTTCTGGTGCTCCAACAAAATTAGCAGTCGCAAAGTTTAGAGCTTCTTGTTTGTTGCTTCTTAATCCGAAGTCAAAGCCTACACCAATCATTTTCCAAAGTGTGTAATTAAATGAGTTGGTCCAAGTGGCATTTGATAAATCTCCGCTCTCATAACTCTGAAATATAGATAAGTTAGATTTAAATGCAATAGCTCCAATTTGACGTGTGTAATCAGCAACAATCTTTGCACCTAAAGAAGATTCAAAAATATCATTGTTATCAGCAAATACAAAGTTGTAGTTTAATGGATGAATCACAACAATCAAGTTTTCGATAGGCGTCCAAGTGGCACCAATACCAACATCTAAATAACCAGGATCATTGAAATTGTCTAAAACAGTTGTTCTATATTCCATTAATGCAGAAGCCGCTAATTTAGACGTAATATTTCTTCCGTATAAAGAAGAAACATTAAACACATCTGTTGTTGGCTCAAATTTATCACTGTCAAAATCAGAGTCCTTATCATCTAACTTTGTCCAGTTTAAATTTGTTGTTAGTGCATTTCTCCAGAAAAACTTCTCTTCAATTAAATTTGCATAACCATTTACTGTAAATCCTATATTTCCAGATGAGTTGTTAGGCGCTCCTTGAGCATACCAATTACTAAAGTTAGATAAGCTTCCTCCAATAACACCAAAAGCACCAACTCTCCAACCTGGTAGAGCTTCTATTTGAGCTTGCAATGCATCCGCTTCAGCTTGAGCAGCATCCACAATGGCTAATTTTTCTGCTTTTTGAGCTTTAAGCTCTTCTTTAGTTTGTGAAAAACCAAATGAAATAGATAGCATCATTAGAGCTGTTAAAAGTAATTTTTTAGTCATAATTTCTATTTTAAAAGTTTCAACTTCATAATTTAAAGTGCAAATATAATTCATTAGTGAATTGAACACCAATAATTCAAATTAAAAGTTTGATTATTCCAATCTTAGTGTTAGACGCTTTTTTACCAATAAAGTCACACGTAGTCTATTTTTTCTTTTATAAAATGAACTTTAAAGATATTTATGAATTAGTCTTTTGTTTATATTTGATGAAATGAAAGTCATAACCCTGTTTTTTTTGATCGTTTCTGTTTTGGAAGGTTACTCACAAGGTAACCAGAAAGACAGCATCCTACAATTAATTGAAACGTCACAAGACCAGAGCAAGAAAGCTATATTGTATTCTCGTTTATCAGAGCATTACAAAGATTTGAATGTAGACTCGGCAATTTACCATGCAAAGAATGGATACAAAATTTCAAAAGCCATTAATTATAGAATGGGTATTGCAGAAAACTCGGCAAATTTAGGATACTACTATGTTTTAAAGAATGATTTAGACTCTTCTAAAATCAATTATATTAGAGCTAAGCAGTATTTTTCTGGAACAGATAGTCTTTTCAAGTATACACAAAGCTCCATGAGGTTGGGCAATATTAATTTGGCTCAAAACAATCATATTGAAGCTTTAAAATTATACCAAGAGTGTTTAGATCTTTCTAAAAAAAATAACTTCACTTCTTTGATTCCACATCTTTATAATAATACTGGATTAGTCTATAAACAGATTGAAGATTACGACGATGCCGAAGAGAATTTTCAAAATGCATACACTTTATTCCTTGAAAATAATGATGAAGCAAACTCTGTTTATCCCCTTTATAATATTGCATTAATTCAAAGTATCGTTGGCAAGGATAATGAAGCTATTGATGGATATCTAAATTTAGTCAGTTATCATTTAAAAACAGAGAATTGGTTGAGCTTGGCTCAAATATACAATTCGATATCGGAAATTTATTTGAAGAATGGCGAACATAATAAGTCTCAAGAATACCTTGAAATGGCACTTAATTCTATTAAAGATAAAGGTGACTCTTTTAATACTGGTCCCACATCATTTCATCAGGCTTCCATTTATACCAATGCAGCCGAACTCTATTACATTCAAAACAAAAATTCTTTAGCCAAAGCGTATGCCCATAAAGCAATTAAGTTATCCCTTGACAATTCTTATAAACTCGATGTTTATAGGAGTGCTAAAATTTTAGCTGAAATCTATGATAAAGCCAACCGATTAGATTCTTCATTGTATTATCATAAAATTTTTATCGATTATAGCAATCAATACCAAGGTGAATATGATGTCAAACAGCTGACAAAACTTAAAATGCAAAATGAGTTTGATGAAATTTTAAAACAAAAAGAGATAGATCGGATTTATCAAAAAGCAGCCTATAAAAATAGAGAGCTTAAATTTATTGGTATTGCTGGTTTTGCTGTATTAATCGCAATAATTTTAGTGTTGCTCTTCATTAATCAGAAAAATAAAAATGCTAAACTTAAACTAAAAGAAGAGAACCTGCTTTTAGAGAAGAAAAAACTTAATCAAGATTTAGATTACAAAAAGAAAGAACTTGTTTCTAACATGATGTATCTCATGGAAAAAAACGAGTTTATTACAACTATTTCTAAAAAACTTATTGAATTAAAGCCCGATGCAAAAAAGGATAATAAAGAGTTAATTCAGCAAATTATAAATGAAATCAGACTCAACTCTTCAACAAAAATGTGGGAGGAGTTTGAAATTCGTTTCAAAGAAGTACATAAAGATTTTTATAATGAGCTTCATAAAACACATCCAGATTTAACAC
>Ga0316189_10004031_pt1 | contig 14188 bp, 17 predicted proteins | sample LowCovwburrow_MG_FD_204930 | JGI IMG/M metagenome (GOLD analysis project Ga0316189, IMG submission 204930) | Coastal sediment microbial communities from Maine, United States - Lowes Cove worm burrow | ecosystem: Environmental > Aquatic > Marine > Coastal > Sediment | place: USA: Maine...
TCTTTCCAAAATTGGGTATTACTTACTTAAAGATGAACTGACAAAAGTCAATATCAACTTCGTCAAAGATGTCTGTTACGATGGTGCAAGGTCACTAACTGATAGTATTAAAAATGGTAAGCCAGAAGGATTGAAAGAATTTGGTGATTGGAAGACGGTTTATGAAGGACTATCACAACTACCTGATCAAGTGAAAAAATCTTGGTTTGAATTTGACCATTTTTATTCTGATGATGCATTCCCATATGCTATGGAAATTCTGTTTAGATCTAGTCCTAAGTATATTTTTGATATCGGAGGGAATACCGGGAAGTGGTCTCTGGCCTGCTGCGACTACAATCATAATGTAAAGTTAAAAATACTTGATCTACCAGGTCAATTGAAGGTTGCAAGGGAAAACATCAAAGCACAAAATTTAACCGATCGTGTTGATTTTCATCAAATTGACCTTTTGGATAAATTTCAAAAAATTCCGAAAGGCGCAGATACTATTTGGATGAGTCAATTTTTAGACTGCTTCTCCAATATTGAGATTTTACAAATATTAAAAAACGTCCATCAGGCAGTTGACGATGATACTTCAGTGTATATCATGGAACCTTTCTTTGACAATCAAGAATATCGTGCTGCTGAATATTGCCTGACAGCTACATCGCTATATTTCACCACCATAGCCAACGGCAATAGCAAAATGTACAGTATTCAAGTAATGAGAGATTTGGTGGTAGAAGCAGGACTTTATGTAGAAGAAGAATATCCGCTAATAGGACATAGCTACCATACAATATTGAAATGTAAAAAACGGAAATAATAAGCTATTGTAATACAGCTGACAATGCCTGAATCGCCCGTTTGTGTTTCCTGATAAAAGGATTTTTTTGATCCCAAACGTATCCCGCCAACACCGAACAAATCTGCTTTCTGATTACATCATTAGAACTATTACTGAAAAATATTTTTTGTAATGAGCCATCATACCAGCTCTCCACAAAAGTCTTGAACACATCAACACCCGACTGAATATAGTCAGAATATTCCCGTTGCCAATCAACATATTCTCCTGACAATTGTTTATGAATTAACTCTGCTGCCAATACACCTGACTCAGTTGCAAAAGTCACACCTGATGAAAATATAGGGTCAATAAATTCAGCACTATTACCCGTTAACACAAAGTTTTTTCCGAAGTGTTTTTTAATTCCCTTAGCGTATCCAGTAATGCTTCTCGGGGGAAACAATATTTCACACTCCTGAAATCTAACTTTAAGCTCAGGAGTTTCACTTATTAATTGCTTCATTTTCTCTTCTGGAGAACCATGAAACCGATCAATTATTGTCGTATCACCTACAACTCCTAAAGAATGAGTCCCATCTGCAAATGGTATTATCCAAATCCACATATCTGTAGAGTGAACAATAACCAAAATCTGACCTTCTTCATCTCTTTTGAGTTTCTTGGTGCCTAACACATGACAGAATAATGAAGCTCTTGGAGGGAAATCTGATTCTTTATCTAAGGATAGTAACTTGGGTATCACACGACCATAACCACTTCCATCAATGAGATACTTTGCTTCTAATGAGTAGGTTGTTCCATCTGATCTGGAAATTCGAGAGATGGAAGTACCATTCTCTTTGAACTCTACATCTGTCAATGAAGAACCAAACTCCACAGTAGTGCCTTTGCGAACTACCTCTTCAGCCAATAGATTGTCAAACTTAGCACGTTGCACCTGCCATGTCCATGTGTATCCATCTGTAAATTGTTCAGAAAAGTCAAACTGGCAACTTTGTTTTCCTTTAATAAACTTAGCTCCAAATTTTTTCTGAAATCCACCTTTTTCAATGGCTTCAATAAAACCAGCCTTTTCAAAATTCTCCATACACTTCGGCAATAAACTCTCGCCAATCACAAACCTTGGAAACACTTGCTTCTCAACAATTTTCACTTTGTAGCCCTTTTGACTGAGTATTGACGCACTAATAGAGCCAGCTGGACCTGCTCCTATTACAAGAATATCTACTATTTGATCATCAAGGTCGCTCATGCCGTACAAAATTAGAATTATATTTTATAAAAATTTCCTTATGTTTTGTATAATATCTGTTTTATATATTGCTTTGTAGCATTCGTGCATCGAGTCGAAAACCTCTTCTAACCGATGCTTATTAGCAAATATTTATGATTAATCTTAATACCTCAGAATTAACGCTTCAAGATATTAAACACCTTGTCTTTGACAACAATTCATTAACCGTATCTCCAGAAGTCTACACGAGGGTCAATGAAAGCTTTCAATTCCTACTGAAGTTTTCCAAGAACAAGGTTATTTACGGTATCAATACAGGATTTGGGCCAATGGCTCAATATAAAATTGAGGAATCAGATCAAAAAGAACTTCAGTATAATCTTATAAGAAGTCATAGTTCAGGGTTTGGCGAAAGGCTTCCTGCTCCTTATGTCAAAGCTTCAATGGTTGCGCGTCTCAATACCTTGTCTCTTGGGAATTCTGGTGTTCATGAGAGCGCAATCAAAGTGCTGGAATCACTTATCAATCATGATATTACGCCTCTTATATTTGAGCATGGTGGAGTAGGTGCAAGTGGGGATTTAGTGCAATTAGCGCATCTTGCATTGGTTATGATTGGTGAAGGTGAAGTAGAATATCAAGGCATAGTTCAACCTACTGAGCAAGTATTTAAGGCGCTACAAATAGAGCCTATGCATATTGTGCTGCGAGAAGGTCTTGCAGTCATGAATGGCACAAGTGTAATGACTGGTATTGGTATTGTAAACGCCATCTATGCTAAAAGGGCTATAGAATGGTCTACCACAATTACCATAATGATATGTGAATTAGTGGAAGCCTATGATGACTATTTCTCTCCTCAACTCAACAACTCCAAAAAACACAAAGGTCAACAACAAATAGCTGCAGTAATCAAAAAGCACCTAGATGAAAGTCAATACATCAAGAAAAGAGAACAGCAACTTTATGAAACAGAAGTAGAGGAAAAAGTATTGAGCAATAAAGTTCAAGAATACTATTCAATAAGGTGTGTGCCACAAATCACAGGCATCATTCTAGAAACCATAGATCAGAGTCAAAAATTGCTCATTGAAGAAGTCAACTCCGCTAACGATAACCCAATAGTCGATGTTAAAAGTCAGAATGTATATCATGGGGGAAATTTCCACGGAGACTATGTCTCTTTCGAAATGGATAAACTAAAAATCGCTTTGACTAAACTTTCGATGCTTGCAGAGCGGCAGCTCAACTTCTTGATGAATCCAAAGCTAAATAATATTTTACCTCCCTTTGTTAATCTTGGTAAGCTGGGATTCAATTTTGGTATGCAAGGAGTACAGTTTACTGCAACCTCAACTACAGCTGAAAATCAAATGTTGTCCAATCCTATGTATGTCCATAGCATACCCAATAACAATGACAACCAAGACATTGTAAGTATGGGGACTAATGCTGCTTTGATTACCAAGAAAGTGATCGACAACACATTCGAGGTGTTAGTAATTGAGATAATCACATTAGTACAAGCCATTGATCATTTAGATAAAACACCAGGGCTTTCTCCTATTAGTAAAGACACATATAATAAGGTTAGAGCTATTGTCCCTAAATTCAGCAATGATTATCCCATCTATAAAGATCTGAAAAAGGTGAAACAATTCATGCTGGACAGTTCTCCAATAGAATTATAGTTTTAGATAAAATCTATGTAAATGAAATACGCATTAGTAACAGGTGGATCAAGAGGGATTGGGAAAGCAGTATGCTTGCAACTCGCTCAACAAGGTTTCAATATATTGGTAAACTATACACAAAATAAAGAAGCGGCTGAAGTCACGAAAAGTGAAATAGAAAAACATAATGTCAAAGCAGAATTAATGCAGTTTGACGTATCTGACAGAACAAAAGTAAGGCAAGTTTTAGCAGATTGGTATACAGCCAATGAAGGTGGTGTTATAGATATACTGGTCAACAACGCTGGTATCCGGAAAGACAACCTGTTAATGTGGATGAAAGACGAAGAATGGGACGATGTGCTCAATATCAGTTTAGGTGGGTTTTATAATGTCACGAAAGAAATAGTCCCTGAAATGCTTAAAAATAAATGGGGAAGGATCATTAACATGGTCTCCCTGTCAGGAATCAAAGGGCTGCCAGGTCAAACCAACTACTCTTCGGCCAAGGCAGCTGTCATTGGTGCAACCAAATCCTTAGCACAAGAAGTGGCAAGAAGAGGAATTACAGTCAATGCGGTAGCCCCTGGATTCATCAAAACAGAAATGACTGAAGATATTAATGAGAAGGATTATAAATCAATCATTCCAATGCGTAGATTTGGAACACCTGAAGAAGTCGCACAAACCGTTGGTTTTTTGGCATCTCAAGGTTCATCTTATATCACGGGAGAAGTTATCTCCATCAATGGGGGTTTATTATAAATTGTTCATAACATGCAAAGGGTAGTAATAACTGGTATTGGAATATATTCATGCCTAGGGCAGAATCTTGACGAAGTCAGAGATTCATTGTATCACGGAAAGTCAGGTATAGGAATTGATCCAGAACGAAAGACTCAAGGATTCCGTTCGTCACTTACTGGTATACTACCTCAACCTTCCTTGAAAGAATTACTTAAAAGGAGACAAAGAATTGGACTGGCTGATCAAGGAGAGTACGCATACATGGCAACCATAGAAGCTCTGAAGATGGCTAAAATGGATTTAGACTTTCTTTCAAGTCAGGAGGTGGGTATTCTATATGGAAACGACAGCTCTGCCAAACCTGTGATTGAAGCCACTGATCAACTTAGACTCAAGAAAGACACAACACTCATAGGCAGTGGATCGATTTTCAAGTCTATGAATTCCACAGTCACGATGAATCTTGCAACAATTTTCAAACTGAGAGGAATAAACATGACCATCAGCGCAGCATGTGCTAGCGGTTCTCATTCTATTGGATTGGGCTATACTATGATCAAGGCCGGATTGCAAGATAAAATCATTTGCGGAGGAGCTCAAGAAGTCAATTACCATTCGATGGGAAGTTTTGATGGGCTGAGCACATTTTCAACTAGAGAAGATGATCCAACTAAAGCATCAAGACCCTTTGATAAAAATAGAGATGGACTTATTCCCAGTGGTGGTGGTGCTACGGTAATAATTGAAAGTTTAGAATCCGCCAAAAAACGTGGTGCAACTATACTTGGAGAAATACTTGGGTATGGATTTTCTTCAAATGGAGATCACATCTCAGCTCCAAATGTTGATGGTCCAATTAGATCATTACAAATGGCATTGGATCAATCCAAAATCAAAGCAAGTGATATTGAATACATCAATGCACATGCTACCTCTACACGAGCTGGTGACATTAGCGAAGGCCGAGCGGTACTCCAAGTCTTTGGGGAAAAACAACCATTATTGAGTTCTACCAAATCGATGACTGGTCATGAAATGTGGATGGCTGGAGCAAGTGAAATAATCTATTCATTGCTAATGATGCACAATGGATTTGTAGCACCCAACATCAATTTAACTGATCCTGAAGACGAACTGAAAAATTTAAATTTTGCTTTCGACACAGTTAAAAAAGATTTTGACGTATTTTTGTCGAATTCGTTTGGGTTTGGCGGTACAAACTCTAGTATTGTAGTGAAAAAATTTAGTGAATAGAATGGCAGAAGTATTGGAGGCAGAAGTAGTCCAAAAAATTAACCATTTTTTGGTAGAGGAATTTGAAGTAGATGAAGATTCTATTTCCCCAGAAGCAAATTTAAAAGAGACATTAGACCTTGATAGTCTTGACTATGTTGACCTAGTAGTAGAAGTGGAAAGTAATTTTGGATTCAAAGTAAGTCCTGAAGATTTTATTAGTATTGTCACATTTCAAGATTTTTATAATTACGTACAAAGTAAAGTAGCCGCTCATAAATAAAAATGAAATCTTGGAAAGGTAAAACAAGAGGAGGTCTTCTTGGCTACAAGATTTTTATATTTATTCTGAAAAATTTAGGATTACTACCTGCCTATTTTGTGCTTCGGTTTGTAGCAGCATACTTTATTATTTTTTCCCCTTCTTCGACTAAGCATATATACCACTATTGTCGAGAGATTAGAAAGTATGGTAAATTCAAATCTTTCCGCTCAGTCTATAAATGCTATTATATTTTTGGACAAACGCTCATTGATAAGATTGCGATCACATCCGGGATGGAAGATGAGTTCTCTTTCACTTCTGAAGGAATAGAACACATTGAAGCCTTGAAAGATACAGGAGGCGTGATCATAAGTGCACATCTTGGAAATTGGGATATAGCCAGTTATTTATTAAAAAAAATTGATTTGAAAATCAATGTGTTGATGTTTGAAGCTGAGCATGAAAAGATCAAAAGCTACCTCGATAAAATAACCAATACTAAAAAAGTAAATATCATTCCTATCCGCAATGACCTCTCCCACATCTTCAAAGTCAACGCTGCTCTGAAAAATAAGGAAGTAATCTGTATGCATGGTGATAGATTCTTGCAAGGTAGTAGAACAATAGTCAAACCTCTGATGGGTAAAAACGCCTCCTTTCCAATAGGACCATTTAGTATTATAGGTAAGTTAGGAGTGCCATACACCATTGCATTTGCCCTAAGAGGAAAAGACAGAAAATACCACTTCACGGCAACTCCACTATTTTATGGAAGTAGAAGCTCGGAAGAAGTATTGGATAAATATATTTCAGAATTAGAAGAAAAGATGGAACTTAACCCATTACAATGGTTCAATTTCTTTGATTTCTGGGCAGACGTATCAGGAGCGCACATCTCATAACATTCCATTCAATGGCATCAATCATTCCACAAGAAAGCATTCACAAGTATATTCCTCAGCGTCCTCCATTTGTTATGGTTGACAAACTTTATGCTGTAGAAGAAAATAGTGCTATTTCAGGATTATCGATTTCAAGTGATAACATACTTAATGAAGGAGATGCCTTTCAAGAAAGTGGTCTTATAGAGAATATGGCTCAGACTTGCGCATTATTTGCTGGTTATAAAGCAGCTAAAATCGATAAAGCAGCACCTGTTGGTTTTATTGCTGGAGTCAAAAATGTAACCATCAATAGACTACCAAAGGTAAAAGAGCAGATTAAGACCAGAGTTGAAATTATCAATGAAGTGATGAATATGCAAATTGCAAAAGCTACAGTATTTGGTATTGATGAAGAGATCATAGCTTCATCAGAATTAAGAATTTTCATAAGAGAAGAGGAAGCCCATGTTAGTAACTAAGACTGAAATAAAAGTTAGATTCTATGAAATTGATAGCATGGGCATACTATGGCATGGTCATTATGTCAAGTACTTTGAGGATGGACGTGAAAACTTCGGGAAAGAATACGATCTTGGGTATTTTCAAGTTTATGAAAAAGGATTTATGATTCCGATAGTAAAGGTTGATTGCAGCTTTAAGAAACCGATAAAGTATGGTGACAATGTCATCGTAGAAACTACCTATGTTGAATGTAAAGCAGCTAAAATTAAATTCAGTTACAAGATCTACAACAAGGAGACCGAAATGACCTATGCTACCGGTAGCTCAGAACAAGTTTTTTTAGACAAGAACCAACAGTTATATATAACCATACCTCCATTTTTTGCAGATTGGAAGAAAAAAAATGGTCTGACAGCATAAACGAGATGGAAATATATTCTGTAGCCGATAACATAATTAGCCCATTAGGTTTTGATACAACTCAAAACTTTGAAGAGGCTATGAACGGAACATCTGGTATTTCTTATATTGAAGATCACACACTATCTCCCATTTCATTTTATGGAGCTAAAATTAAGGAAGAAGAACAGATTGATGGTTATACTAAACTTGAGAGTTTATTTATAAAATCAATCAATAGTACTCTAGACCAGCTTGGTCCGTTTGACAAAACTACAACCATCTTAATCTTGTCCAGCACAAAAGGGAACATTGACCTACTTAATCCCGAAGTAGCCCAATCATTTCCAAAAGCCAGAATTGAGATGCACAATATGGCGCAAGCTGTTGCCAATTATTTTGATCTGCCTCATACACCAATAGTTGTTTCCAATGCCTGTATTTCTGGAGTATCAGCATTGCTTACCGCAAAAAAAATGATTGCCAATGGTCATTACAGCCATGCTATTGTTGCAGGAGGTGATCTTCTGTCAGAATTTACGATCAGTGGATTCCAATCTCTAATGGCCATATCTAACGAACCTTGCAAGCCATATGACAAGGCAAGAAAGGGGATCTCACTTGGCGAGGCTTGTGGGACCATGTTTATTACTAATGACAATACATTAGGCCCTTCGAAAACTCTTATTAAAGCTGGGGCTCAGACAAATGATGCCAACCATATATCAAGCCCTTCCAGAACTGGCGAAGGGCTGAAGTTGGCTATCGAGAAAACAATAGAACGAGCTAATATTAATAAAAACAAAATTGACATGGCACCGCAACAGTGTATAATGATGAAATGGAGGCAATAGCCATTGACAGATTAGGCCTGAATGAAGTCCCCTTGAATAGCTTAAAAGGTTACTTCGGCCATACTTTGGGAGCAGCAGGAATCATTGAGTCAATCATGACAATACAACAACTTAATGTGAGTAAAATTCTTTCTTCGAAAGGTTTCAATAATCTCGGAGTCAGTAAACCAATCAATATTATCCAGCAGTCACCGAAATTGGATAATGCAACGATAGCATTAAAAACAGTGTCGGGTTTTGGAGGATGCAATGCAGCAATATTATTCCAACGAACATGAAATCCTACATCACTTCATACTGTAGCATCACACCAGAATCCTGTTCCTTGAATGGTAAAGTGAAATATCAAAACCTCAATAATAGAACTTTCAATGATTTTTCGAAATCAATTTACAAACAGGAAAAAATAGCGTATCCGAAGTTCTCGAAAATGGATGGGCTAAGCAAATTAGCATTCATAGCCAGTGAGGTGTTGTTGAGCAGCAAAGACACTTCCAGGTGGAATGAACAACAAACGGCTATCGTTTTAGGCAACAAGTCTTCTTCCATCGTTTCAGATCAAAAGCACTACGATAGTTACAAGGATAGGGCATCGTATTTTCCAAGTCCAGCTGTGTTTGTATACACGCTTCCCAATATAATGCTAGGTGAAATAAGTATCAAAAATAAAATTACTGGCGAAACATCTTGTTTCATTCAAGATCAATTTGATTCAACATTTCTTTATCAATATATCAAGGACTTGTTTGACAGTGAAGGATACCATCGTTGCATTACCGGATGGGTGGATTACACTCCATTTGACTATGAGGCACACTTATTTCTAGTGAGCAAATCTGATATCGAAGAAGTAAAAACTATATTTGATCACAATTTTAAACGACTAATTATATAAATGGATAATCTTAGAGAAAAACTCAAAGTAGAGATCATCGAACTACTCAATTTAGAAGATATGACACCTTCAGGCATTGCCAATGATGATATATTATTTGGAGAAGGATTAGGACTAGACTCCATAGATGCCCTGGAACTCATCGTGCTTTTAGAAAAGAATTATCAACTAAAAATCACAAGTGCCGAAGATGGCAAGAAAATCTTCCAAACTATCGATACCATTGCTCAATATATAGAAAGCAATAAATAAGATGTCTACACGGATTTTTGTGAGCGGATACGGGATTATTTCAGCTTTGGGTTTCAATGCTGATGAGAATCTGAACACACTTAAAATGCAAAAATCAGGTATCGAAAAATCAATGCATCTTCAAACGAGTAAATCGGTTGTGGTGGGAGAAGTCAAAGCTTCCAACGATCAACTGAAATCTTTCGCCAATATTTCTGCAAAAAAAACACTTTCAAGAACAGCGCTACTAGGACTTATCGCCTCACGAGAGGCGATTGCGTCCGCTAAGCTTGAAGCTGCTGAAATAGGTCAAGCGGGCATCATCAATGGGACAAGTGTTGGAGGAATGGATATTAGCGAAATAGCCTATTCGAAAATTCTAGTTGGCAAAGCAGTGAATATTAACGATTCTTTCTCTGGACATGATTGCGGGCATTCTACACATGTGATCGCAGAACAACTAAAAATAAAAGGTTATAATAGCACAATAAGTACAGCTTGCTCCTCCTCTGCCAATAGCATCATGCACGGTGCCATGCTGATCAAATCTGGGCAACTCAATTGCGCAGTAGTTGGCGGAACTGACGCTCTTTCTCTTTTCACACTCAATGGCTTTGACTCGCTCAAAATTCTTGACAGCGAATGGTGTAGACCTTTCGACAAGAACAGAAAAGGACTCAATCTAGGAGAAGGTGCTGCCTATTTAGTTTTAGAATCAGAAGAACATATTAAAGCACGAAATGGGAAAGGCATTGCTGAACTTGTAGGCTATGGCAATGCAAATGATGCCTATCATCAAACTGCCTCTTCTCCCGAGGGAAATGGTGCATACTTTGCCATCAAAAAAGCGCTCGATATTGCCAATCTGAGTGCCCACAAAATTAGTTACATCAATGCACATGGCACCGGAACCAACAACAATGATCAATCAGAAAGTTGGGCATTACAAAACATATTTAGTCATGACTTGCCACCATATAGTTCTACTAAAGCTTTTACTGGCCACACACTAGGTGCAGCAGGAGGCATAGAGGCTGTATTTTCTGTAATGGCATTACAAGAGCAGTCACTCTTACCAAACATCAATCTGAATCAACCAATGGGTATTATTGATGCACCAAATACAATTTATCAATCGAAACAGATAAGCAATGTGCTATCCAATTCCTTCGGTTTTGGAGGTAATTGTTCTTCACTGATTTTCTCAAAGGCATGAAGGCATATATCCATAGCACTTCAGCAATATCAGCCCATCAGACATTTGACAAGTCATCTTATTTGGCCGAACTTGAAGTTTCTGATCACACCTTCTTGAAGGCTTATGAACCTGTCTATCGGGATATCATTAATCCGAAATTATTAAGACGAATGAGTCGAATCATCAAGATGGCGGTGGCTTGTACCAATCAAATATTGACTGAAACAAAGGTAATTTCACCAGAAGCCATCGTTGTAGGCACAGGTTTGGGCTGCATACAGGATACACATAAGTTTCTTAAAGATATTATCACCGGTGAAGAAGGAATTCTATCGCCTACTGCATTTATACAATCCACCCACAACACCATTGCTGGGCAGATAGCCCTACTTCTACAATGTCCAAATTATAACTTCACATACTCCAACCGCGGTCATTCATTTGAAAATGCACTTATTGACGGCTGTATGCAACTGGGCGATGGCAAGAATAATATACTTGTGGGAGCAGCTGATGAAATGACCCCGGATGTTCTCAGTATACTCAGCCAGATGACTTGTGTGAATAATTCAAGTCATGTCGGAGAAGGTGCTGCTTTCTTTATGCTCAGTAATCAATCGAAACAAAACACTCCATATCTGCAAGACATCCACACATCAAGCAATATTGGCGACTCGGAGTTGGGAAATAATGTACAACTGTTTTGTGAAAAGAATGGCATCAACTACACGGATATTGACCTCTTGATGTTGGGTGATTCAGAAGCGGATGATGACCAACATTATAAGAAAGTGAAATCGGTGTTGAAAAATACAGCAACGCTATCCTACAAGAAAATTTGTGGAGAATACTACACTTCATCAGGATTTGCTATGCATTTGGCAGCTATGTTACTGAAGTATCCAGGCATTCTTAATGAGAGTACCATTCTCCCAAAATTCAAAGAGTCTATAAGAACGATACTGATATATAATCATCATAACGCTGTGAATCATTCACTGATGTTACTTTCAATATGAAATCACCATTCCATAAAGCCAGACTGATTTTTATCATTTCGATCATAATGATTGCAGTAATCGACCATTATTTTACCATCAATATTCTCATATATGTTATTCCGCTTGCTTTGTTTGGAATATTTATACTTGCTGGATCATCAATACTTAGCCTAAATATTTACACAAAATCATATACTCAATCGTCTACTTCAGATAATAAAATCGCACTTACGTTTGATGATGGGCCTTCATTGGCGACTCTTGAGGTTCTAAATATTCTCCGCAAGCATAACGTGAAAGCCACTTTCTTTTGCATTGGAAATAAAATCAAAAAACATCCAGAAATCATCGAAAAAATTGTTTCAGAAGGGCATATTATTGGTAATCACTCATATTCCCATAATTATTGGTTCCCACTCTTGAGAGTCAAAGCAATTGTCACAGAAATAGAACGAACGAATACACTCATTGAAAAATTCACCAAGCAACAAAACAATCTATTCAGACCTCCATTCGGTGTGATGAATCCTAATATTGCAAAAGCTGGATCTAAGACCAATCAGAGAGTTATTGGTTGGAACCTAAGGTCATTCGACACCACTACAAAAGATAAAAATAAAGTCATCCAAAGGATACAATCGAAATTACACCCAGGAAGTGTTATTCTTCTGCACGATGACCGATCCAATACTCCGGATATTCTGGATTCAATTTTGCAGTACGCACAAAAAAATAAGTACACAATAGTCGATGTGCCACATATCTTTAACTTGACTAACAAATGAATCTCAAATACATACTGCTAATATTGATCACACTACCCTTTATGACATTTAGTCAGAATCATGAGTCATATACTTCTTTGGAAAATGTAGATCAACTCAAAGAAGGTATCACCAAAATGGCTGAACAAACAAATACCATAAAAACTTCATTCAAACAGGAAAAACATATTAGTATTTTGACAAAGGCAGTTAGCTCTGAAGGTGATATGGTCTTTAAGAAACCAAACTCTCTAAAATGGACTTATTCCAAACCTTACAAATACAAAATCATTTTCAAAAAAGAGGAAATAATCATCAATGATGAAGGAAAGGTAAGCAAGTTTGATCTTAGCTCAAGCAAGTCATTTATAGAGATAAACGAAATTATAGTCAATAGCGTAAGTGGGAATATATTACAAGAGAATCAATTTTCAATCGATTACTTCCAAAATGGCAATTACTATTTAGCCAAGATGATACCAAAAGTGGAACAGTTGCGCTCCTACATAGAAACTATCGAGATATATTTCAATAAGAATGACTTTACTGTGGCAAGCATCAAATTGATTGAAAAAGAGAAGGATTATACGATCATTAATTTTTTTGACAACAAACTGAATGAAGAAATTTCAGATGAAGCATTCAACGCCAATTAGTGTCAAGATACTAGTTGTTTTTGCTTGTTCATATCTTAGTGTCCACTATGCTGCTGGTCAACTAAAATACCCTCAACCATATCTCCAGAATAATAATGAAGGACTGCTTTACGATGTATCTTTTCAGTACAAATCGCATTACATAAGCGGACTACTCGCCATCAAGAAAGAGATCCAAGGATATCACTTTGTATTGATAACTAAAACGGGACCCACGATTATGGATTTCATAATCACTGATAAAGGAATTGATTGGGATAAAAAGATAGAAGCACTTGACAGGCCCATTTTTCTTAAAGCAATGGAGAAAGATTTCAGAACTATTGTACTTTCATCACTAGACAAACCAAAGAAAATAAAGCGATTGAGATCGAATCTTTACAAAGTTAGAAAAGTGATCAGACATAAGGTTGCTACAGACCATCTAGAAAGAGTACTTTCAGCAAAATCAAAAGGATTGATCAACCCATTCAAAATTTTCGCAACTTACCTTTACAAAGGTGAGGACAATATTCCTGATCAAATATTGGTTAGGCATCGCCTCATCAAATCAAAATTGGACTTAAAACTAATAAAGCAATAGCTATGCTTTTGAATCGTCTTTATACCATAAACTCTATCAATAAAACAGGTGAAAATATTTCAGCGAGCTTATCAATAGATAGTAATCACCCAATATTTAAAGGTCACTTCCCTTCTCAGCCAGTACTTCCTGGTGTTTGCCTCATAGAGATGGTCAAGGATATTATCAAAGAAGTGTTTGGTAGACATTACAATATGACTTCGGCAAGCAACATCAAGTACCTTTCAGTTGTAGACCCCATTCAAAACTCTATACTAAGATTTGAATTGAAGATCGATGAATTGGAGAATACCTTAAAGACAACCGTGATTTC
>Ga0316189_10004032_pt1 | contig 14182 bp, 12 predicted proteins | sample LowCovwburrow_MG_FD_204930 | JGI IMG/M metagenome (GOLD analysis project Ga0316189, IMG submission 204930) | Coastal sediment microbial communities from Maine, United States - Lowes Cove worm burrow | ecosystem: Environmental > Aquatic > Marine > Coastal > Sediment | place: USA: Maine...
ACGAGCATACATGAGCATCGGAAGTCCTAAAGCAACGAAGCCAGGGAGGCTCAAGACCGCCCCAGAGGCCGATTTTTACATCATGCCTGGCATTCCGCCCATACCACCCATATCAGGCATACCACCACCCATAGGAGCACCACCGCCTTCGGTCGGCATTTCAGTAACCATGCACTCAGTAGTAATCATCAAGCCAGCTACAGAGCCCGCCGCCTGAATCGCAGTACGAGTAACTTTCGCAGGATCAAGAATACCCATCTTAATCATGTCACCGTATTCGCCAGTCGCTGCGTTGAAGCCAAAATTGCCTTTACCAGCCTTGATTTTGTCCAGTACAACCGAAGGCTCTTCGCCCGCATTAGCTACGATTTGACGGAGAGGCGAAGTCACGGCTTTAAGCAACAAGCCGATACCGACGTTCTGATCGTCATTGTCGCCCTTAAGGCCTTCAACTTTCTGCAAAGCACGAACGAGAGCAACACCGCCACCAGGAACAACACCTTCTTCAACGGCAGCACGAGTTGAATGCAATGCGTCTTCTACGCGAGCCTTCTTCTCTTTCATTTCCATCTCAGTGCTCGCGCCAACTTTAATTACGGCAACACCGCCGGCTAGCTTAGCAACACGCTCCTGAAGTTTCTCACGATCGTAATCGGAAGAAGTTTCTTCGATCTGTGCACGGATCTGCGATACGCGACCCTTGATAGCCTTGCCGCTACCGGCACCATCGATGATCGTTGAGTTTTCTTTGCTGATCTGTACGCGCTTAGCTGAACCGAGATCATCGATTGTTGCACCTTCTAGACTCAGACCCACTTCTTCTGAAATCACAGTACCGCCAGTCAAGATCGCGATGTCCTCAAGCATAGATTTTCTGCGATCGCCAAAGCCAGGAGCCTTAACCGCTACAACCTTTACGATGCCGCGCATATTGTTAACAACAAGAGTTGCTAACGCTTCGCCTTCAACGTCTTCAGCTATAACCAGCAGAGGACGTCCAGACTTAGCAACGCCTTCGAGAAGACCAAGCATGTCACGAATATTGGAGATTTTCTTGTCGACCAAAAGAATCAATGGATCTTCCAGATCGGCACTCATGCTTTCTTGATTGTTGATAAAGTAAGCCGACAAATAACCACGGTCGAACTGCATGCCTTCAACAACGTCTAGCTCATTTTCGAGACCCGACCCGTCTTCAACTGTGATGACGCCTTCCTTACCAACCTTGTCCATCGCCTCGGCAATGATTTGGCCGACTTGCTCGTCGGAATTCGCAGAGATAGTACCTACCTGAGCGATGGCCTTCGAATCTGTGCAGGGCTTGGCAAGCTTGCCAACTTCTTCAACAAGGGCAACAACTGCCTTGTCGATACCGCGCTTAAGGTCCATCGGGTTCATGCCAGCCGCTACAGATTTTAGGCCTTCGTTCAAGATGCTCTGTGCGAGAACGGTAGCTGTTGTAGTTCCGTCACCGGCAACATCAGAAGTCTGTGATGCAACTTCCTTAACCATCTGTGCACCCATGTTTTCAAACTTGTCTTCAAGTTCAATTTCTTTCGCTACGGATACGCCATCCTTAGTCACAGTGGGCGCGCCGAAAGATTTGTCCAAAACAACGTTACGACCCTTTGGGCCCAGAGTTACTTTCACAGCGTCTGCAAGGACGTTTACGCCCTTTAACAGTTTTTGGCGAGCTGCATCACCGAATTTTACGTCTTTAGCCATTTTAAAAAATTCCTGTCTTGTCTACATAATTGTTGGAGTCGAAAACTGATGCTCTACTTCTTCTTTTTCGTCTTCTCGATAACGCCAAATATCTCGCTTTCATTCAAAATCAATAACTCTTCGTCACCGATTTTTACTGTGTTGCTGGAATACTTTCCAAATACCACTGTATCACCAACTTTTAGGTCTACAGGCTGAGTATCGCCATTCTCCTGACGCTTGCCAGGTCCAACAGCTATAACTTCACCTTGCGCTGGCTTTTCAGTAGCAGAACCTGGAAGCACGATGCCTCCCGCGCTAGTTGATTCTTCTTCCATGCGTCGAACGACAACGCGATCTTGTAAAGGCCGGATATTCATTATTTATCTCTCCCAAATCAAACGATTTGATTAACAGTACTGAAAGCAATCACCCCTGCCCCGGTGGCTGGCGTGATCATCCTCAAATTACCAATCTGCAGCGCAGGCAGCCATTTCAAGCCTCCCACGCAAATTAGTTGATGACTCCTAAATGGGGATAGTCCGAGGAAATTCAATGCTTGTGAGGCATTTACAGCGGCTTTTTTCGGCTGAAATAGCGCCAGGGATGTATCTATTTGTTTTTATTGATTTTTTTCTCCGGGTCATCATCGGTGTTTTGCTCACCTTCGGGCAGAGAACCCGACTCTTCATGATAGTCACCCTCGTAGACATTCGAGCCACCTCTGTACTCTTGGCGGCCGCCCGGACCACCGAATTGGTTGAAGCTAGCCCCTGCGGCCGAGCCACCCATCGCCTTGACCATGCCCGATCGAACCACGGAGCGCGCAATCGGCCTGCGAAGCGGGCCAGTTAGCAGCACAAAGCCGATGGTATCGGTGATAAACCCGGGAGTTAACAGCAGTGCCCCTGCTGCAGCGAGCAACATACCCTCAACTATCTCCTGTGCCGGCAATTGTCCGGATTGAAGCTTCTGGTTCGCTCGGCTGAGTGTTGAGAATCCCTGCCGCTTCAGAATCTGCACACCTATGACCGCCGTAGCAACCACCATCCCAAGCGTCATCAGTGAGCCGATACGATCGCTGACCTCAAATAACAGCAACATCTCACCCAGGGGCACCGCGATGAAAAAGATAAAAAGAAAACGCACGGTCAACCTCGGTTGAATTTATAATACGCTTACTTTAACACGATAGCGGATACGCCAACTATTGCTTATGGATGACTCAGCACTTAGCAACAAAGAGAAGATCTGGCAGATCGTGTTCCAAATCCCCACCGGAAAAGTCTCTAGTTACGGTCAGGTTGCAAGATTGGCTGGACTGCCTGGGTATGCGAGATACGTAGGCCATGTGATGAAGAATCTTCCCGCGGGGACCAAGCTTCCTTGGCACCGAGTTGCAAATTCACAAGGAAAGCTATCTTTTCCCCGTGACAGCCATGAATACCAGACACAAAAGAAAAGGCTAGAGGCGGAAGGCGTAGTGTTTGTAAACGGAAGGTTTTCTTTAAAGAAATTTGCTTGGAATCAGGGCGTCGGCTGAGGGGTTTTCTCGGGCGCGTAGGATTTCATCAGTTTCCCTACCCAGAGCAATAGGCAGAGTCCCGGAATAACCATTAGGCTGGTCAACACAAAGAAGAAAGCCCAGTCACCATTCAGAAAATCCACCAGTGCACCACTGCCTGCCGCGAGTGTAGTCCTGCCAAGATTTGATATAGAGACCATCAGCGCGTATTGCGTTCCCGTGTAGGTTCTACTGGTAAAATAGGATACAAAGGAAACAAAGGCGACAGTTGAGAAGGCGACGAAGAAGTTATCAATAATAAGCGTAACCATAAACAGGTTTACATTCGGTCCGACCACAGCCATCAGTGCGTATAATAAATTAGCCGCCGCCATCGCAACACCGGCAATAAACAATCCTCTAATTACTCCAAATCGCGTATTCACTACTGCTGCTAGAATTGCGAAAGCTGCGGTTACTAAACCACCAAAGAATTTCTGATAGAAACTGATCTGATCTGTGGTAAACCCAACTTCAACATAAAAGACTAGAGACATGCGGCCTAACATGGCTTCCCCGAGCTTGAATACCAACAAAAATAGCAACACAGCAAAAGCTAGGCGAAAGCCGCAGCGATCGAAGAATTCTCTAAAGGGTTTTACAAAGTATTCTGCCATCCAGTTTACAATCGATTTTTCGGAGCTCTCATTGTTCTGAGGTATCAAATCGGCTTTTTCAATTACAGGTTCTGGAGAGGCTATAACTAGCGCAAAAATTATCAGATAAAGTAATATCAAATAACGGTACACCATAGGCCAGTCTAGCCCTATGGTTTCACCGCCTAGAGCTAACGCCAACGCACCGCCGACAAAACCATAACCAGCATGCCAGCCACTGGTAGCCATCGCCGCAGCATAGGGCATTTTGGCATCCATCTCATCGCGGGAGAAGATAGTAATACGATAAGCATCAACGGCAATATCCAGAGTTGCTCCGAAAGCGGCTATGGCTACGGCGATGAGTGTTACATAGAGCAGGTTCTCTCTAGGGTCGCCAAAACTCATCGCAAATAGCAAAAGCGCGATAGCCATCTGACACAAAAGAATCCAGGATCGCCGCTGACCAAATAGTCGATACAAAATCGGCAATTTTATCCTGTCGACGAAAGGTGCCCACATCCAATTGATCGCGTAGACAGTTCCAACCGCGCCGATAAAACCAATGGTAGAGCGTGAAAAACCAGTCTCTTGAAGCCAAAGGGTCAAGACAGATCCGATCAATACATAGGGAAAACCACTACAGAAACCAAACAATAAAATCGTTAGATAGCGCTTGTCCTTCAACGCCCTGATAGATTCTATGAATGTGAGGTGTTTTGCCAATTTGAAACCCTAGGTCGCGTTGCTGAGAGAGATAGTCGAATAGCAGCAAGTTAGTCGCGAAAATTATCATATTGCAATGGAACGCCAAAACTACCGTCCTTCAGCAGAGCCATGACCTGCTGAAGATCGTCGCGTTTCTTGCCGGTTACTCGCAATTTCTCACCTTGAATCGCCGTCTGCACTTTTAGCTTGGCCTCTTTTACAGTCTTCACAATCTTCCGTGCAATGTCTGCCTCGATGCCTTGCTGTACGGTAACGACCATACTGGCCCTCATCCCTACTACTTGCACCTCACCTTCTTTAAGGCTCTTGATATCAACGCCACGCTTTACCATCTTCGAGCGCAGTATCTCCAGCATTTGCTGAATTTGAAAATCTGCCTCGGCACTAAGAGTGATATCAGAATCTTTACTCAACTCGAATGAGGCATCGATTCCCTTGAAATCGAAACGCGTTCCCACCTCTCGATTGGATTGATCTAAAGCATTATTCAATTCATGCATATCAACTTCTGAAACTATATCGAACGAAGGCATCGCTAACTCAACTCCTCTCTATTGGCGGACAAAACCAAGCTGCATTGTAATTGTTAAATGGCTCTTGCCTGAAATCGAAGGCTCAGGCGGATAAGCAGTTTATCATTAATAGTGAATGCAACACATTAAATGATAAGATCGACCGAACTGCGATAATGCTGAATATTCGCAGTTCACTTACTAAACCAGCACGCCAATCCACAGACTTTAGGAAGCCACTTTTGATCGCTAAAAAGCAGATACCATTACTGATATCGCTAACAGTTATCTCCATGGCTAGCATTATTTTCTCTCTGCTTAGTGGCAGCGTCGACATAACAGTGGCGCAACTGGCGGAGAGCCTCTTTTCGTCAGAACCTAGCCTCAACTCTCAGGTGCTGCAAGAGATACGTGTACCCCGAACGATGGCCGCATTCGTGACGGGTGGTTTACTAGCGCTTTCCGGTGCGATCATGCAAGTGCTGCTACGTAACCCACTCGCCGACCCCTATATCTTAGGAATTTCTGGTGGCGCAGCAGTCGGAGCGCTTTCGGCGATACTCATTGGAGCAACAGGGTTTTGGCTATCGAATGCCGCCTTCGCTGGCGCGCTATTCTCCATATTTCTTGTGTTTGGAATTGCCAACAAATTTGGCAACTGGTCTGTGACAAGGCTACTGCTCACGGGCGTGGTGGTATCTGCGGGCTGGGGCGCCGTGATCAATATCCTGCTCACTACAAGCTCCACCAACAATGTGCAGAGCATGTTGTTCTGGTTAATGGGGGACCTGAGCCAAAGTAGCGTGAATTCTGCTCATTACCTGTTGCTACTTGCAGGCCTAGTTGGCGGCATTGTCGTCAGCCGCTCACTGAATGTACTGATAAGAGGTGAGCTATTGGCCGTAAGCCTAGGAGTCAATGTGCAGTCGCTGCGGCTCTTATTATTCTTTTCCGCATCGGTGTTCACCGCCACTGCCGTAACGATCGCAGGATCTGTCGGCTTCGTTGGCCTGATAATTCCGCACATGCTGCGACTTTTGGGAGCACGAGACCACCGCCTATTGATACCCTCCTGCGTCCTGCTTGGAGGAAGCTTTCTCGTTCTCGCAGATAGCCTAGCTCGAACACTAATAGCCCCACAGCAGCTACCCGTTGGCGTAGTTACCGCAGTCATCGGTGTGCCTGTGTTTATCCTGATTCTAAGATCAACAATTCGGAAATAGCATGGCGAACCTGAACATTGAGTCTCTAAACCTGCAGATTGAGAACAAGATTCTCTGCCGCGACCTGAATGTGCAGATTGGGGAGAACCAACGTTGGGGACTGCTAGGAAAAAATGGCGCCGGCAAAACCACGCTGTTGCATGCCCTGATAGGAAGGCGGCGCGCAGATCATGGCAACATTCAGCTAGATGGGCGCAGTGTCTATGATCTAAAACAGAGGGAGCTGGCGAGTAAAGTTGGCATACTCTTTCAGCAAGGCATCGAAGCGCTGCCGGCAACGGTTTTCGAGACGGTAATGCTCGGACGCCACCCACATACTCAGTCTCTGTTGTGGGACGATCAGAAGGACATTGAGATCGCCGAGGGCGCCTTAGCAGCCTTCGACTTGGAGCAGTTAAAAGAACGCAGCGTGGACACCCTATCCGGGGGAGAGCTACAACGGCTCGCTCTAGCCATGTTACTAGCGCAGACTCCCCAGCTATTCTTGCTGGACGAACCCAGCAATCATTTGGATGTCGCCTTTCAGGTCAAGCTACTAACTGTACTCACGGCAGAAGTTGCCGAGACCTCAGCCAGTTTGATTATGGCTACCCACGACATCAACCTCGCATTTAGGTTTTGCGAGAATATAATTTTATTGTTGGAAGGTGGTGAGTCGTTAGTCGGGAGGAGCGTCGATGTGCTAACCGAAGAGAACTTGAGCCAGGCCTACGGCTGCCCTATAAAATCTGTTAGCAGCGGCGAACACCGGCTATTCTATCCAGCCTAGGTTATTCATACTAATTCACAGATTCGCGGCAGAAGCTCAGTTTGAATCCTATTCAATTGACTACCATCGCCACAGGGTTTCGTGATGGGGCCGTAGATCTCTAGTGACGCTTAACACACGCTGTAAATACATCCCTGTACGCTCGGGCTCGGCGTCCTGCCTCGCACGGTGTTAATCGTCACTAGAGATCCACTGCCCTTCAGATTCAGTGAAGGATTCAAACTGAACCACAAGCAAATTTGCTTATAGCGCCAGATGTCTTACATCGCCGAGCAGCTTGCCTAGATAGGTAGCAAACAATCCTCCATCTACGCCGTTGACCGCTTTATGGTCATAGGACAGCGTAATCGGTAAGATCTTCCTCGGCACGAATTCTCCACCGATATAGACTGGCTTGATGTCAGTCTTACCAACGCCGAGGATAGCTACTTCGGGTGCGTTGACGATCGGAATAAATCCAGTGCCACCGATTGCGCCCAGACTCGAAATAGTAAAGCAGGCACCCTGCATCTCAGCCGCGGTAAGCTTTCTATTCTTTGCCTTGTTGGACAGTTCGATTACCTCTTCCGCCAATTGCCAGATTGTCTTCTTATCGACGTCTCTGATTACCGGCACGACTAATCCAGCCTCGGTCGCCACAGCCATACCGATATGTACGTACTTCTTCTGGATGACATATTCGCCCGAGGAATGTAATGAAACATTGAACTGGGGATACTCCACCAAGGCCTTGGCACAAGCCTTCAGCAGGAATGGCAGGAATGTTAATTTGACAGCACGGCGCTCCGCCTCTCCCTTCAGTTCAGCCCTGAACTCTTCGAGATCAGTTACATCGGCTTCATTAAACTGGGCAACATGAGGAACAGAATTCCAATTACGCTGCATATTCACCGCGGTGAGTTTGTGTAACTTACTTCGCTGAATTTCTTCTACTTCACCGAATTGACTGAAATCTATATCCGGTATGCTCGATACCGCAACACCCTGGCTGGCTGGCGCATTAATCTTGCTCTTAACAAATTCCTGCACATCCTCTTTGAGGATTCGAGACTTCGCACCGCTACCTTTAACTAGCCCGAGGTCGACGCCTAGTTCTCTGGCCATCTTCCGCACAGCAGGGCCTGCATAGACCTTCTTAGAAGAATTGTTTCCAGATGCCGCTGGCTGAGGCGCCGCTTCTGCTTGCTGTGGAGCGCTAGCAGGCTTGCTAGCCGCCACTTCAACTGGCTGCGTCTCTTGTTTCGCTTGAGGCGCTTCTTGTTTAGCCTGAGGCGCATCAGCTAAGATTTTTGCAATCTGAGAGCCAGTCTTAACCTTGTCTCCAACCGCAACTAACAATGATTCTATGACGCCTGCATAGGGCGCCGGTACGTCCATAGCAGCCTTATCGGACTCGAGAGTGATTAGCACATCATCGACTTCGACCGTGTCCTTCTCTTTAATGTGGATTTCGATAATCTCGACTTCGTCATCACTACCCAAGTCTGGGACTTCGATAGTCTGAGATGTCGGACTGGGCGCAGCTACTGGAGTCGAAGTGGCCTCTTCAACCTTTGCAGGCTCAGCGGCGGACTCATCTTTAATTGGTTCTGCGGCAGTCTCTGCCTCTTCTGATGGAGCAGAATCTTGACTGCCGCTTCCGGCAACCTCCAGCGAGAGCATTTCACTACCAGTGCTAACCTGATCACCTAGATTCACCGAGATACTCTTCACCACGCCAGCCATAGGCGCCGGGATCTCCATGGCAGCTTTGTCGCTTTCCAAAACCAAAAGCGAGTCGTTCTCTTCCACAGATTGACCAACCGAAACAAGCAACTCGATTACTTCTACTTCACTGGAGTCACCCAGATCTGGAACTTTTATATTCTCAATTGACACCGGCAACGGCTCCTGAATGTTATCAACTCTATTCTGTTTCGATTACTGCGCGAGCGGGTTTGGCTTATTCTGATCTATTCCGCTGTTCTTCATATGATCGGTAATCTGCTTCGCGGTAACTACGCCCACTTCCTTAAGTTCGGTCAACGCAGCCAGCACGATGAACTTACAGTCAACCTCGAAGAAATGTCTAAGCTGCTCACGGCTGTCGCTGCGACCAAACCCATCTGTACCCAACACTCTAAAAGTGTCAGGAACAAACTCTCGAACCTGGTCGGAATGCGCCTTCATATGATCCGTAGCTGAAACAATCGGCCCCTTCTGCTTTGAAAGCATTTCAGTCACGTAAGGGATTTTCGCCTTCTTGCTTGGGTTTAGCATATTCTCGCGCGTCACAGCTAGCGCCTCTTTACGCAGTTCATTGAAGCTAGTCACGCTCCACACATCAACTGATATACCATAATCAGAACGCAACACCTCAGCGGCCTTCCTAACTTCAAGCAAAATCGTGCCACTACCAAGCAGTCGTAACCTCTGATCGGATTTCGGCTTCGCTGTCTTATAGGCCTTGCTGCTTCCATCTTCGAGCAGATACATGCCCTTGATGATGCCTTCTTCGGCACCCTTCGGTAGCTCTGGTTGTTGGTAATTTTCATTCATTGTAGTGATGTAGTAGAAGACAGATTCCATCTCCTTATACATTCTTCGCAAGCCATCCTGCACGATTACCGCAAGCTCATAAGCATAGGCTGGGTCGTAAGACACACAGTTGGGAATCGTTGAAGCCAAAATATGACTATGGCCATCCTGGTGCTGCAAGCCTTCACCGTTGAGCGTCGTACGACCGGCGGTAGCACCGATCAAAAACCCGCGCGCCTGAGAATCCCCCGCAGCCCAACACAAATCGCCCACTCTCTGAAAGCCGAACATAGAGTAGTAAATATAGAAAGGTATAAGGGGATAGTTGCTAACACTGTAAGAAGTCGCAGCTCCCAGCCACGCCGAGAACGCGCCAGATTCAGTAATGCCTTCTTCCAGCATTTGTCCTTCTTTGTCTTCACGGTAATACATCACCTGATTGGAATCCTCAGGATCGTACAACTGCCCTACCGAAGAGTAGATACCCATCTGGCGGAACATACCTTCCATGCCGAAAGTACGCGCCTCATCCGGAACTATAGGCACAACACGTTGACCCACTTCTTTATCTCTGGAAAGAGTCGCGAGTATTCGGACGAATGCCATAGTGGTGGAGAGTTCTCTGTCCCCACTACTCTTCGTTTGATTCTCGAAGGCACTCATATCTGGAATTTCAAGAGGTATCGTGTCCACACGCCGCTGTGGAACAGGCCCGCCTAATTTGCTGCGCATCTGCCGCATGTAGGTGAGCTCGAGACTATCTTCTGCCGGTCTGTAGTAGGGTACCGACTCGAGGTCTTTATCCTTGATTGGAATACCGAAGCGGTTTCTAAACTTCTTCAAACCCTCGATATCGAGCTTCTTAACCGAGTGTGTATCGTTCTGCGCCTCTGCTGTATCGCCGAAGGCGTATCCTTTAACTGTCTTAGCAAGGATGACGGTTGGCTTGCCATTGTTCTGCACGGCCTCTGCATAAGCGGCATAGACCTTATAGGGATCATGACCGCCGCGATTCAGAGCCATGATGTCATCATCGGAGAGGTGCTCGACCATCTTCAATAACTCGGGGCTCTTTCCAAAAAAGTGCTCTCGCGTATAGGCTCCGCCACGACTAACGTAGTTTTGGTATTCACCGTCAACCACCTCGTCCATACGGGCCTGAAGTATGCCGTCCTTATCCGCATGCAGCAGCTTATCCCAGTGTCTTCCCCAGACCACTTTAATCACATTCCATCCAGCACCGCGGAACACGCCTTCAAGCTCTTGAATGATCTTGCCATTACCGCGCACAGGGCCATCAAGTCGCTGCAAATTGCAGTTGATAACAAAAATTAGATTGTCCAGCTTCTCGCGTCCAGCCTTACTGATAGCACCCAGTGATTCAGGCTCATCCGTCTCACCGTCACCCAGAAATGCCCAGATTTTGCGGTTGCTGTTATCCACAAGCTTCCGACTAGTGAGGTATTTCAGGACGTGAGCCTGATAGATAGCCGTAATTGGGCCGAGACCCATGGATACAGTAGGAAATTGCCAGTAGTCGGGCATCAGCCAAGGGTGTGGGTAGGATGAAAGGCCATCGCCGTTTACTTCCTGCCTAAACCGATCGAGCTTGGCTTCATCCATGCGCCCTTCTAAGTAGGAGCGCGCATAAATACCTGGAGATGAATGTCCCTGAAAATAGATGAGGTCTCCTTCGTTTTCCTCATTGGGACCACGAAAGAAATAGTTAAAACCCACGTCATACAGCGTAGCCGCGGAGGAGAAGGTGGAGATGTGTCCACCGATGCCAGAATCGCGCTCGTTAGCCCGCATCACCATGGCGAGGGCATTCCAGCGAATGATGCCGCGAATCTCCCTCTCCATGAACATATCACCAGGCATACGCTCTTCATTGGTTGGGGATATTGTGTTTCGGTAAGGGGTGTTGACCGAACCCGCAGATGATACAACACCTTCAATGCTCGCCTGATCCGCGAGGCGATCTAGCAGGTACTGCGCTCTATCGATACCCTCTTCATCTACTACCGAATGAAAGGCCTCTAGCCATTCCTTGGTTTCTTCTGGATTTCCGTCATTTTGCTGAGTCATGTTCTATAGATTCCGCATCCATCGCGAGCCTAGGCGCCCGTCTAGTTTGTGTAAATAAATTACAAAGCGGGCGTAATTCTAACCCAAATCTGTGGTTTTTTCTATTTGAAATTGGCGAAGCTTGTAGTATTACTACAAGACGCACTCAGTTGTCACGAGCCTCTTCTGCCCCTATTTTCCCCTTATAAATTAATTAGTTAGGTGAAATATAAGTTATAGACCTGAGGCCGGCAGCCGAACTAACAGAGCCGAAAGAACAAAATACTACAATCTCTGCAGACTTACTCAAGTAATTAATTTACTAAATTGCAGCCACGAGAGAAAGCGAATCTTTCTAGCATCGACCTACAAGCCAACAATTGTTATTAGTGCAAGCACACTCAGCCAGATAGCTTGGCTGCGCTCCAACAAGCCCAAGATGGCTTCAATCTCCTCAGCCTCTCTGTCTGCAGTCGCAGCCTCTTCGCCTTCTTTAGGTTCGTTAGTTGCCACCATGCCTGATACTGCACAGCCGGCATAGCCATAGAGAAGATCGGCATTGTTTGTATCAATACTGAATCGCCAAAATGAGGCACGAACATTTTCGAAGCACTGCACAAAATTTCCAGCCAATGAGAAAGTGAGTGCTAGAAGTCGAAGTGGAATCCACTCCAGCAGCTGAAGCACCAGACTGATGAAATCAACCTGCTTCTGCAGCTGCTGCTCCCTGTGACTATCACGTAGTTGGTAACTAATATAGGCAAACAATATTCCTAGGGCACCTGCGCACATATACCAAAAGAACATGACGAACATTTTCTCGAAACACCGGTAAGTAAGCTGTTCACTGAAATACCTACCAACCCCATCCCTGTCATCGGCATTCGGTAGGTTCGTTGCACGGAATTCCTGCCTGAGGAATTCGATGCAGGCATCCATGTCTCCTCCTCTCCACTTTTCGAGAAAAACCTTCGCGAGTTGACCCGGCTGCGTCCGATCGAATGCAACGAGCAAAACCAATATATGTACCGTCATAGTGGCAAGCCCAAAGACTGCGCCAGCAGTAATGAACAAGATCAGAGCGAGCGCGGCCAGAGGTAGTCCATAGATGAGAACCAAGACCGCAAGCCAACCGAGGGAGGCTTTATCCACGAGATTAGCAGCCCAGTCTTCAACACGGCACCTGAACCTAAAGAACCAACCATCATTGAAGCGATCGAAGTCCTTCAGCCAGAGATAATTGACCATCAAACAAATCAGAATTACTAGAAATTTCATTCGAATCCTTCTCTATCTCAATTTCGAAGCAGGCGCTTCATCTCACTGCTAACGATTCAAGCTGACAATAACTGCTTGTATCTGCCCCAGTCAAAACAGGGACCGGGATCGGTTTTTCTATCTGGTGCTATATCACTATGCCCGACAATTTTTTCGCTGCTCATCAACGGGTAGGTGCTCAGCAATAGTTTAGTCACATTGGCGAGGCTCGTGTACTGACTATCGGTAAATGACTCGAAATCAGTACCCTCCAGCTCAATGCCTATGGAGAAATCATTGCAGTTATTCCTCTCGCAGAAAAGTGATTCTCCCGCATGCCAAGCTCGATTACTAAAAGGAACGAACTGCGTGAGCCCACCCTCTCGATCGATCAACAAATGAGCCGATACCTTGAGACCTGATATTTCTCTAAAGAAAGGGTGAGACTCGCAATCGAGTTCGTTGCAGAAAAACTGCTTAATGGCAGACGTGCCAAATTCGCCTGGAGGGAGACTAATATTATGAATCACCAACAACTCAATATCGGCGCTGTCTGGCCTAGCATTTTGGTTGGGCGACTCCAATATTTGAGCACCTATCAGGATGTCGTTGGCTATTGAGAGTTCCATGGCTACGGTCCAGCGAACGAATAGATTTCTAAAAGGCGTCCGGTCTCGCAAGACCATACGCACTGACAGTCGTTCGATATTACCACAGAAAGCTAACTTGCTTGACCAAGCGGGCAGAAGACAGCCATTAAGCGGGAAGGTACAGAGGAGCTATGAAGCCGCAAATAAACCTAGGACTTCGGCTCGAATACGGTGATATTACAAGCCATAGGTTTAATTGCGCCTTCAGAGAGAAGAATCTCTCCGCGGCGAAGAGAAATAGCTAGGCCCAATCGGCTGCGAGTAATCGCGATCTTTCTAGTGGCCCCATTTGAACCGGCGTTGCTTATAACGAACACATCACCCTGAGCACCACTTTTAGTGACAACACAATCGTGTAGCTTGCCCTTGATAAGCACCTGCACAGAACTACATACGCTCATGCCATCTACGGAAGATAGGTAATCAAGCAGCTGAGCTTTCTCCTCGCATTCGGCATATTCTTCATCTACCGGCTCGCCGTCTATAAGCCGTGCTATCTCATTTAAGTCGTCGGAATTTAGAATATTTTCTCCCGACGGGCTTACTGTAGCTTCGGGCTCTATGCGTAGACCTGACTCAGCATCCCCACTAGGA
>Ga0316189_10004033_pt1 | contig 14180 bp, 12 predicted proteins | sample LowCovwburrow_MG_FD_204930 | JGI IMG/M metagenome (GOLD analysis project Ga0316189, IMG submission 204930) | Coastal sediment microbial communities from Maine, United States - Lowes Cove worm burrow | ecosystem: Environmental > Aquatic > Marine > Coastal > Sediment | place: USA: Maine...
CATTCGTTGCTTACTTCATCAGACACTATGTGTTTGCCTGACACCGTGTAAACAGGAACAGACACCCGAGTGTTCGAATCCGTTCGCAATGCAATCTCCTGGTACCGGGATCCGTACGGATTTCTCGACCAGCGCATCGAACAGAAAATCTATGATTTCCGAGTTGACCTACCGGGCTCTGCAGGCGCGATGTTTGTCGGCTCTCCAGAGTTAATCGAGGAAGTTGTCCGCAACAAACACCTCATCGGCGGTGCCGGGCTTCGGTTCGTGCAGCCATTTACAGGACCGCGAGCACTAATCGTGATTACTGGCACCGAGCATCAGCGTCGTCGCCGTCCGATCCAGAAGATCTTCTACCAAACCGACAATCCGCGCATGCAGGGACTGACGGAGAAGTATTTCGACAAGGCGGCCAATGAACTGCCAACCGATCAGGTCTTCTCGCTCCTGGAATTCTATGAGCGGATTACACTGCGCACGATTATCGACTATGTGTTCGACATCGATGAACAGGAAAATGAGGAACTCTACCAACTGCTGCGCCACTGGATGCACAGCTTCGAGAGCCCTCTCTGGCTATTCCTGAAGCCCCTGCAGCGCGACCTCGGCTCTTTCAGCCCCTGGGGCCGCTTTTTGCGCGGGCGCGATGCCGTATCAAGGTGGATAGCTGCCCGGCTCGAGAGCACGCCATCGGGCGGAGAATCAGTACTGGGTCAACTCATCGCAGAACGCGATGGCGGCGAACTGGATATCTCGGATGAGGACCTGGTCTGGCAATGCCTCGAGTTGTTGTTGTTTGGCCATGATACGACGGCCTGCGGTTCGGCCTGGGTTGCAATGCATCTCCTTGATAACTCGATGATGCAAGCAACGAATCTCGACTCACCTGACTATCGCGAAGCGTGTATCAAAGAAGCATTGCGACTCACACCGATGGTCATTCACGTTACGCGAGTCGCTGTTGAGGACACCCGAGTCGGTGGCCAGATTATTCGCAAAGGGCAAAAAGTATTTCCCTGCGCTTATCTGGCACAACATCATCGCGACCATTACAACCAGCCTGACAGGTACGACCCCAATCGCTTTCTACAAGGCAATTCGCCGGCACGTCATGCCTATTTCCCGTTTGGCATCGGCAATCGACTTTGCACCGGCATGCCGTTTGCTAACGCGCAAATGGAAATACTGCTACGGCGAACGCTGCAGCTTGGTCAGATCGAAAAAGCTGCGACCGGAAAGACGAGCGCCGAGAGGAAGTTCATCATCATGGCGCCAAATGACGGTGGACTTGTGCGCCTTAAGTCGACTCCAGGGCCTCGCGACTCGAGCGCTTGAATCGCTCGAAGTCTGATTTCAGGCGCCGATCGATCCAGCGATGCAGCACATTCGCAACGCCAGACATCATGCCGGCGTCTTCCCACGCCCGAATTTGAAAGTCCAGAAGCCACGGCAAATACTCCGGCTTGTAGGTCAGGATGCCACGGTAGAATGTCGCCGCATCGAGGCTGATTTTTTCATCGATGAGTCTTTGGCCGAGATAGCGCGACCATGTAGTCGCCTCGAAACAGTCCATCGTTGAGTGATACCAATACGGCGCAACGGTATACAGCGTATTCATCGACACCAGGTCGAAACGTTCCCTGCTTTTCTCGCTCAATATCGGCACGCCCTCTACACGCGTACTGAACGTTGCGACGAAATGAAAATCGCACGGATGTTCCCTCAGGAACTCCAGGGTTTCATTGACCGTCGCTTCCGTCTCCCCGGGAAAACCGACGATGAGTGTGACAACCGACGTGAGACCGTACTTACGGCAGTTATCGAGCGCGCGACCATTGGTCTCTTTGTCCACCCGTTTGTTCATGTTCTTGAGAATATCCGCGTTCGCCGTCTCGATGCCGATCTGCGCCTGAATGGCGCCGGCTTTCACCATCATGTCGACGACCTCTTCGTCCGCCAGATCATCCGCTCGTGCGTAACAAATCCACTTTAGAGGTGAGCCGTTGTCGATGAGGATCTGGCAAAACTCAAGCAGCCGCTGTTTCGGTAACGTAAACAGCGAGTCGAGACAGGTGATGTATTCGAGCTGCGGGTGCTCCGCTTTGTAGTCCAGCCAGTCCTGCGCCATTTTCTTCGCAGACTTGGTGCGGAACTTGAAGTCGTCGAACAGATAGGGGTAATTGCAAAAAGAACAGCGATACGGACAACCGCGAACACTCTCGTAGTTGATCATCTGGTAGCGCGTTGCACGATCGGACTCTGACCGCAGCCAGTCAGGTCGTGTGATGAAGTCCAGAGAGAGGGTCGCTGGCGAACCGCTAAATACGAACGTACTCAGGCTTTTTTCTTCGACGCGGCCGGTTTGCGGCGCCTGAATTTGTTTGAACCCTGACTTGATCCAGTCGGCGAGTACAGGCACCAGCATCTCGCCGTAGCCAACGGCGACAAGATCGATGGACTCATGTCCGGACCATTGCCCGTGAATACTCCCCATCAATGCGCCACCCACGACGATCCGGTTGCCGGGTCGTTTGAGTCGGCCAATAATCGGCAGCAATTCACTCAGGTCGCGAAGAAAGGTACTCGAAGCGAACACCACATCGCAGCTCGCCAGCTTGTCGGCAAAGCCGTCTTCGCCAGAGTACAAGTCATCGTACGTCGCAAGATCATAAGGAATGCCCTGCTCCGCCAACAAGCCCGCCAGCGACACCTCAGTGAGTTCGGGTGTTTCGAAGTTGCCCTCGCTGGTGAGAAACTCATAGAGACCGTCGCGAACATCGTCAAAGAGTTCGCAGGTCTGCTGCGGCCAGTGAGCGGGCTTGATCACCTTGCGCCGATACTTCTCGTGCACCAGGACCGGCTCGCCGACGTTCGCTTTTACCTTGAGTTCAAGCCAGTGATGGCGACCTTCGCGCCACTGGCCGATCTGTTTCTTGAGGAGCGTGGAAAACGACTTCTCTTTGGGCGTAATGACCCCGCCCGACAGAATCAGCACACGCGACAAACGAGACTTGGATGCAGTCACCCGGTCGGTTTCGAGCGCCGACTGAGGGCCAATGCCCAGCGGAGATAGTCGGCAACTTCTTTGTCCTGTTCAACCATCGTCGCCGGACGATACGCCGGGCTGCCAAGCTTGGTGTTTTCGTCAGCGAGGTAGCCGGCCGTAAACCAGCGGCGTGTCTCGAGGCCGAGCGTGTCCAGCAAACGTCCCAGCAGGGGAATTCTGGAGCGTCGTTTGAATACCGTTCCATGAACCTGCGTCGTTCCGTCTTCCATCGGGCTCATCATCAGGAAAAACCGACTGGTGACACGGTCGAACTTTCCTTCCACCATGCAGATGTTGTTGCCCCAAATGGTTAGCTGAACAGTCACGGTCTTGCTGGCAAAAACTCGCAGCAAGCGATCGAAAAGGGTGTCGCCAGCGACCTTCGAATGATGTGTACAGCGTCGGGCAAATGGCGTGGGGCAGTCGATCACCGGCGGACCCAGCAACTTGCGATCGTGCACCGTCTCGAAATGCTGCACATCGAACGCGTGCGCCGACATCATGTACCAGGTCGACTTTGCGACCAGTGAAAACGGACGACCGCATACGAAGTCGTCCGGATCCTGATCGTAAAAGAACGGCAGCGGGAAAAGCGATTCGGCACCATTAAAAAGGTACGCACAGGCGTTGCGCTCGACGACCTCATAGGTCCGTTGCCGTGCAAACGTTGGAATGTCATTTCCGTGAGGAATCGATGTGCACTTGCCATCCGGCCCGTACTTCCAGCCATGAAACGGGCAAGTGATCTGCCCGTCCCTGACTGTTCCGTTGCACAGGTCGGCCCCCATGTGCGAACAGCGCGCATCCATAACAATCAGTTTGTTTTCGTTGCCACGATACGCGACAAGATCACGGCCGAACAAACGCACAGATTTTGGTTTTGCGGAAAAATCGCGACTGGTGCCGAGCCAATACCACGACGCCGGATACGCCGGGAAACTGTCGGCATCCGGTAGACGCTGTCTGTCGAAGGACGGCGGAATGTCAGTCACAATGCTCATTGTCAATTTCCTGAATAAGCGTCTGCAGGCGCTTTGCTAGCTCGGTGAAAGTATACGTCGATTACGCCTCTCATACTTTGGTACATAGGTACTAATGCTCTTCCAGAAAATACTGGCTATGCGTTTTCCTGTCTGCTCGTCAATTTGATCGATGTCTTCCCTGGCTACCTGCAGATATCCCTGGCCGACTGAGTACTCCGAACGGATCCACTGTCTGACTCCCTCTTGGCTCAGGACTGAATCGATGTCCGCTTTTTCAAGAGCGTGCCCCTGCAGGTTCAGTACTTCCCGCGGTATGTTGATAATTCCTGCAGCAAGGTCCTCCCTCAGATCCCGCATTACAGAGCACCAAACGAGCGATTGAACCAGGCCCGGGACATGCTTCGCGCGGGTTCCTGAATTCGCAAGCGCCAATAGAATATCCAGCGACAGTTCAAATGTCATGCGGTGGTGGCTGTCGAGTGTTGACCTGGGCAAAGTCCGGCGCTTGATACGCCTTTCAAAATCAAATTTCAGTATCTCTAAAAGCCCTATGAGCTTCCTGTTTATTATCGATGCATCTGATCGTGAAGCAATGTCCTGACAGAGTTGTGCGGCTAACTTCGATGCGTCGCTTGCACAAGAAAATTCCCCGCTCCTGAGTTCCTCAATGAGCACGTCAACAAAGAGGCCCGGATCGCCGTCGAAATGGCGGTCACCATCGACGATGTCGTCCATTAGCTGGACGAGGCAATAGGCGGTTCGGATCGGCCTGGTTTTCTTCCAGCGACGCAGACTTGTGGCGTATATGACGAGAAAGATCATCGCATAGCGGCGATGCCGCTGACAGAAATGGAGGAACTGCTTGAGACAAATGTATTCGGAGCCGATTCGATAGTCTCCGGGCAATCATTGATTGCGTAAGGCAGGTCGCGATACTAGTCTATCTGAATCTCTTACACTCACGCAGAGTTATTCCGATGGGACGAATCTATATCTCGTCGCCAATTGACGAAGTGCAGTTGGCAAATGAAGCCCAGCCTCATGTCGATGATCTAAATGGGAGCATGCCGACTGTCGACGACCTTGCCGCATTGACGAAATCTCGCGACGTCGACCTCGCGACCATGGTTTTCTACGAAGCGGTCCGCAGCGCCAACGAAAATCGCGCGTTTATCGAAGCTGTGGAAGCGCAAAGCGTCGGCCAGAAGACCTCGAAAAAAATCACCATGCTGGTATTGCCTGCCTTGTTTTACGAACAACACCCGGAGGTGGGGGGTGACGGCGCGCAGATCATCAGTATCGCCAGGGCCTGCGGCATCGACGCCAGACTCGTCCCGACCCTGAGCTGCGGCGGCATTGACGATGATCTGCCCATTATCATCAAGGCATTGCAGGACGTCACAGAAGGTGAGATCTGGGTGATGACACTGAGCAAAGGCGCAGCGGAATGGTGTTGCCTGTTACGCGAACATGCGGGCGAAATACCGCTCGAGCGCGTTACCACCTGGTTCAATGTTGGCGGCCTGCCACGGGGTGCGCACATCAACGATGTAATGACGAGCAGTCGCGTACGCCGGGTGAAAACCCGCGCGCTCTGCAGGGTCATTCGTATGGACTACAAATCGTTCTGTGAATTCGGTACCGAAAGTACGCGATTGAAGGAGCCATTGGAATTACCAGAGTCCTTACGCGTCATCAACATCATTGGATCGCCTCTAAGCTGTCACGTCGAGAAATCGATGCAGACGCGCTTTCGCATGCTTAAACAACTGGGACCGAATGATGGTATGGTGCTTTTGCCTTGGGCGTTGTGGCTGCCCGGCAATGTTTACCCAGTGTTGGGCGCAGATCATTTTTTCAGAGGCTCACAAATCAGTTCGATACTGTATCGACTATTTGCCTTCGCGTTCAGTCGCGCCTAGCCAGTCCAGTCACCTGAAAAGGTGATCCAATTTAGACGGCATTTTCGGGGAAGCACAATGAGAAAAATCCTACTGGCAGTTTGCCCACTTCTTTTTTTCGCACCTCTGGCCAGCATGGCTCAGGACGAGTCACATGATGCTGACCGCGACGCGCTGATCGTTATTCTCGGCGGCATCGAAGCGGCACTCAATGCACAGGACTTGTCGCAGGCGCTCGAATACCTGGACGACAACGTCATCATTACCTATCAGGATTCAACCGTAACGCAAGGACACAGCGGCGCGACGGAATACTACAATCGGATGATGGAAGGTGCCGGGGCAATCGTTTCCGACTTCAGCACGAAAGCAACTGTCGGCGCACCGGCCGTGTTTCATGGCGATACCGCGGTTGCTTACGGCACCAACGTCGACCATTACGTCCTGACCGCCGGCCTGGAAATGGATCTCAATGCCAACTGGAGCATGACCGCACGCAAGGTCGACGGTGAATGGAAGGTCATTGCGCTGCACTTCTCGTCGGACTTGTTCGACAACCCACTGCTCAACAACTCACGTCGCCTGACACGAATAGTCGGCGTCGCCGGCGTGCTGGCCGGCATGTTCCTGATGTGGCTTATCGGCTGGATGCGGCGCAGGCGCTCGGCATAAGTCGCCAGCAAGCGTAGGCCAGCAACAGCCCCCCGGCGACATCTGCCAGATGATGTTGATGCGTCAGAATAACGGATGCGATCAGTGCTCCCATCCAGATGACCAGGACGATCCGTCCGCGCATCCCAAACGCGACGCCCAAGTGAAACATGATGATCGCGCTCAATGCGATGTGCAGCGACGGAAACACGTTGTAGGGCCTGTCGACCCATCGAATCATCTCGATGGCCCACGACGAACCGGCGCTCGGCTCGTATCCTGTCGTTCCCGGATACACGAGAAACACCAACGTAGCGATCAACATCGCCATCGCCATCTGCTGCGCCAAGCGGTTGAGTTGACGTACATCCAGGTAGAAGACCGGCAACAACATCAGCGGCGAGACCGATGCGTAGACCCACACCATCGGCGCAACGAAGGGGATCCTGGTTTCCCAGTCGAAATAGATACGGTGCACATCGCTACGCTGATCGGTGAACCAGTTGGCACCGCCGTACATAACGATGAACTGAATCGCGAGCAACAACGACAACTTAAGGTAGTGCTTGATCGTTGTAGCGTTGATAATTGCGTATCTCGCGAGGGGCCGTCCTTGCCAGCAGTCTATAGGACATTCGAAGGAGCTTGCCAGTGCTGACAAACTATTGGTACATCGCCTGCTCATCCGGAGACCTGCGGCAAAAACCGCGGGCAGTGAAAGTGCTGTCACACAACCTGGTGTTGTTCCGAGCTGACGATGGATCGCCAGCAGCACTTGATGACCGATGTGCACACCGTGGCATGCCGCTGGCCGGCGGTCGAGTCCATAACGGGGCCGTAGAATGCCCGTATCACGGCTGGTGTTTTGACCCTTCCGGAAGTGCGGTTCGAATTCCCTCTATTCCGGGAGACTCCAGCTGCCTGCCCGACGCCCGCGTGCCGGCGTACCGCTGCGTTGAGCAGGACGATTACATCTGGGTGTGCCTCGGTCCTGATCCTGTGCAGGAAAAACCGCCCGCCTTTGCCCATCTCGGGGAACCGGGCTGGACGACTTTTCGAATGTATAACCGCTTCGAAGCACCGGTGGAATCGTGTTTAGAGAATTTCCTCGACTGCCCGCATGCAACCGTGGTGCATAAACACTGGTTCCGCACACCGACGCAGCGCGAGGTCCGTTGCAGCGTGCAGGCGCTCGATGATGGCGCGGTCGCTGAGTATTTTGACGAGCCACGCAAGAAAAGCCTGGTCTGGTCGTTGCTCACGCCAAGCGCTGGCGATATGCAGCATACCGACCGCTTTATCGCACCCTCCACAAGTCGCGTGGACTATCGGTTCGCGGAAGACAAGCACTACATCGTTACATCGTCCTGTACCGCCGTGGATGACAAGGTGACGGACGTCTATACCGTGATCACGTTTCGCTACAAATTCTGGGGGCCGCTGGTGCGCCTGTACTTCGAGCCAATGTCTCATCGCATCATCGCCCAGGACGTCGAGGTATTGCGGCAACAGCACGTCAATCTTGCCAAACACGACGATCGCGGCTTTCGCATTATCGAACAGGACGTACTGCTACCCCACATAAGGCGATGGCGACGGGCTCTGGCGAGCGGCAGTCAACCGAGCGGCCGTGCAGAGGCTTACGATGTCAAAATCGTTATCTGAGACTCAACTCGGACTCGCTTTCCGCGCTGTCCTCGGAACCTTGCTCGTAGTTGCTGCCGTTTTCTACTGGCTACAGAACAATGACTATCTGCCCGGCGGGCACATTTCCCTCGTTAAACTGGCCTGGCTTGGTTACGCAATACTGTTCTGGTATCTCCTGCCCGGCTTATTACTTATGGATGCTCGCATGCCGGCTGGCGCACGACGGGTTTGTATTGTTCTGCTTGCTGGCATGGTCCTGCGCGGTGTGGTCGAACTTGTCATGATGTACGCAAGCGGAAACTGGCATCCGTGGATGGGCATAAGTCACAACCTGCTCATGCTGATACTGCTAAGCGCGGCGCTCGTGCCGTTGGTCAATCACGCGGATCGTTTGTACTCAGGCTACTTTCTGGTCGCAATGTTGATGTTCATCCCCGAGTCCGGTTTCGCATGGTATATGCTTAGCTACGCCAGTGAACCGGGTGCAACCGTATACTTCGTTTCAGGAGACCCGCAGCATCGAGGCGTGATGGCGATCACCGCAGCCTGTGTGCTCGCGTTATCGATTTATCTTTATTTTTTCTATCGGCAATGGATAAATGAGCAAACTCGTCACCAGCTACCATGATATCGACAAGATCGATGTTGACGTCCGTATCAGCATGTACGCAATCTTCGAGCGCTACTATGACGCGGTAAACATGGAGCAGTTCGTCGCTGACCTCGAAAGTAAAACGCTCGCTATTCTCCTGCACGACCACGCTGGCATCCTGCAGGGGTTTTCGACAATCGAGGTTATCCATTTCGAAACTGACGAAGGCCCCGGCATTGCGTTGTACTCCGGGGACACGATCATCAATCATCACTGTTGGGGAGAACACCAGCTCGCTGCGGCATGGTGCTACTTCGCCGGTCAGATCCGGCAACAACACCCCGATGTGCCGCTTTACTGGTTCCTGCTCGTCAAGGGTCATCGCACCTATCGACTGCTACCGGCGTTTACTCGCGAATACTATCCAAACGCCGCTACCGAGATGCCGCCCAGGTTACAAAAAGTCGTCGATAAACTCGCGACCGACAAATTTGGTGACGCCTACCAACCGGACTCTGGACTGCTGCATTTTTCCGAATCACACGGTCATCTGCGACAGGAGTGGGCGGAGCTGGGCGACGATGTTAAAGCAAAACGTCACGTCGCCTTTTTCCTGCAAGCCAATCCAGGCTATGCCTCGGGTGACGAGCTCGTGTGCCTGACAGAACTTTGCGAACAAAACATGCGCTTCGTATCGCGCACCGCTTTTATCAGAGGAATGAACTCGTGTCCGGATGGAGTGGCATCCGATCAGGCGTCGCCGGAAAGCGCGACGCCCTGATCGAATCACTAAGGCGACCCGACGAACGACAACTGCAGATTTTACGGCAGATCGTCGAGCGTAATTGTCATACAGAGTTTGGTCGCCACCACGGTTTCGAGAGTGTGCGTTCGATACGCGACTATCAACAACAAGTTCCGGTGCGCGACTACGAGGACTTTCGCGACGACATATCGCGAATGATGGCCGGTGAGGAAAACATCCTGGTTGCCGATGACATTGTGTTGTTCGAGGCCACCGGTGGTTCAAGCGGCGGTAGCAAGTACCTGCCCTTCACGCGTTCGTTTCTGGATTCGGTACGCAATGCCATTTTGCCATGGCTGGATGATCTCGTAAGTTCGCGCCCTGGCATTTGCTTAGGTAAAGCCTATTGGGCGATTAGTCCGGCACTGCGGCAAGCGCAGCAAACTGCGTCGGGCGTACCGATCGGTATGAGCAGCGATGCCGAATACTTCGGCGCTGATCTGGCCGCCTCGATTGTCGATACGCTGGCCGTGCCTGCATCGGTCGCCGCGAACGAATCACTCGCTGACTGGCGAGCGGAAACGCTGCAATACCTGTCGGCCTGCGACGACTTGAGTTTTATCTCAGTCTGGAGCCCGACATTTCTATTGCAGCTCCTCGACGCGGCTCCCGAACACATCGAATGGCCAATGCTCGACACGATCAGTTGCTGGACGTCATCCACCAGCGAACGTTATGCGGCAGAACTGCAACGGCGTTTCCCGGACGTTCACATTCAAGGCAAGGGACTGCTTGCCACCGAGGGCGTTGTCACGATCCCGCTCGAAGGCGCCAGTGCCCCGGTACTCTCAGTGGACAGTGGTTTTTATGAGTTTGAAACGGAGGACGGAGACGTCGTCTTACCCTGGGAACTTGACGCTGGTAGCAGCTATGGTGTCCTGATGACAACGGACGCCGGCCTGTACCGTTACCGACTGGGTGACAGGGTGCGTGTCAGCGGCTGGTGTGAGGCGACACCCTGCCTCGAGTTTATCGGCCGCGCCGGCATTGCATCGGATCTTTGCGGCGAGAAGTTGACGGGCGAGTTTGTCGAATCAGCACTCGGCGATCTGCCGGGCTTCGCGTTTCTTGTGCCACTCGCGAATCCGCGACCCGGGTATCTGCTGATACTCGATGCGGCTGTCGTATCGCCGGACCAGGCGACCAGCGCCGCCGACACTGCGGACCGAAGGCTGATGGAGAATCCACAGTACCGATACGCTCGCGACATCGACCAGTTGGCAGCGATAAAGCCGCACCTGACGAGTCATCCACTCGACGTCTACAAGGATATTTGTATTCGCAACGGACAACGGCTTGGCGATATCAAACCGGTCGCACTCGCCAGTGCCGCTTGGGGCGAGCAGTTCAGCCGCGCTGCGAAGCTCTAGGCGATGAAGACCCGATACCGCTTCTCTCTTGCAGACGCCGCCGACGATGCGGAACTTCGTCAGCGCATGGCCAGAGATGAGATGAGCGGTGACATGTCGCTGAGCTTTCGACGCGAACCCGACTATTTTCTGGGCTGTGGCGTACAGGGTCGAAAGTCGCAAATCATTAAAGTCACAGACGCTGGCAGCGGTCACATCGTCGGACTCGGCGCGCGTCATATCAAGAACCTGTTCGTCAATGGAAGTGCATCACGGGTCGGATATCTGTCGGACCTGCGTGGTGACAAGGATGCGAGAAAACGAACGCTGCTCGCGCGCGGTTATGCCTTTCTGCGGGAGCTGCACGACTCGGATCACGTACCTCTTTATTTTTCGGTTATTCTCGACGGCAATGATGACGCCGTTGCCAATCTCACGAAAGCGCGTGCTGGGTTACCGATCTACGAGAGACGCGGGAGGATTGTCACGCCTGCGCTGCATCTGGATCGGCAGAAGCCCGAGCTGACTTGCACCGGCGTATCGATTCAGCGCGGCGAGGCTTCGACCATGCCGCAGGTTTTTGCTTTCCTGAACCGCGAGCATGCAAAGAAGCAACTCGCACCCTGCTACGGGATCAAGGACCTTGGGTCACCGCAGTTGCTCGGTCTGAATCCCGAGAGTTTCTACACGGCCTATCGCGGCGATCAGATCGTGGGCTGCGTCGCCGCCTGGGATCAATCCGATTTTCGGCAAACGCACGTCGAGAGTTATTCAGGTTCACTGCGCGCCTTGCGACCTTTCTATAACGTCGCAGCACGCTTCTCGTCACTGCACGCATTGCCGCAACCCGGCGGCAAGATCCCGTATCTGTACCTGTCCATGATCGCTACTGAAGACAATCGCAGCGATATTTTCGCGACACTACTGCGAACCGTGTATCGTGATCTGCGTAACAGTAAATACCATTTCATAATTGCCGGCCTGCATGAAGACGATCCATTAGCTCAGGTGCTTGACGATTACCGCAGCATTGATGCGGGTGGCAGTTTGTATGTCATCTACTACCCGGAAGACGCTGACTTCGTGTCCGGTCTCGATAACCGAATAATCTACGTCGACATGGCCACCGTATGAGCTTAGCCGCATTGAAATCGCTTCCTGGATACCCGGCAGCGCACGACCCTCGCCTCCGGGTTTTCGCGCTGCTCGCTATCTACCTCGTGCTGGGAATCACCGTGCTCGGCTTCAATCGCAGCCCGACACAAATACTGATCGTCGTGTTGGGCACCTGCACTCTCGACGTGTTGCTTCACCGACTACTAAAGGGTGAGTGGACGTTTCCGTTGAGTGCCGGCATAACCGGTTTGTCGCTGGCTATCCTGGTGAACTACTCGCACGGCCTGTGGTTGCCACTGGTGCCACCCTTCCTCGCTATTGCCTCCAAGTACCTGTTCACCGTGAACGGCCGGCACGTCTACAACCCCTCGCTGTTCGGCCTTGTTCTGGCTATCTGGCTCGGCAACGAGATGATCAGCCCGGCGCCCGCGTATCAATGGGGCGGCTATCCGGCGGTCGCGATCTTCATCATTACAGCGGCAATACTGATGTTCGCACTGAAGATCCGTCGCACACCGCTGATCGTCTCGTTCCTCATTTTCTACACGATCAATCTTGCGATTCGGGCGTACCTGACGCGTTGGCATGTACCACCCGAAACACTGTTCTTCGGCACGCTGAGCTCTCCGGCTTTCTACCTGTTCGCGTTCTTCATGATTACCGATCCGGGCACATCGCCAAAGACCGCGCGGGGTCAGATCGCGATGTCCTTCGGCATCTGCGTGGTGGATCTCGCCCTGCAGCAGTACGGCAGCTTTGCCGCGGTCTTCAAGGCTGCCTTTGTGATTTACACCATCATGTACCTGTGGAAACTGTCGCAAGCGCTGCGGCTGGCGCCGCAAAGCTGGCTGCCGCGCGCAAAGAGCGCACTGCGCAACACGGCGGCGATCGCTGCGATCGGAGCTTCTGCGACCTATGTGCACGCGAGCATGTCCGCGAACCACCTGCCGGTCGAGGTGGATTTTTCACTCACCAGGATTGATGTCGAGGCGAGTGGATTGAACGCCAGGCCAAGCGACATCCTGGAACACGTCGATGCGCGTATTGCGCATGTTGGCAAGTGGCTGATGTCGATTGGCGACGCGGTGGCTGTCGCAGACGTCAACAACGATGGCGCGCTGGATGTTTTCCTAACGTACCCGCTTAAGGAACAGAGCTCGCGCGCTTCTCTCTATCTGAACAACGGCAACTTTCATTTCGTTCGTCATCCTATTGCTGCACTGGATGATTTTATCGAAGATCCGGAACGCGAGGGGCTGCCGTCCGGCGCGCTGTTTCTCGATTACGACAATGACGGCGACCAGGACCTGCTGGTGCAGGCGAGTTACGGCAGAACGCGGCTGTTACAAAACCGCCTGATCGAGGACGGATCGACACGCTTCGTCGACACCGGCAGTGCATCGCAGCTCCGCCCCTATACGATCAGCCAGGCTGCGATTGCGCTGGATGTGAATCGTGACGGTCTGTTGGATGTATTGATTGGCAATTCGATCAATCCGATGCTCTCCGACTACGATACACCGACCTATTTCAATGTGTTTGACCTGCCGCAACCCGAGTACGAAGGCGATCGCCGCATGTTCAATATCATGCACCGCACCTGGCATGACGCCGCTAACGGTGGCGAGAATCAACTGTTCCTCAATCGGGGTGGCTCTTTCGAAGAGGTGGACAACGAAGCCTGGGGGCTTAGCGGCCAACGCTGGACCATCTCGATCGGCGCTTCGGATCTTAATGACGATGGCTGGACCGACTTATACCTTGCCAATGACTTCGGACCCGATCGGATGTATCTCAACAAACAGGGCGCAGGCTTCGAAGAGATACGCGGCGAGCTGGTCGGCGAACTCGGACGCGATACTTACAAGGGTATGAATGCGTCCATCGCTGACTTTGATGGCAACGGCCATCCGGACGTTTATGTCTCGAATGTCCATCACGTTCTGCAGCCCGAGGGCAGCCTGTTGTGGCTCAACGACGGGTCTTTGGGTACGAATGGTGCAAAGGCGATGGACGATCAGGCCGTCGCATTCAATGCATTAAACGAACATCGCTTCGGCTGGGGCGGCGCGGTAGGCGATCTGAATCGT
>Ga0316189_10004034_pt1 | contig 14176 bp, 16 predicted proteins | sample LowCovwburrow_MG_FD_204930 | JGI IMG/M metagenome (GOLD analysis project Ga0316189, IMG submission 204930) | Coastal sediment microbial communities from Maine, United States - Lowes Cove worm burrow | ecosystem: Environmental > Aquatic > Marine > Coastal > Sediment | place: USA: Maine...
CAAGGCCAATTGTAGATGTGCGCGCAACGGCACCCGGCATGTTGGCCACACAATAGTGCATGATACCGTCGACTTCATAGATTGGGTCATCATGTGTTGTGGCTTTGGATGTCTCAAAGCACCCGCCTTGGTCGATGGCAACATCTACCAGAACCGCGCCAGGCTTCATTGTTGAAAGCTGCGCGCGACTGATCAATGTTGGGGCAGCAGCCCCCGGGATCAGAACGGCACCGACAACGATGTCGGCCTGCTTTATCAGCTCGGCGGTGTTATCTCTGGACGCATAGCGCGTTTTAAATAAACCGCTGAAAGCATCGTCCAGATAACGCATGCGTGGTAGGGACATATCCAACACTGTCACGTCCGCACCCATGCCGGCGGCTACGCGGGCTGCATGGGTGCCAACAACACCACCGCCGATGACAGCAACTTTGGCAGGGGCAACGCCCGGAACGCCGCCAAGCAGAACACCACGTCCGCCGTTGGCTTTTTGCAATGTCCAGCTACCCACTTGTGGTGCTAACTTGCCTGCCACTTCAGACATTGGTGCCAGCAAAGGCAAGGTACCGTTTCTGTCAGTTACCGTTTCATAGGCAATCGCAGTCACACCGCTTTCCAGTAGGTCTTTGGTTTGTGGCGCGTCGGGTGCAAGGTGTAAATATGTGAATAGAATTTGTCCTTCGCGCAACTGTTTGCGTTCTACGGCTTGCGGTTCTTTTACCTTCACAACCATGTCCGCACGGGCAAAAATTTCTTCTGCGGTATCAACAATTTCAGCACCTGCATCGGTATAGGCTTCATCCGTAAAACCGGCACCAACGCCAGCAGCTTTCTGGATAATCACTTTGTGGCCATTGACAACAGCTTCTAGTGCTGCGGCTGGCGTGATTCCAACGCGATACTCTTGGTTTTTAATTTCTGTAGGGCAACCGATAAGCATGACAACTCCCGTTAGTTTATATTAAAGATAATAGAGTATCGCGCGTAAATAATGAAAATAAATGATGTTCTTGCTGGTAAACTTATTATTCCTAGAATAATCTTTTAATAAAATGTAAAAATACGCTGAAAGATTGCAAAAAATGAAAATTGATGAAATAGACCGGCGAATCCTGAATAGCTTGCAACGCGCAGGCCGTATCTCAAATGCTGACCTGGCTGAAAAAGTGAACCTGTCACCTTCAGCTTGCCATCGGCGGGTGCAGCAGCTTGAAAAGAAAAAAATTATCAAAGACTATGTTGCATTGCTGGACGCTCGCGAAGTTGACCGTAAAACAACCGTGTTTGTCGAAATCACATTGTCCAGTCAGGCCGACGATGTGCTGGATGCTTTTGAACGTGAAGTCAGCCTAATCCCCGATGTTTTAGAATGCCATTTAATGGCGGGTACAGCAGACTATATGCTGAAAGTCGTGGCCTCTGACACAGAAGATTTTGCGCGCATCCATCGTAAATACTTGTCACGCTTACCGGGTGTGGCGCAGTTGCGGTCTAACTTTGCTTTGCGCACCGTATTTAAAACCACAGCCTTGCCTATTTAACCCGTCAGGTATTGCACTACATAAAGTGTACCAAACCCCAATATGACAGCACCAATTACACTTTTCTTCCAGATGCCAATTGTGACAGCAGTAATTGTAGCCATTATGCGGGCTAGATCGGGTGTGCCGCCAGTCACCTGCGGCCACAGGATTAGCGGTGCAATCAAGCCCGGCAATACGGCAACCCCGACATAGCGCAAATGGCGTATAAACCATTGGGGCAATTCGCGGTCACCCAAAAGCCCCAGGAATGAATAGCGGACAAAGAATGTTCCTATCGCCATGCCGATAATGATGGGCCAGATTTTGTTGGGGTCGACAATCATGTATTTACTTTCAGCTTTAGTTCCGCATAAGCACCCGCCATTATCGCCAAAAAAGCCGCGATGATTAGACCAAGGCTGTAGGGAACCCATGCCAAAGACAGTGCCGCGATCACGGAAACGATGGCTGTTATAATATGCGGAATTGTGCGCAAAAGCGGGGCGATCAGGGCGATAAAACAAATCGGCACCGCGAAATCCAACGAGAATTCATCTGGAATAGAGGCGCCAAATACGGCCCCCAAATAGGTGGCAAGATACCAAAAAGGTGCCATAATCAGCATGACGCCGAAAAAGTAAGCAACCTTGTTATCAATGGGTTGATCGGGCCGTTCTTCATATTCCCTGATCCCCAAAGCATAAGATTGATCGACCAGAAAGTATGAAATCACCAATTTCAATCCCGTACGCAATTTTCCGAAATGCGGTACCAGTGCCGCAGAATACATTGCCATCCGCAAGTTTACGGCCAATGAGGTCAGCAAAATAATAATCACGGGCGCATCTTCTATCAACAAAGTAAGTGCGCTGAATTGTGCGGCACCTGCAATGACCAAAACAGAAAACGACATTACCTGTAAAATATCCATACCTGCTTCTGTGGCTGCCACCCCAAACAATGTGCCAAAAGGCATAACAACCAGAATAAACGGCAGACCGTCGCGAAAGCCGCGCCAGAAGGTATTTTTTACAGAATTATGCGGTGCAGTCATAAGCGTAGGTTGCTCTTGGAAAGGGGAGATAAAAAGTTTACCGTCTGATCGTTAACCCACCCTTGCAGGAGACGCAATTGCCCAGTTCAAATATCTCAACCGATATGATTATTGCCCCCGATACGGCATCGCCACGGTTAACGCGTAAAGTGAACGGGGTTGATCAGGCGGGCTTAGCGGTCAGTATGGCAGTGATTGAAGAACGTCCTTTGACAATTTTTCTGAATGCCCGTGAAATTGTAACGGCGATGACGATCGGGGATTACCCGGAATATCTGGCTTTGGGGTTTTTACGTAACCAACAGATGTTAAGCGCATCCGAGGAAATTCTAAGTGTCGACTATGATGAAGAGTTGGAAACTGTCGTTGTGCGCACAGCAATAGTAACCGATTATGAAGAAAAGCTGGCTAAGAAAACACGCACATCCGGTTGTGCTGTCGGGACAGTTTTTGGTGATATTATGGAGGGATTGGATGCCGTGAAATTGTCGGAGGCAGTCGTACATACATCATGGCTTTACACGCTTTCCAAAAAAATCAACACAACCCCCAGTCTATATTTAGAAGCGGGCGCAGTTCACGCTACAGTGTTGTGTCAAGGTGATCGACCACTGGTCTATATGGAAGATGTCGGGCGACATAATGCAGTTGATAAAATTTCTGGCTGGATGCTGTCTGAAGGTCAGCAAGCTGCTGACAAAATTCTATATACAACGGGCCGTCTGACCTCTGAAATGGTGATTAAAACCGCGCTGATGGGTATTCCCGTTCTGGTATCGCGTTCAGGTTTCACTGCTTGGGGTGTGGAACTTGCCAATCAGGTTGGCCTGACCCTGATCGGGCGCATGAAAGGTAAAAGATTTACCTGCCTAAGTGGGGCTGATCGATTGACGTGGGATCACGCAGAAGATGAGGATGCCCAATGAACAAAATAGCGGGTATTGTTTTGGCAGGGGGTCTGTCATCACGCATGGGTGGGCAAGATAAATGTTTGTTGGAACTGGATGGGAAAACTTTATTGCAACGTGCCGCTGATAGGCTGTCGGCGCAAGTTAGTGCAATAGCCATCAATACAAATAGCGATGCTGAAGGATATAAAAATCCCAATTTACCGGTGATCCGCGATAGTTTCGAAGGTTATGCAGGCCCTTTGGCGGGTGTGCTTGCAGGGATGGAATGGGCTGAAACACAAGGGGCGGATTATATTGCGACTGTTGCTGCGGACACGCCATTTTTCCCCGATAATTTTGTAACTACGATGCAAGATGCGCTTGTGGCAGGTTCCGGTGAAATTGCAATTTCGGAAACCTCTGGCATGGATTCCAGATTTCACAACCATCCAACTTTTGGGCTTTGGCCCGTTACGCTATGCGATGATTTGAGCAATGCATTGGGTGCAGGGGTTCGGAAAGTTGTACAATGGGCGTATCCGCACGGTGTGGTCAAAGTTAGGTTTGATGCCGAGCCATTTGATCCGTTTTTCAACGTGAACCGTCCGGAAGATTATGAAACAGCGAAGCGGTTACTGAAGGAGTATTTATTGTGAGGTTATTCGGTGTTGTAGGGTGGAAAAATTCCGGTAAAACGACGCTTGTCGCAAAGTTGGTAATCGAACTGAAATCGCGCGGGTTTTCAGTATCCACGGTAAAACACGCACATCACGCGTTTGATTTGGACCAACCGGGACGCGACAGTTACAAACACCGTGAAGCGGGTGCACATGAAGTGCTGATCAGTTCGGGCAATCGATGGGCTTTGATGCATGAGTTGCAAGGCGAAGATGAATATAAAATGGATGATCTTTTGGCAAAAATGTCAGCTGTTGATATTGTGATTATCGAAGGATTTAAACGCGAACCGCACGCCAAAATAGAATGTCATCGCGCAACATCTGAAATGCCGCTCGTTTCTGCAAATAATAAGACCATTGTTGCAGTGGCCAGCGACGTTGATGTGGACACGGGTGGGTTAGTTTCCTTAGATTTAAATGATATTAAAGCGATTGCAGACTTTGTACTTACAAAAACAGGATTAAGCGGATGACGGTACCACCGTTGAGAAATAACTGTTTTGCAATGCCTGTAGGTGTTAAATGGACACCTGTTGATGACGCATTAAAACAGATTAAAAACGGCCTTCACCCGGTTGTTGCGCAAGAGAACGTCTCTTTGGAAAATGCTGCCGGGCGTATATTGGCGTTATCGGTAACAGCAAAACGAAGTAATCCGCCAATGGCAAATTCTGCGGTGGATGGTTATGGGTTTTGCTTTAGCAACCTTCCAGACAAAGAGATTATTAACCTACCACTTCAGGCCGGGGCTTCGGCAGCAGGAAAACCTTTTGCGGATCAGGTCAAAGCAGGTAGTGCGCTACGTATTTTAACGGGTGCGATTATACCTGATGGTATTGATACAGTGGTTCTGGAAGAAGACGTTGTGATCGATGGCGCATCAATTGCATTTCGTTCCGGATTGCGAAAAGGTGCCAATTTGCGCCGCGCTGCAGAAGATGTGGCAACAGGACAAAGTATTTTTGAGGCAGGGCACGTTTTACGCCCACAGGATCTTGCCCTTCTGGCGGCAACTGCTGTGCATAAAATTATCGTCTATAAGCGCCTGAAAGTGGCGGTGATCTCGACAGGAACAGAGCTGGTTAAAGTCGGTGATACCGCACGTGACGATCAGATATTTGATGCGAATAAGCCAATGCTACTGAATATGATACGTGCATGGGGGTTTGATGCGGTTGATGGCGGTCATTTTATGGATGACCCAGATCTGATCCGCAATGGGTTTAATAAAGCTGCAGAAAATGCCGATGCCGTTTTTGTGTCCGGTGGCGCGTCTGCAGGCGATGAAGATTATGTATCCAAGCTGTTGAAAGAAGAAGGTTCATTGCACACATGGCGTGTAGCGGTAAAACCTGGCCGTCCGATTGCGATGGCGCTTTGGAAAGGTGTGCCAACATTTGGCTTTCCGGGCAATCCTGTTGCGGCATTTGTGTGCGCGTTAATCTTTGGGTTACCTGCGCTGAAAACGTTGGCAGGGCAAACCGTAAACAATGTGCGATCATTCCAAGTTCCCGCAGGGTTTCAGAAGTCCAAAAAGGCAGGTCGGCGAGAATATTTACGTGCACGACTGGATGCCAATGGGCATGCGCAGGTGTTTAAGTCCGAAGGGTCGGGACGCATATCCGGCCTGGCATGGTCGGATGGACTGGTTGAGTTGCCTGACGCCGCTGCGGAAATTACCGTTGGCGATATGGTAAGGTATATTCCTTACGCTTTTTTTGGAATATAGCGCGCGTCGAATGCGCCTGAAACCCGCCCCAAAAGCATGAATGCTATGGCACTGCGGGTTCTTCCCATTTCAATAAGTTCGCCATCTTTGGCGGTTTTTTCAAACTCTGTCAGAATGATATCAAATCGGGTCAGGAAACCATGGACGGTTTCGCGAAATGCACTATCATTTTTCAATCGTGTTTTTGATAGGGTCAAGGCCGTGCGGTCACGCACCATTCCCAAAGCGGCAATCTCTTTGCCGCGCGCACCTTTGGCAAAACTGCGCCAAGCCGAAGCTTCAGGCCGTTCAATGCGCAAGTCATCCATGTAAATACCATCCTCTGACAACATGGTTAGAACTTCTTGGGCGGAACGTAAAAGTCTGGATGTGGTCGGGTCGCTTAAAGTGCGCTGCAGCACACGAAAACCCTCAGTGTCTTTTGCATCATCAGGAAAGTTTAATGCCTTGATAAGTTCGCGAATTGTAACGGGGGTATTGGACGTGTTATTATCACCAGTCAGAGGTAATTTTGCCTGTGCTTCATCTGTAAGAATAAGGGTTTTTTTAGGTAATGCGGTTGTATCGCGCGGGATATTTGTTTGCCCCAAACCCTCGGTTATTGTTTCTGCTAGGGTTGTTACGTGTAAACTGGTTTTTTTGGTATGGGCTGTTATTTGTGCCAACTGGCTTTGTATCCAACGGTCACGCGTTTCGGTTTCTTCTACGATCTGGACTTTTAACATTTCATCCATGCGTTCGATCTTTTTTTGCAAAACAATTGTTTCACAACGAATGGCAGACAAAGACCGCGACAAAAGGGCCGCGATCCAAATCAGAATAAGGGGCAGGAATAATCCTACGGCAACCAGCGCAGTTAAGCTTTGATCATAGCTGATCTGACGCGCGGTTTCAGGATATAAGTAAAAGATTATAGAGATACCTACTATCCAGATAACGGTCAGGGTAACGGCAAATATAAGGGCAGCTTTTTCACTGGTGCCGGCAGTTTGGTCTTGCCTGCTCATTTGACTAAATCCTTATAAGATCCGAACACAGGCTATAGAAACGCAACACTTACAATCTCATAATACCTGGTGCCGCCCGGTGTGCGCACTTCTACACTGTCACCTTCTTCTTTGCCAATCAAGGCGCGCGCAATGGGTGAATTCAGGTTCAACAGGCCCTTTTCGATATTCGCTTCAGGTTCGCCAACAATCTGAAAGGTTTTTTCGGCATCGGTTTCTTCATCGGCAATGGTAACAGTTGCCCCGAACTTTATGGTGCCGGATAGTTTGCTGACGTCTATAATCTGTGCCAGACTAATAATGCCCTCAAGCTCTTTAATGCGGCCCTCAATATGGCTTTGTTGCTCGCGGGCAGCGTGATATTCGGCATTTTCCGATAAATCACCATGTTCCCGTGCTTCGGCAATAGCACGGATAACGGCAGGGCGGTCCGCTGATTTCAGTTGTTTTAATTCTGCATCGGCGGCTTTGAAGCCCTTTGCAGTCATTGGTATTTTGTCCATTATGCCCTACTGTACTTGTCGTTTCAGATGCGACTCTAAATTTGCTTTACGGTGTGTGCAAGGGAAAGCTTTGTTTGTTTTGATTATGATGAAACCGACGTACAAGCTGATATTATGTCGTGTTCACAATTCCCCCTTGGCAAGAATTTGTTAGGCCCATAAAGTAAGTTAGCATATTTTGCGACAGATATTTTTAGGGAGTCCCGAATGGCCGATATAGAACGCGAGTCTATGGAATACGATGTGGTGATTGTTGGCGCAGGGCCAGCCGGCTTGTCTGCGGCCATTCGCTTAAAACAACTGGATGCGGAGCTGGAAGTTGTGGTGCTGGAAAAAGGTTCCGAAGTTGGTGCTCATATCCTATCTGGTGCGGTTCTGGACCCCGCAGGCCTTGACGCATTGATCCCGGACTGGAAGGAAAAAGGTGCCCCAATATCTGTAACTGTCAAAGAAGATAATTTTTTGATGCTGTCCGAAAAAGGTGGCTTTAGAATTCCCAATTTTCCGATGCCGCCGTTGATGAACAATCACGGCAATTATATTGTTTCCATGGCCAATGTTTGCCGCTGGCTGGCGGAGCAAGCCGAAGAACTGGGTGTTGAAATTTTCCCGGGCATGTCATGTTCAGAATTGGTCTACGGTGAAAACGGTGAAGTTAAAGGTGTTGTTGCAGGCGAATTCGGGCTTCAAAAAGATGGAGCACCAGGCCCGTCTTATGAGCCGGGCATGGTGCTTTATGGCAAGTATGTATTCCTATCGGAAGGTGTACGCGGATCATTGTCCAAGCAAGTGATCGCAAAATATGACCTTGCCAAAGATGCCGATGTGTCCAAGTTCGGACTTGGGATGAAAGAAATTTGGGATATAGATCCTGCCAAACACAAAGAGGGCACTGTGACCCATACAATGGGTTGGCCATTGGGCAGCAATGCAGGCGGTGGGTCATTTATTTACCACGCTGAAAATAATCAGGTGTTTATCGGTTTTGTGGTGCACCTGAACTACAAGAACCCGCATGTGTTTCCTTATATGGAATTTCAACGCTTTAAACATCATCCGAAAATTGCGGAATTGTTGGAAGGTGGCAAACGCGTGGCATATGGTGCGCGTGCAATAACCGAAGGCGGCTGGCAGTCTATTCCAAAAATAGTCTTTCCGGGCGGCGCGCTTTTAGGCTGTTCTGCAGGATTGGTTAACGTTCCGCGGATTAAAGGCAATCACAACGCAATGTTGTCCGGCAAAGCTGCCGCCGAGGCTGCGTTTGACGCGATTAAAGCGGGACGTGTCGGCGATGAATTGACAACTTATGAAACAGATTTGCGTTCCGGTCCGATTGCCAAAGACCTGAAACGCGTGCGCAATGTAAAACCGATTTGGTCAAAATGGGGTCTTATGGCCTCTTTGGTTTTAGGTGGTTTCGATATGTGGGTGGCAAATCTGACCGGCTGGAATCCTTTGGGAACATTCAAGCACGGTAAGAACGATGCACAGGCCACAGGTAAAGCGGCGGATTATGCGCCGATTGAATATCCGAAGCCTGACGGTAAAATAAGTTTTGATCGTCTGACAAATGTCAGCTTTTCGGCCACCAACCATGAAGAAGAACAACCGTGCCATTTGCAACTGGCAGATGCCGATATTCCGATTGATGTCAATTTACCGGAATATGCGGAACCGGCACAACGCTATTGCCCTGCGGGTGTTTATGAAGTGATACGTGACGATGATGGATCTAATCCGCGTTTTCAAATCAATGCGCAAAATTGTGTGCATTGTAAAACCTGTGATATTAAAGACCCCAGTCAAAACATCACATGGGCCACGCCACAGGGCGGTGAGGGGCCAAACTACCCGAATATGTAAACAATTGGGCATATCACAGCCAGATTTCCATTAATTGATGGAAGTCTGGTTGAATTGCACAAGCATCGCCGTTAGGCTTTTACTGATAGTTTAGGAACATGTAACAATGCGTATAAAGCCCATATTTCATTTCGTTTTGGCGGCAAGCCTACTGACGGCTCCTACTATAACATATGGCGAGGGCTTGGCGGGGGCTTATCTTGCGGCGAACCACGCCAATGCAAGGAACGACTATGCATCGGCTGCGGAGTTTTATTCCAAAGCTTTGTTACAAGATCCGGATGATGCTTACATTTTGCAAAATGCACTTTTGTCTTATGTTGCGACGGGAGATATAGATGGTGCTGTTAAGCTTGCAAGAGAAATAACAAATTTGGAATTTGGCAGCCAATTATCGGATTTGATGGTTTTGTCAGCTTCTGTTCGAAATCAGGAATTCGATGAAGCGTTAAAACTACTGGCGGATTCAAAAGACCGCTTGAGCCCGCTTTTACATGGCTTGCTTCAGGGGTGGGTTTTGGTTGGGCTGGGCGATATGTCTGCCGCAACCAAACATTTTGACAGCATGAAAAAACCGGAAGCTTTGCGTGTGTTTGCCCAGTATCATAAAGCTTTGGCTGTTGCGACGGCAGGCGATTTTGAATTGGCCGATAAGATAATGCAGGGTGATGCGGGTAATGCATTGCACTTGAACCGGGGCAGCCTGATAGCACATGCGCAAATATTATCACAGCTTGGAAAGTTTGATGCAGCGGTTGAATTGCTTGAACAAGGTGCGGCCAATACGTCTGATCAACAACTGCATGATTTGCTTATTCAGATGCAATCAAAGCAAGCTGTTCCGTTCGATTTTATCACCTCGGCCACTGATGGCACGTCTGAAACGTTTTCAACGCTTGCAAGTGTTCTAAGTGGAGAGGAAAATGAAAGATTTTCTTTGATTTACGCCCGTTTGGCAGAATATTTACGCCCTGATAATATTCAAGCCCTGTTGCTTTTATCGGAGCTGTTGAAAGAGCAGGAACAATATGATCTGGCGACGCAGGTATTGGCAAAAGTACCTGTGGATCATCCGATGTATTTGAATGCAGAGCTGGGCCGTGCCGACACATTGGTGGATGCGGAAAAATCGCAGGCCGCTATTGCCGTTTTGCAAAGGCTTGCAGGGTCTCATCCCACTGTTGCGCGTGTGCATATGGTGATGGGCGATATTTACAGTGGTGAAAAACAATTTAGAGAAGCCAATAAGGCCTATACTACGGCAATTGGTTTGCTGGAAAATGAAAATGGGGCGCAGTGGTTTCTATATTATGCGCGCGCAGTTTCTTATGAGCGTCTGGATGAATGGGACAAGGCTGAAATGGATTTCCGTAAAGCTTTGGAATTATCACCGGATCAACCGTCTACATTGAATTATCTGGGTTATTCGCTGGTTGAAAAAAACATAAAGCTTGAAGAGGCCCAGGACATGATTGAACGTGCGGTTCAGGGTCGGCCAAATGATGGATTTATCACCGATAGCCTTGGTTGGTTGCTTTACCGTATCGGGAAATTCGAAGATGCCGTTGCCCCCATGGAGCGCGCTGTTGAACTGATGCCGACAGATCCGGTTATAAATGACCATTTGGGTGACGTTTACTGGAAAGTTGACAGGTTTCGTGAAGCGCGGTTTCAATGGAGTCGGGCGCTGTCGTTTGAGCCAGAGGAAAAAGACGCAGCCCGTATTCGCCGCAAGCTGGATATTGGTCTGGACGAGGTCTTGACCGCTGAAGAGGCTGCGGGAACAAATGCAAATTAACGAGCTTGCTCGGGCTAAAATAAATCTGTGTTTGCATGTTATAGGACAGCGTGATGATGGGTATCACCTGTTGGACAGTATCGTTGTATTTGCCAATATCGGCGATCAGATTACGGTGAAACCAAGTGATGGGTTTTCATTAAAAATCAATGGCCCTTTTGCACATGGGCTAAGTTCGGGTGATGATAATCTGGTTCTGCAAGCTGCCCGTGTTTTTGCAAAAGACTGCAAAGGTGCAGCAATTACTTTAACAAAAAACCTGCCTGTTGCTTCCGGTATTGGCGGTGGTTCGGCGGATGCGGGGGCCACATTGCGTGCAATGGCGCGTATGACAGGTGCACCATTGCCGCCTGATGCAGGATTATTTTTGGGGGCAGATGTGCCTGTTTGCTTACAAAGCATCCCTTGTCGAATGGAAGGGATCGGTGATCAAATTACACCCCTTAAATGTTTTCCAAACCAATGGGCAGTTTTGGTCTGCCCAACAGTAAAAATAGCAACACCCGATATTTTTGGAGCACTTAAAGCCAAAGAGAATACACCGATTGGACAAATGAGGGATCAAGAACCTATAGGCCAATTTCTACGAAGGCAGCGCAATGATCTGGAAAAACCGTCATTAGCCGCGGCGAAAGAGATTGGTGATTGCTTGGATCAGATTAATCGGCAAGGTTCCTTTTTGACGCGCATGTCCGGTTCGGGCGCGACTTGTTTTGGTCTATTTGAAACCAGACAGGCATCTGAAAAAGCCGCCCAAACCTTAGCGGATTCCAACCCTGACTGGTGGATTAAACCCTGTGTACTGGGGAATTAAACCGCACGGTTAATAACAAAATCCGCTAGATCACCCAACAGGTTGCGAATTTTGGATTTTGGTAAGGTTTCCAATGCGGATTTCGCCTTGTTCCCCCAATAAATCGCAGCATCACGGGTTTCATCTAATGTCCCGTGAACTTGTAAAAGTGCCATCGCATGTTCAAGATCGCCGTCATTTTGGTCACCTTTAACAATCACGCGATCCCAAAAATTGCGCTCTTCGAAGTTGGCTTTTGCAATGGCCTTAATCACGGGCAATGTTAATTTGCGTTCACGAAAATCATCGCCGGTGTTCTTGCCTAAAGATTGGCTGGCCCCGCCATAATCCAAAAGATCATCAACGATCTGAAAACTGACCCCCAAAGCATCGCCGTAAGTGTTGAGTGCTGTAATCTGGTCTTCGGGTGCCGATGCAATCACACCGCCTACTTCTGTGGCGGCGGCAAAAAGGGCGGCGGTTTTGCCGCGAATAACCTGGAAATAAATTTCTTCTGTCGTGTTTGTATCCCGTGCGGCGGTCAGTTGTAAAACTTCACCTTCCGCGATTGTTGCCGATGCATTTGCAAGAATGTCCAAAACCCGCAATGATCCGGTTTCAACCATCAGCTGGAAAGACCGTGAGAACAGATAATCACCAACCAGAACAGATGATTTATTATCCCAAAGCAGATTGGCAGTTTTACGTCCGCGCCGCATGTTGCTTTCATCTACAACGTCATCATGTAACAGGGTTGCCGTGTGAATAAACTCAACCGTTGCGGCCAGATGAATATGAAACGGCCCGTCGTAACCACACATTCTGGCACTTGCGAGCGTTAGCAAAGGGCGCAGGCGTTTACCGCCCGCTTCAACAAGATGTGTTGTAACTTCAGGGATGCGCGGCGCGTGTTCAGACGCCATACGCTGTTTAATCAGCATATTGACTGCGCTCATATCCTCGGCCAGCAAATCGCTGAGATGTTCAAATGGTTTCTTCACGTTTCATTCCTTAGCCGTGTAATTAGCACGCTCGACAAGCTTGTCCATAACAAGATAAGAAAACACTATGAAAGAACTTTTTAGAACCACCGATCCGACCCTAATTCCCTTTGCGACAGCGATGTTGCGCGCCGAAGATATAGAATGCTTTGATCTGGACGTCCACATGAGCATTCTTGAAGGGTCAATTGGCATTATGCCAAGACGCCTGATGGTTGCTGATCGTGATTATTTTCAGGCCAGTGCTATTTTGCGGGATAATGAAGTTGATATTTCTGATAAACCATGACGCCAGGGAATGAAAATATAACCTGCGACGCATTTTTGGGCGGCGCATTGGACATTTTTCAACCAAAGAATGGCTATCGGGCCGCAACTGACCCTGTGTTTTTGGCTGCTAGTATTCCGGCCAGTGCGGGGCAGTCCATATTGGAATTGGGATGCGGGGTTGGTGTTGCTATGCTGTGCCTTGGCAAACGTATTCCGGGGTTAGAGATTTCGGGTTTGGAAGTTCAGGAAGAATATGCTGAACTGGCTAGGCAAAATGCACATGCAAATAATATTGAGGCCAAGATTTATAGCGGGGATTTGATGCAAATGCCGCGTACACTTTTGGATCAAAACTTTGACCACGTGATGTTTAATCCGCCATTTTATGATGCGAAGAATGTATCCGCTCCTGATAATGTGGGTAAGTCGCAAGCACATGTGATGGGTTTAAAGTTAGAAGATTGGGTATTTGCCGGCCTGAAACGCCTTAAGCCCAAGGGTCGTTTAACCTTTATTCACCGTGCGGAAACTCTGCCGCAAGCCCTTGGTTGCCTAGAAAAAATTACAGGCGATATTGTCGTTAAGCCACTGACATCGCGACAAGATCAACAGGCAAAGCGGGTTATCGTATCTTGTCGTAAAGGCACAAATGGCCCGTTTGTGCTACGCCCGCCGCTTGTGGTGCACGAAAGTAGTGCGCATTCCAAGGATGTTGGTGCCTATTCGGCGATTGCACAAGCTGTGCTGCGCGATGCCCAAGCTTTATACTTGTGATTATCTAGTTTGGATAAAGATAAAATTATCATAAATGAATTCTCCGAATATTCAGTCGTGACACGACTCGCTTTATGTGGTCGACTGTTCATGTTAATTCCAACAAGGAGGTGCTATATGAGTATGGGTTCCCACATTTCCGAGCTCAAGAAAAAACACGATCAACTTTCCAACAAAGTGGAAAAGATACAAAGCCGACCAAGTACCGATCCATTGATGATTGTCTCTTTGAAAAAACAAAAACTGAAGATTAAAGAAGAAATTGAACGCCTGTCATCGTAGAGAAATAAC
>Ga0316189_10004035_pt1 | contig 14176 bp, 11 predicted proteins | sample LowCovwburrow_MG_FD_204930 | JGI IMG/M metagenome (GOLD analysis project Ga0316189, IMG submission 204930) | Coastal sediment microbial communities from Maine, United States - Lowes Cove worm burrow | ecosystem: Environmental > Aquatic > Marine > Coastal > Sediment | place: USA: Maine...
CATTTGTTGAATCTCTTAAAACAATATTATTAATATGTTCCGTAACTCTTACCTTATATTTAATGCCCATGCCATTTGGCTCATTGTCAACCCTTTCTAAAGGGACCAAGTGTGTAGTTTTAGTGTCACCTTCTGAAGTAACCGCTTGATCAAATGTATAATCTATAAGAGGTGTATTATTATTGAAATCGTACAAATAGATACGGTTTGGTTCTTCTTCTCCATGAATTGAGGTTTGGTCTACATAGAACTCAATATAGGCTTCATTAACAAGTCGCTTTGGCGTTTCGCCATCTGTAAAATCATCTTTGAACTGAGAAAACTCAGCAGAATTACCGTCCTCACCTCCATTAAATAAATTGATTATCGCCATAGATCCGTCTCCTCCTTTTAAAAATAACTTCTCATCACCATTAATAGGATCACCTTCTGGAATGCTAATAAAATTGTTATCCATTAAAGAAACTTTGTTCCCAACAAAATTAAGTACATATGTACTATTTCGAGATATGGTTTCACCAGGGTTTTGAGAGTCCTCGACATCGCTTGTATAATGCAGTGTAATATTAGCTGTAGAGCTCGATAAATTAAGTAACATCATTGAACCATCGATACCAGCAGATTCTGCCTTAACATATAAACCTCTAAAATATTCAAAAAAGTTATTTTGATTGCTGATTACTTGCTCTCCTTCTTTATTAAATATTAAATCTTGCCAATACAAATCTCCAGGATTATCAAGTTTAACCCTAATACTTGGAGCAACTTGAGAGGTCTCTACGAAATCTCCATCATCGTTTTTCTCAAACAGTTTAATTTGCTCGTTACTTGGAGTAAACATCTCATTTTCATAAAGCATTTGACCCTCTAAGTTCAATGGATTAATAGTTTCACCTTCTGAAATAGATCCATCTGAAAAATATTTTTGAGAACTCTGAAACTCAGAATTAGGATCAAAACTTCTTAAAAAATAGTTGTTCTGATATATCGAAAGTTTGATTGGATTTGTGCCATAAACGGAATCCAATTCGTAAAATGTGGTGGTACCCGCCTCATTAGTTCCCGTACTAGTACTAAAATATGGAATAGTAAGAACAACAGAATCTAATACTATGTTTTCTCCAAAATCTTGGCCATAGGCATTAGGGGACATTTGTGACACAAAACTTGCCGTTGAACTTCCGTAAATAGGATCGTTTTGATATCCTAAAAAATTAGCCGATAATCTGTTAGATTGAAAAGGCCTAATATTTTTATTATATGTAATCGCCGAATATGTAGCAACATCTGTATTAAAATTTGCTGTATTATCAGAGTTTACAACATCCGATTCAAGACTTACAAAATCTTTATCACAGGAAATAAACCCAGAAATAACTAAAGCTAATAATGCTAGGTTTCTTAATGTATTATTTTTCTTCTTCATGTAATTTTTACTAACTTAAAACTTGGGTACGATAGAATTCTGTGTAAGCTTCGGCAAATTCATCCGGGCTTTGATATTCTAAAACAGGTTTTTGACAATCATTTAAATAGTCCTGTAATTCATTAGGGATAGTAGCAGAGCCAACAATTAATGCATCTGAGTGGTCTACCGCGACTTTCATAATATTGTTATAAGTAGGTTTTTCCAACACCTTGATGAATTCTTCCTCAATATTGTCAAACTTAAGTTTGTTAATCATCTCAGTATTTAACGTGTTATCAAAACTTTGATTGTATAAAGAAGTCACAATTTTACTGCCAACAAACAGAGGTTCATCTTTGTAATACTCTTTTAAATAAAGAGGTAACAATGACGCTAACCAGCCGTGGACATGAATAATATCTGGTGCCCAGTTCAACTTTTTAACAGTTTCTATAACACCTTTGGCAAAGAATATGGCTCTTTCATCATTATCACTAAATAAATCTCCATTCTCATCTGTTAATGTTGCTTTACGCTTAAAATACTCTTCATTATCGATAAAATAAACCTGAATACGTTCTTTCGGGATTGATGCCACTTTTATAATCAATGGCATATCCAAATCGTTAATCACCAAATTTATTCCAGATAACCTTATAACTTCATGAAGCTGATGTCTTCTTTCATTTATGTTTCCATACCTTGGCATGAATATTCTTATTTGCCCTCCCTGCTTACTTACCATTCTAGGGGCCTCAAATGACATAGATGAAATCTCTGTCTCAGGTAAATATGGCACCACTTCAGACGACACATATAATATCCTCTTATCTTTCATAAGCTTTACTGCATTAAATTTTTAGAATAAAAAACACGCAAAATTACAAAAATTATGATGATTAACAGTAATATATTAAGTTTGCACGCTGTTAATTTTTTACTAAAGTGGAAGTATTTAACTCAAAGAAGAAAATAAAGAAAGCTATTAGCGCTCTAAAAGCAAAAAACAAGACAATTGGTTTAGTGCCAACCATGGGTGCTCTACATATTGGTCATGCATCACTAATTAAAAGAGGGTTAGCAGAAAATGATATGGTCGTGGTTAGCATTTTTGTTAATCCTACTCAGTTTGATAATGTGTCAGATTTAGAAAAATACCCAAGGACGTTGCAACGTGATGTAGCGCTTCTTAATAAAGTTTCCAAAGATAAAATCATAGTCTATTCTCCTTCAGTGGAAGACATATACGAGAATAATATAGCATCAACATCCTTTAGTTTTGATGGCCTTGAATTTGAAATGGAAGGTAAGTTCAGGAAAGGTCATTTTGATGGTGTGGGGACTATTGTAAAACGTTTTTTTGAAATTGTGAAACCTCACAATGCATACTTTGGCGAAAAAGATTTTCAGCAATTACAAATAATCAAAAAGTTGGTTGAAAAACAAAATTTGGAAGTAAATGTTGTAGGCTGTGAAATTTATAGAGAACCCAACGGATTAGCAATGAGTTCACGTAATGAAAGGCTAACGGCAAAACAACAAAATGAAGCGCCATTTATTTATAAAACCTTGCAAGAAGCCAAATTAAAATTTAAAGCGATGAGCGCTCAAAAAGTTTCTGAGTGGGTTGTTAAAGAATTTACAAAGAATATACATTTAGAGTTAGAATACTTTATTATTGCAGATACGGAAACGTTAAAACCGATAAAAAGGAAATCAGTTAAGAAGAATTACCGCGCTTTTATTGCAGCATATGCTGGCGAAATAAGATTGATAGACAATATAGCGCTTAATTAAAAACCGTATTGTTAATGCAAATACAAGTAGTAAAGTCCAAGATTCATCGCGTTAAAGTTAAAGGAGCTGCTGCCAGAAAAGTTTCAGTTGGAGATACACTTATTTTGATTACCTATGCGTTTATGAATATTGAAGAGGCTAAAATATTCAAGCATCATTCGTGTTCCCAGACGAAAAGACCAACTTGTTAACATAAATTTTGAATATAAAGACAAAATCTATTTTAAAAATTACACTTCCATTACTTTTGGGTGTAATTTTGGTTTGGTATTCCCTGTCCCAAATTTCTCTGGAAGAACTTTTGCAGTATTTTACAAAGGCCGACTATTCTTGGGTTTTATTCGGAGTTGTATTAGGAATTCTAAGCCACTTGTCCCGAGCTTACCGATGGAAATTTATGATTGAGCCCATGGGTTATAAGCTTAGGTTTCCAAATAGTATTATGGCTGTTATGGCTGCATATTTAGTTAACTATACAATTCCAAGAGCTGGAGAAGTTACAAGAGCGTCGATTATTACAAACTATGAAAAAGTCCCTTTTGAAAAGGGTTTTGGCACTATTGTGGCGGAGCGAATTGCAGATTTATTGGTAATGATGTTAATAATATTAATCACACTCTTTTTAGAGTTTGAGTTTATTTATGAATTTTTTGTAACAAGGTTTGATCCATATAAAATTGTTATAGGTATTGTAGTTCTTGTCATTATTGCTTTCGTTTTTATCTTTTTTATAAAAAGAAGCTCATCAACATTAGCCGTTAAAATAAAAACCTTTATCAATGGGTTAATTGAAGGTGTAATGACCATTTTTAAAATGAAACAAAAATGGGCGTTTATTTTTCATACATTTTTTATTTGGGCGATGTACATACTCATGTTTTATGTAACATCCTTTTCGATAGAGGAGACATCAAACATCCCATTTGCAGCAATTTTAATAGGCTTTATTTCTGCAAGTTTTAGCATTGCTGCTACTAACGGCGGTATTGGATCTTATCCAGTTGCGATATTCGCAGCGTTTTCAATTTTTGGTATTGCTAAAGAGCCTAGTATTGGTTTTGGCTATATAATGTGGTCATCTCAAACTTTAATGATAATTATTTTTGGCGGACTGTCTTTAATTTATCTTCCCATTTATAATAGATTACATAAAAAAAGAACATCAAAAGTATCTTAATAAAGCACTTTATTTTTTTGGCACAATTGATTATCTTGCCAATATCAAAACTCAAATCATGGCATTAAAACTTAAATTCACGCGGTCTTTATTAATTATGTTATTGTGCATAAATGTTATTAGCGCACAAACTATTTATGAGGAATTTCAATCAAGAAAACTAGGAGAGTCAAGGCAGTTAAAGATTCAGCTTCCTAGAAATTATGATAAAAATGTAGACAAAACATACCCATTGTTTATTGTTTTAGATGGGGACTATTTGTTTGAAGCAGTAGCGGGGAATGTTGATTACTATTCGTATTGGGACGACATGCCAGAGGCTATTATCGTTGGAGTTAATCAATTGGACACAAGGGAGGTAGACTGTTATTATTCTGAACAAAACTATATGCCAATCAAAACAGGAGCCTCTTTTTTTGAGTTTTTAAGCATGGAGCTTATTCCTCATATAATCGGCGCTTATAGAACGGCTGATTTTAGGGTGGCTATTGGTCATGGTGAAACCGCTAATTTTATTAATTATTATTTATTTAAAGACAGCCCAATATTTCAGGCATATATGGCTATTAGCCCAGATTTTGCGCCTGGAATGATTGAAAATATTTCAGAACGTCTTAAACAAATTAAGACCAAATCATTTTATTATTTGGCGACTTCCAATAATGATATAAAGCCACTTAAAGAAGATGCAAATTCATTAAATACTAACTTGGCGGAGGTTGAGAATAAACAACTAATATATGGCTTTGATGAGTTTGAAGGACCAACGCATTATTCGCTTCCCGCATATGCAATTCCAAAAGCGTTGGAAAGCATCTTTTTTGTATTTCAACCTATTAGTAAAAAAGAGTATAAAGAACGTGTACTCACTTTAGAGACCTCTCCTGTAAAATATCTCAACGAAAAGTACGCGATGATTAATGAATTATTTGGTTTAAAAAAGCAAGTTCTGATTAACGATTTTAAAGCAATTTCTGCTGCTATTGAAAAAAACAAAAAATTTCAGTATTACGAAGCCTTAGGAAAGCTCGCAAGAAAAGAATATCCCGACACGCTATTAGGGAATTATTACTTAGCAAGATTTTACGAAGAAGAAGGACAACCAAAAAAAGCAATGAAAACCTACAGGTCAGCTTATATTCTCGAAGAAGTTGCTGGTATTACAAAAGACCTAATGTTAGATAAGGCAAATGCTATTAAAGCTGATTTTGGATACTAAATGGCAAAATTAAAAACCACTTTTTTTTGTCAAAATTGCGGCAATCAATACTCTAAATGGCAAGGGCAATGCACTGCTTGTAAAGAATGGAATACCATTGTTGAAGAAGTCGTGCAAAAAGCAGAAAAGAGCGACTGGAAATCACCTACTGCATTATCAACAAAACGAGTTTCAAAACCATTAAAAATTCATGAAATAGATTCTAAGCAAGAATCAAGAATGACTACGTTTGATGCCGAATTTAATCGTGTTTTGGGAGGGGGGATTGTTCCAGGATCTTTAATACTTTTAGGAGGAGAACCTGGTATAGGAAAAAGCACATTATTGTTGCAGATTTCTTTAAAATTGCCATATAGAACACTTTATGTTTCCGGCGAGGAAAGCCAAAAGCAAATTAAAATGCGCGCAGAACGTATTAACCCTGAAAATGATAACTGTTACATTTTAACCGAAACCAAAACGCAGAATATCTTCAAACAAATTGAGGCCTTAGAACCAGAAATTGTTATAATTGACTCTATACAGACTTTGCATAGCGATTATATCGAATCATCTTCAGGGAGTATTTCTCAAATAAAAGAATGTACTACAGAGCTTATAAAATTTGCTAAAGAAACTGGGACTCCAGTATTGCTTATTGGCCATATAACGAAAGACGGCAATATTGCAGGGCCAAAGATATTAGAACATATGGTAGATACGGTTTTACAATTTGAAGGCGATAGAAATCATGTGTTTAGAATATTGAGAGCGAACAAAAATAGATTTGGATCGACCAACGAACTTGGGATATACGAGATGCAAGGTTCAGGATTGCGTGAAGTTTCTAATCCGTCAGAAATTTTAATCTCAAAAAAAGATGAAGAGTTAAGTGGTAATGCTATTGCAGCTACACTAGAAGGAATGCGCCCTTTAATGATTGAGGTGCAAGCACTGGTGAGCACAGCTGTTTATGGTACGCCGCAACGTAGCGCAACAGGTTTTAATGCTAAGCGCCTTAATATGTTATTGGCAGTTTTAGAGAAACGGGCAGGTTTTAAACTTGGCGCAAAAGATGTGTTTTTAAACATCACAGGAGGGATTACTGTTGACGATCCAGCCATTGATTTGGCCGTTGTAGCCGCCATTTTATCGTCTAACGAAGATGTTGCTTTGCAAAAAGACTTGTGCTTTGCTGCTGAGGTTGGTTTATCTGGTGAAATAAGACCTGTACAACGCGTTGAACAACGCATTTTAGAAGCTGAAAAATTAGGATTCTCAGCCATATTTGTGTCTAAGTACAATAAAATTTCCTTGAAGAAAACTGCTATAAAAATCCAACTTATTTCTAAGATTGAAGATTTAGTTGACTTTGTCGTATAACGTCATTGCGAGCGAAGCGTGGCAATCTGTTTAGTCAGAGTTCGCATCATGAGATTACTTCGTCACTTCGTTCCTCGCAATGACGAACACTTCATGAGATTGCTTCGTCGTTTCACTCCTCGCAATGACGAAAACTTTATAAGATTACGTCGTCGCTGCGCTTCTCGCAATGACCATTAAAATTGTACTCCTAAAACCTTTTATTTTCCCAAAATTGCTTAAATTCGCGAACTTATAAGAATTAAGCATAAATGAGCACTAAATTTCCTGAATATAAAGGACTTAACTTATCAAAAATTGCAGATGAAGTACGCAATGATTGGGAGGAAAATAACATCTTCGAAAAAAGTGTGTCCACACGGGAGGGGAACAAGCCCTATGTGTTTTATGAAGGCCCACCTTCTGCAAATGGACTTCCAGGAGTGCACCATGTTTTGGCACGCGCCATTAAAGATATTTTTCCACGTTATAAAACCATGAAAGGCTTCCAAGTTAAGCGTAAAGCCGGTTGGGATACGCATGGCTTACCCATTGAACTTGGTGTTGAAAAAGAACTTGGAATTACTAAAGAGGATATTGGTAAAACTATTTCGGTTGAAGATTATAATGCAGCTTGCCGTAAAGCGGTTATGCGCTATACGGACGTTTGGAATGACCTCACACAAAAAATGGGGTATTGGGTAGATATGGACGATCCATACATTACCTACGACCCAAAATATATGGAATCGGTTTGGTGGTTATTAAAGCGGATTTATGATAAAAGATTATTGTATAAAGGATATACCATTCAGCCATATTCACCAAAAGCCGGAACAGGATTAAGCTCGCATGAGTTAAATCAACCCGGGACTTATCAAGATGTCACGGATACGACGGTTGTTGGCCAGTTTAAAGCTAATCAAAATTCATTACCAGACTTTTTGCAGAATGAAGGTGACATACACTTCTTGGCTTGGACAACCACACCTTGGACGCTTCCAAGTAATACGGCTTTAACTGTTGGGCCAAAGATTGAGTATGTTTTAGTAGAGACTTATAATCAATATACGTTTGAGCCAATTAATGTTGTTTTAGCTAAGAAATTAGTGAACTATCAATTTTCTGGAAAGTTTAATAAAGTTGAAGATAAATCGGAATTACTTTCTTATAAATCTGGCGATAAAAAGATTCCATTTTATGTAGTTAAAGAATTCATTGGGAAGGATTTAGTTGGCATCACCTACGAACAACTTTTACCCTATGCTTTGCCAAACGATAATCCAGAAAATGCATTTCGAATTATTTCTGGAGATTTCGTAACTACAGAAGATGGTACAGGAATAGTGCATACAGCACCAACCTTTGGAGCCGATGATGCGCTGGTAGCAAAGCAAGCAAAGCCAGAAGTACCGCCGCTATTGGTAAAGGATGAAAACGCAAATCTTGTACCATTGGTAGACTTGCAAGGACGTTTTAGACCAGAAATGCGTGAGTTTGCTGGTAAATATGTAAAGAACGAATATTACAATGATGGTGAAGCTCCTGAACGTTCAATAGATGTTGAGCTTGCCATTAAATTAAAAGAAGAAAACAAGGCCTTTAAGGTTGAAAAATATAAACACAGTTATCCAAATTGTTGGAGAACCGATAAACCTATTCTTTACTATCCTTTAGATTCTTGGTTTATTAAAGTGACTGATGTTAAGGAGCGCATGTTCGAATTGAACGAAACCATTAATTGGAAACCAAAATCCACTGGAACAGGTCGTTTTGGTAACTGGTTAGCAAATGCGAATGATTGGAATTTATCACGTTCAAGATATTGGGGAATTCCATTACCAATTTGGAGAACCGAAGACGGCAAAGAAGAAATTTGTATAGGTTCGGTTGAAGAATTAAAACAAGAGATGGCAAAAGCTGTTTCAGCCGGTGTTTTAGCTAAAGATATTTTTGAAGATTTTGAAGTTGGAAATAATTCAGAAGAGAATTATGCGAAAATTGATTTACATAAAAATATTGTAGATGAGATTGTATTAGTATCTCCTTCTGGACATCCTATGAATCGTGAAGCAGATTTAATTGATGTTTGGTTCGATTCAGGCTCTATGCCTTATGCGCAATGGCATTACCCATTTGAGAACAGTGATTTAATTGATAAGGGAACAACCTTTCCAGCCGATTTTATCGCTGAAGGGGTGGATCAGACACGAGGATGGTTTTATACATTGCATGCTATTGGGACCATGGTTTTTGATTCGGTTGCTTATAAAAATGTAGTTTCTAATGGGTTGGTTTTGGATAAGAGCGGACAAAAAATGTCTAAACGCCTTGGAAACGCTACGGACCCTTTTGAAACCTTAAGTACGTATGGTGCCGATGCCACACGATGGTATATGATTGCTAATGCTAATCCTTGGGATAATTTAAAATTTGACGTAGATGGCATTGAAGAAGTGAAACGAAAGTTCTTTGGAACATTATACAACACTTACTCCTTCTTTACACTATACGCAAATATTGATAAGTTCAGTTATAGTGAGGCTGATATCCCGATGAATGAAAGACCGGAAATTGACCGCTGGATTTTATCTGAATTAAATACACTGATTAAAAAAGTGGATGCTTATTATGGCGATTATGAACCTACTAAGGCAGCTAGGGTGATTTCAGAATTTACCCAAGAATACTTAAGTAATTGGTTTGTGCGTTTGAGCAGAAGGCGTTTTTGGAAAGGGGATTACCAACAAGACAAAATTTCGGCTTATCAAACGCTTTACACCTGTTTGTTGACTATTGCAAAATTGGGTGCACCCATAGCACCTTTTTACATGGATAGACTTTACAAAGATTTAACAAAAGTGACACAAAAGGAAAATTTTGAAAGTGTACATTTGGCGAAATTTCCGGAACATAATGAAACCTATATAGATAAAAACCTTGAACGAAAAATGGAGAATGCGCAAACAATTTCTTCATTGGTTTTGTCGTTAAGGGCTAAGGAAAAGATTAAAGTGCGTCAACCATTGCAAAAAATTATGATTCCTGTAGAAAATGAAGCTCAAAAAAATGAGATTCTTGCGGTTTCAAACCTTATTATGCACGAAGTAAATGTAAAGGAAGTTGAACTTTTGGAAGATGCATCTGATATTTTAGTTAAACAAATAAAACCAAATTTTAAAGCCCTAGGGCCACGATTTGGTAAGGATATGAAATTGATTGCAAATGCCATAAATTCATTTACTTCTAACGATATTAAAAAAATCGAACAAAGTGGTAATTTAGAGGTTGTAATTAATGGAAAAAGTATTACTTTAGGACTTGATGATGTAGAAATAACATCACAAGATATTGAAGGATGGTTGGTTGCCAACGAAGGAGCTTTAACGGTTGCGCTAGATGTGACTATTACAGACGACCTAAGAGGAGAAGGTATAGCCAGAGAGTTGGTTAATAGAATTCAAAATTTGAGAAAGGATTCTGGTTTTGATGTTACAGACCGAATAGATGTGCTGCTTCAAAGAGATGATAATATAATTAATGCAGTAAAAACCAATATTGAGTATATTAAAACGGAAACTTTAACAGAAGAATTGGAAATAAAAGACGAAGTTAATAATGGTATAGAAATTACGTTCGATGAGATAAATACAAAATTATCTATACAAAAACATTAAGATTATGGCAGAAGACAAGAACAATAGATTTTCTGATGCAGATTTGGCAGAATTTAAAACCTTGATACAAGGGAAAATAGAAAAAGCGCAACACGATTTAGAGCTTATTAAAAGTGCATACATGAACGACCATAATAATGGCACAGATGATACTTCGCCAACGTTCAAGGCTTTTGATGAAGGAAGTGCAGTAATGAGTAAAGAATCTAACTCGCAATTGGCTATTAGGCAAGAAAAATTTATTCGGGATTTAAGAAATGCGCTTATACGTATAGAAAATAAAACCTATGGAATTTGTCGTGTAACAGGTAAACTAATCAATAAAAAGAGATTAGAATTAGTGCCTCATGCAACTTTAAGTATCGAGGCTAAGAACATGCAAAAATAATTCATTAAATAAATTATTTTAAAGCGTCTCAGTTCCTGAGGCGCTTTTTATTTTCTCGAACTCTATTGAGACAAGAAAATATTTCTATTTTTACCAAAATTAATAGTATATATGTCATTAAAAAAAGCCTCAATAGTAATCTTTTTAATTCTTCTAATAGATCAAATTTCTAAGATTTATATTAAAACTCATTTTGAGTTAGGAGAAGATATTGAGGTGTTTCGTTGGTTTCAAATTTTGTTTGTAGAAAACGATGGAATGGCTTGGGGAGCTAAGCTGAGTGATTTTACTTCATTTATATCAGATAGAACCGCAAAAGTTGTATTAACTTCTTTTAGGCTGGTAGCAATTGTTGGTATTGGATATTGGTTGGTTAATTCTATAAAGTACAAAGGTTCTAAAGTTTTAATCGTAGCTATATCACTGATTTTTGCTGGAGCCTTGGGGAATATTATAGATTCTGTATTATATGGATTAATATTTAGTGATAGTTTAGGACAGGTTGCAACGTTTTTGCCCGAAACAGGTGGTTATGACGGTCTGCTTCATGGTAAGGTTGTTGATATGCTGCATTTCCCTTTATGGAAAGGCTATTTGCCAGAATGGATTCCTTTTTGGGGCGGAGAGTATTTTACATTTTTTGAACCTGTTTTTAATATTGCTGATATGGCAATAAGTTCTGGTGTTGGTGTGCTTTTGGTTTTTAACAAAAAGGCGTTTCCGAAGCCTTAAAAAAAAGAAACAACAATTCCCTTATCTCAAAATGTATAGACGGTTTTTGGTGTTACACAAAAGTCAAGTTTTATGTCATTTATAGAAATACCTTCAATAGCATCTTCAGCTTCAAAAAAAGATAAGCCAATTTTTAATGTCTCAGCGTCGCACGTGTCCAAGAATTTATCATAAAATCCTTTGCCATAGCCAACACGGTGCCCATGTTTACTAAAAGCAAGCAAAGGCACAAAAACAACATCAATTTTTTCGTTGACAACCTCGATACCATCAATCGGTTCAGGAATGCCCCAATTATTTTTCTTAATTATGGTAGAATCAGTTAATAAATAGTTTGTCATATTACGGGTTTCAAAACTTGATTTTGAAACCACTACGCCTTTGTCTTTGGCATATAAAATATGAAGAATATAGTCTGTATTTATTTCTTTATGTTCTGTAATACTTAAGAACAAATGATAATAGGTTTTGCTCCAAATAGGAATTTCGAGCAACTTGTTGGCGATATCTAAACTTCTATTTTCAATGGCATCTATAGATAGAGATTCTCGTAAAGTCCTATACTTTTTGCGAAGTTCGGGTTTTGTCATTAACTCAGTTTTGTTGATATTCTAAACAAAGCGTCTCCTTTATAAACAATAGGGGCTTGATTCACATTAAATATATAACCAGAGTTCTCAGCTTTCACAAAATGGTGAAATTTGCCAAAAGGATCTGTAATATGACCAATAATATCACCTTTGTTTACATATTTGTTTATTATGGCGGAGGCTCTAAACATGCCAGAATACTTGGCCCTTATCCATTTGCTTTTCGTAATAAGAACACAACTTTTTTTAGGTTTCGAAATTTTGAACTTTGCATGTAACATGTCTAAATGGTGCAAAACACGCTTAGCACCATTCACTCCTGTATTAGTGATATTTGTATCAAAGCTAAATGACTTTCCGCCTTCAAATAGTAATATGGGAATACCGAGTTTATAACAAGTTTGTCTAAACGATTTGCTTAAGTTTTTGCAGTAAAAAACAAATGGAGCACCAAATACTTTTGCAAGTTCATCGAGTACGGAATCATTTTTAACAATTCTGATTTGTGGGGCATTGAAACGATCCGCACCACCTGTATGATAGTCTAGGATTAAATCGACTTGAGGGACTATTTCATTTATTAACTTATAAGCCACTCGACTAGCTAATGAACCACTTTTTGTGCCAGGAAACATGCGATTTAAATCCCGTCCATCAGGGAACTCCCTGTCCATATGTAAAAAGCCAAAAATATTAATTACCGGAATACAAATTATGGTTCCCTTTTTAGGCTTGTTAATGCCTTTAGCAATAATTTGACGTACAATTTCTACACCATTTACTTCATCACCATGTATACCTGCTGTAATTAGTACCGTTGGGCCGGGTTTTTTAGATCGCTCAATTAAAACAGGGACTTCAACACTAGTTGTTGTGTGCAGTTTAGCAACATTAAAATTTATCTTGCGACTTTCACCAAGCCCTATGGATTCTCCCAATATATGGAGTATGTGACTTTTTGGACTTGTCATTATTTTCGATTTCGTTCTATATATGTTATTATAGCACGAGCTATATTTTTTCGAGTTGCGGTTTCAATACCTTCTAAACCTGGTGTAGAATTGACTTCCAAGATTAAAGGGCCTCTCTTAGACTCAAGCATATCTACACCACAGACAGGAAGTTTTAAAGCGCGTGCAGCTTTAATAGCAAGTTTTAACTCAGGCTCAGTCAATTTAATATAGTTAGCCGACCCACCCCGATGTAAATTGGAACGAAATTCTCCATCTTTTCCTTGTCGTTTCATAGCGCCAACTACTTGACCGTCTACAATTAATGCTCTTAAATCGGCTCCATTGGCTTCCTCAATATATTCTTGTACAATAACTCTGGCCTGTAATCCATTAAAAGCTTCTAATACAGATTCTGCTGCGTTCTTAGTTTCTGCAAGCACAACGCCTAAACCTTGGGTGCCTTCCAAAAGCTTAATGATAACCGGTGTTCCTCCTACATGTGCTATTACCTCCTCAACATCTCTGGAATAGTTTGTAAATACAGTTTTGGGCATTCCAACTCCAGATTTAGATAAACGCTGAAAGCTACGTAATTTATCCCTTGAACGAATAATCGCTTCCGATGTCACTGTCGTAAAAACATTCATCATTTCAAATTGCCTAACAACGGCAGAACCAAAAAAAGTAACCGAAGCCCCAATACGTGGTATAACGGCATCAACATAATCTAAATATCTGTCTTTATAATAAATGGTTGGTTTTTCTTTCTCAATAATCAAGTCGCATTTTAGGGGATCAATGACTTCAATTTCATGGTTCCGTTTTTCGCCTTCTTCAATAAGTCGTCTAGTTGAGTAAAGATTTTCGTTTCTAGAAAGAATAACAATATTCATA
>Ga0316189_10004036_pt1 | contig 14173 bp, 10 predicted proteins | sample LowCovwburrow_MG_FD_204930 | JGI IMG/M metagenome (GOLD analysis project Ga0316189, IMG submission 204930) | Coastal sediment microbial communities from Maine, United States - Lowes Cove worm burrow | ecosystem: Environmental > Aquatic > Marine > Coastal > Sediment | place: USA: Maine...
AACTGGACACATCTCCATTTAAAGAGGTCAAATCTTTTTCTTTAGATTAATCAAATAAAAAAGTGCTCTGAGTTTCAGAGCGCTTTTTTATTCTATTCTTCTTAAGCCTTCGAGATCATTTATTTTTATTTGTTTACCAAATGTAGAAATAAGTCCTTCTTTTTTAAATTGGGATAATACCCTAATTGCAGACTCCGTTGCGGTACCTACAATGCTTGCAAAATCCTCACGGGAAAGTAAGACACTTAATGTACCATCTTCATTAGTTCCAAAACTTTCATTAATATTAATTAAAACCTCAGCCAAACGCTGCCTTACAGATTTCTGAGCCATATTGACAATAATATCGTCTGCTTCTTTTAGTTCTCTAGCCATACCCCTAAGCACGTCCAAACTAAAATTATTATTCCCTTCAAGGTCCTTAATAATTTCGTTTTTAGGAATAAAACAAACTTCCATATCATTAAGTGCAGTGGCACGAAGATTTGTTCTCTCATCACTTATTATTGAACGTTGACCCAATAATTCTCCTTTCACAACCAATTTAATAATTTGATCTTTTCCATTAGCACTTAGCTTAGTAAGCTTACAAATGCCATCTTTAATACAATATACACCATTTAATGAATCTCCCTCTTCAAAAATAACCTCACCTTTCTTAACAATTTTAGACGTTTTGCACCCAGAAATTCTAACCAATTCATCTTTAGTTAATGATTTAAGTGAATTAAACTGTTTAATTATACATTGCTCACATTTTCCCATACCATATTTTTTGTGCTGTGCTAAATTAACTAAAACATGATAAATATCATATTTTAATTTTCACTAACTTTTAACCTTTGCATCAGGTATAAATGAGCAAATATTATTAAATGAGTCAACTATCAATTTTGATTCCATCCAACGCATTTATTGACGATTTACATCTGCCTTATAATGAACGATTAAATCCTTATAGATGAAACAGGATACATGTTTCCATTGTGGATTGGATGCTGAAATAACACCAATTACTTACGATGACAAATTATTTTGTTGTAATGGATGTAAAACTGTTTACGAAATATTTTCTTTAAACAATTTAAGCTGCTATTACGATTTTCAAAATGCCCCTGGAGCTACACCAAAGGAAATTGAAGGCAAATATGACTTCCTTGATAATGATGAAATCTGCAATAAACTTTTAGAATTTAATGATACTAAAACACAAATCATTAGTCTTTATATTCCGCATATTCATTGTAGCTCATGCATTTGGATTTTAGAAAACCTAAACAAATTATTACCATCGGTGGGGCAATCTACCGTGAATTTTGGAAAGAAAACAGTAAGAGTCACCTTTGATTCAAGAAGCCTTACTTTAAAAAATTTAGTAAAGCTCCTTGGTAGTATTGGCTACGAACCCTATATAAGCCTTGATGACTATGATGTTGGTAAATCGATAATTGATAGATCTATAATTTATAAACTGGGCATAGCTGGTTTTGCTTTTGGAAATATTATGTTTTTATCATTTCCAGAATATTTTCAAGTCGATGGCTTTTGGCTAGAACAATATAAACCAGTCTTTAGATGGCTAATGTTTGCATTTTCATTACCAGTGGTTTTTTACTGTGCACAAGATTATTTTATTTCAGCTTATAAAGGGTTACGTTCAAAACTATTAAATATTGATGTTCCTATAGCTATAGGGATAGGTGTTTTATTTGTTAGAAGCACATTCGAAATCTTATTAAATCTTGGCACAGGTTTTTTTGATAGTCTTACGGGGTTGGTGTTTTTTCTGTTACTTGGTAAATTTTTTCAGCATAAAACATACGCCTTTTTATCCTTTGAAAGAGATTACAAATCCTATTTTCCAATAGGCATCACAAAAATTTATTCTGATGGAAATGAAGCATCCATACAGGTTTACGACATTAAAAAAGGGGACCGTTTATTAATCAGACATCAAGAACTAATCCCTGTAGATTGTATTTTGATTAAAGGGAATGCCTTTATAGATTATAGTTTTGTTACTGGAGAATCTGAAGCCGTATTAAAAGAATCTGGTGACAAACTTTTTGCCGGAGGAAAACAACTCGAAGGTGCAATTGAAGTTGATGTTTTAAAAACCGTAGAGCAAAGTTATCTCACCCAACTATGGAGCAACGATGTATTCAAATCCAACAAAGAGCATTCGTTTACATCGTTAACAAATAGTATTAGTAAGCATTTTACAATTGCCGTACTTAGTATAGCCCTAATTGCAACTTCATTTTGGCTTATAACCGATATTACCAAAGCTCTTAACGTATTTACAGCAGTCTTAATCATAGCCTGCCCTTGTGCAATAGCATTATCTGCACCATTTACTTTTGGAAACATATTACGTATTTTGGGAAAGAAAAAATTCTACTTAAAAAACGCAAGCGTTATTGAGGAATTAGCTAAAATAAATACAATAATCTTTGATAAAACGGGTACAATAACCGCCAATAGAGAAACTAAAATCACTTATGATGGCTCAACACTTTCAAAAGATGAAGAACTACTTCTCACCAATTCACTTCGGGGCTCAAATCATCCCTTAAGCAGGTCTTTATATAATATTTTGAATACACATAATATTGTTACTTTATATTCTTATAAAGAATATGTTGGTCAGGGAATTCAAGCAAAATACAAATCCAATGAAATGAAATTGGGTTCGGCCCAATTTGTTGGTAATACTTCTGAAAAGCCCACCCTTAATACAACGGTTCATATAAGTACAAATGAAAATTATAAAGGAAAATTCACGTTTTACAATGCCTACAGAAAAGGCTTGTCCAATCTATTGAATAAACTCAAAATTGACTATGATTTAGCTGTCATATCTGGTGATAATGAAGGTGAAAAAAATAATTTGACCAAACTATTACCAACCAAAACCAAATTGCTATTCAATCAAAAACCTGAAGATAAATTAGATTATATAAAATATCATCAAACGGAGGGAGCAAGAGTCCTTATGGTTGGTGATGGCTTGAATGATGCAGGAGCTTTGGCCCAAAGTAATGTAGGCATTTCTATTTCTGAAGACGTAAACGTTTTTTCACCTGCTTGTGATGCCATTTTGGACGCCTCAAAATTTAATCAATTATACAGTTTTATAAAAATATCAAAATCGGCTATAAAAATTGTTAAATGGAGTTTTTTATTGTCTTTTGTTTATAACATCGTTGGATTATACTTTGCAGTCACGGGTCAACTAGCACCTGTAGTTGCAGCAATATTAATGCCATTAAGCTCGATAAGCATAGTCGTTTTTACGACAATTGCAACAAACTATTTAGGACGTAAATTAGAATAATTATATTTAAAAAAGATGATAAATGTCATTCTTTTAAAAAGCATAAAAAAGTATTTTTGAACCATAACTTCAAGTAGGTATGAGTGTTATTTATGTATTACTGGCTGTCAGTATATTAGTGGCCATTATTTTTTTTATTGCATTTATCATAGCAGTAAAAAAAGGACAATATGATGATAGCTATACCCCTTCCATTCGTATGCTATTTGAAGACGAACTCATAATAGAAAAATCCAAAAAAACAATACTAACCAAAAAAGATTAACATATTTAACCATGGAAATGCAACAATTTCAATACGATAACAAAATCGTTAAAAATTTCATCTATGCCACATTACTCTGGGGCGTAGTAGGGATGCTTGTAGGTCTGTTACTGGCATTTTTATTTTTATTCCCCAATTTAACCGATGGCGTATCTTGGCTAAGTTTTGGTCGTTTAAGACCATTGCACACAAATGCAGTGATTTTTGCTTTTGTGGGTAACGCCATATTTGCCGGTGTATACTACTCTACCCAGCGTTTATTAAAAGCAAGGATGTTTAACGATTTATTGAGTAAAATCAACTTTTGGGGGTGGCAACTCATAATTGTAGGAGCCGCCATCACTTTACCTTTAGGCTTCACAACATCAAAAGAATATGCCGAATTGGAATGGCCTTTTGATATTGCCATTGCATTGATCTGGGTTGTTTTTGGAATCAACTTAATTGGAACTATTTTAAAAAGAAGACAACGCCACTTATACGTTGCTATTTGGTTTTACATTGCAACGTTTGTTACTGTTGCAGTTCTTCATATTTTTAATAGTTTAGAGTTACCCGTAAGTGCTTTAAAAAGTTATTCTGTTTATGCAGGAGTTCAAGACGCCTTAGTACAGTGGTGGTATGGGCATAATGCCGTTGCATTCTTCCTTACAACGCCATTCTTAGGTCTGATGTACTATTTTGTCCCTAAAGCGGCGAACAGACCTGTGTATTCTTATAGACTGTCTATAGTTCACTTTTGGTCCTTAATCTTCATTTACATTTGGGCAGGACCTCACCATTTATTATATACTGCTTTACCCGACTGGGCTCAGAATTTGGGTGTTGCATTTTCTGTAATGCTATTAATGCCTTCATGGGGTGGAATGATAAATGGACTGCTAACCTTACGCGGAGCTTGGGATAAAGTACGAACTGATCCTGTTTTAAAATTTATGGTTGTAGCAATTACAGGTTACGGTATGGCAACTTTTGAAGGGCCTACTTTGTCCCTTAAAAATGTAAATGCCATTGCACATTTTACCGATTGGATTATTGCACACGTCCATGTTGGCGCATTAGCTTGGAACGGTTTTTTTACCTTCGGAATGATATATTGGCTTGTGCCACGAATGTTTAAAACAAGACTGTTCTCAATAGGATTGGCAAATGTCCATTTTTGGATTGGCACACTTGGTATTATAATGTATGCTTTACCAATGTATGTTGCAGGATTTACCCAAGCTAGTATGTGGAAACAATTTAACCCAGATGGAAGTTTGGTTTATGGCAATTTCTTAGAAACAGTTACCGAAATTATGCCAATGTATTGGATGCGCGCGATTGGCGGTACATTATTCTTAACTGGAATGCTCATTATGGTATATAACATCATCGTAACTATTAAGTCAGGAAGCAAAGTAGAAGATGAATTGGCTGAGGCTCCAGCGTTAACCCGAGTTTCCAAAAAACGTACGGCCGGAGAAGGATGGCACACCTGGTTAGAACGCAGACCGGTGCAATTAACACTATTAGCGACGGTTACTATTTTGATTGGTGGTATTATACAAATTGTGCCTACAATAATGGTAAAATCAAATATCCCAACAATTTCAAGTGTACATCCTTATACCCCGTTAGAACTTGAAGGAAGAGACATCTATATACGGGAAGGCTGTGTTGGGTGCCATTCCCAAATGATAAGGCCTTTTAGAAGTGAAGTTGAGCGCTATGGCGAATATTCTAAAGCTGGTGAATTTGTTTATGACCACCCCTTCCTTTGGGGGTCTAAACGTACGGGACCAGATTTGCATAGAATTGGTGGTAAATATTCTGATAATTGGCACTTAAACCATATGTATGATCCACAGAGCACATCTAGTGGTTCGATTATGCCAGGTTACAAGTGGCTAATTAAAAATGAATTAGACAAATCTCAAACAGAGGCAAAAATGAACGTGATGGTTCGTTTAGGTGTTCCATATACTGAAGAAGATATAGTGAATGCACAAGACCAAATGCTAGCTCAAGGAACACAAATTGAAAAGAATTTATATAACGATCCCGATTTTGCTTCAACATATGAAGAAGACAAGAAAAATGGAGGTGAAGGATTTGTGGAAATGCGTAATCGTGAAATTGTAGCACTTATTGCTTATTTGCAACGTCTTGGTACAGATATAAAAGTAACATCAGTAGAATAATAGATAAAATAAGTAATCATGCTAAAATATATTAAAAACCATATGGAGAGTATCATAGGAATAGAGATATATCCTCTTATTTCCCTACTCATCTTTTTTATCTTTTTTGTGGTCTTATTTTGGTGGGTATTCACTGCAAAAAAAGACTATATAAAAACTGTTAGCAATATTCCATTAGACAACCAAAACGAAAATTTATTATGAGACATTTAATTCCATCTTACATAAGGGTTCCAATTCTATTTTTTATAATTTTTGGAGCTGTAGAATACTTAATAGATTCTGGAGAAAAACCAGCATTTATAGAATATCCGGCGGTATTGCTGTTCTTGTTTTTAGTTTTGTTAATTCTTATTGCAATTGAAGCTATAGTAGGTGCATTGGAAAATGTTATGCTTCATAACATGTCCGAAGAGGCCAAAGCACGTTTTCTTGCCAGTAAGGAGAATAAATATCAATTCACTTGGATAAAAAATATTTACAAAAAACTATTGGGTTCTAAACCAATTGAAGAGGAAGGTGAAATTATTTTAGACCACAATTACGATGGTATAAAAGAATTGGACAATGCACTACCACCATGGTGGATTTATAGTTTTTATATTACTATAATTTTTGCAGTGGTATATTTACTAAGATATCATGTCTTTGATGGACCAACACAGTTGGATGAGCTCGAAACAGAATTGGCGGAAGCGAGGATTTCAATTGAAGAATACAAAAAAACAGCAAAAGACATGGTAGATTTTAATACCGTAACATTACTTACTGAATCCTCTGACTTAAGTGCTGGTAAAAAAATATTTAACACCAACTGTGTGGCATGCCATATGGCTGATGGCGGTGGTGGAATTGGACCAAATCTAACCGACGAAAACTGGATTCTTGGCGGCGGTATTCAAAATGTTTTTAAAACAATCTCTGAAGGTGGTCGTGACGGCAAAGGGATGATTTCTTGGAAACAACAGTTAAGACCAGCCGAAATGGCTCAAGTTGCAAGTTATTTATTAACCTTTCAAGGTACAACACCTGCAAACCCTAAAGCCCCAGAAGGTGATATTTGGGTAGATGAGGTTCAGGATAATCAAGAAGAGTAAAACAATTATAACTAAACATTTAGATATTAATTTATTTTGGAAACACCTAAAAATGAAAATTTCAGAGACTCTATTGGCACAATAGACGATAAAGGAAAGCGGGCTTGGGTGTTTCCAAAAAAACCAAGTGGTAGATTCTACCAATATAGAAAATGGGTAAGCTATGGTTTACTTATTTTTTTGTTTGCATCACCCTTCATTAAAATAAATGGTAATCAGTTCTTGCTGTTCAATGTACTAGAGCGTAGATTCAATATTTTTGGATTCCCTTTTTGGCCACAGGATTTTCATTTGTTTGTAGTTTCAATGCTAATTGGTGTTATTTTTATTACATTTTTTACTGTTGCATTTGGTAGAATTTTTTGTGGATGGATTTGCCCACAAACTATTTTTTTGGAAATGGTTTTCCGTCGTATTGAATATTGGATTGAAGGCGATAGAGGAAAACAAATAAGACTCTCAAAACAACCTTGGAACGCAGATAAAATTAGAAAAAAAGGTTTAAAGTTTGTCGTTTTTTTAATAATCTCCTTTTTAATCGCCAATGTTTTTCTAGCATATTTAATTGGTAGTGACCGTGTCGTTCAATATGTACTTGAGGGTCCGACATCACATTTAAGCACACTAATATCACTTACAATATTTACGGCCGTTTTTTACTTTGTCTTTGCATGGTTTAGAGAACAAGTATGTATTATCGCTTGCCCATATGGCAGGTTACAAGGCGTACTATTGGACAATAAATCTATTATTGTGGCTTACGACCATAAACGAGGTGAAGGTGAAAAAGGACGAAAAAAATATAGAAAAAACGAAGATAGAAATACCGTGGGTCATGGTGATTGCATTGATTGTTTTCAATGTGTACATGTTTGCCCCACAGGCATTGACATAAGAAATGGCACACAATTGGAATGTGTAAATTGTACAGCATGTATAGATGAGTGCGACCATATTATGGACAGTATAAACCTGCCCAAAGGTTTAATTAGATATACTAGTGAAGACAACATTGAGAAAAAAACACCCTTTAAGCTCACTCCTAGACTAAAAGGATATATTGCTGTTCTGGCAATTTTAACAAGTGTACTCATTGGTATGTTGTTTTTAAGAAATGACGTTGAGGCTAACATTTTACGACTACCCGGTCAATTGTATGAACGCAAAGACAACAACATTATTAGCAATGTTTTCACATATAAACTTGTTAATAAGACTACTTATGAAATTAAAGATGTTAGTTTTAAATTATTATCACACGATGGAACGATTCAATTGGTATCAACCACATCCAAATTTATAGTCCCAAAACAGGCAATTGCCGAAGGCACGCTATTTATAGAGATAGACAACGCACGATTAACCGGAGACAGAAATATGCTGAAAATTGGGGTTTATGCCGGTGACAAACTTATTGAAAGTACAACAGCCAATTTTTTAGGGCCAAGAAGTTATAATTAAAAATATTATGAAAGTAAACTGGGGAACAGGAATTGTAATTGCATTTGTTGGTTTTATAACCTTTATAATGTATTTCGTTATTAATATGAATGTAAACGATAAATACAATCACGATTTAGTCACAGAAGAATATTATAAGGAAGAACTCAAGTATCAAGATGATATAGACAAGTTAAATAACGCCAAATCCCTTGAGACGAATGTATCCTATCAAAAAACTGATGATGGATTGCTGATACAGTTTCCTCAAACATTTGATGTAAAAAAAATAACAGGAAAAATGTTCCTATATAGACCATCTAACAAACACTTAGATTTTGAATCTTCAATTTCACTATCTAATACATATTTGCTCATACCTGACAAACGTTTGGTAGATGGTCGTTGGAACATTAAAATAGACTGGCAATATAACGGAAAATCCTATTTATACAAAGAAAGCATAATGTATTAGTAATGATTATATCAGCATTTATATTGGGATTATTAGGTAGCTTTCACTGTGTTGGCATGTGTGGCCCAATAGCCTTTATGCTTCCCGTAAACCATACCAATCCTTATAAAAAAGCTTTACAGATTAGTGTATATCATGTCGGGAGATTACTGTCTTATAGCATTATTGGTGTAGCCTTTGGCCTTGTTGGTAAAGGCTTATACATTTTTGGTTTACAACAACAGCTCTCAATAATTATTGGAATCATAATGATAGTAATTGTGATTATTCCATATAAAACCTTTAATAGGTATAATTTTTCAAAACCAATCTATAAGGTCATTTCAAAAGTAAAAAGGACATTAGGTAAAGAACTTCAAAAAAAAACGCCAGATACTTTTCTTACAATTGGCTTCCTAAACGGTTTTTTACCATGTGGTCTAGTATATATGGCATTGTTTGCTGCAATTGCCACTGGAAGTAGCCTTCAAGGAGGATTATATATGTTAATATTTGGATTAGGGACCATCCCTTTAATGACTGCAACCATTTATTTTAGCCATCTCTTTAAAGGCAATATTAGACAACGTATTCAAAAAGCAATCCCTGTTTTCATTATACTTATTGGCGCTCTTTTTATAATAAGAGGCTTAGGTCTAGGCATACCATACCTCTCTCCTGCTCCAGTTCTAGAAATGGCAGAATCTGCCATTAATTGTAAAGCACAATAATCAAGAATTCGAACTGTTAATTTCTTTCATAAATATTAATGGTATTTGTTAAAAAAATGACTTAATTTTAGTATTCCCTCTAAAATTGAATTAATTAGTGCTCATGTATAATTATAAATATATGTGGTTTGGATTATAGCATTAGTCGAAAATATGAAAAAACCAAGTGTCGATAATATTGAACAATTCCTAAAAGAAATTGAAATCTTAAAAGCCAAAGTTACGGTTCTAGAAAAATATGAAACCAATTCTAATGGCGGCGCGAGCAATTTAAACTTTTCTGAGCTCAAAAGTCTTACGTGGGTAGAAAACTCACCCGTTTGTACCAAAATCATTGATTCAGATTTTAATTTGCAATATATGAGCAAAGCTGGAATCGAGAAGCTAAAAATAGACGATATCACTGAGTTCTACGGTATGCCATATCCCCTGTATTTTTATTCAGACTCATTTAAAGTTCCAATGAAAAAATGCTTAGAGGAAGTTAAAGTATCTGGAGAAATCTTAACTCAAGAGGCTTCAATATTAGATAAAGAAGGCAATGAGCTATGGTTTAATTCAACTTTAATACCTATCAATAATAATCAAGGTAAACTAGATTATTTCATGGTTGTGTCGACAGAAACTACCAATCGAAAAATAGCGGAAATCAAATTATTTGAAAGTGAAGAAAAACTAAAAGAAGCTTTAAAAATCACAGGCCTAGGAACTTTCATTTTTTACGATGATACAGATATTTTTGAAACTTCTGCAAAAACTGATGAGATTCTTGGTATTGACAAATCTTATAAAAGAGATATTCAGGGATGGATAAATTTAGCGCACCCAGAAGATTATGAAAATGCCCAATCGCTTCTTGACAATACAACTTTAGAATCTGTTTCTTCTGAATTTAGGATTATTCGCCCGAATGATAAAAAAATTATTTGGGTGCTTGGTCATGCAAAAAAAGAGTTTAATAAAAATGGAATACGCACCAAAATCACTGGGACAATTCAAGACATTAGTGAACGTAAAGAAGCAGAAAATAGTCTAAAACAAAGTGAACAAAGATTAAATGAAGCCCAGGCGGCGGCACATATTGGTAGTTTTCAAAACAATCTAGATTCCGATGAAATTTGGTGGTCTGAAACTATGTTTGACCTATTTGGGTTGGATTCAAAAGAATCCGAATTAAAAAATAAATGGTATACCCAAATCATACATCCCGATGATAAAGAAGACTATTTAAATGCATTAAAGTCTTTTATTAAATCCGGTTCTAATGGTTCTTTTAAAACAGAATTTCGTGGTAAACATACTAGTGGTGAATGGCTATATTTTGAAGCAATTGCCAAAATTAATTACGATAATAATGGTAAAATCTTTGGTACGCGAGGTACTATACAAGATATTACTACACGAAAAAAAATTGAAAAGCAACTTAAAAAAAATCAAGCATTTAATGAATCGCTTCTAAAAACATCTCCAGATATTATTTATGTCTATGACCTAATAAAACAAAAAAATATATACAATAACGGAGGGAATTCTAAGGTACTAGGATATACAGACAAAGAGTTTTCTGCTTTTGGAAAAAATCTTGCTACTAGTTTATTACACCCTGTTGATTATAAATATTATATCGACAAAATACTACCTCAATATCAACTTTTAAAAGAAAATGAAGTTTTTAAATACGAATCCAGATTTAAGCACAAAAATGGAACCTGGCGATGGCTAAACATAAAAGAAATTATTTTTAAACGAAAAAATGGTAAAGTAATTGAAATTTTTGGAATAGCAGGAGACATTACCGAGCGAAAAATTGCTGAAGAAAAGTTTAAAGAAGTACAATCAAATTTAAAAAACACCTTTGATATTTCACCAAGTATTATTTCTAAAGCAAGTTTAGTGACAGGTCATTTTATTGAAGTGAATGCTGCATTAACAAGGATTTTAGGATTTACAACTAAAGAATTTATGTCAAAACCGCTTGTCGAATTTATTCATCCTGAAGATAGGCAAAGAACATTCGATGAAATTGAACAGAAACTAAAAGGGAATACTACCGTCTATTTTGAAAATCGATACTTATGCAAAGACGGTTCTTATAAATGGATGTCGTGGCACAGTTCTGCCCCGGACAAAAATGGTATCGTAACAGCGATAGGTTCGGATATTGATGATAAAAAGCAGAATGAAAGAGATTTAAAATTAAGTGCCGATAGGTTTGAAAGATGGAAGTCATCTAATTTTATTGGGGTTTTACAATCAAATGCTCAAGGAGATATCGTAGATGCCAACGATACAATATTGAATATGCTGGGATATTCCAAACAAGAGCTCAAAGCTGGAAAATTAGATTGGACTAAGTTAACTCCTCCTGAATTTTTACATTTGGATAAAAAAGCAATAAAAGAGGCCGAGAAAAAAGGTTTTTGGACGCCTTTTGAAAAAGAGTACATTCATAAAAATGGACGTCGTGTACCAATTCTTATTGGAGGTTCTTTATTTAAGGAAACTCAAAATGAGTTCATTGTTTTTGTAATCAACCTCACTGACAATAAGAAGATTGAAAAGGAATTAAAAAAGAGTGAAGAATTTTTAAACCTCACAGGTGCTATGGCAAAAGTTGGTGGTTGGGAGCTCGATTTACTATCAAATAGCTTAAAATGGTCCTTAGAGACTAAAAAAATACATGATGTAACTGAAGATTATGAGCCAAGTCTAAATACAGCGTTAGACTTTTATTGCACAGATAATAAGAGTTTTGTCAAAGATTTAGTTGTTGATGCCATAGAAAATGGTAAAACATTTGACTTTGAGGCAAAAATTACATCGGCAAAAGGAATTGAAAAGTTTGTGAAAGCAAATGGTCAACCTGTTTTTAAAAGAGGAAAATGCATACGCCTTTTTGGCACATTACAAGATATTACAGAACGAAAAAAGATTGATAAAGAACTTGAGGATTATCGTAAACAACTTGAAACTGAAAATGTCTTCTTAAAAAAAGAAATCGCATTGGCATTTAATTATGAGGACATGGTTTACATCAGTGAAGATATTAGCAATGTTTTAACTCAAGTAGAACAAGTATCATGCACAGATGCAACTGTACTTATACTTGGCGAAACAGGTACTGGAAAAGAACTCATAGCTAAGGCTATTCACAATACAAGTAAGCGTAAAAATAGTCCTTTGATACGTGTAAACTGTGCAGCTATTCCATCTGAGCTTATTGAAAGTGAGTTGTTTGGACATATAAAAGGCTCGTTCACTGGTGCAATTGATAATAGGATTGGGAAGTTTGAACTTGCAGGCGGTGGCACTCTATTTCTAGATGAAATAGGAGAATTGCCATTGGCGCTTCAACCTAAATTATTGAGAGCAATACAAGAAGGTGAAATTGAACCTATTGGTAGCTCAAAAACTCGAAAGTTAGATGTAAGAATAATTGCAGCTACCAATAAGGATTTAAAAAAGGAAGCCTCAGAAAAACGTTTTAGGGAAGATTTATTTTTTAGATTAAATGTATTTCCAATAACGGTTCCTCCATTGCGGAATAGAACAGAAGACATTTCTGTTTTAATTGAACATTTTGTGAGTAAGTACAGTAAAAAACATGGTAAAGACATAAAATATATTTCTGATGTTACACTTCAGCAAATGAAGTCATACAATTGGCCAGGAAATGTACGGGAATTAGAAAACTTAATTGAAAGAGCAGTAATTATTTCTAATCAAGATGTATTGATCTTTCAAGAATTTGACAATTCTCCACTGAAAAAAACAACTATAAAAAATCACGGAACAACTCTCAATGAAGTCCAACGAAATCATATTTTAAAGATATTGAATGAAACTGAATGGAAAATTGATGGGAAAAATGGTACTGCTGAACTATTAGATATTAAACCAAGTACTTTACGTGACCGGATGAACAAATTGGGTATTAAAAGAAGATAAATTAACCACGGTATACCGTGATGTGATATTTATTAACCACGGTATGTCGTGGCGTCTAAATGCATTATTCAATATTGCGTATATACTATCTGACACATAATCAGATATTTACGATATTTCTTACATAATTATGCTCCATGGCATCAATATTGCTCCTTGTTTATAAATAATTATTATTTAAATATAATTATAGACAAACATCTTTATCCTATTTGTTGGATGAATAACAATTGACACTGTCTGAATCCCTAACGAAGATGTTTATTAAACAACTAAAGTGAGTAGAAATACTCACTTTAGTTTTTTTATATTTATAATGTATTTACTAGATATTAGTATTTGGGATATGCTCTTCCTCTATCAACTTATATTTTAAAAGTAATCACAGGTAATGGAGAGTGATTAGCAATATCTTCACCTATGCTACCGGCAAAAAAATGAGAAACTCCTTTTCTACCATGGGTAGGAATTGCAATTAAATCTGCACCAACTTTATTTGAATAATTAACTATGCCTTGTTCTACACTATAATCGGCTTGATAAGCGACATCATTAATTCGATCTAGATTACCATCAGCAGCCCTTAAGAAATCAGCTATTCGCTTTTCAATTTCTACCGAGCTTTTAAAATTTTCATTTGGAAGATTAACATAAAGCAGCATTAATTTAGTTCCTAATTTATCAAACATTTTTGTTGCATTTAAATAAGGGCGAATAT
>Ga0316189_10004038_pt1 | contig 14165 bp, 15 predicted proteins | sample LowCovwburrow_MG_FD_204930 | JGI IMG/M metagenome (GOLD analysis project Ga0316189, IMG submission 204930) | Coastal sediment microbial communities from Maine, United States - Lowes Cove worm burrow | ecosystem: Environmental > Aquatic > Marine > Coastal > Sediment | place: USA: Maine...
TCTGGAAGATCGTGTCAATGTTGAATTACGTGACTATGAAACGCTGACCGGAAGCTTCGATAAAATTTCCAGTATCGGCATGTTTGAACACATCGGACTTGATAATATGTCCAAATATTTTGGTAAAATAAACGCGCTGCTGCGTGACCGGGGTATCCTGCTCAATCACGGCATAGCCCGTACAGCCAAAGCAAGCCACCGGGCGAAACGGAAAATACGGCCCGAGCGCAAGCTGATCCTGAAATACATCTTTCCCGGTTCCGAGCTCGACAATGTGGGACATACGGTGGATCTGTTGCAGGTCGCTGGTTTTGAAGTGCACGATGTCGAAGGTTGGCGCGAACATTACGCGAAGACCTGTAAGGCATGGCATGATGCTCTGGTGATCCACCGCGATGAAGCAATCTGTCTGGTTGGCCAGGAGAAATACCGCATGTGGCTGTTATATCTTGCCGGTGTTTCCATCGGCTTCACTCAGGGCTCCATTCACCTGTATCAGGTTGTTGCCTCCAAACATGCTGCCAAAGGCCTTTCCGAACTGCCTCTTACACGAAAGGATTTATATATGTAGTGATTGCACTGCTCACTATGTGCGACAACGTGTCAGCTGAGAATATGCTTATTATGAGCATATTCTATGGCCTGACTCTTTTCAAAGAGCTTTAGCCATAAAATAATTAGCGAAAGTTAGAACTCTCATCTTTCTGTTTTTTTATTGCTGTTTTTCCCCGGTTCAATGATGAATGGTTTCCTGTAAGTGATCGGACCGAAGGGGGTATTGATGGTAGGGCGGACTTTTAGTGCTATGCCCTTGGGGATGCCTCCGCCTTCTCCAGCAAAGGCGAGAGCCAGATCGAGCAGGTCCATGGCACTTTTCTCATTGAAGAACTCGAACATATTCAGGCTGAGCTGAAGGGGGATATCCTGCATCTCTCCAGCAGGCAGGGTCACATCCTCTGCCAGGGTACCGTTGATTGTTTCGCGGCCATCGAGAATCAGTGTCCAGTCCATACTGGTGAGGGTGGCGCTGGTCTGATTGACCAGTGGGTTCTCAGTTTTCAGGTGCAGTGTGAGATTGAGCGGCAGGCTTTCTCTCGAAACAGCCAGTGTGGCACGACCTATCTGGAACATATTCAGTTCATTTAAAGAAGTAATGTCCATCAGGTCGATACCGGCAATGTGTATTGCCGAGACACGATCAAGAGAAAATTTAACTTTTGAAAGGTCGTGTGTCTGCTGCAATGTGGCGCAGGCGCTTAATAGCAGGGTAATAAACATGATGGAAATAAAAGAAAATCGGGGAAGTAGATTCATATCAGGCCTCTCTGACCAAGTTGGTTTGCCAAGTATACGAGTAACAGCTCGAAATGCAGGGGTGAGAAATTGCATTCTGACGTGTAATGGGAGCACCGCCGACTTGCATCACTATGTCGTCAGCTGCTGCTCGGCGCGAAGTAGATCTTCCGGCGTGTCTACACCGATACAGTGGAAGTCGCCGGCAGTTACGGCGATATCATAGCCGTGGTGCAGTACACGTAGCTGCTCCAGTTGTTCAGTCTGCTCGGCCTGGCATGGATCAAGTGAGGGGTAAATCAGCAGGAACTCTTTACGGTAGGCATACAGGCCGACATGCTGCAATGCATGGGCTGAACCGGAACGAGGGAAGGGGATGGCGGCACGGCTGAAATACATTGCCCGTTCCTTGGCATTGCAGACCACTTTGACGATATTGGCATCATCAAGCTCAGAGTCATTCCTGAGCGGGTGCGCCAGCGTTGCCATGGGCAGATAGGCGTCATCGTCAAAGGGTTCGACAACAGCACGAATAGCTGCCGGATCAATCAAGGGTTCATCGCCCTGAACATTGATCACAACATCACAGTCCATTTCACGCACTGCTTCGGCGAGGCGATCGCTGCCGCTTGGGTGATCAGGGCTGGTCATGTGTGCGGTAGCACCGGCATTCCGGGCTACTTCTGCAATACGCTCATCATCGGTTGCGACGAATACTGGGCCGAGATCAGCTGCTTGTGCTTTCTCGATGACATGTTCAATCATTGGTCGGCCAGCAAGTAAGGCCAGTGGTTTGCCGGGGAAGCGGCTGGAACCCATGCGGGCAGGAATGCCGATGACTATTTTCATCTGGTACGCACAGAGTATCTAATGTGAATCAATCTCATTCCAACTGGCTGTGGCAGTGCCGACTTTGCCGACGACTACACCGGCCGCATCATTGGCAAGCTGTGCCGCTGTCAGGGCATTGTCGCCGCGTGCCAGGCATGCAGTGAATACGGCGATGACTGTGTCACCGGCACCGGTGACATCAAAGACATCGCGGGCAGCAGTGGGGATATGATGACTGTGCTGACCATCGTATAAGGTCATGCCTTTATCCGAACGGGTGACCAGTACGTATTGCAGCTTTAGTTTCTTGTGTAATGAGCGTGCAATAACCTCCACATGACTGTCTTCATTGATGTTTTCCATGCCAGCCATGGCAGCTGCTTCACTCAGGTTGGGTGTAATGGCTGTGGCGCCGTGATAGGCCTCAGTATGCTCCGGTTTGGGGTCGATAGTGATAATTCCGCCCTGCAGGCGTTCGATCAGCTGGCGGATGAAATCCGGTGTCAGAACGCCTTTTCCGTAGTCGGAAAGGATCGTTGCAGAGGCTCCGGCTTGTAATTCATCCAGCTTTGCCAGCAGATGCGAACGGCTTTCCGGCTGAGCAGCCTGTGTCCATTCGCGGTCATAACGAACGACCTGTTGATGACGGGCAATAATGCGGGTTTTGATGGCAGTGGGGCGGTTGTTGTGTTTAGTCAATACACCCCGGTCATCAGCATTCAATTCACCCAGGCGTTGATGCACCCATTGCCCCGGCTCATCATCTCCGACAATGCCGAACATGGCAGAAGGGGCATCCAGTGCATGTAGGTTGCGTACGACATTGGCTGAACCGCCGAGCCGCCGGTCAATACGATCAACGGATACGACAGGCACTGGTGCTTCCGGTGAAATGCGCGACACATCTCCCCAGATGAATTCGTCTACAATGATATCGCCAATAACCAGAATCATTTGTGCACCCCATAGTTAGAAGCCTGTCAGACTCCTGAACGTGTAAACGTATAGTTGTCCGGCAGTATAGGTGTATTATATCTATGTGTGTAGCGGTTCGCTGGATGAAGGTCAGCAGACAAAGAAGCAGGAGTTGTTTTATACCGCATCCTGCACTTACATTTATTGGCGATAGACTGCGTAAATGCCCTTTCTCCAGCGCTTGATGCTGTCACGTATATGGGATGCCAGAACTGTGAAGAAATTATATTTCTTCTGGTTGTAAGATGAGTAATATGCCAACTCTTCAATCCTTGTGCCGAAGTGTTCGGCAATATTGATAAGGTCATCTTTACTGTACTCATGGTTGTGGCGATCATAATAAGGGATATTATGAATGGTCTCGGGTATCTGTTCCAGATAATGTGTTTTCAGATCCCAGTGAAGGCTTTTACCCCTCATCAAGCGTGATATGTTTCTGAAACAGGAAATGTTGGGTGCATCAATGATGACGATACCGCCCGGTCGAACGATCCGGTGAATCTCCATCAGTGGTTTCAGAGGTGAGTAGGTAAAATGCTCAATGGTCTGAGACAGAATTACCGCATCAAAGCTGTCATTGTCATAGGGGGCGGACTCAGCTTCCAGGTTCCATGGCTGGTAGGGGATGGATTCCTGTTCAAAAATAGCAAGGCCTTGATGCAGATCGGATGCGTGGGCCTCAAAACCTGCAGTTTTCAGTGCGGCGGCAAACACACCGCTACCCGCGCCTGCGTCCAGTACTTTTGCGCCTGGCGGAAGGTATTGTGCAGTTTTGGTTATGAGCAGAGCAAAACGGCTGGCACTGCCCCAGAAGTACTCTTCCAATGCGACCAGAGAGGCATCATCTGATTTTTCCCACGAATGATGTCGGCTTGTAGAGGTGTTCTGACAAAAGCTGGGACGGATTCTTTCCCATGTGGTTTCTACTATTTTTTGCGCCTGTGAGTATTGCATGAAATCGAAGTCTGATGCTTTTGATGGTGCAGGTCGAATGTTTCCTGTTTCCCTGTGAGTTATTTTAGCTAAACTATCTTGCATGGTCCTTGATCGCTATCTCATCCGTATCTGGTTGGCTCCATTTCTGGGCGGACTTGTTCTTGTGATGTCCGTTTTATTGTTGGGGCGTTTATTGAAGATGTTGAAGATGGCGGGTGACAGTGCTCAGGCTTTCTCATTGATTGGTGAGTTGCTACAGATGACTATGCCCTATTTCTTTCTATTGACGGTGCCTATGGCATTTTTTCTTTCCATGCAGAATACTATTGCATCACTTCAACAGAATAGTGAAATGGATGCGTTGCGTGCTTCAGGCATTTCCTATCGTCGTATGTTTAGAAGTTTCTTCGTGATTGTCACTCTGATATGGCTTGGGCTGAGCTATACTTCCATGGTTTGGTTGCCTCAGGCACAACTGGGGTTTAATAATATACTTGTGAAAATGTATGCCCTGAAAGGCGTGATTATGTTTTCACCTCAGCGATTCACGCAGGGGTTTGATGGTATTACAGTTTATGTTGATGGTGAAGATGAGCAGGGTACATACCAGGGGGTGATTCTCGAAGACTACCGGGGTGAAGTCTCTGTAATTTATACGGCTGAGTCGGCCCAGTTTGAGATGATCCAGGGTAGTCTGGCCCTGAAAATGAGTCATGGTGTCCGTTTGGAAGGCCAGGGTGCTGATCAGCGCATGTTGTCGTTCGAGCAGTATCAGGTTGCCATTCCAATGGCAGAAGGGCGGTGGAAGCGGCAACGATCAGGTGATCATGCGACCATGATGACAGCTGAAGAACTCTGGCAGGCCTATCAGTCTGAGAATAATCGAGTGGCAGTGGCTGAATGGAACCGGCGTCTATTGCTGCCAACAACAGTACTGGTTCTGTTTTTCTTTGCCTTGCCGCTATCGTTGACGCAAAAACGTTCCGGCAAGGCGGGTTCGCTGGTTACCGGTATTATCTTGCTGGTTTTATTATACAATGTACAACTGTTACTACACCGGCAAGTGAACCAGGGTGTATTCTCTGGTTGGACAATGTGGGCAGGGCAAGGTTTTCTTCTGGCTCTGGGTGTCTATCTGTGGCGGCGTGCAGAAGTGGACAGGTTGCCCAAAATATTCAGTCTGGCAGGTGAATGGATTTATCTGCTGCATCAGGCCATTATACAGCGCCTCGCTTTTCGTTCTGATAAGAATTAGCTCAAAGTTTTTTTACCTGATATATTCTGAAAAAGCTTTCAAGAATAAGCCTGAACAGGCTCTGTCATAATAGCTCTAATCCGGGCTGCCTGTTTCGGAGAGCAGCTTGTGTACAAACCTGTTGGCTTCAAAAGCCTCTCTGGCATAACCACTGACTTTTCTGATTCGTGTGACAAGGTAGTGCGGACGCAGGTTGTAGCTGAGCAGGTTATATTGATGAATTCTTTTGCAGACCCACGCCGCGTGGGCACTGTCGATCTGTAGTGTGCCCTGTGTGGTTTTGCGAAACAGTATCTGGATATTTGCATCATCTTCCGAAGAAAAGCTCTTTTCAACAATGAAGCCACATTTCTGTGCTAACGCTGTAAGCGTGCTTGGGCTGAAATTAAATATATGAGCATAATGGAACATGCGTCCGAAAGTGGCAAATGGCCCGGTCAGATTGGGGCATTCCACGTAGAGGAGGCCATCATCTCTTAGTAATCCATGAACATGTGTCAGGGCACGGGTTGGAGAGCTGAAATGCTCAATCACATGAATCAGGTTAATCAGATCATGGTTTTGGCCTGATTGCACGTCATAGAGGTTCATGTTTGCTACATCTGCCTTCAACTGTTCACGCGTAAAACGGTTGTAATTCGTATTGGGCTCTATGCCTGAGGCCTGAAAGCCGCCCAGTTCGAAGTTTTTAACATTACAACCAATTCCGGCCCCAATTTCAAAAACAGATGCACCACTCTTAATAAACGGCGTGATCTGGTTCAAAATTCGCTGACCATTTTTCCATGCCCGCATAATTCGACGATTGGATGGGGTGGTTTCACCATGATAATCCAGTCGATAATCCCGTGCGTAATACTCAGCGGTTTCTTTTTCAGATGGAACAGGCAGGTGTGATACAAGTCCACATTGCAGACAGATGCCGGTATGCAGGGTTTTACCGTGACGGTCAGTATCACTGATGTCTTTGAAATCGTGGCTGCCACATAGGTCACAGACTGTAGGATGTTCAGTGTTCACATTCACCTCGGCAAAAAAAGCGCAGCATACTGATCATACATCGTTATTGCCATTGCCCACATGGATATGCTGACTTTTCAAAGTATCCTGAAGTTCCGGTAACAGTGTACCTGCTCCTCTGCGACAGATCTCCAGTTGCGCACAACTGATTCAACATGTTGCCCGATCAGTTCATCACACTGTTTTCTCCAGATGTTTATCTCATCATCCAGCCTGAGGATGGAGTTCTCATTCAGTTCAGAGGCAATGCCACAGTTGTCGGAGACAAGTACAGGTACACCAGCTGCCCGGGCTTCGGCAATCACCATGCCGTAAGGCTCCTGCCGGGCCGGGTGTAAAAGTAGATCGAGTTGTGTGTAAAATGATGTGCTGTCAATTTCGCCGAGTAGCTGAAAGCCTCCATCCCAGCCTTTGAATAAATGCCGGATTTCGTCCGGGTTCGGGCCAGCTACAATAAATTCCACCTGTGGGCGCTGTTTTTTCAGCTCAGATACAATGTTAACGGCTAAATCCAGTCCCTTTCGTTTCCACTCCGTACCAATAAAGCCAATAACTCCTCTATCGCTTGTAACAGAGCGTGCAACTCTCGGATGAATGTCACCCACACCGGGGGCTATTGCAGCTGCCAGGTGAGGCTCTATATTGGGATAATATTGTTTTAAGGCATCAGCAATGAGTGGAGAATTGGGAACGATTGCTTTGACCTGTGGGCCACAGAGCTCGCGCCTTTCCAGCCACAGGTTGGCAAAGATTCGAGGTGAATAACGTTGCCATAGCGGTTTTTTTTTTACTTTTGCGAATGGGGGGCCATGGAAGGTGGTAATGTCATGTACGGCAGTGCGTTCGTGGCTGTGGATGATGCGTTCGGAATCAGGGTTGGCGGCAACCCATGTCGATACCTTTCTGGAAAAACGCAGGTGGGCCAGCCAGCGCGGACGCCAGTGAACGGTGCCCAGTTGGACAACTTCAATGTCCTGTGGAGTGGCTTCTGCCGCCATTTTTTCGCAGAGAATTGTGATCTGATGTCCCATGGCGGCCAGCTCTTTTGTCAGCTCCCATACATAACGTTCCATACCGCCAACCGGTCCGTAGTGGCGTACTATATGCACAAGCTTCAGCGGTTTCATTTCTCTTCCGGTGGGCGATTCCATCCCTGCTGTCGTTCGCAGAGTTTAGCGTAGCGATAAAAGGTTCCCTCCAGGTTGCCGAAGGCAATCATAAATCCAGCCCAGCCATCAAGGAAACCAAGTTTCAAAAAATAGATGCGGAAAAAGGCCCACAAACCGCGCAATAATGCTTTGCCCATGCCAGCCTTTACCTGATTTCGCTCCAGCTTAATGGCTCCCAGTGTTGAGTAGCGTTCACCTTTTTTCTGAATCTGGGTAAGGTCTTTGAATGGAAACTGCCAGATCGCCTGTTTCATATGGGCGACAGTGCCGTGAATCTCAAACCCTTCATGTACCTCATCAGCTTCGTTGAATATCAGCGCCTGTTTGCGGAACAGTTGCGGTTGCCGGTAATCGGGATACCAGCCGCAATGATTAATCCAGCGGCCCATGAACCAGTTTCTGCGCGGTGTATACCAGGTATCTGCTGATGAAGGGTTATTGATAATGTTGCGAACCTCTTCCGCAGCCTCGGGTGTGCAGCGCTCATCTGAATCAAGACTGAATACCCAGTCATGGCTGCAAGCTGCAATTGCATCGTTGCGCAATTTTCCAAAGCCTTTGAAATCAATCTGAACTACGCGGGCGCCCAGTGACGCTGCAATTTCGGCGGTTCGGTCTGAACTGTGGGAGTCAGCAACAATTACCTCATCAGCCCACAAGGCGCTTTTTATTGCAGCAGCAATTTTATCTTCTTCATTGAAGGCGATGATATAAATCGAAATTTTAGCCATTTGTTTCCCCGAGTTGTTTTAATCCGCAGATTGCTTCGATACGTCGCTCATTGAGGCAAGCCTGAAGCATGGCATCATTTTCTTCCAGTCTGTTACGGGAAAACTCTTTGTGCCAGAGGTGCAGCATAGGTTGCCCGCGAAGATTTTTCCGCATCAGCCCAGCATGAAGAAGCCGGGCTGAAAGATCGGAATCTTCACGCCCCCAGCCTTCGAAACTTTCATCAAAACCATTGATGCGAATCAGGGCTTGGGTAGGGCACGACAGGTGGCAACCACGGATACCTGTAAGCCTATTCGTAGATGGGGATAGTTGAGGCGCAAGCAGCAGAGGAAAGAAGCGGTTAACGTTTCCAGCCAGCCGTTGCTTTAGCCACCAGAAAGGGGATTGCACGATCTGAAAGAATGATTTCTGACAGAGTGTTTTGGTCCAGTGTTTTGAGAGTAGAATCCGACTGCCGCTGATAAAAAAGTTGTTATTCGCAAATCTTAGATGTGAATCAACCAGATTCGGTAAGGGGATACAGTCACCATCGGTAAGCAGGGTATAGGGTTCGGTTATCTTTTGAAGAACTTCATTATGAATGCGCATTTTGCGGAAACCCTCATCCTCCTGCCAGAAATGGTGGATCGCTACTGGAAAGTCGGGCTTTATTTTCTCGATCAGCGCTTTTGTTTCATCTCCGGATCCATCATCAGCAATATAGATGCTGAAGTGGAGGACGCTCTGCTGCCGATAACCTTCCAGCACCAGACGCAGGAATTCTGGTGCATTGTAGGTTGAGATGACAATGGCGAGCGATTCTGGATTCACTGTTCAGGCTTTTTCAGTACGGCAAGCATATCATGCCCTTTATTCGTCCAACGAGCCGGAATCGCCAGTAGTTCGCGCACGATTTTAGCCATTTCGTATGTGACTTTGGAGGCATTCTTGCGCTCGACAGGGTTGACCCGTTTGGTCGATATGGCATACAGATCAAAGTCGCATTTCTTTGCCAGTAGCAAGATGCTCCTTGGGTTAAAGAAACTGATATGGCCACCATGGCTGCGGATATCAAAATACTCCCAACTGCCCCGCTGCATTTTGACAGTCCACGAGTCGGCATTGCCGGTGCCAATCAGAAGCAGACCGCCAGGTTTAAGAATGCGACGAATCTCCCTGACTATCTCATCTGGAATGAGCAGGTGCTCTATCACCTCGAACAGGGTGACAACATCGAAATGATTATCCGGATAGTGAGCATCATGAAGGAAGCCAGAGAATACGTCGAAACCCAGTTTCTGGGCCGTAGCTGCAGCCTGTTTAGCTGGTTCTGCGCCGAAAGGTTCAAAACCACACTCTTTGGCGACCAGCAGCAATGCGCCACTTGAGCAGCCAACATCAAGTAGTCGCGGTGTTTCTCTATTTTTGGCAATGGTTTTCCTGGCATTATTTAGGATGCTGCCCATACGTTGATGGTAACGCTTCTTGTTTTTACCACTCGGCAGTGTCCCTTGAGGGACATTAAACTCCTGCATTGATTCATCAAACCAGGCTTTGCTGCAGGCGCTTAGCAACTGTCCACATTCGGAACAACGTTTTAAATTGCCTTCGGGCAATTTGATTGATGTGTCTTCAAGAGAGCCGTGACAGCCAACTGGGCAGTGATTAAAGATGGCATCGCTTGTTTCTATGTCCATTAGTAACGATCCTTTATTCGGAATACTCCAGTTTCGGGTAAGGATGAAATGATTACAGCGAACCTGGATAAGGTCACGAACTATTAGTTTTCAGGGTTTGGCAGAAGCAATGCTGGGCGCAGTTTTTGAATAACTGGTGAGATGGGCAAAAACACGTCCGAATTTAATTTTTGCCCGCATTTTTATCGGGAGATGCCTTTTATCATCGGTCATCCAGATTGTCATTTCACCCTTGCTGGTAAAAATACCTTCCGTCTTCAGCTTTGGTTTGATGACAATGCAGTCGACCTTTTCACCCCAGGGTGTTTTCAGGCGCTCTTTTTTATCCATGACATTAACGATCACTTCATAGCGCTTGCGGGAGTCAAAAATTGGAATTTTCAGCGTTTGTCCGGTTTTCAGATCTAGTTGCCGAACGGCAAGAAATGCATCAATGACACTGAGGTGCCCGGCAGGAACGTCAAACAGTTCTGTGTTTTTGTTCTGCGTATAGCTGACCTGATTTTTTTGCCATAGAAAACGAACATATTTCTTTGCACTGTACTTCCGTTCTTTCAAGTCAGCATCAAAGACTGTGCTTTGCATCTGTCCATCTACGCACAGACCTTCGGCAGTAATAGTGTCCCGAACTTTTTTGAATACATCCAGGACTTTATTGGTGCGGGCAAAAGTCTTGACCTGCCACCCCTGATCTTTTGCATTGATATTCATTGTTGCAGAGCCGGCATTGATAAACTCCCAGCCGACATCAAAGCTGAATTGTTCACCGACATAAGGCATGCAGTGGAGAGCTCTGGCCTTCACAGTTGTGGCATGAGCGTTAAATATTGGGACCCAGCCCATTATTAAGGCAATGAGGATCAATCGCATGGTATTTACCAACTTCCGTGCCATAAGCCCAGGATGATCATAAATAGAGCTCCACCTGCAAGGCCTGTCACATGATTCCATTCACGATGTTTTCTCACCATCTCCCAGCTGAATGATCCATCAAACACCTTTGAACTCCAGCGTGGAAACAGGGCAGGGGTGACTTGCATAAAGTCCACATAAGTGTTGCCGAATAACTCAGTTAGATTTTTTTCCTCATTTTTCCATGTAGGCATATAGACGATGAAAAATGAGACCGTTACTACGATGAATGCGATCATGCTGTCGGCGATGATGCAAAAGCCGGTAGCGATGATCAGATGACCGAGATAGAGCGGGTGGCGGCACATCGCATAGGGGCCAGTTTGCGTTACCTCTGCCATCTTGTGGATATGGCCGGAAGCCCAGATGCGTAGCGTTTCACCGATCACGATGACTGCAAGTCCGGCAATAAAGCTCCCACGCCCTGGATGGGCAAAAAGCAGGATCGCCAGTCCCATCAGAATGCTTGCAGGAATGCGGGCACGCAGAAACAGCTTATGAAGGCGTTGGCTTGATGTGGGTTCAGAGTTCATGCAAAATCCTTATGATCGATTCAGGCTGGATCGCATCCATGCAGACAAAGTTGTTGCATTTGCGCTTGAAACATGGGCCGCAGGCGGGGTTGGATTCGACATACCAGTTTTGTTCTCCTTGTTCGCCAGCACCCTGTTCATTGAGTGGAGCAGATCGCCATGATGCTGAAGGTCCCCAGAATGTCACAGTAGGCCTTCCCAATGCTGCTGCCAGATGCAGCAAACCCGTATCTGGACCGACAACGGCATGGGCAGCAGCCAGCAATGAGCACAATGCTGACATATTCAGGCGCTCGGGCAAGGCGAAGCCATTGCTCCTAGAGGCTAATCTTTGCGCTACTTTCTGTTCAGCTGAATTTCCCCAGCTGAATACCGGCAGGATGCCTGATTCATGTAGCCCCAGGGCGATCTCCTGCCATGCCTGTTCCGGTAACTGTTTGGTCTGCCAGCCACCAGCAGTGTGCAGAATAACAAAGCCCTGCTCTGGCAGGTCGGTACGGCATAGAAAATCATCATCCGGACTACAGTGGGATTGTTCCATGTTGATATGCGGTGACCTGTATGTCATGGCGGAGTCGGGAGCATGTCTCCAATCTGTGAAGGGAGCAGCTGCAACACGTCGATATTGCTGTACGACATGCTTTTCCAGGGGATGAAAACAGACATTATGCGTCAGCATGCGGCTACTTTGTTCACGTAAGTGACTGGAGTCGAAGGCGTAAACAGGTGAGCCGCAGGCACGCGCCAGAGCAGCTGATTTAATCAGCCCCTGCAAGTCAAAAATAGCGTCAAAATGGATGTTTCTCAGTTCTCTGACAGTCTGCCAAACTGAACGAACGGGATGCTCGTCCCTGAGTGCCACAGTGTGGACTTGAACCTGATCAGGAAAAATATCGCAGACAAAACGATAACGTTGATCAACCAGCCAGTGAACCTCGCTGATTTCAGGATGGCATAGCAAATCATCCAGAGCAGGCAGACAGTGGATAATGTCACCAAATGCTGACAGGCGGACAATAAGCACTTTCATCGCATTAGCCCTCTAGCATGTTCAGACAGGCATCTGTAAGCATTTGTCCAGTAATATTAGCCATGCAGGGATGGCCGGGAACAGTGCATTCACGTTGCAGGCAGGGGCTGCAATCTGCTGGTTGATACAGCACATGAACCTGAGTGCCGCTGGGTGAAGTTCGGGTAGGGTCGGTTGCACCAAAAGGTGTCACGGTAGGTTTGCCAAGACCAGCTGCGATATGCATTAAGCCGGAGTCATTGCACAACATCAGACGACAGGCAGAAATCAGTTGTAGAGCTTCGCTCAGGCTTGTTTCGCCAGCTATATTCCGGTGAGGAGTGTGAATTTCTTTCAGGATTTCATCGCCGACCTCTCGGTCTTCCTGCATCCCCAGAATCAGTGGTTGCCAACCTGCTTCTGCCAGGTTTTGTACAACAAGGGCGTAGCCCTGGGCAGGATAACATTTAGCTGTGCCAAACTGGGCACCGGGGGCGATACAGATAACCCTATCCGGGTCAAGGCCATGACCCTGCATGATCCGGCGGCCTGCTTCTTCTTCCCCATCAGGTGCTAAGAGGCGCACTTCACTGCTTGCCGCACTGATGTTTAGTTGTTTGGCCATATCCAGATAATATAAACGGTGATGTTCATGTTTCATGTTGATGTATTGAGGAAGAGCCCGGGTTAGCAGGGCACGCCGCCATTGTCCTCGGTAAGCGATGCGCTCACTTACGCCTGCCTGCCAGCATTGCAGGGCTGAACGAAAACTGTTGGAAAAAATGAAGCCGATATCAGCCTTGGGAATATTAGGTAGATATTGGGCATGGCTGATACCCAGATAAGGCAGTAAATCCTGTAACCATGATTGACCACAGATACTGATATTCGATGTGTGATAATGCCGGGCTATCACACTCATGGCAGGCTGAGCCATAATAGCGTCACCAATCCAGTTTGGTGGCATGAGTAATAGATGCGGGTTTTGATTCATGTGCTGGTGCACTCAGATGGGTTTGGTTTTGTCGGCCAGATGTGTGCAGACAAACAGGCCTTCTTTACGCCTGAAAAACGGCAGCCAGGTGAACTGGCCGCGAGTGATAATTTCTTCTGTTATTGTGAAATGGCGCGCCAGAGTTTTTCTGATGCCTGCCAGTGAGTAATAGTTGGGCTGTGTTCCCCAGTGTAACATAGATATATAACGTGTCGTCCAGTACTGAAGTCTTGATTCAAGTGGGGAATGAATGTTCATGGCCAGGATCACTCTTCCTCCTGGCCTGAGTAGTCTTTCCATTTCATTGATGACCAGTTCGGGATTGAGTGAATAAGACAGTATATTCAGGCAGGTGATCAGATCATAGCTGCTATTGGCTTTGGGTATTTGTTCAGCAATGCTGGTGAGGTATTCACCATCCGGCAATTCTCCCGGGTACATGCGTCTGAAATCGTCAAGTAAGGGATCCAGAAAAGTTTTATTTTCCAGTTGCAATGACTGGCTGAGACATATTGGTCCGCAACCGATCTCCAGCACAGCACCATCTTGTGGGATATTCTCGGCATATTTTTGCAGCAAGTGAAGGTGTGCTCTTTTCTCTTTTTCCTGTTCATGATGCAGATCTTTTTCCTTCCAGCGCTCCAGAATCTGTTTTTGTGAGCTATGCCAGCGGGCGCGGGAAATCGGGCTGTGTTTACGCATTTTGACCACCCTCCACTTCCTGCTCATCCAGATATAACCAGCGCCTGTGTATCCACAGCCATAATTCAGGACGCTGCTGGATAGCCTCTGCAAAGCTGGCATAAGTTGCTTCGGTAAAATCACATAAA
>Ga0316189_10004040_pt1 | contig 14157 bp, 13 predicted proteins | sample LowCovwburrow_MG_FD_204930 | JGI IMG/M metagenome (GOLD analysis project Ga0316189, IMG submission 204930) | Coastal sediment microbial communities from Maine, United States - Lowes Cove worm burrow | ecosystem: Environmental > Aquatic > Marine > Coastal > Sediment | place: USA: Maine...
GACATACTTATTTTGACATTATCAAACACCCTGGCGGCGCTGTAATCGCAGCCATCAATGAGCAGCAAGAAATTTGTTTGTTGAAACAGTGGCGGCATGCAGTTCAACAACACATTTGGGAGCTGCCCGCAGGTTGCTTAGAAGTAGGTGAACCGCCATTAGAAACCGCCAAGCGTGAACTTGAGGAAGAGGCGGGAGTCATCGCACAGCAATGGCTCGATCTAGGAACGATATACCCAAGCGCCGGCTGTAGTAACGAAGAGCTACACTTGTTTGCAGCCAAGGAAATATCGGCAGGCGTTCAAAAATTAGATGATGCGGAACAGCTCGAGGCTCATTGGCTACCCCTTTCTAAGGTAAAGCAAATGGCCATATCAGGTGAGATTGTGGACGCCAAAACACTGGCTGCTCTTTATAGGCTGGAGGCTCACTTTAGGCTTTAGGCTTGAGGCTCCAGAATTAGCTTCTTGATTGCGCCAACTTTTCTATTAAAATATAGTTCTTTTCCAACGCACCACGATGCGCATCGACCATAGCTAATCCTTTGCTACCCATTTCGTCGCGCATACTGGGGTTGCGTAGTAATTCTCCTACAACCTTAGCCAATCCTTTACTGTCTTGAACCATTTGACCCGCGCCCTCCTTTACCGTCCAATGGCTGATGTCAGGAAAATTGAACATGTGCGGCCCAAAGACTACCGGCACACCCAGCGCGCTGGGTTCTAGAATATTTTGTCCACCCAAGGGCACTAAGCTGCCGCCTACAAAGGCGACATCGGAACTTGCGTACATCAATGACAATTCACCCATTGTGTCACCAAGATAGACATCCACGCTAGAATCAAGCTCTGTGACCCGTTCGGTTCGTCGCACGCAGTGTAAACTACGGCGTTGTACCTTTCTGGCTATGCTATCAAACCTCTCCGGATGGCGCGGAACCAACAATAACAACAAAGATGGGAATTCTTCTTTCAGCTCTTTGAATACTCGTAGAATGCTCCCTTCTTCGCCTTCTCTAGTACTGCCAGCTATCCAAACTAAACGATCCTGCCCCAATTCTCGACGTAGCACTTCGGCTGATTCGCGCAAGCTATGCGGCACGCTCACATCAAACTTTATGCTGCCTGTTTCAGTGATTTTTTCCGCCGGCACGCCCAGCAGCTGCAGGTGCTTTCGATCTAATTGTCCTTGCACCGCAAAATGGTCTACCAAGCTAAGAGTCGGCCTAATAATGGTTGGAAATCTCGCGTAGCCATTATACGATCTCTCCGATAATCGAACATTTGTATAGACTAGGTGACAATCTGTACTCTTGATTGCAGCAATCATACTTGGCCAGATTTCAGTCTCCATAATCAAGGCCACGCTTGGCTGTATAGCAGCGACAAACCGCTTCATTGCCCAAGCCAAATCATAGGGGAAATAGCAATGTGCCACTTTGCCATTTAGCATCATCCGCACCATGTCTGAGCCAGTGGGCGTGGTTGTGGTTATTAAAATTTTGTACGCGGGGTCCTTTAATAGGAGCCGATTTACCAACGGGGCTGCGGCTCGCGCTTCACCTACTGAAACGGCATGTATCCAAAGGTCAAAGGGCCCGTTGTGCGACACACTGTTTGGCACAAATCCGAATCGTTCCTGCCAACGCGACCAATATTTTGGGTTTTTAAAACCGCGTACAAACAAAGCTAGCAAGCCAAAGGGTATCGCCAGATTTAGCAACACCCGGTAAAAAATCATCACTCGACCCAGTCCTTTACCACCAAATAATGATCTAACAATTCTTTTTCAGCACTGCCTTGCTCTGGAGAGCTCATATAGTCCCATGCAACCAGCGGCGGCATAGACATTAAAATTGATTCCGTTCTCCCGCCTGATTGCAAACCAAATAGAGTGCCTCTGTCGTACACCAAATTAAACTCGACATACCGACCTCGGCGCAACATTTGCCAATCTCGATTGGCCTGTACATATGGCGTATCTTTACGACGTTTGAGAATCGGTGCATAGGCTTGCATATAATGAACACCCACACTCTGCATAAAAGCAAAACACTGCTCAAAGCCCGGTTCATTTAAATCGTCGAAAAACAACCCACCGATCCCCCGCTGTTCGGTACGGTGTGGTAAATAGAAATATTCATCACACCACTTTTTGTACTTAACATAGGTGTCTTCGCCAAATGGCTGGCAGGCAAGTTTGGCCATTTCATGCCAGTGAACAGCGTCTTCCTCAAAGCCATAATAGGGCGTCATGTCGAAGCCGCCACCAAACCACCATACCGGATGATCTGTTTCCTCACCTGCTATAAAAAAACGAACATTGGCGTGCGATGTTGGCGCGAATGGATTACGTGGGTGAATTACTAACGATACACCCATCGCCTGAAACGCTTTACCTGCCAAATCTGGTCGTTTGAGAGTAGCTGCTGGCGGTAACTTATCACCCTTTACATGCGAAAAATTCACTCCACCTTTTTCAATCACCGAACCATTAGCTAGTACACGGGTACGGCCTCCACCACTACCATTTTCATGCTGCCAAGCATCCTCTATGAATGACGAACCATCAATTGAACTTAATTCATCACATATAGAATCCTGCAGCTTTAACAAGAAGTCCTTCACTTGTTCTATTTTTTCTATTGCAAACTCGTTCAACGTAGCACCTCACCAGTTAATCCATCACGAATTCGTGACGGTGTTTTTGCGCCGCCAACTTGAGCGCAGACTATAAAATCCAATTCGTCACCCATCTCATTTTCTACTTCATCATCATTCATAAGCACAGGCTCAGCATGCCGATTTGCACTGCTCGAAACAATAGCACCACCGAACTGTGTACACAATTTCACACAGATGGGGTGAGCGCTAAGCCTTATCGCGATACTGGCATGATCTCCGGTAAGCCACTTGGCCGATTTGGCTGTAGGCTTTAGCGTCCAGGTGTGGGGGCCCGGCCAACTGGCCTCAATAGTATCGACCAAGGGGCTTGATTTAAGCTCAGCATAAACCTCAACTTGAGACAATGAAGCAGCCAAGAGCAAAACTCCTTGTTGTAGTTTTCGCTGTTTTATAGCCACTAATCTACTTACTGCCGCTTCATTACTGGGGTCACAGCCAAGCCCAAAACAATGCTCGGTGGGGTATGCTATCACCCCACCCTGTCGCAGGCAGTCGACCGCTTGGCCTAGCTGATCTACCAAACTTGTTTCGTCTACCAAACTTGTTTCGTCTACCAAAATCGCTCGCTAGTCTCTTCCGAGCTTTGCCTGCAAGGCCGCATCTTTAGCAATTACCGCGTCGGCATTGGCTTGGCGGTCACTTGCTACTCGCTGCGCCAAGGCATCATCCGCAACCGCTAATATTTGCGCTGCAAGGTAAGCGGCATTCTTGGCACCAGCTTTACCAATAGCAACACAAGCCACTGGTACGCCACCGGGCATCATTACGGTTGACAAAAGCGCATCCTGACCATTCAAAGGGCCACCATCAATAGGCACGCCAATTACCGGCCGAGTGGTTAAGCCGGCCACCGCCCCTGCAAGATGCGCGGCCAAGCCAGCGGCACAAATAAACACTTTACAGCCTCGCTGCTCAGCAGAGGTAACATAGTCGTGCGTCGCCGCCGGAGTGCGGTGAGCTGAGGTTACTTTTACTTCCCAGTTAATCCCAAGTGAATCCAAAACATCCAAGGTGTTCTGCATGACCGGAAGGTCGGAATCTGACCCCATTAAAACAGCTACAAATACATTACTCATAATTTAATTTCGCTCTATCTGAGCACAGGTGATATTTTTTAGGAGGGTATTTTAATGCTTGATGGCGACTAAAACCACCATATTAGTCAACAAATTAGTTTCCTTAATCAAGGCCGATTAAGTGCCCAATCGTATTCAAATTCTGGTCGGCGAAATGGCTCAAGCAGCAATTGTGTTTCTGGAGAGGCATATTTGCGTAGATGATTGTAAAGACCCTCTGTGCTTTGCCCAAAGTCATCGGCATACCATTGATAAATCTTAGATAGCTTGAGTGTGCCATTAATTCTAGCAACTGCGCGCGGATGATTGATATATTCCTTAGCAGCACTATCCAACATGGCTTCGACATTTGCCGCAGTAAAGGCCGTTTTGGGCAAATTTGGACAACTCAGACTAGCGCAATTTACCGCATAATGAATTCGACTATCTTGCCAAATGGGTCTGAGAATTCGGTGCTCGATATCATCAAGACTTAAACTCTGTAAGGTGATGGAAAAAATCTTTCGCTCCCAAGGCCCCGGAGTTAAAAAACCGGATCTGATTTGACGGATTGATCGCAAATCATCGTCTTCCTGCAAAACCAGGAAAACCGTACTGGCATTATATAAATTTATCCAATACGCTTTTTGTTCTAAACTATTTAATTGTCTGGGGTCCAAGCTCTGAAGGTAATCTAGATAGCTCTCTATAGCTCTATAATCACTTCGGCTAACACCTGAGTAGTCAACGCGGTTAATGCCGCTTGGATGTTGATCATCCACGTATTTAGTCAAGAATGACTGCCACGCCGAATGATCGACAAGCATTTTACTGTCTTCCTCTCTATCATCCCAAAAAGGGTCTAATTCAGCAGCAAATTGAGCTGTTACTTGGGATGTGAAAATCACCAGTAAAAGGGATGCAATTAGTTTTATCATCAATGGAGGTAAGAATTTATTTCTAAACTTTTGTTTAATCATATTTTTGTTAGCGTGATGCTCCTTATTTGACACTTATCATTTTATATCTTTTTGACACCCACCTCTGTAGGGTAATTATATAGTACTTTAGGAGTCTCTGATTAAGTATAATCGGCTCTGTAAAGCTTTATCTACGCCAATTATGCAACCGTTCTACCCATTTAAGTAGGGCATGGGGTTGATGATTTTTTTTCCAATTACCTGCAACGAATTTATTCGATTCGGCCAAACTTGGGTAAAGGTGAAGTGTACCAAGAATTTTATTCAAACCAATTTTGTACTTCATCGCCAACACAAACTCTGAGATAAGATCACCAGCATGGTGCCCAACTATGGTCACACCCAGTATTTTGTCTTTATTGCGCGGTGTTATAACTTTTACAAAGCCATGCGCTTCACCATCAGCGATAGCGCGATCCAGATCATCTATTTCGTAGCGTGTGACTTCATAGTCTATGCCCTTTTCAGCGGCGTCCTGTTCATTCAAACCCACCCGAGCAACTTCTGGCATGGTAAATGTTGCCCAGGGAATCACTCGATAATCAACGCGAAATTTCTTAGCGAAACCAAACAATGCATTAACCACAGCAAACCAGGCTTGATGCGCCGCAGTATGAGTAAATTGATACGGCCCAGCAATATCGCCACAGGCAAATATATTTGGTACAGCTGTGCGTAAGTAATCATCAGTTTCAATAGTGCCATTACGGCGCAACTTAATACCCAATGCCTCCAAGTTCATGCCATCGCTATTGGCCTTACGGCCGACTGCAACCAAGATCTCATCAAACGGGATTTCGACTAAACCTTCGCTGGATTCGCAATGCAGAACCTTTTCTCCGTTGTTAGTGAATTTAACCGCCTTATGATTAGTCAACACCCTAATGCCGCCTTGCTCAAAATTGCGGGTAATCAATTCAGCCACATCGCCATCTTCACGCCCCATCAATTGATCCATCATTTCCACTATGGTTACCTCGGAACCGAGTTTTGAAAATGCCTGACTCAATTCACAACCAATTGGACCACCGCCCAGAACAACCAATCGCTTTGGTTGTTCACTTAGCTCCCAGATATTGTCGGAGGTTAGATACTTAATTTGATCTAGGCCTTCAATCGGCGGCACAAATGGTCTTGCCCCGGCAGCAATAATAATACTTTTAGCGGTAATATCTCGCTGCCCCACGCGCACCGTATGTGCATCAATTATCTCGGCCTCACCGGTCACACATTCCACGCCGAGCTCAGTGTACCGCTCTATGGAATCATGCGGCTCAATAGCTTCTATCACCTTGTGTACTCGCTGCAACACTTGCGCAAATTTTGGCTTTACCGGCACCGCTTCAATCCCAAATTCTTCAGCGCGCCGCATATAATTTGCTATTTTGGCAGAACGAAGTAATGCCTTACTCGGCACACAGCCTGTATTAAGGCAGTCGCCGCCCATTTTATGACGCTCAATCAAGATCACTTTCGCCTTAACCGCGGCTGCAATATAAGCACTTACCAAGCCGGCTGAACCAGCGCCGATAACAATGATATTCGCTTCGTATTTACTCATTCCTGTTTTCCCGTGTTGGGCTGATTCAAGCTTTATGTTGTGCGCGTTTTATAAACTTGAGCATCGCCTTAGCTATAAATGGAAACACACCCAATAAGGCAAACGAAACTATTAGCTTCAAGGAAAGTATGTCCGACGTATCGTTTATTTCAGCTAGCTGCGTACCTGCATTTACATACACTGCAGTGCCAGCTAGCATGCCTACCTGACTTGCCCAGTAGAAGGTTATAGTTTTTAGTTTTGTGAGAGCGAGCAGTGAATTGATTACAAAAAATGGGAACAGCGGAACCAAACGCAAGCCAAACACATACAGAGCGCCCTCGCTTTTAATCCCTCGGTTTACCGTTTCCAGCCTATCTCCAAATCTAGATTGAATGCTGTCATGAAATAGATACCGAGTCATTAAAAACGCCAGCGTTGCACCGATTGTGCTTGCAAAGGACACCAATGCTAAACCGTGCCAAAAACCAAAAATGGCGCCCCCGGCCAGTGTTAAAATCAATGCTGCGGGCAGCGCTAGAGCCGTAAAAACCACATAGATCAGAAAATAAAGTGCCGAAATACCAAGAGGATTAGCTTCAAATAATTCGTTTAAGCCTTCTTTTTGCTCCTTCAAAAACTGCAGGTTGAAGTACTGTTGAAGATCAAACACAAAAAAACAGGCGATCAGACCAACAATGACCGCCGCTAGGATAATTTTAGAATTCATATTAGTATGATAACAGCTCAATTAGTTCACATTCGTATAGACCTTCATGTTTGTCAATTTCTTTCCAATGAAGTTTCCAAGCAGCTCAATGGGTCGTAACATCAATAAACAAAATATATTGCTGCCGCGCAGAAAACTCTCTTGCCACATCTCAAGCACGACAACCCTCTTGGCCAATTACTAGATTGGCAAACCGTATCGCCTTTGTCTCCATTGAGACTGCGCAACGATGAGTTACACATTTGGTGTATTAAACTCAAACTGGAAGAACACCAGAAGGAAACCGCTTTTCGATTGTTAAGCGATATTCAACGTGACAAATACCAGCGTCGCACTACTACGCAATTAAAGGATGCCTACCTCGCCAGTCGTTATTACTTGCTGAAGTTGTTAGCTGGTTATTCTAGCATCAAGGCCGAACAGGTAAGGCTGGCCTATAGCCGCTTGAATAAGCCCTATCTCGAACCAAACCCAAATGACGTGGAATTCAATTTCACTGACACTAGCTACCAAGGTGAAAGTACTGGACTATTTGCATTTACTAATCGACGCCCGGTTGGCGTCGATATAGAGGCGCTGTCTCGTGGCGCGAATTTTTCGGCCATTGCTGCCAAACGCTTCAGCTCCGCCGAGATTGCTTATGCAAGCGATGAACTAGGGTCTATTGATCCACATCGATTTTTGAGTATTTGGACGCGCAAAGAAGCGTATGGAAAAGCCACTGGCAAGGGCATTAATTTCAAGATGCGTGACGTTGATTTAGCAACTAATGACAAGTTTGTGCTAGATTTTCATGACGACCATGCAATGACGAAAGAATACCGCCTGCACCAAATTCGCATCAATCAACAACTGGTAGCAAGCGTTGTACATGAGGGACATCAACCACTAGCCATCAAAGCTTTTAGATCGACGAACCACTTTCCATAATATTCATGCACTACCATGGTATTAATTACCACTGCCTGTGCCGAAGGAATCCAATTCAGCAAGGCGGGAGTTGAGTCCTGCCGAATTATAATATCAGCCGAACTAGCTGTGATTTTCAAGCTCGATGCGTTGCCCTTTGCGGCCGCTATCTCAAGCACTCGCTGCAAAGTACGAACAGCTCTGGGCATATGGTAAGCAGAGGTTACCAGCAAAACACTCCGTATTTTATTGCGCTGTATGTAATCCAGTATATTGGTGAAATTCTGCTGCGTAGTTCGGCTCTTCCCCTCAATGACTATGGCGTCTTTCGGCACGCCCCATTCGGCTAATAACTCTGCCGCATAATAAGCTTCACTGCTTACACCAGCTTGCGGATAGACATTCCCTCCTGCTAACATAATTTTATTCGCCTTGCCCGCTTTAAATAGCTGCGTCGCGTGCCAAAATCGATCTGAACCGGAACCCAATTGCACCGATTTTGCGGGCGGTATTGGTAAACTTAAACCACCTCCAAGCACCACGATCAAATCATGCTTAACAATGTCTGAAATTGAACGTTGCGGATGCTGAGCTTCTAGGGAGGCCATAGCAAATCTTGCTAGCTGCGGATTGGACGCCAGCAACAATACAATGATGCTTGTGTATTTAAAGAAACCGCTAAGCTTTTTGTAGTTCAAAAGACCAAACCACAAGGATAATACAGCACCCAATACAACCACCCCAATTGGATAGAGCAGCGACGAAATATACTTTATGAGTACTACTGAATCCATATCCGTTTATTGCTTGGGTTGATAAGATGAAAAGGGAATGATCCTCGCGTTCTACTAATAAATAAAAATTATGTCTGTTTACACTGACATGCCAATGTTACGATATATGGTCTTTCCTGTCGGCATTAATAGTCGGCGTTTAGTCTGCTTTTGCGAACTGTTTTTACAGTATATCGTCAACAGACTGGGACTTAATTATTGAATCAGCCTATTGGTATTTTTATAGATATGGACTTGTTTGACTTTAAAGATGGCCGCGAAGGCTATTATGGCGAATATGGCGGAACATTTCTGCCAGAAATTCTGCATACAACGATTGAAGAATTGAAAACTGAATTTCGTGCTGCCAAAGAAGACCCAAGTTTCTGGCAAGAGTTTATTCAACTTATGCAGTCATATTCTGGTCGACCAACGCCTACCACCTACCTTGAGAATCTATCCAATAGACTTGGCGGCGCTCGAATCTATCTGAAACGAGAAGACCTAAACCATACCGGCTCACATAAAATTAACAATGTTATGGGTCAGGGTCTGCTAGTAAAACGCATGGGCAAGACTCGCGTAATAGCAGAAACCGGTGCCGGCCAGCATGGTTATGCTACGGCCACCATGGCCGCCAAATTCGGTTTTCAGAGCAAAATATATATGGGCGCAGTCGATGTTGCTCGCCAACGCCCAAATGTATTCTGGATGGAGAACATGGGCTCTGAAGTAGTCCCTGTTACTGATGGGCAACAGACTCTAAAAGACGCTATCAACGAATGTTTGCGTGATTGGGTTACAAATATGGATACCACTCACTATGTATTGGGGACCGCCTGTGGCCCACATCCGTTTCCAGAAATGGTGAGTTGGTTTCAATCTGTTATTGGGCGAGAAGCAAGAGAGCAAATACTCAATAGCGCTGGCAAACTGCCAGACCGGGTATTTGCCTGCGTCGGAGGCGGCTCTAACGCGATAGGTCTATTTCAAGGATTTATGGATGACAGTCAAGTTCAACTCATCGGGGTTGAAGCAGGCGGCTTTGGGCCTGGCAAAGGTAATCATGCCGCTCGCTTAGCTTATAAAGATGCCTCAGTGGGTGTGGCTCAGGGCATGAAAACTTATTTTCTACAAAATGATGACGGCAATATGCTAGAGACTCATTCAGTGGCGGCCGGTCTTGACTACGTCGGTGTAAATCCAGTACTGGTGCATTTATGGGAGCAAGAACGCGTACGTTTTGAAGCGGTCACCGATGCTGAAGTCACCGAAGCGCTTAAACTAACCATGGTGTCAGAAGGCATCATTCCTGCCTTGGAAAGTTCACACGCATTCGCCCAAGCAATCAAGGAGGCACCGAATATGCCGAAAGACGAGGTAATTTTAATTAACACCTCGGGTCGCGGCGATAAAGACATTTTCACTATCGCTGATGCCATTGGTGATGACCATTGGAAAAAATTTATTAGTCAAAAGGCTGCCGAATATGAGCTTAAATAAGTATATAGCTGAGCGTAAAACCGCGCTCAAGGATTCACCACGCAGTGCATTGATAATGACACATGTAGTATGCGGCTACCCTTCGTTTGAGGACAACTGGAAGGAACTCGAAATCATGGCTGACTTTGGCGTTGATTTAGTTGAGCTCCAATTCCCGTTTTCTGAACCTTCAGCGGATGGCCCCTTATTTGTCAAAGCCAACCAAGAAGCGATTACCTCAGGCGTGCATGTAGCTGACTGTTTTGAATTTATGCAAAGGGTAACTGCGAAATTCCCTTTTAAGGTAGTAATGATGGGCTACTACAATACCGTTTTCAAAACTGGCCACCGACCTTTTCTTGAGCGGCTTAAGGACGCTGGAGGTGAGGCCTTCATTCTTCCCGATCTACCGATTGAAGAAGCGAAAGAATTGCACGATATTGCAAGAGAACTCGACCTATCGCCCATTATTTTGATGACTCCCACTAATAGTAGCGAACGATTGAAATTTTTGGCTGCCGCCGCCGACGGTTTTATTTACACAGTGGCACGAAAAGGAGTTACCGGCAGCAGCACCAATATGAATGAAGAAGTCGCTGACTTCATACAACGTTGCAGGAAATTCACCGATTTACCATTGGCAGTTGGCTTTGGCGTAAGCAATAAAGATGACATTGAGTTTATTAACCAACATGCCGATATTGCCGTAATCGGTACCGCCGCTCTCAAAGCCTGGGAAGAAAATAAGCAGCAAGGCCTGACCGATTTTTTCAATAGCTTGTTCGACTAGCTGCCCAACACTAACCACTTAAACCCGGATTATGTATTAGAGATCTACTCGGCAACAGCTCCTGCGTTGCCCTACCTCCTGCTCCATGCAGTCGTACGAATGAAAGTAGGCTTGAAAACAATGACTTTCTCGGATTATTTCGCTCACCATAGAGTGACTATGGCATCGCCAAATAATCCTTCGAAAGGCTTTGTTTTCTTTGCTCTTTTCCTTCTCGCAACGATCCCTAATGCATAATCCGGATTCAATGCATCCAGCTCCTATTTGCGAGCATGGAAAATCTATGGCAAGCTGCATAATTACATTGAACAAACATCAGAAAAGTCTGACGCCATAACGCTATGAGCCAAGCCAAAACCACGCAATGCCCTAACTGTGGTGTCGAAATTGATGTAAACGAACTTCTTTATCACGAACTGGATAAACAAGTACAAAAAAAATATCAAACTAAGTTAGCAGCGGAACAAAGCAAATTGCTCGCGCGACAGCAAGCAATTGACACGCAACAACAAGAGTTAGAACAAACCATAGAAAAACAACTCACTGAATCTTTGCATACCGAAAAAATCAAACTACAGAAACAAGTTGAAGCAGATCATTTAGAACGAATCAATGCTATGCAATCAGAATTAGCAGAGAAATCTAAGAAGGTTGTTGAGCTAAACAAAGCCCAGTCCGAGATTGAGCGCTTAAAAAGACAACAGGATACTCTTCGCTCTGAAATTGAATTGGACATCGAAAAAAAATTCAGTAAACAATTGAGTGATGAGAGTGCCAAAATCAAACAACAGGTGACGTCACAATCTGAATTTAAGGTGGCAGAACGCGAAAAAGTGATAGACCAGCTTAAGAAGCAGCTTGGCGAAGCACAAAGACAAGCTGAGCAAGGCTCTATGCAACTGCAAGGCGAGGTGCAAGAAATTGCCATTGAAGATTGGCTAAAGAACGCATTTCCACTGGATACAATAGAGGAAATAAAAAAAGGTGCCTTAGGTGCTGATACACTTCAAATAGTAAATACTTTGAACAGAGAGTCGTGCGGAAAGATTTATTATGAGAGCAAGCGCACCAAGAGCTTTCAACCGCAGTGGGTGGCAAAATTCAAAACTGATATTCAAGAAAAAGGCGCAGACATTGGCGTCTTAGTCACTGCTGCGATGCCCGAGGGTATGCGGTCCTTGGGGCAAGTTGAAGGTGTATGGGTTTGTACATTTGAAGAATTTAAAAACTTGAGCCAAGTTCTAAGAGAATCCATCATTCATATTAGCCAAGCTTTGGTTGTGCAAGAAAATAAAGGCGATAAAATGGGGATGCTTTATGATTTTCTAACTGGCTCCGAATTTCGCATGCAGATTGAAGCCATTGTCGAAGGGTTCACACAACTTAAAACAGATCTCGAAAGTGAAAAACGCTCCATGCAGAGCATTTGGAAGAAGCGAGAAAAACAAATTGAGCGTGTTCTGCTCAATACCAATTTCATGTATAGCTCGATCAAAGGCATTGCTGGAAATGCCGTGCAAAGTATCGCATTACTTGAACTAGATGGCGAAAATGAAGACTAAAACAAAACCATTTGCGAAGAATTGGAACAAATTGATATGAAGCACAATTCACCGTTTTACCCTGGACTCTGGCAATTATTAGTGTTTCCGTCTTTGATGCTGCCCTTAGTATTGTTTTTTCAGTGGCACCCGATTGAACAAAAAATTGCTGACAGCGTACAAACTGCATTAAATGAAGAGCACAGCTGGGCGACTATTGAATCATTCAACAGAGGGCGAGACCTATTACTGCTAGGCGAGACCAGTAACGAACACTCCGTTAACGACGCCCTAAGTACCGCTGGCAATGTACAAGGCGTGCGCAGTGTTGAGTTTGGCGGATCAATCGTGCCACTGACTCCGAGTGATCCTGAACTCACAATTGAATTGCTAGCCGATGAGGTAATATTATTAGGCAGTTTGGGCAGCCAGCAACAGATAGACGATACAGTGACCGCTGCCACGCAAAAATTTGCTGACTTAGAAGTCGTCAATCGACTAAGCCTTGATGTACGGCATGAACCAGTCACCCCTTGGTCTCGTATAATTTCATCCAGCGACAATTTGGGTCAGGGTATCAGCATGTCAGTTGTCGGCGATGCCCTCACGCTCAAAGGTGAGATTGCTAGTTTGCAGCAGAGTGAGCTTTTAGAAACTCAAATTAGAGCGACTTTCGCAGGCACCTTAGTCAATCAGATTGTGGTGGTGCCACCAAAGATTAGCTGTGAGAGCCTCATCAATGAGACTTTAGCAAATAGTAGGATCAACTTCGATATTGCTAAAAGCTCTATTCGCTCGGATAGTGATGCGCTAATCGAGAAACTGGCTAAGGTAGCAAATCAATGTCCGTCCAAGAATTTTGAAGTTATTGGTCATACCGACAACTCCGGCAGTTTGGAAAAAAACATGTCTCTGAGCAAACTCCGTGCACAGGCCGTAGTAGATAGATTGATAGGTTTAGGCCTTGCAATAGATAGATTTACCGCCAAGGGCCAGGGACCGAATTTTCCGATAGCAGATAATGATACTACTGCTGGTAGAACCGCAAATCGGCGTATCGAATTTAAAGTTATTAATTGAGGAAGAATTATGTGGTTTCTATTTTTGGAAATTTGGCTTTGGTTATTATTTAGTTTCGCCCTAGGGTGGGTTTCGCATTGGTTTTTTGCGGGTTGGGTAAAAAAGCGAGACAACGCCTAACAATCATCTATTTATAGCAGCGGCGCATTGCAGCAGCAGCGCAGGTTTCTCTTACCTGGAATGCACAATACTAGTAGAGAATAGCTTACATCTGCACGTTTGAGCGGGGCGATAGACTCTTCATAACATTAACAAGCTTTCCGCTCTAAGTAGGTGATTTGCCTACATTAGTAGATTAACTATTGATTATTGCTCTGCGCTTGGTTTACCATACAAGCGAGCTTTGAAGTTGCGCGGTAGCCATGGCCCCCTACCCAACCCAATAACCCAACCATGGTTTCAACGTAACTTCTCTGCTCACCCTCCTTTCTATCGAGCATCGCCGTTCGTAGCGCTTTTCTTGTTGGTCTTTCTATCGAGCATCGCCGTTCGTAGCGCTTTTCTTGTTGGTCTTTCTATCGAGCATCGCCGTTCGTAGCGCTTTTCTTGTTGGTCTTTCTATCGAGCATCGCCGTTCGTAGCGATTTTCTTGT
>Ga0316189_10004041_pt1 | contig 14156 bp, 10 predicted proteins | sample LowCovwburrow_MG_FD_204930 | JGI IMG/M metagenome (GOLD analysis project Ga0316189, IMG submission 204930) | Coastal sediment microbial communities from Maine, United States - Lowes Cove worm burrow | ecosystem: Environmental > Aquatic > Marine > Coastal > Sediment | place: USA: Maine...
AAAGGTAAATCATTGGCTAAATCAAGGTGTAGATCGGGCTCATGTTCACGTAGCTCGATTTGAAGGAACCTAATGGCATTTTGAACGAGTTCATTGATGGCAACATGTGTTCGTGAAGTATCTTTTTTTACAAAGTTTCTAAGCTCATGCATGATTTGTTGGGCACGGATAGCTTGGCTTGAAATATTTTCGAAGGCAGTGTGGAGCTCTGTGATATCTGCGCGGTCTTTATCGATCAGCCGAACACAGGCGCTACTGTAGGCTTCTATTGAGGCAAGCGGCTGTGAAATCTCATGGGCGAGTTGTGTGCTCATCTCACCAATAGTAATGATTCGAGAGGCGTGAGCGGCTTCTAGCAAATGGGTTAACTTGCCTTCTTCTTCATTTTTAGACTGGGTGATATCGGCGGTTAATAAGAAAAAGCCGATAACATTGCTAGATTCAGAAAAATTAGGCACGTAGGAACTTCGGATATAAACATCGCCCCGGTATGGATAATTCAACTTTTCTTCAAAAGTAATGGTTTTGCCTGACATCACTTCTTTAATGTAGGGCTTAATCACGGAGTAGGGCCGTTCACCAATCACCTGCCAGATTTTTTTACCCTTGATTTCATGGTGAGAGAAACCGAACCACTTTTCGAAGGCTTTATTGTTAAATTGATAGGCTAAATTAGCATCAACATAGGCGATTAATTCAGGAATCGCATCAATGACTAAACGCAATTGCTGTTCACTGGCTTGTAGTGCTTTTTCTGCCTTTTTTCGCTTTATCTCTTCCAGTACTTTATCGGTCACTTCTTGTAGAATGGCGGTCAAAATGGGTTCAGCAGTGTTAATGGCTAATAAAGAAATACTGATTTCGATGTAACACTTTTGCTCAAGAGAGTTAAGGGAAACGACAATAGAGTTTGTTTTTTCTTCTCCTATCAAAGCATGATGGGTCAAGCTTTGTATATTGTCGGTGTCATTATGTGAAAAAAGACTATGTAATTCAGTATTGACCAGTGCACGCTCACTTCTACCTAACAATGTTTGGGCGCTTCGGTTCAAATTCAAAATACGGCCGTGTGAGTCGAGATTCAGGATCCCGATAGGTATGCGTTCTAATAAGGTATCAAGATAGTTGGCAACGAGAGGCCGGGTTGGCGCGATGGCGGTTCTTTCTTTTTCGACAACAGCAATGGCTGTTTGATAGAGCCGTTGCTTTTCAATGTTATCGACTAGAGTTTGTAGCTTTTTCCGCAAGCTAGTATTACTTTTAAATTCAAACGATAAAACATCAGAGTTGAGGAAAGGTGAAAACTGTATTGCTTTTTGTAAGGTGTTTTGTCGGTTATCTTTACATAAGATCACAATTTTGATGCCGCGTCTTAGAACCAGAATATGCTCGGCTGTTCGAATAGGATCCTCAACATTTAAACCCAGTACAACAATATCAGGGGTGCCGAAGTTTTCTTCTAAATGGTCATATAAGTACTGGGGCACGTCATTATGTTCTAAGAAAATGCCGGCACTGAGATTGGTATTGAGATAAGTAAGGAGGTCTTCACCAGTAGAAAGTAATGATATTCTGCTACTCATGTATCTGCTAATAGTGGCTGATCTAATAGTGACCGGCCTGTCCAAATCCTTAATATATCTGTGGTAGGAGGCATGACGTGCGCAGCACGTGCATCTCTTAATAGTCGATCCAGTTTTGAGCCTTCATGGTAGGCATGGCCGCCACACAAAGTCATCGATTCATTGACGATTTCAATCACTGAGTCAGCCACCTCAGCTTTGGCTGAAAAAAGCTCGACAAGCGCGTTATCGTGATCCATATCGTAACATTCTGTCGCGTAATAAACCAATGCACGAGCGCGAGAATATTTTGCCCATAAGCAACCCAGCTGATATTGGATAACAGACGAGGAGGCGAGTGCTCGGCCATTGAAAGAAAACGCTTTATTTTTTATATGATGGGTCACTTCTTTAAGCGCTGTGTGGGCAATACCTAAATAGGTCCCAGCAAGCGCGGTTAAGAAATAGGGCGTGATCACATTAAAAACATACCAAATTTGGTCACCAAATTGGCCGAGTATATTTTTATCAGGAATTTTCACGTTATCGAGTAGCAGATCGCGGGTACTATTGCCTCGCAGACCTAGGCCATTCCAGTGGTCTTCCCACGCTATGCCTGTCGCGTCATTATTGACCATAAAGCAGTTGAATTGTTCTCCCGGTGTATTCGAGCCTTCAGCGACCGCAGAGACGATGTATGAGTCCGCTTGCCCGCCATTGATGACAAAGGACTTATTACCATTAATTTTATATTCCGCCTGAGTATGATATTGCATGCGTGTCTGCGGCAAATAGAATTGAGAGCCCGAATCGATTTCACCTAAGGCAATGCTAGTCAAATGAGTGCCTTCGCAAATAGGCGTTAAGTATTTTTCTTGCTGGTATGTTGTTGCCTTAGAAGCAATGACTGCGCTACCGACGGCATGCATACCGAAGCAAATAGCCGTGCTAGTGCACTGTTGGCCGATAATCTCACAGACTTTAGCCAAGGTTTTGGTGCCTTGGCCTAAACCGCCATATTCAACAGGAATAGTGAGGCCGCCAAGCCCTTCTTTCTGGAAGCTCCGGATGCCGCGTTCAGGCCATCGCGCTAGGCGGTCTGTTGATTCCGCATCTTCAGAAATGATTGTACTGCTGATATCTTCAACGGTTTTAAGAATTTTAGACTCATCAGAGTACATATGCTATTTCCTCAGTGTTATTCGGTTTTCTCAGCCCACGCTTTAACGGTAAGCGATGCCTTTATAGGCAGCTTTTAGTAGGAATATAAGTAAGCGCTTACTTCGCACTGCCAATAGCTACTCGTGTGTCACCTTTCAATGTGGCTAAAAAATAAAAGCGCTAGAAAACAGCGCATTCCTTGTAAGGTAGGCAGGCACAGTGCTTTGTTAACAGTAAGCGTAATTAAAAGCATTGCTAAGTCGTAATTTTACGTATGAACTTTAGATTGAGTCTCTGTGTCGACTATTGTTCATGGCTTTAAATAAGTTGATAATGAAGTGACATCTTAAAGTTTATCGATCAAATAGTATTATTTAATTTAGCTTCAAAGGGTATAGCTTATGCGCTCATTTTTTTTACTCACTATTTTATTATCATTTAGCTTAAGTGGCGTTGCCAAGACAGATGCCGACCGCTATCCAGAATCTGAGTTATATTCAAAACCGATTGAAGTGGTACCTGGAGTCTGGACATCTATAGGCGCTACACAGCCGCCTACTTATGAGAATGCGGGCCATAACAATAATTTAAGTTTTGTAATCAGTAATGACGGTGTATTAGTCGTTAACTCTGGGGCCTCCTATTTGATCGCCAAGGCCTTGCATGAAGAAATTAAAAAAGTAACCGATCAGCCTGTCCGTTATATCGTCTTAGAAAATGGCCAAGGCCATGCCATGTTAGGCAATAACTATTGGCATCAACAAGGTGTGAAGATCATCGCCCATGATGATGCCATTGCGGAAATAGAAAAATATGGCGTCGATGAGCTTGAAGGTATGATGGCTTATAATCGTGATCGCGGTATGGATACGAGCCTCGTGATGCCAGATATGAGCTTTTCAGAGCGATTCACGATCCAGCTTGGAGACATTCCGATAGAGCTCATTCATTTTGGGCCGGCCCATTCAGCGGGCGATATTTCGGTTTATCTACCAGGACAAGATGTGATTATTGCGGGTGATATGGCCTTTCATCAGCGTATGTTACCGGTGTTTCCAGAAACAAAAACCTTACTCTGGGTTGAGACATTTGATTTATTTGTTGCGACGGGTGCAAAACATGTGATTCCAGGTCATGGCGAGCCGACAGATATGGCGACAGTGACGCGTGAAACCAAGGATTATCTACTCTATCTACAGGATGAAGCGAGAAAGCTGTTAGATGAGGACTTAGGGCTTGATGAGGCCTATCTGATTGATCAGTCTGCCTACCGGCATCTTGATACTTTTGAAGAACTAGCGAAAAAGAATGCGGGTCGAATTTTCCAAGAGCTCGAACTAGATAGCTTTTGAGGGTTAAGACTCAGAAAGATCTGATACGGTGTTAGGTCTTAATAAATGCTGAACCTTAATGCCAACAAGGTAAAGCAAGATAAAATACACAGTGGCGGCGCCGGCGATGATGCCTGCGAGCATGCCACTACGTTGCCAAACATCACTCTCAAGCCATGTCGCACTATCAGGGCTTAGCCAGATCAAGATGAACAATAGCCCTAGATTAGGTAATAACAGCTTTAAGGCAAAGTTGAACCAGCCCGGCCGGGGCTGATAAACGTCAATTTTTCGTAAGCCGCGATAGAGTAGGCTGGCATTGAGTCCAGCAGACAAGGCCGTCGCTAACGCCAGTCCAACGTGGGCGAATTGCAGCATCAAAATCACATTTAATACCATATTGCTGATCATCGCGATAATGCCAATTTTGACCGGTGTTTTGGTATCCTGTCGGGCATAATAACCCGGCGCTAAGACCTTGATGAAAATAAAAGGTAATAGGCCTAAACCATAGGCCATTAAACTGAGAGAAGCCTGGTGAGCATGGTGAGCAGTAAATTCACCATATTGAAACAAGGTAATCAGTAAGGGTTCAGCGAGGTAGATTAAGCCTATCGCAGCGGGTGTCGCAATAATAAACACCCAGCGTAAAGCCCAATCAATGGTATTGGAAAAGGCGGCCATTGATTCTGAAGCGTGCTTTTTAGATAAGCTGGGTAAAATGACGGTGGCTAAAGCGATACCGAATACACCGAGTGGAAACTCCACTAAACGATCAGAATAATAGAGCCACGAAATACTGCCGGTGACTAAAAAAGAAGCCAATAAGGTGTCTAATAATAGGTTGATTTGTGAAACTGAAACGCCAAACAGAGCAGGGATCATCAATTTAAATATCTTCTTAACCCCGCTATTTTGACGATTCCAGCGCGGCCGAGGAAGTTGCTTGATACCGATTAGAAAAGGGATTTGAAATAATAGCTGTACGGCCCCGCCAATAAAGACCCCCCAGGCTAAGGCGGTCACAGGTTGAGCGAAATGTGGTGACAGCCAAATAGCCGATCCAATAAGCGCAATATTGAGAAAAACAGGTGTAAAGGCTGGCACAGCAAATTTGCCGAAGCTGTTTAAGATGGATCCAGCCAACGCGGTTAGCGAAATAAAAAATAGATATGGGAACGTGATGGTTAATAAATCACCAGCGAGATCAAGCTTTTCTGGGCTTCCAATAAAGCCTGGCGCAAAAACCATAATAATAAAAGGTGCTGCAATAACCCCTATGGCGGTGATAATGAATAATATGCCGGCTAAAGTACCGCTCGTACTTGCAATTAAAGCTCTTAGGTCCTGATCGCCTTTTTCACGATATTCCGCTAAGACGGGAATAAAGGCTTGTGAAAAAGCACCCTCTGCAAAGAGACGTCGTAAAAAATTGGGAATTTTAAAAGCGACGAAAAAAACATCGGTTCCTAAACCTGCACCAAACAAACGTGCGATCACAATATCCCGTATAAAACCTAGGATTCGTGACAAAAATGTCATGCTGCTCACAACGGCAGTCGATTTAAATAGCTTTTCACCCATTCGTGAGCAACCCAGTTTAGTATTGATTTATCTTTTCAAAAGTGTCTGACGAGTATACGCATGGTCAAACCTTGCCAAAGGCTTAATTCTAAGTGTTTTTGATTTACATATCTTGTTATCGTCATTTTTTTTGTTAAAACTATTGTTAAATCGTTTGTTATTAATATAGCAACAGGCCGTGAGGTCGCTACCGATTTACAGACCTATATTGTCAGGCTGGCTTGCACGGTGTTGCTGTTTTGGCCCGTCAAAAGGTAAGTGAGTGCTTACTTAGACAGGGTGTAAAGCGCAGTGAGTTTGGGCCGGTTTTTTCATGCTAATGGCTTTCATACTAGCGGAGAAAACATTGCATATAATAACTGTAGTTAAGGATACAAAAGACGATAGCCAATTTGACAAAAAATAGTTATTGCGCCTTTTTTTAGAGTAGGTTTTAGCGGTAAGGCCCATATCCAATTGGGGAGTGGATATATTGTTTATTGGTGATCCGAAAGCTGTATTTATGCTTCACTTAATGAGTAACCTTTATGGATGTCGGGCTCAACAAGTCCTCGCTAAAGTACGGACTTTTTATGTGCAGACAGGTCAATGGGTATTTAGGGCTGCTGAAAAATGCGCTGAAAGCAAATCGATTGCGCTGGTGGAACGGTAACTAGAGCGCCAAACTAGGCCTAGCTCACGTATTGGTTTTTCTGCCGCAGTGAGCGGCCTTAAGCTAATATCTGCATGCATCACCATATCCGATTTGATGGCCATTTCAGGTATTAGCGTAATACCTAGGCCGCCAGCGACCATTTCTATTAAGGTGTATAAACTTGTGCCTTGCATACTGGTTCGATGACTCGTTGTCGGTAGCTGACAGGCACTCAAAGCATGTTCACGCAGGCAATGGCCTTCTGTGAGTAATAACAAATCATTGATCGGGAGTTCGCTTGCATCGATACCCTTGCTGTCAGTCAATGGGTGATCTTTAGGCAAGGCAACCCAAAAGGTTTCCTTGGCAAAGATAGCATGTTTGAGATGTCCAATGTCAAAAGGAAAGGCAAGAATAGCTAGATCAATTTCTCCCTCGTTAAGCTGTTTTATTAAACGCTCTGACTGCTCTTCGATGAGCAAGAGTTCTATTTGGGGTAGCTGCTTACGTATACTGGGCAAAGCTTTTGGCAACAGAAAGGGACTGATACTGGGGATAACACCGATCCGTAGTCGTCCTGAGAGTGGGTTCTTCTCTAATTCAGCGACATCGACTAAGTCAGCTGAAAGCGACAGGATTTGCTGCGCGCGCTGTGCTATTTCTTGGCCTAATTCGGTGACTAAAACTTTACGGTTAGTCCGCTCTAAGAGTGGTGCACCTAGTAGGTTTTCGAGATCTTGAATACCTGCGCTCAAGGTTGATTGTGTCACGAAACATTGCTCGGCGGCCTTTCCAAAATGTTTCAATGACACCACTGCAGTTAGATAACGCAATTGTCTGAGTGTTGGCAGATTCATAATCGTATTTCCCGCTTAATAAGCAATAAATAAGTATTTTTATCTTTATCTTAGGCTATCGATAAGACTTGTCAATGCATATTATTTATTTGTTCTAGAAAAGCTTAATAGGCTTTATAGCTAACGGCTTTTCAAGTACAGTAGAGGCTACTTTGACTTTTAAATTAGATGCTTAACTAACCAACGTGCTTGCTGAATTAACAATCAAACATCTGCGAAATATTTCAGCGTTAACCTTTGAACCGAGCGCAGGTATGAATTTACTACTCGGCGATAATGGCTCGGGCAAAACAAGTTTATTAGAAGCGATACATTTGCTTGGTCTTGGCCGTTCATTTCGTACCCGTTCTTTGAAAACGGTCATCCAGTTCCAGCAGCCATATATGCAAGTCATAGCAAAAACAGCTTTTCAGCAGATGCCTATTGGTTTGCAATACGGTATTGCTGAAGGCTTAGAAATTCGCTTGAACAATGCCCCCTTAAAGAAATTATCCGAATTGGCGGTTGAATTACCGCTACAATTTATTCCCGCTAACTGCCATCAATTTTTTGAGCAAGGTCCTAAATACCGCAGACAATTAGTCGATTGGGGCTTGTTTCACGTGGAACCCAATTTTAATTTTCATTGGCAATCTTATAAAAAAGTCATTCAACAACGTAATAGTGCGATAAGGCAATATAAGAAAACTGCAGAAATACAGCTTTGGGATAAGCATTTGATCTTCCACGGCGAAGAAATTGATAAGCAGAGACTCAGGCGATTAGAAACGCTGTTAACTGAATTTCGAATCATCTTTCCAACAATATGCCCTGACTATGCGGGTCAAGATTTTTCATTAAAATATCGCAGTGGCTGGACTAAAGACTTATCTTTGCAACAAACCATCAGCACCACTATCGATCGTGATAAACAACTCGGCTATACACGCTCAGGCCCGCATGCGGCTGATTGGTCGTTTAGAGTTAATGGCTACGATCCGAGTGAGATTTTTTCTCGTGGCCAGCAAAAACTATTCTTTATGGCTTTATGTATGGCGCAAATTAAAACGACAAGCCAAAACGCCGACAACGCGAAAAGTATTTTGCTCATCGATGATATTAGCTCAGAGCTTGATCGATCGCACCAAGAGATTATTTTAGAAAAATTAGATCAGCTGGAAGTGCAAACATTTATTACAAGCACAGACACTTCTCTCACTAATTTAGTAAAAACCTCTTCTGCCTTTTCAGCGTTTCACGTGGAACAAGGTTGCTTAATTTAAGTGAAAAGTAAGCTTACTACCCACATGACAAGATAAAGCGTAAAATAGTGGGTTAATTGAACCAATTGATCTTGAATCCCTTAAATGGATACATTATGACAACTGAAGAAAACGCATACGATTCATCGAATATTAAAGTTTTAAAAGGCTTGGATGCCGTAAGAAAACGACCAGGAATGTATATTGGTGATACGGATGATGGTACTGGACTTCATCATATGGTGTTCGAAGTATTGGATAATGCTATTGATGAATCGTTAGCGGGTCATTGTAGTGAGATCAATGTTCGCATCCACCCCGATGATTCGGTTTCCGTGTCTGATAATGGCCGCGGCATTCCTGTTGATGTGCATGAGGGAGAAGGTATTTCAGCCGCGGAAGTCATTATGACCGTGCTTCATGCTGGCGGTAAGTTTGATGATAATTCTTACAAGGTATCAGGTGGTTTGCACGGGGTAGGTGTTTCGGTAGTAAACGCCTTATCCAAGAAATTAACATTAGAAATTCGTCGCAACAATAAAGTTTATCGCCAAAGCTATACGGATAGTGTTCCTGATGCACCGATTGAAGAAGGCGAGGACTGTGATACAACGGGTTCGAAAATCCAATTTTGGCCCAGCGAAGAGACCTTTACCCACCTTATTTATGATTACAAAATTTTAGCAAAACGCATCAGGGAATTAGCCTTTTTAAATTCGGGTGTTCGAATTGTATTGACCGATGAACGCGATGAGAACAGCGAAGTATTTTATTACGAAGGCGGTATTTGTGCCTTTGTGGAACACCTGAATAAAAATAAAGAGCCAGTACATCAAGCCATTATCGCCATCGAAGGTGAGAAAGAAGACGTCACGGTTGAACTTGCCATGCAATGGAATGATTCATACCAAGAGAATATTTATTGTTTTACCAATAATATTCCACAGCGCGATGGTGGGACGCATTTAGCCGGTTTTAGAGCAGCGTTAACACGGACATTAAACCAATATATTGAAGCTGAAGGCTTGACCAAAAATGCAAAAGTTGCCACCGGTGGTGATGATGCGCGTGAAGGGTTGACGGCAGTATTGTCGGTCAAAGTGCCTGATCCTAAATTCTCATCGCAAACTAAAGATAAATTGGTGTCATCTGAAGTGAGAACGATTGTTGAATCGTTAGTCAATCAACATTTTCATGATTATTTGGTTGAAAATCCTACGGATAGTAAGTTAATCGCCAATAAAATGGTTGAAGCGGCGAGAGCGCGTGAAGCGGCTCGCAAGGCACGTGAATTAACGCGACGTAAAGGTGCATTAGATATTGCCGGCTTACCCGGTAAGTTAGCAGATTGTCAGGAGCGCGACCCTGCCCTTTCAGAGCTTTTCTTAGTGGAGGGTGACTCAGCGGGCGGCAGTGCAAAACAAGGCCGTGATAGGCGCACACAGGCGATTCTACCGCTTAAAGGAAAGATCTTAAATGTCGAGCGTGCACGTTTTGACAAAATGATTAGTTCAGCAGAGGTCGGTACTTTGATTACCGCATTAGGTTGCGGCATAGGCCGTGATGAATATGACCCAAGTAAATTGCGCTATCACCACATCATTATCATGACCGATGCCGATGTCGATGGATCGCATATCCGGACCTTGTTATTGACCTTTTTCTATCGTCAAATGCCCGAGCTGGTCGAGGGTGGCCATATCTACATTGCACAACCCCCGTTGTACAAGATAAAGAAAGGTAAACAAGAACGTTACGTTAAAGACGATATTGAAATGGAGCAGTACCTGACAGAGCTAGCACTCAACAATGCTGAGCTGCATCCAAGTGAATCCGCCGCGCCGATAAAAGACTCGGCATTGAAGCTATTGATTGATGAATATCAAACAGTGATGTCAATAATGGCTCGGCTATCTAGTCATTACTACCCTGCTTTCTTAAAACAGTTGATGTATCAAGCTCAGATCCCAGAATTAACCGATGCTAAAGCGATGTTGCCTTGGTTATCGACTATTGAGCAGCGCTTGAATGAAGGTTTGCCAACAGGTACAAGTTATAACTTGTCGGTGTTGAAAGATGATGAAGGCGTTGAACGGATTAATGTCAGCTTTAATCGTCATGGCATTAGTACTGATTACCATATTCCGGGCGAATTCTTTGCAAGCAGTGAATACCAGCGTATTTTGAGTTTTGCGGACAAAATTAATGGTTTATTCAGTGAAGGCGCCTATGTGCAACGTGGTGATCGAAGTGAGCCAGTTGTGCATTTCTCACAAGCCGTCAATTGGTTATTAACAGAAGCGCGTCGAGGCCAAACAGTGCAACGTTATAAAGGGCTTGGAGAGATGAACCCTGATCAGCTGTGGGAAACGACGATGGATAAAAGTAAACGTCGCTTATTACAGGTGAAAATAGAAGATGCTATTGCGGCGGACCAAACCTTTAATACCCTAATGGGTGATCATGTTGAACCGCGTCGAGAGTTTATTGAGACCCATGCTTTGCAAGCGACCAATCTTGATATCTAGCATGAAATGACAAGCGTATTTAACAAAAAGGCCCTTTCGGGCCTTTTTTATGTCTCTTGGGCTCGTTAATGAAACTCGGGTGCTTGGTTTTATCGTGCACACTAGGTCGAAGCAGAGATAAAGATACCCCTTCTGACGCTAAATGGCCGCTGTATCTAGGGCATAAAGAGTATTCAGTAACAGCAGAAATGCCAAAACAAGGGTTAATAATTGAAGGCTTTATTCATACGTAATTCTACGTAAGTGCGCGAGTCAAAATGAGGATAATTTTTTACTCTAGTCTAAGACTCTGTCAAACTTGAAGCATAATTGATTGGAAAGAGGTTTTCATCGCATATGCAGGCACGACCAGATAAACCACGATTGGCATGGGCAGTGACTGGCTCAGGCCACTATTTGGACGAATGCATCGAAATTATTCGTGATCTTGAAGATGTCGATCTATTTTACAGTCGAGCAGGAGAAGAAGTGGTTCGCATGTACGGTCACGACCCTAAAGCAATTAATAATAATGGTCGTGTATATAGGGATAGAGCGGCGAGTTCACCGCCTGTAGGCCTCTTTTACAGAGGGGATTACCATACCTTAGTCGTCGCCCCTGCCACCTCGAATACAGTGGCTAAGATGGTGCTAGGTTTATCCGATAGTTTGGTCACCAATGTCTATGCCCAAGCGGGAAAATGTCGTATTCCAAGTATTATTTTGGCCTGTGATACGGAACCGGAAATGGATACCCCTGCCCCAGATCGTATTGTCCGGGTTTGGCCTCGAGAAATTGATTTAGCACATACCCATAAGCTCCGCTCTTATGAAGCGACAACGGTAGTAGAAAATCCAGAGAAATTAGTCGCTGCCTTGAAAGTTCGCATGGAGGAAGTCAAACAGGCTGACATTGCTCGGAATCAGAATAGTCCGAGTCCGAGAGAGCATAATTAAACAATGACCGACAAGCTGTTATTTTTAACAGGTAAGCTCGCTCAACCTAGCCTTCACAAGGTCTTAGATGAAATGGCACCCTTGCCATTTGATTACCATATTCACGAGCTAGGCCTATCTGTTGCGGCCTTGATGACAGATAAAATGATAGCGCGTCGCTTAAAGCCCGAGCATTACGCTGGCTTTAAAGAAATTATTGTGCCGGGTCGTTGCAGGGGTGATTTAATAGCATTAAGTGAACAACTGGGGATCTCAGTGGTACGTGGACCAGAAGAAGTTAAAGATTTGCCCATTTATTTTGGCGGTCAAAGGAAACAACCGGACTTGAGCCGTTACGACGTTAATATTTTTGCTGAAATTGTCGATGCACCAGATCGAGATATCGCTGGCATATTAGCGCGCGCCCAATATTATCGTGAAGCCGGTGCAGATGTGATTGATATTGGTTGTCTGCCACAAGAGAAGTTTCCCCATATGGAAGAGGCGGTAGTGGCTTTGCATGAAGCAGGCTTTAAAGTCAGTGTAGATTCTCTAGAGCTAGATGATTTACGACGTGCGGGCAGAGTGGGCGCTGACTATTTGCTCAGTTTAACTGAAGAAACTTATCACTTAGCTGAAGAAGTCGATGCCATACCCATTTTAGTGCCTGCCCAGCCAGGCTCGCTGGAATCACTTGAACGGGCCATGGAATTGATGGATAAAATTAACCGGCCCTGGATAGCCGATCCGATTTTAGATCCAATTCATTTCGGCTTAACAAACTCTATCGTGCGTTATCATCAGCTCCGTCAGCGTTACCCTAGTGCCGATATCATGATGGGGGTAGGTAATCTGACAGAGTTAACCGATGCGGACACCAGCGGCATCAATGCCATGTTATTCGGTATCATTTCAGAATTGGGTGTGAATAATGTATTGGCAACAGAAGTCAGCCCACATGCCCGTCGCGCAATTAAAGAGGCCGATGTGGCACGTAGAATGATGTATGCTGCCAAAGAAGACAGTAGTCTACCTCGTGATCTGACCGCGGATTTATTAGTGGCACACGAGCGGAGGCCTTTTCCAGACAGTGCTGAAGAAATAGCCGCCTTAGCATCGAATATTAAAGATCCTAATTACCGAATTAAAGTCGCAGAGCAAGGCATTTATATGTTTAACCGTGATGGTTTAATGCAAGAGTCTGATCCTTTTGCATTTTACCCGCAACTTGATTTAAAAGAGGATGTGGGTCATGCCTTTTATCTAGGTGCTGAGCTGGCTAGAGCCCAAGTGGCTTGGCAGCTGGGTAAACGTTATAACCAAGACGAAGAATTGCAATGGGGCTGCGCAACCACCACAGAACAGCAGGACTTAACACAGCAAAAACAACAAGGCACAACCATGACGACAGGAAAAAAATGTGGCCCAATTAAATAATAAAATTGATGAAGTTATCGTGACAAGCCTGTCTGAAGATGGCGTTGCCCATTCTGCACCAATGGGGATTAGCTACATTGATGAGCAGATATTAATTCAGCCGTTTAAACCCTCAGCAACCTATGAGAATTTAAAGCGTCACCGACAATGTACGATTAATTACATTGATGATGTGCGTGTCTTTGCGGGTGCATTAACAGGGCGAAGAACATGGCCGACCCTACCCTGCCAACAAATTGACGGTGAGTATCTTGAGCAAGCATTAGCGCATGCTGAGCTAGAAATAGTGTTATTTGAAGACAAAGATCCGCGAGCCTGTTTTACGGCTAGCATTATCAATGAAGTCAACCATGCACCTTTTCGAGGGTTTAATCGTGCTCAAAATGCCGTGATTGAAGCAGCTGTATTAACCAGCCGACTCAAGATGTTGCCACAGGATAAAATTCAACAGGAGATTGGTTATTTACGTATCGCCATTGAAAAAACTGGGGGTGAACGTGAGCACGAGGCTTGGGGATGGCTAATGGACAAAATAGCAGCTTACGGTATTGAATTAAGCTATGACTAAATGGTTAGCGAGTGTACAGTCGCTTGAAGAGGCGCAAACCCTCCTCCCAGCATTACCAGACATCCTTGATATAAAAAACCCTTCAGAAGGCGCATTAGGGGCTGTAGATATCATGGCAGTGGCCGACATTGTGAGTTTAGTGTCTCAACACTGCCAGACCAGCGCAACAATAGGTGATTTGCCAATGCAAGCAGGGCTAATTAATCCTGCGATGGTCGAGATGGCAACATCGGGTGTTGATTACGTCAAAGTAGGGTTTTTTCCTGATCGACAGCTGGTGGAGTGTATCAAAGCGATGGCAGGTACAATCAAACAGCTCTCAGTGCCTGTTATAGCGG
>Ga0316189_10004042_pt1 | contig 14156 bp, 16 predicted proteins | sample LowCovwburrow_MG_FD_204930 | JGI IMG/M metagenome (GOLD analysis project Ga0316189, IMG submission 204930) | Coastal sediment microbial communities from Maine, United States - Lowes Cove worm burrow | ecosystem: Environmental > Aquatic > Marine > Coastal > Sediment | place: USA: Maine...
GGCTGGGATTTCATATAGATGGGAAACCCGATGTGGTCGGAGTACTGCTGGATCAATGACCGAAGTTTCCATGAAGACGCGAATTCTTTTGCATCTTCACGCAAATGCAAAGTGACTTCAGTACCCTGTTTGGGCAGATCGACCTGCGATATCGAGTACTCACCTGTCCCATCTGATTCCCAGCGCACACCTTCCGAGGCGTCACTACCGGCAGCTCGCGTCAACAAGGTGACTTTATCTGCAACGATGAATGATGAATAGAAACCCACACCAAACTGACCAATCAGGTTGGCATCAAATTCCTCTTTATCCGAAACACTCTCAAGAAACTTTTTGGTACCGGAGCGGGCGATGGTGCCGATGTTTTCAATCACGTCCTGCCGTGACATACCGATGCCATTGTCACGAATGGTCACCAGGCTGGCATCTTCATCTACGTCGATTTCTACTTTCAGCTCGCTGTCACCACCCAACAGGTCAGCGTTTTGCAGCACTTTAAAACGCAACTTGTCACAGGCATCGGATGCGTTTGATATCAATTCGCGTAAAAATATTTCACGATTTGAATACAAGGAGTGAATCATCAGGTTCAGTACTTCGCGCACCTCAGCCTGAAATTCATGTTTTTCGGTCTTGGCGACCTTAGCCTCTGGGCTCTTGGTTTTGGTTTTGGTTTTGGTTTTTTCAGTCATAATTCTTCCCGGTAAATTGAATGCTACTGCCCAAAGTTGGGTCTAGTGCGCATCTTTCAAGGATGCCTGCTCATTCGACAGGCAAAAAAAAGCCCGCAATGCGGGCTTTTCTTCAATCGTTGGGCCAGCTCAGCCAAGCTTTTCCTTGATACGGGCTGCCTTGCCTTCAAGATCACGCAAGTAATACAGCTTGGCGCGACGCACGGAACCGCGACGTTTCACCTTGACCGAATCGATCAGCTTGCTGTGTGTCTGGAATACACGCTCAACACCTGTTCCATGGGAAATTTTCCGGACGGTGAAAGCTGAGTTCAGGCCGCGATTCTTTTTGGCAATAACAACACCTTCGAATGCCTGCAAACGTTCACGGTCACCTTCTTTAACTTTAACGCTAACGATGACGGTATCACCGGGATTGAATTCCGGTAACTCACGGGTCGCCTGCTCTGCGTTGATCTGCTCAATGATGTTCATCGTTCTGTCCTTTCAATGTAAGCCGCTGTGGGCCTTTAACTGTCAATTTCCAATTCATGACGAAATTCTTTTAACAGTAATTCCGCCTCTTCATCCAACTGCCTGCCTTCCAACAGGTCTGGTCGCAGTTGCCAGGTTCGACCCAACGACTGTTTCCTGCGCCAGCGACGAATTGCCTCGTGGTCGCCTGACAACAGCACCTGGGGCACTGCTTTTTCACCCGCCAATTCGGGTCGGGTGTAATGCGGGTGGTCCAGCAGACCATCCACAAACGAATCCTGCACCGCCGATTGTTCATGTCCCAGCACACCCGGTAAAAGCCGGGTCACTGAGTCGATTATGACGGCAGCGGCCAGTTCGCCGCCGCTGATGACATAATCACCAATCGACCATTGTTCATCGATTTCGGACTCGATCAGCCTTTCATCGATACCTTCATAACGCCCGCAAACAAGGATTAAACCTTCTCTGCCTGCCAACTCCTCGACACCTGCATGGTCAAGCTTGCGGCCCTGCGGGCTCATCAGGCTGACCCGGGTCCCTTCGACATGCTTCTGTCGTGCCGCTGCAATGGTCGAACCCAGTGGTTCCATAGCCATTACCATACCCGGACCGCCACCATAAGGACGGTCATCTACCGTCCGGTGCCTGTCGGTCGCCAGGTCGCGGGGGTTCCAGGTGTTCAAAACCACCTGTCCCTCACGGATTGCCCGACCGGTTACACCCAAATCAGCCAACCTTTCCAGCGACTCGGGAAACAGCGTAATCACGTCTATACGCATGACATTTACCTGTTTCCTTCTAGAACTCAGGGTCCCAGTCGACTTCTATCGTTCCTTCTTCAAGGTCAACACGGGTTACGTATTGCCCTTGTATAAACGGTACGAGGTGCTCCCGGTTCCCGCGGATCACCAGTACATCATTGGCACCGGTTTCCATCAGTTTTTCTACCCGGCCTAACACCTCGCCATGGATGGTTTTTACGTCCAGACCTTCAAGATCTGACCAGTAGTATTCATCCTTACCTGTTGCCGGCAATTGATCACGACCGACAAATATCTGTGTTCCTATCAGGGTGGCTGCCTGTTCACGGTCAGCAAAACCCGGTAATAACGCGGCAATGCCTTTACCCTGTTTTCGCCCGTCGACTATTTTGACCGGCTTTTTGTCTTCGCCCAGCAACCAGGGCTGGTATTGAAGTATCGCTTCCATGGGACGGGTCCAGGAATGAATCTTGACCCAACCCTTGATGCCGTGAACTGCTGCTATGTAACCCAGCGCGATATGTTTATGCGCGCTGTTCACGCAAACCCTACGACATCAGCCACAAGCCGTTCAGGCAGCAGCACTGCTCCGGGCCTGTTTAACCAGGTTGTCAACACGCTCGCTGAGCTGTGCACCGACACCAGTCCAGTAATCTACACGTTCCAGGTTAAGCCGCAGACGTTCTTCCTGACCACGGGCCAGTGGGTTAAAAAACCCTATCTTTTCAATACGACGTCCATCACGCTTGTTGCGGGCATCTGCTACCACGATGTGATAGAAAGGCCGCTTTTTAGCGCCACCGCGCGCCAATCGAATCTTTACCATTCCTAATAACCTTTTGCTAAAACCAAATATTTTGGTCAGGGTTTACTGTTGACACCATGTCAAACCATATAAACCAGCGACTGATACCGGCCGCACGGATACACTCCGTTCACCCGGCTCCACGAAACAGAGTATTTTAACCATGTTTGGAACAAAAGAAAACAACAGCTTGCGTTTTTTTTTAAAACCGGCCCGGGGGCATCTGACCCTTCATGCTGGCCAGCTTGCGCATCATGCCTTTCATGCCGCCCTTGCCAAACTTCTTCATCATGCGCTGCATCTGGGAAAACTGCTTGAGCATGCGGTTGATATCCTGAACCTGAGTACCGGAGCCCATGGCAATCCTCTTCTTGCGCGACCCACGGATGACATCCGGAAAACTTCTTTCCTGTGGTGTCATGGAGTTAATGATGGCAATCATGCTGACGGTCTGCCGGTCATTTACCCGGTTTTTGACCTGGTCCGGCAAGTCACTCATACCCGGCATCTTGTCCACCAGGCTACCCAGGCCACCCATGTTTTGCATTTGCTCTAACTGGCTACGGAAATCCTCCAGGTCAAAACCCCTGCCCTTCTTGATTTTCTTCGCGAGTTTTTCCGCTTTGTCCTGGTCCACGTGCCGCTGGACATCTTCAACCAGCGACAGCACATCACCCATACCGAGGATACGGGAGGCGATACGTTCAGGGTGAAATGGCTGGAGCGCATCCGTTTTTTCACCGGTACCGACAAACTTGATTGGCTTGCCGGTAATTTGCCTGACCGATAAAGCGGCGCCGCCACGGGCATCACCATCTGTCTTGGTCAGTATCACACCGGTTAACGGCAATGCTTCATTGAAGGCCTGGGCCGTATTGGCTGCATCCTGACCGGTCATGCTATCGACGACAAACAGGGTTTCATGTGGCTTGACCGCAGTATGCAACTGTCGAATCTCATCCATCATATCCGCATCGATGTGCAGACGACCCGCCGTATCTACCAGTAAGACATCAGCAAACTGCTTCTTCGCGGCGTCAAAAGCCTGTTTGGCAATTGCGACTGGTTTATCGGTTACGGATGAAGGATGGAAGAGAACTCCTACCTGCTCCGCGAGCGTTTTTAACTGGTCGATAGCTGCCGGCCGGTAAACGTCGCAACTCACCACCATGACCTTCTTCTTAAGGTCTTCGCTAAGGTGTTTCGCCAGCTTGGCTGTCGTGGTGGTTTTACCTGAGCCCTGCAAACCGGCCAGCAACACAACCACGGGAGGGCTGGACTTGAGGTCGAGGACCTCATTCTCCTCACCCATAACCTGGACAAGTTCGTCATGGACAATTTTTACCAGCGCCTGGCCTGGCTGCAGACTGCTGATAACCTCTTGCCCGAGCGCACGTGCTTTAACATGACTGATGAAAGACTGAACAACCGGCAGGGCCACATCAGCCTCCAGCAACGCGATACGGACTTCCCGCAAAGTCTCCTTGATACTGTCTTCAGTCAGACGTCCTTTACCACGCAGTTTTTGCATGGTTTGGGTTAATCTTTGGCTCAAGTTATCAAACATTATTTACTCCGAGATTCAGCAGTCGGGTATTATAACGGCTGACTACATCCAAACGGCACAGAATTCGCCATGCATGACAAGATTTTGTTGATAACCGCAGCCTGCTATTTATTAGCTGTCACCGTGCTATATATTGCAGTAGCAGAACGATCCAGCACAAAACGTATGCTTGCAGCCGGCATTACATTGGCAGGTGTGATATTGCACGCGTGGGCTCAGAGCCACCATTGGACATCCCCCACATCACCCCAGGTCAGTGTCTTAAATATCTTATCCCTGTGTGCGCTCGTGACAGTAGCCATACCACTGGCGACTTTTCCGCTGCGCAACAGTGTGTTTGATGCCAGCCTCGTGGCCTTGCCGCTTTCAGTGCTTATTTTGATTGCGGAGGGAACACTCAGTGCCCCAGCCATTGAGATCACACACACCACCGGGCACTTAACAGCACATATTTTTACCTCTGTGGTTGCTTTCGGCGTACTGAGCATTGCCGGTGTTTACGCTATTTTTGTTGCCTTGATCGACCATCTTTTACGTCAACACAAGCTCAATAAACTGATGCAGACCCTGCCGGCCCTGGACAAGTTGGAGGTGTTGTTGTTTCACCTGATAAAAGTCGGCTTTGCCGTATTGACGGTCTCACTCGTCACTGGCCTCGTATACGTCGATGACCTGTTTGGACAACACCTGGCACACAAGACCATACTGTCAATTTTTGCGTGGCTGGTATTTGCAACACTGCTGTGGGGCCGCTGGAAAAGAGGCTGGCGCGGGCGGGTTGCAGTGCGCATGACACTCGCGGGAATCGGACTTTTACTGCTATCCTATTTTGGCAGCAAACTGGTATTGGAAATCCTGCTGGACCGCAGTTGGCACCTTCAGGGTTAACGCGACAAAGGAATAATAAACAGATTTGGACGATATCCCTCTAGGCAGTCTCTACACTGCGCTATTCATTTTGATCATCCTCTCAGGCTTCTTTTCGAGTTCGGAAACCGGCTTGATGGCTATCAACCGTTATCGCCTAAAGCATTTGGCCAATAAGGGTCACCGTGGCGCCCGTGTCGCTCAGAAACTACTGACCCGGCCCGACCGCCTGATCGGCTTGATCCTGCTGGGCAATAACATGGTCAATATCCTGGCGGCTTCCATAGCTACCGTGATAGCCATACGTCAGTTTGGTGATAATGGCATTTGGATATCGACCCTGGTGATGACAGTCGTGGTGCTGATTTTTGCCGAGGTTGCCCCTAAAACACTGGCCGCCCTGCACCCCGAGAGAGTCGCATTCCCCGCTTCATTTGTATTGGCTGCACTACTTAAAGTACTCAACCCCATCGTCTGGATGGTTAACGGGCTTGCCAATTTACTGCTAAAACCCTTTGGTGTAAAAACTGATGTGGTGGCACTTGAACGACTTAACAGGGAGGAGTTGCGCACACTGGTGAGAGAAGGCGGGCACATCTCAGACGACCATCAGCGAATGCTCGTTAACATCCTCGATCTCGAGCAGGCTTCGATTGCAGATGTCATGGTCCCACGTGGTGAGATCGTTGGTATCGACCTGGATGATGACTGGAGTGACATTCTGAACCAGTTGACACAGACGGTATATACCCGTCTGCCGGTCTACCGGGAGAGCATCGATAATGTCGTGGGTCTGCTTCACATTCGCACCATCATTTCCAAACTGTCGGCAGGCGGTCTCAGGTTTGAAGATCTGCAACGTTCCGTAAGACGCCCGTATTTCGTTCCCGAGCGCACTTCCCTGACACAACAGTTACTCGAGTTCCAGGAAAAAGAACGACGCATGGCGCTGGTAGTCGATGAATACGGGGACATCCAGGGACTGGTTACGCTGGATGACATCCTGGAGGAGATCGTTGGCGAGTTCACACCCGAGGGCCGTGGACGGGCACGTATCATGCGCCGTCTTGACGATGGCAATTATCTTGTCGACGGTTCAACCAGTGTGCGTACACTCAACCGGCGTCTTGACTGGGACCTGCCTTTTGATGATGCCCACACACTGGGAGGGTTGCTGATCGAGGAACTGGAAGCCATTCCCGAAGGCAAATGCAGCATCAGTATCGGTCCACACATCATGACCATCGTTGATATCCGGGACAATGTTGTCAACAAGGTGCTTATCAAACCGGACCGGCTCGGGTCTCCCGACTAGCACTACGCTATAACATTCAGTTCTTTCGCTTTGTGTTGGCCATGCCGGGATACAGCGTGCGCCACTACAGTCTTTTAAAGAAACCGTTGCATCAGCTATTCAGGTGATGGATCGGCCTGAGCTCTGCCCCCGCAAACAAGCAGGGAACCCCTGATCAAAATGCTGCAGCGATGGCCTCGTCGAGACTGCTTACTGCGTTAATGGTCATTCCTTCAATCGCCTGTCTCGGTTGATTGGCCCTGGGAACAATTGCACGTTTAAAACCGAGACTCACGGCCTCCTTCAACCGTTCTTCACCGTTGTAGACCGGCCTGACTTCACCAGACAGACCCACCTCTCCGAATATCACGGTTTTTTGAGGCAAGGCACGGTCACGGAAGCTGGAAAGAATGGCAAGCAGTAAGGGTAAATCTGAACCGGTCTCTGTAATTCTCATACCACCAACCACATTGGCAAACACATCCTGATCGCCCAGACTGATACCACCATGACGGTGCAAAACCGCCAGCAACATGGCCAGCCGACTGTGATCCAAACCGATGGTCACACGTCTCGGATTCGCCAGGTGACTCTCATCAACCAGCGCCTGTAACTCCAGCAGCATGGGCCGCGTGCCTTCCCTTATCACTGTTATGGCACTGCCTGCGGCCGTTTCCGAGTGACCTGAAAGAAAAATAGCCGACGGGTTACTGACCTCTTTAAGGCCGAGACCGGTCATTGCGAACACACCCAGTTCATTAACCGCACCGAAACGGTTTTTAAACGCTCGGATGACCCGATAACGGCTACCCTCGTCACTTTGAAAATAAAGAACAGCGTCCACCATGTGCTCAAGAATACGTGGCCCTGCCAGGGCGCCATCCTTGGTGACATGTCCGATCAGTACCATGGCGCAATTCTTCTGCTTGGCGTAACGCACCAGCCCTGCCGCTGATTCGCGTACCTGTGACACTGACCCCGGCGCGGATTCGACCTGCTCGGAGTGCAGTGTCTGAATCGAGTCAACCACCACCAGTCCCGGCTCCTCCTTTTGAGCCACGCTCAGAATTTGCTCAACACTGGTCTCGGTAAGACAACGCAAACTGCCAACGTCGAGTTCAAGCCGTTTGGCACGCATGTTGATCTGTTGCAGCGACTCCTCACCACTGACATAGAGACACTTCAGTTGCCCCATCAAGCCCGCCAGCACCTGTAACAGCAAAGTTGACTTGCCGATACCCGGATCACCACCGATCAGAATCACCGACCCGGGTACGATGCCACCACCCAGAACCCGATCAAGTTCGTTGATACCAATACCTATCCGGTTGATTTTCTGGTCGGACACCTCCGCCAGCTCGGTTACTTTCTGGTCCGTTGTTCCGGTATACCCACTCTTGCGGGAAGCAACGGCGCCCCCGGCCGGGCGGAATTCCTTAACGGTATTCCATGCCTTGCAGTCCGGGCACTGCCCTGCCCACTTGGATAACTCACTGCCGCAATCGGTACAGAAAAAAGATGTTTTTGTTTTCGCCACGCTGAATTCCTTTTTTGTGCTGTTCTTGTAGCAGATCAGACCCATGACCTCCAGCCCAGAGACAAAAATAGAGAGATTATTTACAATGAGTACCGGTCAGCACTTACATCAGGAAGAGATCAGAGGGTATGCGTAAACCGCAGGATCAACAATTAATCGGTGAATCACCCGCATTCCTGGAAGTGCTTGAGCACGTTTCCCGGGTCGCTCCGCTTAACCGGCCGGTTCTGGTTATCGGCGAGCGCGGTACCGGCAAGGAGTTGATTGCAGCACGAATTCACTATCTTTCCGGACGATGGGATTACCCCTTTGTCAAAATGAATTGCGCGGCGCTTGCAGAGTCACTGCTTGAGACCGAGCTTTTTGGGCATGAGGCCGGCTCTTTTACCGGTGCTGCCAAACGCAGACTGGGCCGCTTTGAACTGGCCAACGAGGGCAGCCTGTTTCTGGATGAACTCTCGAGCACTTCATCCGGCGTGCAGGAAAAAATTCTGCGCGTGATTGAATACGGTGAATTCGAACGTGTTGGCGGTAGCGAAACCATACGAACCAATGTCCGCATTATTGGCGCCACCAATGAAGACCTTCCAGGTCTTGCTGAGAAGGGCAAGTTTCGGGCGGACCTGCTTGACCGGTTGGCGTTTGACGTCATCACGCTTCCACCATTGCGGGAACGCCCCGGTGACATCATGACCCTGGCGAGTCATTTTGCAGTGAAGATGGCCGGGGAATTGGGCAAAGATGTATTCAACGGCTTTAGTGACAATGCACGGCGTGAGCTTACCGCATATTCCTGGCCGGGCAATGTCCGTGAGCTGAAAAATGTCGTCGAGCGCGCTGTCTACTCCTGCCAGGACGACAGCAAAGCAATTGTTGGAATTGTATTTGATCCTTTTGAATCACCGTGGCGGCCGGGTGCGCAATCCACCAGTAACGAACCGGAATCGGCAGCAAAACTGCCACAGGAACCCTACGACTTTAAGCTGGAAATACAGGAAGAGGAAAAACAGCGCATCAAGAACGCGATGGAGTTATGCCGGTTCAATCAGAAAAAAACCGCGGAGTTTCTTGGTATGACCTACCACCAGCTTCGTGGTTATTTGCGCAAGTACGAGCTAACGGAAGACGACAGCTAAGCAGGCAAGCAGCCCCCCTGCCCGGTGATCAGTGTTGATCATACTGATAGGCGCTCTCTGGCGCCAGGTTGACAAAGCGCAGCCACGGGCCCTGGAACGCCAGGTGCACCGTACCGGTTGAGCCATTCCTGTGCTTGCCGATGATTACCTCGGCCTTGCCTTTTTCGCTGGTCTCCGGGTTGTAGACCTCATCCCTATAGATAAAGACAATCAGGTCGGCATCCTGCTCAATCGCACCGGACTCCCTGAGGTCGGCCATTAATGGTCGCTTGTTTGGACGCTGTTCCAGTGCGCGATTGAGCTGTGACAAGGCAACCACCGGAACATTCAGCTCCTTGGCAATGGTTTTCAATGAGCGTGAAATCTCCGCAATTTCAGTGGCACGATTTTCCTTGCTATCCGGCACCGACATCAACTGCAGGTAATCCACCACGATCAAGTCCACATCGTGCTCACGTTTCAACCTTCGCGCCCTGGCGCGCAGCTCGGCAGGTGACAGTGCCGGTGTATCATCAATAAAGATTTTGCTCTTGTGGAGCAGGTTCATGGCCGAGGTCAGTTTTGGCCAGTCCATATCTTCCAGTGTACCTGTCCGGATGCGACCCTGGTCTATCTGACCCACGGATGAAAACATACGCATCACCAATTGTAGTGACGCCATTTCCATGCTGAAAACCGCCACCGATTTGCCATGTTTTATTGCTGCGTTTTCAGCAATATTCATCGCAAAGGTGGTTTTACCCATGGCAGGCCGGCCGGCAACGATGATCAAATCGGAGGGCTGCAGGCCTGCGGTCAGGCGATCAAAATCCATATAACCGGTAGGTATTCCGGTGATATCACCTTCAAATGCATTGAGCTCCTCAATTTTTTCCATCGCCTCCTTGAGACTGTCCTGCACGGAAACGAAACCCGAACCCCCACGACTGCCCTTGTCTGCAATAGCAAATACCAGTCGCTCTGCCTCTTCAAGAAGTGTCTTGCTTTCCCTGCCATCCGAGGTAAACGCGCTGGTCGTAATGGCCGCGCCAACATCGATAAGATTGCGAAGTATGCTTTTCTCACGAACAATATCTGCATATGCACCAACATTCGCGGCGCTGGGCGTATTGTTGGCCAGTTGGGAAATATAGTTACCACCATCGACCTGGTCGGCTTTCCCGTGTGATTCAAACCACTCACTGACAGTCACTGCATCGCAGGGACGGCTGGATTCATGCAAATCGTGGATTGCCCGAAAAATCAGGCGGTGGTCTTCCCGATAAAAATCCGCTTCGGTGATTTTATCCGCCACCTGGTCCCATGCACTCGCACTCAACATCAGTCCACCCAAAACCGACTGCTCAGCTTCCATTGAATGAGGTGGTACTTTTGGAGATTCAACTATTGCTAAATTGGGTGCGGCCATGTGCGGGTCTTATCAGTATGTTGGAACAAAAAAAACTGCGAACCATCTGTTGACGATTCGCAGTTCAGCATATCAGAGCATCAATGTCATGACTATCTGCCATGACGATCCGGTAAAGCTTATTCCGGATTGACGATGACCTTGATGGTTGCGTCAACGTCTGTATGCAATTGCAAAAGTACGTCGAATTCGCCAACAGTTCTGAGCGGGCCTTCGCCCATGATCACTTCGCTCTTGTTGATTTCATGACCAAGTGCTGAAACTGCTGATGCAATTTCCCGAGGACCGATGGAACCGTAAAGGTTACCTTCCTCACTCGCATTGGCAGTAATCTCAACGACCACGTCTGCCAGACTGGCCTGACGGGCGCTAGCCTGTCCCAGCTTGTCTTTGGCTGCGGCTTCGAGTTCAGCTCTACGCGTTTCGAAAAGCGCAATATTTTCTTTGTTGGCAAGTGCTGCTTTGCCCTGTGGCACCAGGTAATTGCGGCCATAACCGGCTTTTACCTTGACCAAATCACCCAGGTCACCCAGGTTCTGTACTTTTTCAAGCAGGATAAGATCCATGTTAGTTCTCCCGGGTTATTACTGATTATCAGTGTAAGGAAGCAAAGACAGGAAACGCGCACGTTTCACAGCCGTTGCCAGCTGGCGTTGATATTTGGCTTTGGTGCCGGTGATGCGACTTGGCACAATCTTTCCAGACTCACCAACATACTGTTTCAGGGTGTTGATATCTTTGTAGTCGATCTCGACAACGCCCTCAGCCGTAAAACGGCAAAATTTTCTGCGACGAAATTGCTGACGTGCCATAATTATTCTCCTGCCTCAGTTTTGACTTCGGTTTCTTCTGCTGCCTTTTCCTCTACCACGACTTCGGCAACAACTTCGGCTTCAGTTTCGGTTTCGGTTTCTTCGGCTTTCGCATCGGCTGATGCTTCCGACTCAGTCTCAACGGGTGGACGACGGCGGTCACTATGATCGCGACTGGAGCGATCTTTCTCTTCTTTTGCCTTCAGCATTTCAGACTGCTCAAGCACGGCGGCTTGCCGACGGATGGTCAGGTGACGCAAAACCGCGTCATTGAATTTAAAGGCACCTTCCAGTTCAGCAAGGGTATCGTTGTCACACTCAATGTTCATTAATACATAATGAGCTTTGTGCAGCTTGACGATAGGATAAGCGAGCTGACGACGACCCCAGTCTTCGAGGCGGTGGATACTGCCCTTCTTTTCTTCGATCATATTGCGATAGCGTTCCAGCATGGCCGGAACCTGTTCGCTCTGGTCCGGATGCACCAGGAAACAGATTTCATAATGACGCATGGTTAACTCCTTTAGGGTTTTAAAGCCCCATAAACACTGAAGATCAGGTGTTTCGGGACTTTCAAAAGCCTCCGCCAACCCAGGTATTGGGCGCGTGAGGCAAGGGTATATCTCCCTGTCAATGACAGAGCCGGCGGATTATATCAGCGGGGCATGAATAGTGGCAAGGTTTGTTACGCAACAAACCCCATTCTGTTGATGTATCAGGAAATTGTGAAACTTTCGCCACAACCGCACTCATCGGTTGCGTTTGGGTTATCAAACTGGAAAGTACTGTTCAGCCCGCTTTGTGTGAAATCGATCCTGGATCCCTGCAAATAAGGCAAACTTTCATTATCAACGACGATTTTGACTCCGTTATCCTCGAAGACCTGATCATCACTGTCAAACCCGGAAGCAATACTCACTTCATAGGCCCAGCCGGAGCAACCGGTTTTTCTGACACCCAGGCGCAATGCCACACCATTCTCTTTTTCAAGAAATTGTTTAACTCGTTGTGCCGCAGTTTCGGTTAGCTGAATACTCATATATTTTGTACCAATGTTGAAAATTTCAGCCTGACGCTTTAAAAGACTGTGCGCATTGCGTCAGGTGATTTATTATCTTGGGCCACTTAACAAGAGATCAACCATAACATCATGTCAGCGGTTAGCATAAAAAAAGCACTCAGCGGTGAAATCCCGACGGGTACAGAAGTAAAAATACAAGGCTGGGTGCGCACACGAAGGGATTCCAAGGCAGGGTTCTCCTTCATTTCAGTTAATGACGGATCCTGTTTTGACAATATCCAGGTCGTTGCACCAGCCGACCTGCCTAATTATAGCGAGGATGTTCAAAAGCTCTCCAGCGGTTGTTCGGTTATCTGTACAGGCGAGTTGGTTGAATCGCTGGGTCGCGGACAAAAATTTGAAATACAGGCCTCGAATGTGGAGGTGACGGGATGGGTTGAAGACCCTGACACCTACCCCATTCAACCCAAACAACACAGTTTTGAGTTTTTGCGCGAGGTAGCCCATCTGCGACCACGAACAAATACTTTCGGGGCCATTACCCGTGTACGCCATGTTGCGGCACAGGCAATACATCGCTATTTTCATGAAAATGGTTTTTTCTGGGTTAATACACCCATCATTACAGCGTCTGATGCAGAAGGCGCCGGAGACATGTTTCGCGTAAGCACGCTGGACCTGGCCAACCTGCCGCGTGACGATAAGGGCAATATCGATTTTGAAAAGGACTTTTTCGGACGCGAGACTTTCCTGACGGTTTCCGGGCAATTGAATGTAGAGGGCTACTGCCTGGCATTATCAAATGTTTACACCTTTGGCCCGACATTCCGGGCAGAGAACTCCAACACGTCCCGTCACCTGGCGGAATTCTGGATGATAGAACCGGAAATTGCATTTGCTGATCTGGATGACCTTGCTGATCTCGCCGAGGATTTCCTGAAGTATGTGTTTAAAGCAGTTTTGGATGAGTGCCCGGAAGACATGGCGTTTTTCGCGCAGCGAATAGAACCAACAGCCGTTGAACGTTTGCAAACATTAATTAATGCGCCCTTTGTCCGCGTAGACTACATTGACGCCATTGAAATTCTCAAAAACTCTGGTCAGAAGTTTGAATTTAAACCAGAGTGGGGTTTGGACTTACAAACCGAGCATGAACGTTACCTCACTGAAAAACACTTCAAGGCCCCGGTCGTCGTCAAAAACTACCCGACAGAGATAAAGGCGTTTTACATGCGCTTGAGCGATGATGGCAAAACCGTGGCCGCCATGGATGTTTTGGCTCCGGGTATTGGTGAGATCATTGGCGGCTCTCAACGTGAAGAGCGGCTGGATGTGTTACAGCAGCGGATGTCAGAACAGGGAATGGATGCAGAGACCTATAGTTGGTATGTAGATTTACGGCGATATGGGACAGTTCCTCATGCCGGCTTTGGCCTGGGCTTTGAACGTTTGATCACTTATATCACCGGAATGGCGAATATACGTGATGTCATTCCCTACCCTCGTGTTCCGGGGCGTGCCGACTTTTGATTTAGATATTTTCATAATGTTTTGTAATTAACGGGCTCCATCTGAAGCCCGTTTTTATTTTCGTGTATTAATTTTCGCGATTTAATTAAGGTTGGTATAACAACCAGATACTGACTGCCGGCCCAGGCGGGACTCCTGGCTGGTTTCCCGCACTCACCCCGTTTCCTCTCCATAACCGTTCATCCTTGAACATAAAAAAAGCGGTTCGGGTTACCTTCCTTGATATCCCGAACCGCTTTGCGGATCTGT
>Ga0316189_10004043_pt1 | contig 14155 bp, 10 predicted proteins | sample LowCovwburrow_MG_FD_204930 | JGI IMG/M metagenome (GOLD analysis project Ga0316189, IMG submission 204930) | Coastal sediment microbial communities from Maine, United States - Lowes Cove worm burrow | ecosystem: Environmental > Aquatic > Marine > Coastal > Sediment | place: USA: Maine...
ACGCCGGATATTTCTGAACTGGGCAGATAGTTTATGTAGTCAGCGTAGAGACTGGAAAATGCTTTTTCAAAACCCTGCTTTTTGATGCGGATGTCGGCGTTCATATCGAGCAGCAGTATCTTTGCCTTGACCCTGCGTTTTTTAAAGATGGCTGCAGCCATGCAGGCTCGTTCATAAGGCGCAGCCGTGCAGCGGTATTCTCCGTTTGGCACATTCAGGATAAAAGTGCCGCCTTTGAAGGTGTTTAACTTTCTTTTGATGGTGATTAGTTCTGAACTGTTGACGAAACCACCGGGGAAATTATTATACAGTTGCATCTGGGCTACGGGGTCATCAACACCTATGCGGCTATAGTCATATTCGATGCCAGGTGCGAGCACCATGTAGTCATAGTTGATAAAACCATTACTGGTGAACACTTTTTTTGATTCACGATCAAAGCCCAGTACGGTGGCATTTAAAAAATGGTAGTTATGTGATTTAGCGGCATCGATATAACTGTGCGTCAAAAAATCAAGATTGACCTGGTCAGCAAGCCAGGAGTTGCTGGCAGGGAAAGAAATGAACTCGGGGCGTTTGTCGATGAGCACCACGTCAAACGCCGGGTTATGGATCTTCAGGTATTTAGCCATGGCCAGGCCTGACCAGCCGCCACCGACGACCACGACTCGCGCCCCTTTTGTATCTGGCAGCGTCACTTCATTGAGTAATTTTGTGATTGCAAAGGGTAGTTTCGCTGCTTTCTCCATGGAGGCATCTGCTGCGGTAGCCTGGAGGGGTAGTGCTGTAGCGGATAATGCACCCGCCGCAACACCTGCTTTAAGGAAACGCCGTCTGGATAGTTTGTTTTTGTTCGTGTTAGCCATAGTGCTCTCCTTATTTAAAATCCGGGTTGCGCCATGTTTTTGAGGCTGCCATATCTTCTTTTGGCACAGCAAAATAACTGGCGTAGTTAACGGCTTTATCGAGCTGTTCAAGGTCTAGTTCCTCTACCACCGCCTGCATGGCTGGATGTACCTCTCGTAGGCCGCTTTTTATTCGACCCAGTTGCTTGCTCATGTAGTAAAAATGTTGCCCCTGCAATTTTGGATAGACCAGTTCATTGTTACCCTTGCCATTGTCGCCATGACAGCTTGCGCAAAATTGTTTATAGGTTTTTTTACCCTGCTGGTATTCTTTAGTGCCTTTCCCCCATGGGCCTTTGGAATGCATGGGATTCATCGGCAGGGTCGATATGTAAGCAACCACGTTAGTTAGCTGCTGGTAGCCGCCAATGGTGCGTTCCTGAACAAATGGAAACATCAACGATGAGCGGCGGGTGCCGTTGCGAATATCCAGCAGCTGCTTGATCAGGACATTGACATGCTGCCCGGCTAATTGTGGATAGGTTCCGTCAGTATTGCCCCAGGCTTCCGGCAAATGACACCGGGCACAGACGCTGAATGTCGTTTTACCATCTTCAATATCAGGGATGAAGTCCAGCTGGATAGTGATTTTTTCGACGGCCTGGGCATTAGACAAGATCAGACAGAGGAGTCCGGATAGCACGTGCTGAATCGCTGCTTTCATTAGTGTAATTACCTTAAATATGGAGTTTGTCAAAATTATACGGATATGTATCAATACGTTAATTGCTGTAAATCAATCGATGTGCTTTTATCCTGTAGAAACTGCCGTGAATCGTATTGATTTAGCGTGTACCTGGCGGTGACGAGCTAAAGGATCCGCTGGACGAGACCATCAAGGCCTTTATCGAGCGCTGGTTCCAGGGCCGGGAAGCTACCCCGGTAGAACAGAGGGAGAGGTTTATTCGTATTGCCCGACATGTGGTAAACGATACCAACTATGAGACGCAGGTCGTCAAAAACACCGACAAACAGAATAGTCTGTTGGCGCTGGAGAATCTGATCCAGATCGCCATTAATACTGCTAATATTAACAACGACTTGAGGTCTGGAAAGGGCCCCATAGCGGACCTGGATCATTTCAACGTTTTCTTCAGGAAAGTACTGTAAATGCTCATCCAGGGTCTGTGTGCTGATAGGCAGCTACCGCAACCCGTTTAAGAAATTCATCAAAATGGTACTTACTTATCAAGTCCTTTTGACGAGGGTCAGCGGTGTTGGGTACCCAGCGCAGGCACAGCATTTTGATCGCTACTCCTGCTCCTGGTCCTGCCTAATTACCCAACTGCTTACGCAATGCTTCGGCCTTACCCCGTTCCTGGAACGTCTTGTTGGACTTGAGCAGACGATCCAGTTCCTTGCGGGCTTCATCACGGCGCCCGGCTTTTTCCAGGGCAGCAGCCATGTGATAACGGATGTCAGGGATATGAGGTGCTTTTGTCGCGGCTTCTTGCAGTAACACCAGCCCTCTGTTGGTATCCCCGTTCTGAACCAGCAGCCAGCCCAGGGTGTCGATCACCTCTGGCCGCCCAGGAACCAGCTCATAGGCACGCTCGGCATATTTTACACCCTCAGGATTATTCGCCTCCTGATAAAGCCATGCGAGGTTATTCAGGGCCGACACATTGTCGGGATCATATTCCAGTAGTTTCTTGTATTGCTCAATCGCCTGCGCCTGCTGATTGGCATTAAGCTGTGCCTGGGCCAGCAGGCTGCGGGTGGGCACATCCTCCGGGTGATCTGCAAGCCATTGTCGGAGGGTTTCATGGGCGGCCTCGGTCTCCCCCAGTTGCAGGTGGGTCTGATAACGCTTGTGAGTCAGTGACGCGCTGTCGGCCTTACCCTGGGCCAGCACATAGGCATCAGCTGCCTGCTGATATTCTTTTCGTGCGTTATGCACATCTCCTGTCAGTTCATCACCATAGGCCGCATCAGGATGGACCTTTAGCAAGTCAGCTGCGATACCAAGCGCGGCAGCGTAATCTTTGTCAGCGATATCCAGCCGGCCAAGTAAAAACTGAGCAGCCGGATAATCCGGCTGCAGTTGGAGCGCCTGCTGCAAGTTGCTACGGGCGGCTTCGGTTTCCTTCTGGTTGACTTGCACTGCACTCAGCAGGTAGTGGGCCTCGGGCGACTTGGGCTCTACCTCGACCAGCTTGCGCAAGGTGACCAGAGCGTCTTTATTGTTGCCGGCTTTCAGCTGGGCCTGCGCCAGCGTCTCCAGAACCGCTGGTTCTCGTGGATGCGCCACAGTGATGGCCCCGGCTAAATCCAGGGCCCGGGTGGTCTCCACCTGCTGCAGATAGTGTTGCACCAGCAGCAGCGCTGGCTGGATTGCCTGGGGGTGTAGTTCGTGTGCCTGTTTCAACCAGTTGCCAGTTGCTTCAGTTTGCCCTTCACGCTCGGCCAATGCCGCCAGAGCCAGCAGGGCTTTCAGGTTGCCCTTGTCATAAGTCAGCACCTTCCGATAGCGCGCCTCGGCCGCCTCGGTGTTGCCGTCCATCAGATCAAGTTGCGCCAGGTTGAGCTGCGCGGGCAAAAAATCCGGCTGCAGTTTGAGTGCGGCCTCAAAGGCCTGTTTGGCGGCCGGACGGTCTTCCTTGCCGAGCAGCGCGGCCCCCTTGAGATTGAGCGGGACGGGACTGCCGGGCATATTTACGGCCAATGCGTCAGCGGCAGTCAGGGCCTGGTCGAAGTCCTTGCGTTGCAGATAGGCCATCACTAGCAGGAGGTCCGCCTGTACCATGCCCTGCCCGAGATCGACGGCGCCCTGCAGCTCACTGATACCCTGCTCAACATTCCCCTGTGCCAGTTGCGCAATGGCGAGTTGGGTGCGGATACTGGCCACATCAGGCGCCATGGCAGCGGCCTGTTCCAGGTATTCCAGGCCCTTGGCTATGTCACCCTGACTGAGGTAGGCACTGCCCAGTAATGACAGATACTGGACATCCCCCGCCGCCGCAGGCAAACCCGGTTCCAGGATCTCGATGGCTTTAGCCGGTTGCTTGAGTTTCAGGTGGATGGCGGCCAGCAGCTTGGCAGCCAGAGGATTCCCGGGGGCACTATCCCGGTAGGCAAGCAAATACTTCTCGGCCTGGTTTAGCTGCCCCCGCTGATAGGCAATGGTTCCGGCCAGCAGTTGACTGGGCAGATGAGCGGGCGCCTGTTTGAGTGCTAGCTGGACTGACTCCTGTGCCGGTTCCAGTTGCTGCTGTTGGTACTGGAGCAGTGCCTTGAGGTAATGGGACAGATACAGATCGGGATGCGTTTCCAGCAACCAGTCGATATCGGCATTGGCCTGGTCTGGTTCGCCGAGCGCGAGACGTACCGTGGCCCGTCCCACGCGGGCCGGTACGTTGTCTGGATCGAGCTCGATGGCCTTCCCAAGGGCCGTTGCAGCTTCCTGTGGTCGGCCTGCACGACGCAGCAACCCGCCTTTGAGGGTCCAGGCATCGACATTACCCGGTTCATTGGAAAGGGCCTGGTCGACCAGGTCGGTGGCGCCGACCGTATCCTGGTTAAGATAGGCGATATGCCCCTTGCCGAGCAGGGCCTCGGCTGCGCCCGGTTGCAGATCGAGTGCCGCGGAAAATTTCTCATCCGCCATCGCCTGTTTGCCGGTTCCCAGGTAGGCCTGACCCTGCAGCAGCAGGATGTCAATCTGGAGTGCCTCGGAATCACCTGCTTCACGGGTAATCGTCTGGAGCAGCTTGTCGTGCTGCCCCGTCATCAGCAAGGCACGCCCAAGGGGCACAAGCACAGCCTCACGCACTGCCCCCAGTTCCTGTGCGCGGAGCAGTTCCTTTTCGGCTGAGAGACCATCCTTTTGTTGAATATAGGCCTTGCCTAGCAGTAGGCGTGCTTTCCTGTTATCAGGATTAACCAGTAGCGCATTCTTCAGCTGAATAACGGCGGCATTGATTTCACCCTTATCGAGATAGGCCTGAGCATCGCGCAGGTACTCATCCAAATCCGCAGCCGTTGGAACCAGTGGCCATAGCAGACACAGCACAACGATCAGCCACTGTGTCCACAGCCCGGGTTTAAAAGCCATCGTTGATGCAAAATCGGGAGTGTGTTTGTTTTTCATTTGGGGTAATTCCGGAAGATTACTATTATTAGCTCATATGAGTGTTGCTCATTCGATAGAGATCATCAAATGGTTATGTGACCCGTTACATCAGAGGCTTCAGCCACTTCGTTACCTCCATGACTGCTTCGATTACTTCCGGCTGGAGCGAAATTGCCGGGTGGGACTCTCACCCACTGGAAAATGCCGCCTTTGCACGGCGCACACCCAACCCGGTCATACAGTGTAAGTTCTTGCATAAAAGTCCCTGAAAGCGGTCGTTTCCAAGCCGGACTCTGTTCGGCAATTTTCGACCCATTCAGGTCTTTTAGCGTTTGGTGGTATACGGTTAGCGGGGGAGGGGTAGTCTATATTTGGCTGGGTGAAACAGCAGGAGACCGCAACAACTGGTCCTTCTGTAGCAGCCAACCTGCATGTGTCTCAGATAGCAACATTCTGACTTAACAGAGTAGGCTGTAACTTGTAGAACTCTGTCAGCTTTTTTTACATATAAAACTTAGTCAACACATCAATAGTAGTTATATATAATGCTTTCAGGTGCTTGCTGATATGGCGCTAAAATTGCATGTTAATTAACATGAGCAATACAAGCCAGCAGAGGTATTAAAGCGTGTTAACACAACTAATCAGATCCATCGCACGCAAGAAGCACCTGGCAAGTGTAACTACATCATTATGTCTGCTGTTTTCTCTGCAGACCGCGCAGGCGAGTCTTATGCTTGATACCCCGATTCTTGGAGGCAGTTTACTCGTGGTCGGGGATGGCCACGTCAGGGCGGGATTTCTGGGCAGTGATGCCGGGTACTTCAATACGCTTTACCTGGATTCAGCTAGCGATTGGGGTACTGACGAGATTTTCAACAAGTACAGTCCCGTTGATGGCAGCCTGGTAGACCTGGGCGAGTTTACGGTCGGCACTGAACTGGTGTTTCGACTAGATGTACAAAACACTCAGCTGAGTTTTTTTACGGGCGTCGGTACCCGCAATCCGGACGGTCTGGCACACGCTTTTGCGACTACATCGTTAGTGGACGGAGAGTATCTCACTTGGGTGGGATTTGAAGATTTGTATGGGGGTGGCGATCTGGACTACAACGACTTCAAGTTTGTGCTTACCAATGTAGTTGATCCGGTAGCAGCCCCCGAACCTGCCTCTCTCGCACTCTTAGGCATCGGCCTTGCAGGTCTGGGATTTGCCCGAAGAAATAAATCTGCATAGCTCCAAATTAACCCGCTTCGGCGGGTTTTTTATTGCCTGATGATCTGGTGCGGTAAATGCCCGGTTGTGGCGACAACAGACGCGCAATTGCAGGATGGGGAGCGTCCGAAGTTGCAACCAGGAAGTTCACAGAAACCTGGTGAACGGCAAGTCATGGTTCGATAGTCAACTAACAGGAATCCCCCAATAGCGGGATTTTCTGTACCTGTGGATGTCTGCTTTTGCATCGACTCCCTGCAATGCCCCCGCCGTTGCAGAACTGTCTGCAGGAGACACTAGTACTTGACAGAACAGCCGTAGGGCTTCGTCACTGCCGTACTGACGGGTTTGCCGGCTGCCATTTCCTGCAAGGCGACGTGTACATATTGCGTGGCCCGGGAGATATCATCCGGGTTGCTGCTGGTGATGCTGTCGATGCCGCCCATGTAAACCAGTTTGCCTGCTGCATCGATGATGTACATATGCGGTGTGGTTTTGGCATTGTAGCTGCGGCCGATCTTGCCCCCGCTATCGAGAATGACCGCATGGGGTTGTGCGTTGCGGTTGCGGGTGAGTTCGTCAGCCTCCGCGGGGCTTACATGGCCCTGCTTGCCGGGAGCCGAGGAAATAACGGACAGCCAGACAACGCCCTGTGTGGCTGCCTGTCGCTGCTGGTCCTGCATATTGCCGGCGCCGTAGTGCTTGCGCACGAACGGGCAGTCATGATTGGTCCATTCCAGTACCACGATTTTGCCGCGGTAATCTGCCAGCCGCTGGACCTTCCCGCTGCTGTCGACGCCCTCGAAGTAAGGCGCCGGCTCACCAATGCGCAACGCCGCCCCCGATCCGCAGGAATACAAGGCAAGCATGATGAACGTCGTCTGGAAAAACTGTTTGAGCATGATTCTTCTCCTGTTTTCAAAGTGCGTGGATGGCTTCGGCTACGATGCCTTCAGTTAGCAGCTGTGGCAACACCAGCGGTTGCCCGGTAGTCGGTGAATACAACAGATAGAGAGGGACACCGCTGCGACCATAGCGTTCCAGCTGTTGGCTTATCGCGGGGTCGCGCCGGGTCCAGTCGGCCACCAGGTAGGCCACGGAGCGGGTTTCGAACAGCTGCCGGGTGTTGTCCGTGGACAGGGCCAGCTGTTCATTGACCTTGCAAGTGATGCACCAGGCCGCAGTGAAGTTGACGAATACCGGTCGTCCTGCAGCATTGAGTTCCTGCACCAGTTCCTCTGACCAGGGTCTGTCGTCCCGCAAGGCGGCGCGGGAATGCGCAGGTGCATCCGGGGCAAGCATCGGACCGATGGCCAGCGCCAGGGCTGCCGCCAGGCCAGCACCCAGCAGCCCGAGTCGCCAGTTACCCGGTTTCCACTGGCCGTATAGCCACGCCGCGAAGGCAACCGCCACCAGTCCCGCCAGTACACCGGCATAGCTCCGTGCATCCGTCTGCTGGCTGAGCACCCACAGCAGCCACGCCGCAGTGGCGAACATGGGGAAGGCCAGTACCTGCTGGAAGGTTTTCATCCAGTGTCCCGGTCTGGGGATGAACTTGAGCCAGGCTGGGAACAGACTCAGTAGCAATACGGGCAGTGCAAAGCCGGCACCGAGGGTGAGAAAAACAGCCAGTGCCTGCCAGCCCGGACGGGTGATCGCGAAACCCAGGGCTGCTCCCATGAAGGGCGCAGTACACGGGCTGGCTACTATGGCGGCCAGCACGCCGGTGGCGAAGGTATTGACGAGTCCGCTGGACGCGGTTAAGGACTGGCCAGCAGCCATAAGTCTGCCGCCAACAGAAAAGACACCGGACAGGTTAAGGCCCACCAGCAGCATCAGGTAGGTCAGCAGGGTCACCAGCAGCGGAGACTGCAGCTGGAACCCCCAGCCCAGTGATGCGCCGCCTGCGCGCAGCATCAACAGGACGGTCGCCAGCACGGTAAAACTGGCCAGTACACCGCTGGCATAGGCCAGACCATGAAATGTGAGACGCTGCTGATTTGCGCCGGCTTCTCTGACGAAGCCCAGTATTTTTATGCTCAAAACGGGCAGGACGCAGGGCATGATGTTGAGTATCAGTCCGCCGAGGAAGGCAAACAGCAGGGCTGTCATCAGACTCAGGTTTCCCGTTGCCAGCGGCTGCGCTGCCAGCTGTACCTGATAGCCGCTGCGCACCGGCGTACCCTCGTGTTCCGATTCCACTACCAGCAGGCCTTGCAGCGGGATATCAGCCGCGGGAGGCACATCGCCGAGCGGCACTGTGAGTGTCACTGCCGTCCCGGTCCGCTGCCACTGTTGCACACCGCTGGCATCAACAGGTCCCCACTCGCTGGCTGCGAACCAGACATCGGCAGGGGCAGATGACAGCGTGTCTGACATAGCGACTGAGATCGCCAGCGTGTCACCCGCCAGGCGATAGTGGCCCATCAGCGTCTTTGCCTCAGGCCATCGAGCCCGGGCTGCGGAGAACAGCTCACGCGTTTCGGTGGCCATGATGGGATCGCTGTCGGTGTTATTGAGTTCGAGTGTGAGACGACCGTCTTCAGGAATGCACTCGACACGGCACACCAGCCATTCGGCGTCAGCGATGATGGTCTGCGGGCCTGCAAGCAATGCACCCGGGGGTAACTCGACAGGCACAAGTAAAGTGACGTCTTCCTCGTAGCCATAGTTGGTCAGCGGCCCTACCTGTATTCGCTTTGGCACCGGCCAGTGTATCTCTCCGATCTCCCAGCCTTGCGGCAGCGTCCAGCGGATAACCGGCGCACTGCCCGAGGCGCCCGGATTTCGCCAGTAGATATGCCAGTGCGGGATCAGTTCGAAACGCAGCGCGAGCCACAGGGTCTGGTCCGGTGCGGCGTTTACCTGCTCGCTCAGCAGTGTGACCGTCGCATGTTCGGTCGAGACCACTGCCGTGCCATTGGCCAGCAGGGTGCCAGGTGCGAACAGACAGGACAACAGCAATACTGCTTTAATGAACAGACTCTTCTTCATTTATGTTTGCAATCTCCCGGTGCAGAGATGGTACATCGCCTGATGTGCAACCAGTACAATAAAAATTGTCATTAGATAGCGGAAGATGCAGCTTGTCTCGGGCTACTCATTGCCAGGTATCGTTACTGCAGCCATGAAGTTAAATATTCCTGACAGTTGTTGCAGGTAGTTAGAGCCAAAAATAATTCCAACTCCAGTTAAGAATGCTGTCGTCCAAAATACCTTTTTCAGCCAATTGATTCAAAATCCCGGTACTCTTTTTTTTTGAAAGCATCTCTGAGTAGACGGGCAGCTGGTGTAATCGACTGTCTGCCCGGGCAGACAAGCCATAGTTCAGCCGGGGTGCGCATATCCAAACGGGTTGCTGCAGTGGTGATGCTGCGAAATTCAGCTACTTTGAGGACGACTTGAAGATCTTCCAACAGCATATTGTCTAATATTTATATAAAGAATTTACTATTGTGCTGTTTAATGCGGGGCAATCAAGATCTACTATTTCGTCCACCAAAAGTAATCAACTGGAGAATCACCATGAAAGCTGTTGGCTATAGCAAATCCCTGCCTATCAATGACCCTGAGTCTTTAACCGATATCGAGCTGCCTCAGCCTGTTGCAAGCGGGCGCGACTTACTCGTTAAGGTCAAGGCGATTGCGGTTAATCCGGTGGATTACAAAATTCGTCAAAAAGTCTCTCCCGCGGAAGGTGAATACAAGGTGATTGGCTGGGATGCCGTGGGTGAGGTTGTCGCGACAGGCGAGGAGGCTGCGCAATTCAAGCCGGGTGACGTGGTCTTTTATGCCGGCGATCTCAATCGCCAGGGCAGCAATGCCGAATATCAGCTGGTTGACGAACGCCTTGTCGGCAGCAAGCCCAAAAGCCTGTCTGATGCTGAAGCCGCCGCGCTACCACTAACAGCAATCACCGCCTGGGAAATGCTGTTTGAACATCTGTCTATCAAGCAGCAACGCCCGGATGCAAAAGAGAAATCAGATGAAGTCATTTTGGTTATTGGTGCAGCCGGTGGGGTTGGCTCTATTTTGATTCAGATAGCCAAAGCTATTACCGGCGCCACGATTATCGCCACCGCATCACGCGAAAGCTCGCAAGCCTGGGTGACGAAGCTCGGAGCGCATCATGTCATTGATCATACCAAACCGCTTCAACCGCAAATTGAGGATTTGGGTATCGGCCAGGTGACACATGTTGCCAGCCTGAATAGCACGGAATCCTATTTCGAGCGCTATACAGAACTGCTGGCGCCTTTTGGCAAGATTGCCATGATCGATGACCCTGCCAGGCCCCTGGATGTGATGAAGCTGAAGCCAAAGAGCCAGTCGCTACACATCGAGTTTATGTTTGCACGCTCCATGTTTAACGCGACTGATATGGACGAGCAAAGCAAATTGCTGAATCGTGTATCAGACCTGGTTGACCAGGGCTATATCCAGACCACCGTGGGTAAAAACCTCGGCATCATCAATGCCGACAACCTGAGAGCCGCTCATGAAGAGTTGGAGTCTGGTAAAGCTGTCGGAAAGATTGTACTGGAAGGTTTTTAACTAGCTGTAATTAGCTTTATTACTGTACCTGATTAATCGTAGTCGGTAGTCGGGGACAGACCAGAATGTATTTTATGAGTGACTATTTAATCGTGGTCTGTCCCTGGTCTTTCGCGATGAGCGAACCCCTCTCATTTTCTGCACTGAAAATGGTCGTCAAGCACTGTTGTGGTGCGCTATGTAAAGACCGAGTTTGTTGTAAAAAGTACAAGTAGTTGTTTTTAAATAGAATACGTTTACTGGCACGGATGATGCTTTATTGAACATGTCCGTACTCTTGGTAAGACGGCACCACACAATAGAGCGCTAGGGTTCCGGCTGCATATGAAGCAGTGACTGGTCCGAGAGCACTCGACCTTTCAGGCAAAGGTTACACGGCGGGATAAAAGCCCGGGAGACTTGAGTTGGCGTATTGCCGAGAGTGCTCTGTGTAATCGATGGTTAACCTGAGAGGTACCTCATGAAGCAACTCCTTACGAAACAACTCCTTGTTCTGGCCCTGTCTGTGCTGCTTTCCGGCAATGCACTGGCCCGTGACAACTTCAAAATTTGTTGGTCGATCTACGTCGGCTGGATGCCCTGGGCCTATGGCGACGAGCAGGGGATTGTAAAAAAATGGGCGGACAAGTACGACATTGATATCGATGTGGTGCAGATCAACGATTATATCGAGTCGATCAACCAATACACCTCTGGTCAGTTTGATGCCTGCACCATGACCAACATGGATGCGCTGACTATTCCCGCCGCCGGCGGCGTCGACAGCACCGCGCTGATCGTGGGCGACTTCTCCAACGGTAATGACGGGGTGGTCCTGAAAGGAACCGACTCTCTCGCTGATATCAAGGGGCAGAGTGTCAACCTGGTGGAATTGAGCGTGTCCCATTACCTGCTGGCCCGTGGGCTCGATACAGTGGGCTTATCCGAGCGCGATATTAAGGTAGTCAACACCTCTGACGCCGATATGGTAGCGATTTACGGTACTGACGACGTTACTGCGGTGACCACCTGGAACCCGCTGCTGAACGAAATTCTCAGTATGCCCAACAGCCATAAAGTGTTTGATTCTTCCCAGATTCCGGGTGAGATCATCGATCTGCTGGTGATCAACACCGAGACTCTCAAGAAAAACCCCAAGCTGGGCAAAGCCCTGACCGGTGCCTGGTACGAAATCATGGCAACCATGAGTGCTGCCGGTGACAAGGGTATTGCTGCCCGTACCGCCATGGCCGAGGCTTCCGCTACCGATCTGGCTGGATACGATGCTCAGCTGGCGAGTACCGAGATGTTCTACACCCCCACCGCAGCCCTGGAACTTACCGGTAGCAAGCAGCTGGTCAGCACCATGCAAAACGTGGCCGAGTTCTCCTTTAAACATGGCTTGTTGGGCGAAGGTGCACCTGACGCCGGCTTCATCGGAATTGAAACCCCTGCAGGAATCTACGGTGATGCGAGCAACGTCAAACTGCGCTTCGACCCGAGCTACATGCAGATGGCCGCCGACGGCAAGCTTTAAACCGTTGACCGATTAAACAGAGACGGGAGCGGTTCAATGAAACGTATGATCAATTACAAGCCCGCGCCGGTGTTCAACCTGATGCTGGGATTGCTGCCATTCGTATTGCTGGTGATCCTTTATATGGTTGGTTCCGATGCACGCCTTGAACTCAATCCCAACGATAAGTTATTGCCGGGCTTCGAGCAGATCGGCACTGCAATTGATCGGATGGCGTTCGAACCGAACAAGCGCAGTGGCGACTACCTGTTGTGGGTGGATACTGCCAGCAGCCTGACACGTTTATCCCTGGGTGTGCTGATCGCAGCCGTCCTCGGATTGATGATCGGGCTGCTGACAGGGGCGCTGCCGTTGATCGCAGCGGGTCTGTCGCCACTGTTGACGGTGACCTCGCTGATCCCGCCGCTGGCGCTGTTACCTGTGCTGTTTATTGTTTTCGGTCTGGGTGAATTGTCCAAGGTGGTGCTGATCGCCATCGGCATCACGCCCTTTATCGCTCGCGATATACAGCGCCGTACCCTGGAGATCCCCTCCGAGCAACTGGTGAAAGCGCAAACCCTGGGTGCCAACACTTCCCAGATCCTGGTGCGGGTACTGCTGCCGCAACTGATGCCGAAACTGATCGACGCGGTGCGCCTGTCTCTGGGAGCTGGCTGGTTGTTCCTGATAGCCGCCGAGGCGATCGCCGCCACCGATGGCCTGGGCTATCGGATTTTTCTGGTGCGGCGGTATATGTCCATGGATGTGATCCTGCCCTATGTGGCCTGGATTACATTGCTGGCGTTTATGTTCGATCAGTTGTTGGCATGGCTCAACACCCGTCTGTATCCATGGGACGTTCATGGAGGTCGATCATGATCGAAGCAATTAATTTGTGGAAAGAGTATGGCGACAATGTGGTGCTTGAACGGCTCAATCTCGAGGTGGAGGAGGGTGAATTCATCACCATGGTCGGTGCCTCTGGCTGTGGCAAGAGCACCTTTTTGAACCTGCTGTTGGGCACCCAGAACCAGACGCGGGGTGAGTTGCTGATCGATGGCAAGCCTATACCGCAGGAGCCGGGACCCGACCGTGGCATCGTATTCCAGCAGTACTCGGTGTTTCCCCATATGACGGTGCTGGAAAACGTGATGGCCGCCAAGGCCTTTCAGCGCAGGGGGATCAGCGGCTATCTGTTTGGTCAGGCCAAGCGTGCGGCGCGCACGGAAGCCACCCGGCTACTCGAAGAGGTGGGTCTGGGGCATGCCTTGAAACAGTATCCGCACCAGCTCTCCGGGGGCATGAAACAGCGGCTGGCGATTGCCCAGGCGTTGTTGGGCAAGCCTCGCGTTCTGCTGCTGGACGAACCTTTCGGGGCGCTGGACCCGGGTATCCGTGCGGAGATGCATCAGTTGGTGCAGCGTCTTTGGCGTGAACACAAGCTGACTATTTTCATGGTGACTCATGATCTCAAAGAAGGGTTCTTTCTGGGGACCCGCCTGTGGGTGTTCGACAAGCTCCGCCATGATCCGCAGGCCCCCAACGCGTACGGTGCCAGCATTACCTACGACCTGCCGGTAGGGAAGATGGATCCCGAAACCTATCAAGCCATTGATGACAACCTGCGCCCGGCACCCATACCGATTGCGGTATAATCGACAGATTGCGAAGAGTTCGGTTCGATGAATCAACCACATTACAGCACCACCCTGGCGCCTGGCTGCCACTGGTCGTTACGGCTGCGCAAGGGGATCCAGATGACGCTGACCGATATGAGCGGTGGCGCCAATATCGGGATGCTGTTTTACAACCCGGATAACCTGCTGGAGCGCTACAACGCCCCCGATACACTCAAGTGCCAGCACACCTTCAAGCTCACTCGCGGTAATTGTCTCTACTCCGATATGGGGCGG
>Ga0316189_10004044_pt1 | contig 14155 bp, 13 predicted proteins | sample LowCovwburrow_MG_FD_204930 | JGI IMG/M metagenome (GOLD analysis project Ga0316189, IMG submission 204930) | Coastal sediment microbial communities from Maine, United States - Lowes Cove worm burrow | ecosystem: Environmental > Aquatic > Marine > Coastal > Sediment | place: USA: Maine...
TCGCCAAATAATCCTTCGAAAGCCCTTGTTTTCTTTGCTCTTTTCCTTCTCGCAACGATCCCTAATGCATAATCCGGGTTTAAGGTGTTTTTAGGGTATGTTCCACGTGGAACATTTACTTAATAAAGTTGGATTAGGCATAAATGTTTCACGTGGAACAAAAAAAAACCGTCTTTCGACGGTATTTTTAGAAATCCAATAATTTGGTGGCTATAACCGCATGGGCATAATTAAATACAGTGTATCGTCATTGTCAGCGCCATGAAATGTACAGCTGGTATTAGGATCAAGTAAACCAAGGTCAATACTTTCAGAATCACAAGCTTTCAAAGCTTCCAATAAGTAATTCACGTTAAAACCAATTTCAATATCATCTGCGTTGAATTCAACACTCATCTCATCAGATGCGTGTTCTTGATCTGGGTTGTGAGAAGCTACTTTCAATACATTTTGTGAGATGCTTAAAGAAACGCCTCGAAACTTCTCATTACTAAGAATTGCAGCTCTGCTTAATATTTCTATCAGATTAGACCTGTTGATAATAATATGCTTATCCAAATTGGCAGGAATTACTTTTTCATAATCAGGAAAACGCCCATCTATTAATTTAGAAATAAAACTGAAATTACCAGACTGTACAAGTATATGGCTGGCATTAAGTTTTATATTTACTGATTCTTCACTACTTGGATCTAGGAATTTGGATATTTCGATAACGGCTTTACGTGGCACAATACTTTGTATCAAACCTAAATTGAGCCCCTCTACTGTAACAGAGGTCTTAGCCAATCTATGGCCATCGGTAGCTATAGAAAGGACCTGACTGTCATTAACTTCAATTAACAAGCCATTTAAAAAATAGCGTACATCTTGCTGCGCCATTGAAAATGCAGTTTTAGTTAATAAATTATTGAGCTGTTGCTGGCTTAAACTAAACTCCTGTTTCCACACAGTCTCTTCTAATCTAGGATAATCAACCGCACTTAACGTCTGTAAGGTAAACCGACTTTTACCCGCCTTAACAACCATCTTATTATCTTCTTCAACAATCAAAGACAATTGTGATTCAGATGGCAAAGAACGGCAAATATCAAATAGCTTTCTTGCAGATACTGTAATTTTCCCATCTAATCCACCTACGTTGTGAACACGGGTTGTTATTTCAGTCTCTAAATCCGAGCCTACTAAGGTAAGGGTGTTTTCGTTTAATTGTAAATAAACATTACCTAATATTGGCAATGTTTGTTTTTTTTCGACAATGCCTATGATTTGTGACAAGGGTTGTTCTAATGTTTCCTTTTGTATATTAATATTCATTTTTTTATTATATAGGTTTTAGTAGTTATTTTAGGGCTTGTAGATAACTCTAACATCTACTTATAACCCATTTATATCAACAACTTACATAGATAATTAACTGTTGATAACAGTATTTTTTATTGATGTAAAAACTGTGTATAGATTGTGGATAACATTTGTTATTTAATAATACAGTATTTATACCAAAGTTATCCACAGGCAACCACCACTAACATTTTCTATAGTGAGCTTTCATGCTGATAACATTTTCAATAAAGTGCTGTGTTCTTCTTTAATTCTAGAGTCAGTCTTACATAACTCGATAACTTTTTTACAGGCATGTATTACTGTGGTGTGATCCCTTCCACCGAAAGCATCGCCGATGTCTGGTAAACTAAGGCTTGTAAGTTCTTTAGCAATAGACATGGCTACCTGCCTGGGTCTAGCTATTTGTCTATTACGTCTCTTGGACTTTAAATCAGATACACGAATATTATAGAACTCGGCTACAGTTTTTTGGATATTGTCTATCGACACCTTGCGTTCCTGAAACAGTGTTAGATCCTGCAAAGTATCCTTGGCAAGATCTATGTCTATTTCGCGGTGAGTAAACCTGGAGCTGGCTACGAGCCGATGCAGCGCGCCCTCTAATTCTCTTACATTAGAGCGAATTTTCTTGGCAACTAAAAATGCTACATCATCACTTAAATCAATATTATTCTTACGAGCTTTATTCTTTAGAATTGCGACCCTAGTTTCCAATTCCGGAGGATCAATTCTAACCGTCAATCCGCTCTCAAATCTTGATATTAACCTTTCTTGTAAATTATTGATTTCTTTAGGAAATTTATCGCTAGTGAGGATGATTTGACTACCAGTTTCTAAGAGCGTATTGAAGGTATGAAAAAACTCTTCTTGAGATTGGTTCTTGCCGGCAAAAAATTGTATGTCATCGATTAGTAGAGCATCTAAAGAACGATAATAATTCTTAAACTTATCCATCGCATTATTCGAAATGGATTTGACCATATCAGATACAAAACGTTCAGAATGAACATAGGCGACAACGGCGCCTTTTTGGTTTTGTTTTATTAAATTACCAGCAGCGTGCATTAAGTGAGTTTTACCCAGACCAACACCACCATATATAAACAATGGGTTATACGCAGTTCCGGGGTTCTCGCTAACTTGTTTGCTCGCAGCGCGTGCAATTTGATTAGATTTACCCTCTATGTGGTTTTCAAAGGTAAATACTGTGTTCAATACGTTTGTACCAAAAGGTGTGGGTGCTCGCTGTCGTTCCTTTGCGGCACTTTGCTCCACGGGGTCTAGGGTGGTTTGCCCAGCATTATCTAACTCAATAGAAATGGTTTTATCACCCCCGGTAAAATGACGAATGGTAGCCGCTATTTCGTCTAGCAGGTTATCATTGAGCCAATCCTTGATAAACCTATTAGGTGCATGCAGCCTGAATACACTGTCATCATTAATAGCGCCAAGCGGTCTTACCCACATATTAAAGTCGTGGTCGTCTACCGCCACTTCCAGTTTTTTAAGACATTTGTCCCAGAGGACCTTGTTTTCCAAAATAGAGCTCTTTTATGATTAAAATAAGGTGTTTTGTTTATACCGCCCATGTATGGCAGTACTAACAGAAAGGGGGTAAAGTAATATACGCCCCTAAGGAACATTTGAAAACCATTTTAATGTGTTCACTTAGTGTTAAAACACGTAGTGACTCCGCGTACAAAAACAATAAAGAATTGTGTTAAATTGTTGACTCTTAAACCTTAAATCTGTACCTTTGCAGCCCGATTAATGAATACCCAATGGGTGGCCTCGAATACAGATTTAATTCTATGTGTTTGAGACAGCTAGCCACTAGCCAAAATGTTCATAATTACATACTTTCTTAGCGTGTACCCTAAGCGCAAAAAAGAAAGCAGTAAACGTGTACTCAATGGTGTTATTGGTAAACTAGTTTAAGATTCAGGTTTAATAAAATGAAACGTACTTTTCAACCCAGTCAAATAAAAAGAAAGCGTACTCACGGTTTTCGTGCACGTATGGCCACAAAAAGTGGACGAGCCATCGTTAATGCAAGACGAGCAAAAGGCCGCGCTGTACTTACGGCATAACTCAGAAAAATTAAGCAGCATCGCAAACTATTCTGTTAGCGAGCTACGTTCGCTAGGTTTAAGAGCTGGGTTTAAGTGCTAGGAGTCAGCAGGTTTTGGTATTTATCTAGGTAGCTTGTATAAAATTTATTTATTATAGTTATCCGATGTCTAGCACCGCTATTTGCTTGGCTCTCAGCTTAAACCCTAGATGAATAAAAGGCTCGTTCCTAAATAGAGTAAGCCTTAGCTAGTTGTCTAAACACCTTAAGCTGTCAGTTTGGCTGATTAATGATGCCTGTGTTCTGAATAATTGTGAATAAGGAAACGCTTACCCAGCAGTCAAGCAGCAGCGCCAGCAGCAAGGGCGCGAAATTAGCTCCACCCGCCAGCTTACCTAAGGCGCAGCGATTAAAAACACCGGCTGACTTTCAACGAGTGTATAAGAGCAAACAGTGGGGTGGCAGCAGCTTTCACACATTCAATATTCTAGCCGCACCGGTAAATGTTAATCAGCACGGTGATGGTAACCGCCAGTCAAAAACACACGTTAAGCCGACAGTATTAGGGGTGACTGTCTCTAAGAAGGTCTCCAAGCGAGCGGTAGATCGCAATCGAATAAAACGTCAGATTCGAGAATTCTACCGTCATAGAAAGGCCGCTTTACCCAACACAGAATTAATAATTACTGCAAACGTCGCTTGCATAAAGGCGAGCGATGAACAACGTCACCAAAGTTTAGAGCTATTGTGGGAAAAAATTTTGAAGTGGCAGCGTTGGCACTTAAAACAAACCGCTATCAGTACTCAGGGTCTCATTGAAAATACCACGCCCCAAGCAGTAAGAAATGTAACGCCCTCACTTGATTGATTTGTTTCGAGCTTAAGAGACCATATTGAATATGTTGGTAACCGCCCTCAAGAAAGTGATTAGTCTTTACCATTGGATAATTAGTCCATGGTTGGGGAGCCGGTGTCGTTATGTACCAACTTGTTCGGATTATGCAATACAAGCGCTTGATCAACACGGGGCAATAAAGGGTTTGTGGCTAACGACCAAACGTATCTTTAGTTGCCACCCTTGGGGCGGACAAGGTCACGATCCAGTACCACCGTCAGCAGCACTAAAAGAAACGCCGAAAAAGGCAAACTAATAAAATAATAATAAGGACCGATAATGGAAAACCAACGTACCTTTCTTATCATTGCTTTAATGGCGATAAGTGCTGTGTTATATCAAAAGTGGATCGAGTTTAGCGCTCCACAGCAAACAGATATTCAACAGCAACAGGCCATTGCAACGCAAGGTGGCCCAACGGTCGACACCTCAGTTCCAACCGCGGGTTCTGGCATCCGACAGAACCCAATTATTGATGGAGAAATTCCCAGCACCCCCAGCGATTTGCAACAGCTAGCGCCCAACATTACTGAGGTTGAAGCGCAAAACCAAGCTTCTCTAATTACTGTGACTACAGATTTGGTTATAGCGAAAATCAACCCAATTGGCGGTGTAATAGAAAGCTTAGAGTTATTGAAAGAGCCCATTGCGATTGACCAAGCTGATAAAGGTTTTCCATTATTAAAAAAACTACCGAGAGAGCTATTTTTAGCTCAAGATGGTTTGCTGGTAAGCCAACAGTCAGGCCCTAATCATGCAGAAACCTCTTATATAGTTTCCTCATATGAATATCAAATAGGTACAGCGGATCAAATACAAATACCACTATCTTGGATAGCCGAAAATGGCGTGAAATATATAAAAACCTATACATTTAACAAAGATAGCTATGTTATCGATATAGATTACCAAGTCAGCAACAACACCGATCAACCCTGGAATGGGTATTTATATGCGCAGTTTAGTCGTACTGAACCAGAAGATTCTGGTAGCGGCTTTGGGAGGTTGCCTAGCTATACGGGCGGAGCGATTTACACCGAGGAAGAGAAGTACGAGAAAATTGAGTTTAGCGATATGGTGGATAAAAGCCTAGATCGCGACACCCCCAATGGTTGGGTGGCTATGTTGCAACACTATTTTGTTGGAGCATGGATACCTAAAAATGGCGGAACTAAAAAGTTCTATACTTCTGTTAGCACTAACACCGCGTTAACCAGCCATCGAATCGGATATAGATCAGGTTTGCCTAAAACTATACCGGCGGGCCAAAGTGACACGCTAAGTACCAGCGTCTATTTGGGTCCTAAGGAAACAAAGAGGTTGAAAAAGATAGAGAAGGACAATGATATTACCGGACTCGCATTAACTGTTGATTATGGGTTCTTAACTTTTATCGCAGACCCCTTATTTACTGCACTCAGCTGGATACACAGTGTTGTAGGAAACTGGGGCTGGGCAATTATAATTTTAACAATACTAATTAAAGCCTTGTTCTACCCTCTATCCGCCGCCAGTTACAAATCCATGGCAGGAATGAAAAAACTGCAGCCACGGATTAAAACACTTAAAGAACGTTACAAAGACGACAAGCAAAAATTTCAAATGGAAATGATGGCTCTTTATAAGAAAGAGAAAATCAATCCAGCTGGTGGTTGTTTACCTATCTTAATACAGATACCGGTATTCATCGCGTTATACTGGGCATTACTTGAAAGTGTGGAAATTCGCCAGGCTCCCTTTGCCCTTTGGTTACAAGATTTATCTGCGCCAGACCCATATTATGTGTTGCCAGTGTTAATGGGGTTATCCATGTGGATGCAGCAAAAATTAAACCCAGCGGCAATGGACGACATCCAAAAAAAGGTAATGACGGTTATGCCAATAGCGCTGACATTTTTGTTCTTGACCTTCCCGCAAGGGCTTGTGTTGTACTGGGTTGTTAATAATATTTTATCTATGGCGCAGCAATGGTTTATCAACAAGAAGTATGCGACCTAATAATTGCAAGTTTATAGGGGTATAGCTTCTGACTTCTCATGTCATTGACACAATAGCGGCGATAGCAACTCCACCAGGAAAAGGTGGGGTTGGCGTGATAAGAGTGTCTGGCCCATTATCTCACAAGCTGGGAGATAAGATAACAGGCCGGAGTTTGATAGATAGGCAGGTAGTTTATGCAAAGTTCAAGGATGCGAAGAACGACGTTATAGACACAGGACTAGCAATTTATTTCGCCGGACCAAACTCCTTCACCGGTGAAGATGTAGTTGAGTTGCAAGGCCATGGTGGGCCGGTGATACAAGACTTGTTGATGGCACAACTAATTCAGTTGGGGGTGCGTCAGGCACGCGCAGGAGAGTTTTCTGAACGCGCCTTTTTGAATGATAAATTGGATTTAGCGCAGGCGGAGGCCATCGCAGATTTAATAGACAGCAGCACAGTACAAGCGGCCAAAGGTGCTATGCGCTCATTGCAAGGAGAATTTTCAGCAAAAGTTCATGCCTTACTCAAGGAACTAATCCATTTACGAATGTATGTAGAAGCCGCTATCGACTTTCCAGAAGAGGAAATCGATTTTCTGGCTGATAAAAAAATAAGTCAGAGCGTATTGTCCTTGCAAGCTTCTTTGGATAAAACTATTCAACAGGCGGGCCAAGGTGCGATATTGCGGAATGGGCTAACGGTTGTTTTAGCAGGAAAACCAAATGCCGGTAAATCCAGCCTAATAAATATTCTATCGGGCCATGATGTGGCAATAGTAACCGATATACCGGGTACCACCAGAGACACCTTGAGCCAAACCCTAGATATTGATGGCCTGCCGGTGCATATCGTAGATACTGCAGGTTTGCGAGATAGTGATGATGCTGTGGAGAAAATTGGCGTGGCAAGAGCACGGCGAGCCATCGAAAATGCCGATCACGTGATTTATTTGCTGGATGCTAGTGAGGCCGCTACTAGCAGCGAACAGTTACCACATGAAAAAACAACGCTTGTATATAATAAGTGTGACCTGCTAACCACTGATGAGTTTGCACAGTTACAGGGTTTAACAATTTCCGCTACTCGCGGCGATGGCCTTGAAGATTTAAAGGCACACATAAAAAAGCTAGCCGGCTTTGAATCGGCTGCAGAAACTTTGTTTACCGCTAGGCGGCGCCACCTAAGTGCATTGGAGGAGGCTAAGCTCGCTGTAGCAAGAGGTCTTTCCCAATTACAAATACATAATGCCGGAGAGCTGTTAGCGGACGAACTATTACAAGCCCAGAATGCCTTGAATGAGATTACCGGAGAATTTAACGCAGACGATTTGCTCGGCGAGATATTTGCTGGTTTTTGTATTGGAAAGTAATTGGTGGTGGTTCAAGAACAGCACACCAAGCAGTGTTGACTAGCAGATAGATAATGCAAAAAGAATACTATTTCAAAGAAGGGTGTTTCATTGAAGAATGGATGAATACGCGAGATCATGATGATATGTCTATAGCACGAGCCCGGGTAGAGGTCGGAACGGAAACAAAAGTGCACGCCATTAAAAATACAGTTGAACGTTATGCGATACTCAATGGTACAGGCACGGTAACGGTAGCCGAAAAGAGCTGGCAAGTTAGTGTAGGTGACGTAGTTAATATCGAGCCAGAACAAGCTCAGAAAATAAGCAATACGGGCGCAGAAGATCTAATCTTTCTAGCAATTTGCACTCCACGGTTCCAGCCTTCCAATTATGTTGATTTAAGTAAGCAGTAAACACCTACAATTTTGTCAACCTCCAAATGAAGAGCTAAACGTCTTTTGTTTGTGCAAAACATAGCATTAAGGCGTAAAATCTGCCCATCAACTAACCTATTCGTAAAGGCAATATTCCTAAACAAAGTTACCTATGTTTCACTCTAAAACCTATGACGTTATTGTAATTGGCGGTGGCCATGCAGGCACTGAAGCTGCCTTGGCATCGGCGCGACTCGGTGCCAGCACCTTATTGCTGACGCACAATATTGACACCATAGGCCAAATGTCCTGTAACCCTGCAATTGGTGGGATAGGTAAAGGGCATATCGTAAAAGAGATAGACGCATTGGGTGGCGTGATGGCTGAAGCGATTGATCGTGGCGGCATTCAATTTAGAACACTAAATGCTCGCAAAGGACCCGCGGTACGTGCCACGCGCGCGCAGGCAGATCGGGCCTTATACAAAGCGGCAATAAGAGAGGCCGTAGAAAATCAACAAAACTTATCTCTTTTCCAGCAGTCAGCAGATGATCTACTGGTGGAAAACAATCGAGTCATAGGGGTAGTAACCCAGATGGGACTTAAGATTAAGGCCAAGACAGTGGTTCTTGCGACCGGAACATTTCTAGGCGGAATTCTTCATATTGGAATGAAAAATTTTCAGGGCGGTAGGGCTGGCGATTCCCCTTCCAATGCTCTAGCAAGACGACTGCGTGAAATGCCCTTCCAGGTAGAACGATTAAAAACCGGCACACCTGCGCGCCTGGATGCTAGGTCAATTGATTTCTCAAAGTTGGCTGCACAACCCGGAGACTCTCCCACGCCGGTGTTTTCTTTTTTGGGTGATGTGGCAGACCATCCTCAGCAAGTTAACTGCCATATCACTTATACCAATAGTAGAACCCACGACATTATTCGTAATGGCCTTGACCGCTCTCCGCTGTACGGCGGCGTAATAGAGGGTGTTGGCCCACGTTATTGCCCCTCGATTGAAGATAAAATTGTACGCTTTGCGGATAAAGACTCGCACCAAATATTTGTCGAACCAGAAGGCTTAAAAACCCATGAAGTATATCCAAATGGTATTTCGACTTCCCTACCCTACGATGTTCAGCACCAGTTTATTCAATCTATAGTAGGTTTTGAAAACGCGCAAATCGTGAGACCAGGCTATGCCATTGAATATGATTTTTTTGACCCACGTGACCTAAAGCCAACTCTGGAAACCAAACATATAGAAAATCTGTATTTCGCCGGACAGATTAATGGCACTACAGGTTATGAGGAGGCGGCTGGTCAAGGTCTATTAGCGGGTTTGAACGCCGCACGACAATCACAAGATAAAGACGGCTGGTATCCAACTCGAGACCAAGCCTATATCGGTGTACTTATCGACGACCTTATTACAATGGGCACTAAAGAGCCTTATAGAATGTTCACCTCTCGTGCTGAGTATCGATTAATTTTGCGAGAAGACAATGCTGATCTGCGCTTAACAGAAAAGGGCCGCGAGTTAGGCTTGGTTGGCGAACGCCGTTGGGCCGCGTTCAGCGAAAAGAGAGAGTCCATAGAGTTAGAGAAGCAACGATTGAACACCACTTGGTTACGCGCGGGTAGCGTGCCTGATGAGTTAGCCCAGCAAGTAGTTGGTAATGTGTTAAAAAAAGAAGCCAGCTTAATGGAGTTGTTGCGCCGCCCAGAAGTAAGTTATGCAAGTCTTATGTCTCTACCCGGCGCTGGTCAGGCGGTGGCTGATCCCAAAGTCGCAGAGCAGATGGAAATTCAAGCAAAATATCATGGTTATATAGAGCGCCAGCAGGCTGAAATAGAAAAGCAAAAACGCCACCAAACAACACAATTAAGCGAAGCAATCGATTACAACACGGTAAAAGGGTTATCTAATGAAGTAGCGCAAAAGCTGAATGAGCACAAACCATCTACCATTGGTCAAGCTTCTCGAATTTCGGGAGTCACACCAGCCGCTGTTTCACTACTATTGGTTTACCTGAAGAAACACGGTAAAGCGGCGTAAAAACGAAATATGGTAATTTTATGGCGTTTTCAATTGTGCTTGCTTTGAGCCTAGTGTTTAGCCCACATTTCTCTATAATCAATTCCCCCCTATTCTTCAAAGATGTGACTACAGCTAAATTTTTCTGCTTGCTGTAACACCAAACTGAGAGCTGGATTATTATGAATCAAGCAAAAGAATCTCCAACAAATTCTACTGATAATGAGCCTAAGGCTTCATTAGAAGATCGTATTAAACGCGGCCTGGATTCGCTGGATGTTTCCTATGGCGAGGAAGCCATTTCTAAGTTGGTAGAGTATTTGAACCTGCTGCAAGAATGGAATAAAACACATAATCTGACAGCTGTAGATGATATTGAAGAGATGCTCAGTGTGCATATATTTGATAGCGCCAGTATTAAGCCTTATGTTAAAGGTTCCAGCTTATTGGATGTGGGTAGTGGTGCAGGTTTACCCGGAATGATACTGGCGATTCTCTCGCCTGCTTTGCAAGTAACCTCAGTCGAGTCTCGGAATAAAAAAGCGCAATTTCAAATGTATGTGGCAAATAAGTTGAATTTGAAAAACTTTAAAGTAGAAAATGTGCGTATCGAAGATTTCGATCCTAAAGATAAATTTTCAATGGTTGTTGCGCGCGCGTTTTCTAGTATCGAAACGTTGGTTCAAGGATCAAAGAATGCAATTGCCGCCAATGGTCGCTGGTTAGCAATGAAAGGAGTTGTGCCTGAAGAGGAAATAAAAGCGCTCAAAAAATTAAATTTGAAGTCCGATACCTATGCTCTTAAAGTGCCAGAGCTTGATGCGCAAAGAAACTTGATCGTTATAAAAGCGGGTAAGTAGAGCCTCAGGGGTTGGTATTAAGCGCGTGTTTGCGTAAAAGATATGTTTAGCTAGGCTGAAATTTGGTACTCTAGCAGAATTATAAAAACGCGTATCGACTCCCTGCTATCGCTTGGGCGCACATCACCGTTCTGCGCATAGACTTCTAGAGAAGCAATCTTCCAAATGGCAAAAATAATTTCAATCACCAATCAAAAAGGCGGCGTGGGTAAAACCACGACTAGCATAAACTTAGCTGCCTCTTTGGTAAAACGTGGTCAACGGATTCTATTGATTGATATGGACCCGCAAGGCAATGCAAGTGTTGGTTGTGGTGTGGATTTAGACAAGACAACAACTGCCACCATATACGATCTTTTGTTGCTGGAAACCACCGCCAAAGAAGCCGTTATCAAAACCAGCAGCGGCATAGATGTTATTACAGCTAATGGAGATTTGGCTGGAGCACAGGTAGAATTGCTCAACGAGATAGGCCGAGAATTAAGATTGCAGAAAGCGCTGGCATCTATCGGTGATGAATACGATTATATTTTCATTGATTGCCCGCCAGCCCTAAACGTATTAACGATAAATGCCCTGGTTGCTTCCAACTCTGTAATGATACCCATGCAGTGTGAATACTTTGCACTCGAAGGCTTAAGTGCTTTGATCTCCACCATTCGAAAAATTCGAGAGACTTTGAACCCGAACCTTAAGATAGAAGGCTTGTTGCGCACTATGTTTGATAGCCGAAACGGTTTATCGAAGGAAGTGAGTAAGCAACTCCAGACGCATTTTGGCGATAAAGTCTATAACACTATAATACCCAGAAATATTCGCCTAGCCGAAGCGCCTAGCTATGGCGAGCCTGCAATCGTATATGACCCAAATTCTAAAGGCTCTAAAGCATATTTGGCCTTGGCCGATGAGTTTTTAGAGTTGGCGGAGGTAAAAGCCAAAGGTAGTTAAGGAACCTTTGATCAAGTCATGAATATTTCATTTCCGCCCAAAATACTCAATTTCTTCGTTGCAAAACTTCGCAATAGCTTGCTATTACGTGAGTACCGCGTACATGCGTACCGCACCTCAAACTTGAGCATTTTTGACGGTCTGAAATTATCCCGACTTAATCAGAGGCTCCTTACGAGCAAACGTTAAAAATAATATGACAAAGAAAAAAAGATTAGGTCGCGGACTGGATGCATTACTAGGCACCAACGAAAATCAAGGTTCAACGCCCAATCAGGCTTTGAGTGATGCCCCAAGTTCTCTAGCGATAGAACGACTTCAACCAGGGCAATATCAACCGCGCACCAACATGGATCAGGACTCTTTAGAAGAGCTCGCGGCTTCCATCAAGTCGCAGGGAATTATTCAGCCGATTTTGGTGAGACCGATATCCGCTGATAAATATGAAATTATAGCTGGTGAGCGCCGCTGGCGGGCTGCACAAATAGCGCAACTACATGAAGTTCCGGTATTAGTGCGAGACATTCCAGATGAAGCAACTCTGGCGGTGGCGTTGATTGAAAACATACAGCGTGAAAACCTTAATCCCGTTGAGGAAGCGGTTGGTCTGAAGCGGCTTATGGATGAGTTTGAGTTAACTCATGAAGAGATGGCCAAGAGCGTTGGTCGCTCGCGAACTGCGGTCACTAATTTGTTACGATTACTCAGTCTCAGCCATGGTGCCAAACAGCTGTTAGAGCATGGCAAGATTGAAATGGGTCATGGCCGTGCCCTGCTAGGCTTACCTGCGGAACAACAAGATTGGGTAGCGGCAGAAGTTTATGCAAAGAAACTGTCTGTCAGACAAACTGAAGCATTGGTGCGTAACTATGCAACCCCTAAAAAACCGATAGCACCTATAGTTAAGAGTGCCGATATAGAACGCTTGGAAGAAACTTTATCCGGCCGCCTAGGCACCAAAGTTACGGTAGACGACAAGAGCGGTAAAGGAAAATTAATCATCGAATATAAGAGCCTGGATATTCTGGACGGAATTATAGAACACATTAAATAATGTACTTACAGTAGGTCAAAAGTAGGACAAATCTTTATTCTTGAATAGCCGTTCTAATCGGCCAATAAAAGACTTAAGTAGCATTGCGAAACTCATAGCAAGCATTTATACTCCGCGAGCAGTCAAAATACGGTTACTTAATGAATAATTTGACACCGCATAAAGAGCTACGATTTAACACTAAATCGCAGCCCAGCGTGTTAATTAAATTGGCCTTGTTGCAGATCTTTGGCACCTTGATCTTTAGCCTAGCTCTGTATTATTGTTTTGATAAGCGCGAAGCGTTATCTGCTTTGTTGGGTGGCCTAATTGCAAGTGTGGCAACCTTGTATTCAGCCGGCAGGCTGTTTACTACTAAGCACGATGGCCAAGCAGAAGAAATTTTGCTTCGGTTTTACCTTAGCGTAGCACTAAAAGTTTTATTCACTTTGTTGATGATGGCCATTTGTATAATTGTGATCAAAGTGTCGTTACTGCCCTTTATAATCGCCTATCTATTAGCGGCGGTGGTAATAAACCTTCTGTTTCTATTGGTTCCTCATTAAGATGTATTAGAGGAAGACCAAAACAATAGAAGAAACGAAAAAATTTAAATTTAGTTCGAGATACACACATGGCATCTGAAGAAGGCGCACTAACTGGCGCTGGTTATATTAACCACCACCTGACGAACCTAACCTATGGAAGATTTCCAGATGGTCATTGGGGTTTAGCGCATGGCGCAGAAGATGCAGCGAGCATGGGTTTTATGGCCATTCACGTCGACAGCATGCTTTGGTCGCTAGGCCTAGGCCTGATAATGTTTTTGGTTTTTAGAAGCATCGCTAAAGGATTTAGCATTGATAAACCTTCTAAGATTCAGTGCGCGGTCGAATCCTTGTTTGAAATAGCGCAAGACAGCAAAGACAGCACCTTTACCAAGCAGGCAAAAAACGAATGGATTGCGCCAATGGCGCTCACTGTTTTTGTGTGGGTGTTTCTTATGAATCTAATGGATCTTCTGCCAGTGGATTGGATTCCTTATATGTTTGAGCACAGTGGCGCAGCGCCGTATATGAAAATTGTGCCATCCACAGATGTGAACATCGCCTTGGGTACGGCCTTAGGGGTGTTTATTATGATCATCTACTACAGCCTTAAAATTAAGGGCCCCATAGGTTTTACCAAAGAACTAACTTTACAACCTTTTGGTCCCTACCTGCTGCCATTTAACCTACTGTTAGAGCTGGTAGCTCTATTG
>Ga0316189_10004045_pt1 | contig 14155 bp, 12 predicted proteins | sample LowCovwburrow_MG_FD_204930 | JGI IMG/M metagenome (GOLD analysis project Ga0316189, IMG submission 204930) | Coastal sediment microbial communities from Maine, United States - Lowes Cove worm burrow | ecosystem: Environmental > Aquatic > Marine > Coastal > Sediment | place: USA: Maine...
AGGTGAAGGCATAGGCGGCCAGGCCAAATTCGGTATCGTTGGCAGTTTTCAGGACCTGCGCCTCGTCCCCGAATCGGTAGAGCGCCGCTATTGGGGCAAAGATCTCCTGCTGGTGACAGCTCACCTTCTCGGGTACATCGGTAAGCAGAGTCGGGGCCAGAAAATTGCCCTCCTCGCCGAATCGGTTGCCGCCCGCCATAATCCGTGCTCCTGCGTCGACGGCCTCATTAATAAAGCCCAGGGCGGTGGAAAGAGCGCGGTCATCGATCAGCGGGCCGATGTCGACACCGTCGGTGAGACCGTTACCCACCCTGAGGTCTTTTATTCTGTCGGACAGGATAGAGACGAGCCGGTCGTAAATGGTATCCTGAATATAAATTCGATTGGCGGCAATACAGGATTGGCCATTGTTGCGGAATTTGGTCACCAGAATGCCCTCGACGGCCTGGTCCAGATCGGCATCCTCGAAGATGATCACCGGGGCGTTGCCGCCAAGTTCGAGCGAGAGTTCGGTACAGGTGTCGGCTGCCCCTCGGATCAGGGAGCGGCCCACCTCGGTGGATCCGGTGAAGCTGATTTTGCGGCACACGGGATTTTCCAGCAGCTCCATGCCTATCTCCGCGGCAGAGCCTGTGACCAGTTGAAATACGCCTTTGGGCAGGCCGACCGCGTCGATACAGCGCGCCAGTTCACAGGCTGACAAGGGAGTCGAACTGGCCGGTTTGAGAATGACCGTGCAGCCCGCCGCCAGTGCAGGGGCGATTTTTCGTATGGCCAGGACCAGGGGAAAGTTCCAGGGCGCAATGGCCCCAACCACTCCCACCGGCTGGCGGATGACCAGGTGACGCTTACCTTCAGCCTGCGGGGGAACTACTCGACCGTAGGCCCGGCGCCCCTCTTCGGCAAACCAGAGCAGATGATCGATGGACATCGCCACTTCACCTTTGGCCTGAGCCAGCGGCTTGCCGTTTTCTTTAGTGATGAGCTCGGCGAAGCGCTCTGCTCTCGATTCCATTTCGGCTGCTATGGCGCGCAGATAGTCGCCGCGCTCCAGCGCAGTGGTTGCTTTCCACTCCTCAAAAGCGGCCGCAGCGTCATCGATCGCTTTGGCAACCCCGGCCCGGTCCACGGTTGCCACTTCGGCAAAAGGCTCGCCGTCGGCGGGATTGGTTACCGTTAGTTTTCTTTCACTGTCGCGCCACTCGCCGTTGAGCAGCAATTTATAGTTGTCCATTATCAAGGCCCCATATGAGTTAGTCTGAAATGAATACCAGACAACATAGTAACCACCCTCAGAGCAGCCACAATGACAGGGCCGGAACAAAAGCCAAAATCAGCACGACAATAAGCATGGTAAATACGAAGGTGACTGCATGCCTCGAAATTGACATCACCGATTCGCCCGTTACCCCAGACACAACGAAGAGATTAAGCCCCAATGGGGGGGTGATGAATCCGATGCCCAGGGCGGTGATCATAAAGATACAGAAATGGATTTCATGCATCCCAATCTCCAGTGCAAGTGGGAGAAGCAAAGGGGAGAGGATAACGATGTTCGGAGTGGTTTCCATTACACACCCGGCGACCATCAGAATAACCAGCATCAGGAATATGATAAGGTACTGATTCGTCGTAAAATCAGTGATGCTCTGCACGAAAAATTGAGGAACCTGCAGTGATGCAAGCGTTTGTGCCAAAGGCAGTGACATGGCGATGATCGGCACTATCACACCGTTTACTTTCGCCGATGTTTCAAGCATATCGGGGAAATCTTTCAAACTCAAGGTCCCCTGAAACAAACCGATGATAATGGTGGTCACAACCGCGACCGCTGCAGACTCGGTCGGCGTAAAAATACCGGAATAGATACCGCCTAAAATAATAAACGGAATCAAAAGCGCCCAGCGACCATCATAAACGGTTTTGGCAAAATGTTTGAAATCAAAACCGATCCGCGAATCTTCGTAGCGTTTGAATTTGTTGACGATGACGTTGGTGATCATCACCGAGGCGAGGATCATCACACCGGGCACTGCGGCCGCCAGGAACAAGGTGGAAGCGGAAATTCCGAGCACCAGGCCGATAATGATATAGGCAATCGATGGTGGAATCAAAATACCGGTACAGGCTCCAGCGGCAACCATCGCGCAGGCATAGCCTTTTGGATATCCCTTCTCTACCAGACGATCAATGGTGATACGGCTGATTGCAGCAGCATCCGCTGCGTCAGAACCGGAAATACAAGCAAAAAATCCACAGCCGAGCACCGTCGCGGTTCCTGAACCAGCCCTTTGCCAGCCCATCACAGCTTCTGCGACCTCGAGCAATTTCAATGATAGCCCCGTTCGCACCAATACGTCACCGGTGAGGATAAAGAGCGGAACCGCAATCAGGGCAAATGAATCGACGCCGTCAAACAGTGCCTCACCCAGAAGCGTGAGCGGTAAAACCCCGGTGAAATACAGCATGGCCATTGATCCAAGCCCGATAACAACCCATATCCTGACTCCCAGAAGTATCAGAACAACCATGCCGATCAGCGGTCCATAAAAATCCCAGCCGAGCGATAATTCCTGTGTCTGTGATAATATTTGATACATTTTTTTTACTCCTGTTATTCAAAAAGTGCGTTGCCTTCAAACGCAGGCCTGTTAGCCCTCAAGTCACTCCAATCACGCCATAATGACTGAAGAATGCGGACTAGCATCATTGAAAATCCGATTGGAACGGCCGCAAGGAACCAGGCTTGACTTACCCTTAAGCCATGGGTGACCGAATCGAAATGTAATGAGACCAGAACCGATTCCATGGACATGTAGATTGACACTACTGCAAGAATCAGCGTGGCGATATCACCAAAGATATAAAGGATCAATTTCATCCGGTTGGGTAACACGTTGAGGATGACATCTATCCTTATGTGAGCTCTTTCTTTGATCGCTGCAGAGGCGCCAATATAGGCGATATAAATAAATGCGTATCGGGCAATCTCCTCTGTCCAGACAGATGAATAGGAAAGTACGCTGCGCCTCACCACCTCAATGAAAATGGTACTTACGATCAACGTATACAAAGGCAACAGGAGATATCGCTCACCATTTTCATCAATAGCGCGAAGTATCGTTTTTAACTTCATAAGGTCATCCTCGTATTGGAAATCTGTAACGTAAATCTATCGCGAACGGTCCGGTAAAGCTGCGCCGAACCGCCCGCCCTTCCTTCAGTGCCTATGATACGTCATGAACATAGTAGCCGTTGAACGTATTGGCAGCTTCCTGCAGCTTTTCAAATTTCTCAGTTGAGCCAAGCAGTTCCTTCTTGATGTCATCCCAAGCCGGCAGTTGAGCACCTGCCTTGGCAACCCACTGTTCCTTTTCTTCCGGGGTCGGTGCGTAGAACTGAACACCGGCTTTAGCCATCTCGGCCATTGCGTACCCTCGTGCGGCCGGTACTTTGGCGAGATTCTGCCTGAAGGTTATATCACTGGCGAATTCAATGCCTTCCTGGACATCTTTAGGAAGCCCGTTGAACCACTCCAAGTTACATGAATAGACCTGGGCATCGGGAACCGCGGCGTTGAAGGTGACCCAGGAGAGGATCTCCTTGAAGCCGAAAACATACAGCGCCCCGACTGCGGGATCCAGGGCATCGGCCACGCCCTGTTTGATAGCCGACGAGGTTTCGCCCCAGGCGACCGGGGTCGGGTTTGCGCCCAGCAATTGATAGAACTGCTGGAGGATTTTAGATCCTGGTACACGAAACTTGATTCCCTGGAGCTGCTCCGGAGTTTTAATCGGTCCATCAACGCCTTTGCGGATTGCACATGTTCTCGGATCAATGTTGACATACCAGAGCGCCTTGAACCCTTTGGCTTCAATTTTCGGGTTTAGCTCAGACTTCCATGTATCGGAGGTGACGAGGTTGATGAATTGCTGATTTTCACCACACATATACGGGATGTTGATTACGTCAGCAGCCGGTGCAAACGGCGCGAAGTTAGAGATGGAGTGCTGAGCCGCCTGGATCGTACCTCCCTGAACTTTCTGGACCAGGGCACTACCGGCGCCGAGCTGTCCGCCCGGAGCCAGTTTTACGTAGATCTGGCCGTTGGTTGCGTTCTGAACATTCTCCTTGAAATCCAGCTGCATGATCGGATAGGACCTGGAGGCCCCGAGGATGTAAGCGGTGGCCACGTTCATCGTGTACTTGGCAGCCTTCTCGCGTTCCTTTTCTTCATTGCCCATCTGTGCAACCGCTTCCTTGTTCCATAGAAATCCGTTACCCAAGGCAACCACTGCGGCAGTGAAACCAACTTTTGCACTGACTTTCATAAAACGACGACGATCTTTATTTTTTACCTCTTGCATCTCATTGCGCTCTTCCATGTTCTTCTCCTGTTCTAGTTGTTGTTTGTTTCGGGGTTTGCTTTCCAGTCTGCCTCTCGAAAAAGAGCAGCCACGATAAATGCGATTGATGCAACAAACATCATGAAAAACTCACCGATGTCTCCGATGTGAAACATCTCCCATCCATAAACGATGTTTCCTTTGCCAATCAGCATGTTAATCACATAAAGACTGAACGATACAGTCGCCACAATAATGGCAACCCGAGCCCCCGACTTATGCTCGGAAATAGTTTGTCCGTTTGTCATATCTGATCCCAACTGTTGATTTTTTATTTTTGGTCAGTTCCTGTTCTCGTGCACATCAGGAACCGATCACCTTGTACACGGCATTACAGTCTTCTTTTCCATGCCCGGCAGCAGATGCCTGTTTGTATAGATCAAGGACAGCTTCCATGGCTTTCAGATCGAGCCCCCATGATCGAGCCATTTCACAGCCAAGCCTGACATCTTTTAGAGCCAGATCCAGGCCAAAACGGTTATCGAAATCATGTTCGGCAATCCACGGGCCGCGCACGTCCATCTGAAAGCTTCGGGCACCGGTATCCTGCAGCAGCTCAACCAGTACCTTCTTCTCGATCCCGGCCTTCTCGCCGGCGCGCATACCTTCGGCAAGAACGGCCAGGTTGGCCATGCCAACCATGTTGCTGATCAACTTGACAGCACAGGATGCTTCCACGCCGCCCATATAGTAGGTGGGGGAACCGATGATGGGCCAGATATCAGACAACTGCTCGTACAGTGCTTTATCGCCGCCGATAAAAAGAGGCTCTTCAGCCTTTTCAGCATGGGCAGGAGTTTTACCCAGCGTACACTGCATAAATCCGATTCCTTTGTCTGACGCTGCATCTCTTAATTTGACCGAGGTTTGCGGATCGATGGTACTCAGTTCCACATGAACCGCCCCTTTCTTCATCTTGGCGAGAAGACCGTCATCACCGAGCATTACACCTTCAACATGCGGCGGCATCGGCAAGCTTGTGAACACCAGATCACAGCCGCCCAGATCATCAAGCGACCCTGCTGCTGCACCTGTCGTGCCTGCATCAAGTGTCTTCTGCACCGCCTCCTCACTGAGATCGAAAACCATTACCTCTTTTCCGGCCCTAATGAGATTCCGGGCTAATGGCCCCCCCATCAAGCCTACTCCAATGAATCCTATAGACATCTCACTCCTCCATGTATTTCCTGGTTATTTATCTGTGGACATATGCGTAGCAACTGCGCCCCTGCCCCTTCTAATCTTCTATAAGCCAGTCGAGACCGAGTTCGACCAGTTTTCCGCGTGTCGGCCGACCTTCACTGTCCCAACCGGACATCTCGTAGTACAAATCAATCCAGCCTCTGAACTTATCAGGATCAAAGCGCATGCCCTTCAACGGGCCAGACGGCATTTTCTCGAACCATCGGCGGATAACGGTATCATCATCTGGAGTGAACCCGCAGCGATTGTTAAATACGCGCGACATGACATTGGCCCGCTCTACTCCCAGAACGATCTCGTACAGGCTCGTGTCCCAACCAGTGATGGCCCGGACCGCTTCCTCCAGGCGGCTGAAGGTCAAAGCGTGGATCGGAACCGAACAGAAGTTGCACAGCCCCAGTAAATTGTTTATGCCCCAGGCTTTTTGGCCAACGTGGAAAAAGCGGACCTTGGCTGCGTCGGTCTTTACCGGATCCACCGGGTCGAGCAGACCAAGCGGAAATAACTTGCTGATACCATCGCCCTGGAACGCAACATCGTGAGGTGTTTCTATGTGATCGCCGCCGGTGGCGCCCAGGGCAAACCCCAGTCCCATACCGGTCTTACCACGACCGTCATGTAGACCGAGTTCCTGGCCTTTGATGTGAAAGGCGTAGCGATCGGCACCCCTGCCAATTTTCTCGGCAGCCCGTTTGACTCCCAGGCTGAGCACATCGCCAATCCCTTCTCGGGCAGCGATTTGCTTGATCAGCCAAATCAACGCATCAACATCACCGAAACCGATCGATTTGCCGCCGGTATCTTCAGTGGTGAGAATACCCTTATCAAAGCACTCCATGGCAAAGGCAATCACGCAGCCGGTCGAAATCGTATCGAGTCCGAGCAGGTTGCAAAGCTGATTGGCATAGGCTATGGCGGGCAGGTTATCGATCTCCAGCATCGAACCAAAGGCGGCAAGGGACTCATATTCTACACCTCCGAAACGCTTATCCAGCGGGTAGTCAGCGTCCTCGAGTTCGACCCTGCGCTTGCAGGCGACGCTGCATTGCCAGCAGGTGCCCCGTGAATGAAAGATGGTCTCATGGTAGGGTTCCGCCGATAATTTATCGGCCCCTTCGAATTGTCCCTCCTTGAAGTTGCGGGTGGGCATGAAACCAGAGGCATTGACCCCCTCGACCAAAACCGACGTGCCGAATTTCGACAAGCCGACGTTGGGTGGGTGGGTCTTGATTCGTTCACGATGCCAGGAGCCAATTTCCTTCACCTTGTCCGGGTCGGCCATTGCCAGTTTTGCGGTACCTCGCACAGCGATGGCCTTGAGATTTTTTGATCCCATAACAGCGCCCATTCCGGTTCGACCATTAAAATGTTCCAGGTCGTTCTGCAGGCAGGCATAAGATACCAGCTGTTCTCCCGCAGGTCCAATGCTGACCACCCGTACCCTTTTTTCACCGGTCAACTGACGCAGACTTTCAAGGGTTTCCCAGTTGTCCTGTCCCCAGAGAGAGGCGCCATCACGGATTTCCACTTGACCGTCGTTTATCCATAGATAGACCGGTTTGTCGGCTGCCCCTCTGATGATAATCGCATCAAAACCGGCAAATTTTAATTCAGGTCCAAAAAATCCAGCCGCTTCAGTTCTTGCAAATCCTCCAGTTAAGGGTGACTTTGCACCTACCGAATAGCGGTTAAATCCAGCAATCGGTGCGCCGGTGACTACGCTGCAGGCAAAGATCAGGACATTCTCCGGACCAAGCGGATCAATATCCGGATCAATTTCATTGAGCAGCGTCTCTGCTATGATCCCGGTTCCGCCCCAGTAGGTGCGGTACCATCGTTCTTCAGGTTCTCTTACCTCGTGGCTTCCTGCTGTCAGATCAACAACAAGGATTTTACCGTTATAACCGTTGGCCATCATGTTCCTCCATCAAATAGCTGTCATTACAGCTCATTTTTTATTCAAACAAAGTTCCTACAGGCAGCGGTACCTGCAAAATATTTCCAAAAAGGGTGTAAAAGCCTAAGACTATGGCCCCTGCTATAACAGGGTAGAGCAGTTTTCTCTTCTTTGTCCATTGGTCGTACATGGCAATGAACATCAATAAAAAGAAGGTCAAAATGCCGGGAATCAGAAAACCGAGCCAGGGCATGGCCAGACAGCCCACCAGCATAGCCGCCACGAGGGCCACGCGCCGTGCTGTTGAGGCCTCTACTAATGACTCACCCTTCGCAAGGCGCGGTTTAACCAGGTTCCAGACTATCAATGTCAGGCTGAGAATAATCATGGCGATGGCCACAGCCCGGGGGAAGACGTATGAGTCAGAATCGAGCATGTGCGTCGTATCCCAGAGAAATACCACCGCGACGAAAATAAACAGGCAGGCCATGAAGATGGTCGAGGTGTCGCGTTGCAGCGAACCTTGGAGATTATTCGACATGAGGAACCTCCCCCGTCCTTTTCCCGAAGCGTGAACGGATTACCGGGTAGAACAGCGACAATAATATAAAAGCAATGATTGCCAGGCTTATCGGTCGTCCGAAAAACATTTCCCACAACTCCCCGGTTGCCGCACCGATTGTCCAGGCCTGAACAAATCCCTGCTCGGCGATCCGGCCAAGAATGAGACCCAGAACAATAGGCGACGGACTGAAGCCGAAACGGTTGAGAATCCAGCCAATCACCCCGAGCACGATCATGATGATGACATCTGATATCGAGTTGCGAATCGCGTAGGTGCCGATCATCGTCATAAAAGCTACTGTTGGCACCAGCAGTGCTTTGGGCACGGTGATGATGGTCTGGTAGGCGTAGCGGCCGATGACCAGTCCCACTGGCAGCATCAGGAAGGTCGCCAGGTAGAGCCCGTAGATAAAGGTGAAGACGATCGATGCTTTTTCGGTAAACAGGCTGGGTCCTGTCCTGATACCCTGGATGAGTAAGGCGCCAAGGATTACTGCATCAGGTGGAGTGCCGGGAATGCCAAGCACCAGGGTCGGAATAAATCCGCCGCCGACCGTCGCGTTGTTGGCCGATTCGGTGGCCAAGACCCCCTCCGGTTCGCCTTTACCGAAATTTTGGCTGTTCTTTGAAGTGCGGCGAGCTTCCGTGTAGGCCACCAGACCGGCGATCGAACCACCAGCGCCGGGCAGAATTCCCACCAGCGTACCGATTACTGAACTGCGCAGCAGGCTGAACTTGGCTTTCCATGAAATGGCCAGCGCTTCAAGGAAACGAAAACCTCGCGGTTTGTGGTCAACCTTGAGATGCCTGTCCGGGGTGGCCACCAGATCAATCAGCACCGGTATACAGTAGAGGCCGATCAGGGCAGTCACGGTCTCGATGCCGCCGAGCAGCACCTGGCTGCCGAAAATAAAGCGCACATCGGCGCTGATCTCGGCTATACCAACGCAGGCGAGCAGCAGGCCTAAGCAGGCGCCGATCAGTCCTTTTAAAAGATTTCCTTCGGAAAGTGCGGAAATCAGGGTAAGCCCAAATATCGCCAGCCAGAAATATTCAACCGGGCCGAAGGCCAGGGCAATCTCTGCCAGCGGCGGCGCCAGCAGCAGCAGAAAGGTGGCGCCCACGAGCCCGCCGGTGACCGAAGCGATACAGGCAACGGTAATGGCCAGATCTCCCTGACCCTTTTTGGCCATCGGAAAGCCGTCAAAGGTGGTGGCAATTGCCGAGGGTGTTCCCGGGGTATTGAGCAGGATGGCGGAGTAGGCGCCTCCATAAATGGCGCCGGTGTAGATGGCCCCCATCATGATCAACGCGGATGTGGGCTCCATGGAAAAGGTGATCGGTACCAGGACGGCAACCGCCATGGTTGCTGTCAGTCCCGGCAGCGAACCGATAACCGTGCCGGCAATGACACCGCCCAGGGCAAGCATAATGTTCAGCGGTGTCAGGGCCGCGAATAGATATTCAATACCCGGCATTTTCTAATTCTTCCGCACGGCAGTGGTCACAGATGTCACGCGCAGGCCCCTTATAGTGCTGCTGATATGGTGGCGTTCAGGTCTTCGCTGCACCACTGCCTAACCGGGATGAAGAATTCCGCAAATTACTCCTTCCCCATCCCGGTCGTTCCGTATCAGCAGTTAATTGAAAATTTATTACTTAATGATATTTGCTTCCTTCGCTGCCTCCAGCATTACCTTTGACTGCTCTTCGATAAACGCCTGGTAGCCTTTGTAGTCCACATCAAGCAGGGCCATGCCATCAGATTCCATACGCTTGCGGAACTCGGGATCAGCGTTGATCTCGCCGATCATGTCAGAGAGTTTCATGCGGATATCTTCAGGAGTTGACTTGGGCACTGCAATACCGCGAAAAGCACCGGAGACGAGCTCGAAGCCAAGTTCCTTGAAGGTCGGTACGTCCGGAAACTCGGGATGACGCTCGTCCATGGCCACGGCGAGCATGCGGGCCTTTTCGGCCTGCTTGGCTCCGACGGAGGTATAGCCCCATTCGGCCACGACCTGCTTGCCGAGCAGCGCGGTAACCGCAGCACCCGTTCCCTTGAAAGCAACGTAGGTGGTCTTGATGCCGGCCAATTTGTCGAAACGCAGCTGGGCTATATGGTTGGCGGTTCCTTTGCCTGATCCGGAAAAAGTAACTTTGCCCGAATTCTCTTTGGCGTAGGCGATCAGATCGTCTAGCGTCTTGAACTCGCTGTCGTTGGTGACCACGATGGCATCAGGGGTGTAGTGAAACATGTAGACGCCGGTGATATCATCGGTGGTGAAACCAACAGCTTTTTCCTGGGGCTTGATGATGATATGGGGCAAGTTGATGCCCATAATATTGTAGCCGTCGCCCTTCATTTTGTTCAACTGGGCCCAGCCGACAGCCCCACCGCCGCCCGGTTTGTAAGATATAATCAGATCCTGGCCGAAGAGCTTCTTGAAATAGGGCTGCTGGTGCCGGGCGGTAATATCTGACTCACCGCCTGGTCCAAAGGGGATGACATAGTTAACGCTTTTACTCGGATAATCATCAGCCAGCACAATCGAGCCGGTTAACGAAAAGATCGATACCAGCATCATAATGGTTAAAACTTTGAGTTTTACTTTCATGGTTCGCTCCCGCTTATTTCTGTTCTGTTGGTGAGCATCCATGCGAAGACCTGCAATGCAGGTCTTCGCATGGCTTTTCCAGAGATGCGTTTAGGCACTCTCGTAAATCTTGGTCAGAACAAATTCTCGATGGCCGAGTACCTCGGCTGCCGTCATTCGTCCATTCGCTGTCCGCAGCATCATTTCAAGCAGCATGTCTCCGGCCTGATCCATGTTCAGATCTCGGCGAAGCAGCCCGGAAACATCTACATCGAAATGCTCGGACATGGTCCGCAGGGTCCGTGGATTTGAGCAGAGCTTGATAACCGGTAGAATCGGGTTGCCGATGATGTTGCCCTGGCCGGTCGGGAAGAAGTGAACGACAAAACCCGAAGCAGCACAAAGGGTAACCTGTTCTGCAGCAGCAGAAGATGAATCCTGGAACCAGAGACCTGGCCCAGTCGGTTCAACGGCTTTCTCCAGGGCGCCCACAACGGGAGCTTTGGTACCGATCTTCTGGATGTTGCCCAGTGCTTTTTCCTCGATCGTGGTCAACCCACCTTCGATGTTTCCTTTGGTCGGCTGGGAGTCGGACAAATCGTTGGTCTTATTGTCATCAACGAGTTTGGCATAGCGATCGAAGAAGAACTGAAAGTCCTTGCGCACCTGGTCATTGGCACAGCGTTCCAGAACGAGATGTTCACCACCGGTCAGCTCTGTGGTTTCACCGAACAATATGGTGTTGCCGTTCTCATAGAGTTTGTCGTAAGCATTGCCAACCGTCGGGTTGGTGGCGATACCAGAGGTGGTGTCGGACTCACCGCACTTGGTGGAAACCCAGAGTTCACTGACATCGCACTCGACCCGCTGATACTCGCTGACCTGATGCATGTATTCCTTTGCTTGCTTGGATGCCGCACAAATGGTGTTGAAGTCGCCATTTTTTTCAATGGCGAAACCGGCAACCGGTTTGCCAGTTTTGGCAATTCCCTTAACAATGCGGTCAGTCCAGATCGGTTCGATACCGATCACAATTACCGCAGCGACGTTAGGGTTGCAGCCGGTGCCGATGAGTGTTCTAAAATGCAGTTCCAGGTCTTCACCAAACTGCAGGCGACCATACGGATGGGGAATGGCCATCGTGCCTTTGACGTTGTTTGCCACTGCTTCACAAGCCGAATTTGACAGGTCATCCAGCGGCAGAATGATCACATGGTTGCGAACACCGACTCGGCCGTTTTCACGACGATATCCCATAAATTTACTTTCCATGATTTACCACCTCTTTGTTTTGACGTTATGTACGTGAAGATGTTCGCCTTTCTTGATCGGTGCAACGACTTTGCCGATATCGGTGTTGTATTTAATCACCGTATCACCTTCGGCATAGTCCTGAAGGGCCACCTTGTGCCCAATCGGTATATCGCTGATAAGCTTTATCGTGATCGTTTCATCCTCTTTCATCACCCAGCCGGTGATTTCCTGCCCGGCTGACAATCCCTCGACCACTGCGACGCCAACACCGTCGGCAGCCTCATGTACTAAAAAATCGATAGCCATGTAATCCTCCTACATTGGTTAAAATTATGAATCGAGCAATACGACAGCCTGGACGGCATTACTCCACTCTCGGTTCACGTGGTTTTGAGCTTTCATAGTGAAAGCGTTCCTTCTCTTCCAGAACGGACAATAAGCCGGCCCCGGTTGAAATACTTTTAAGTTTCGGTCCTGTAAAAATAGGTGGTATTGGCGTTGGGAATTACCCCCACTCGGGGCCTTCCAGCAAAATTCTCCACCCATTCACCGACCACCCGCGAGGGGTCCGCTGAGCGCAGGTGACAGGTATGCAATACGCCCGCATCGAGTTCACTGCTCACCGCCACATCAAATTCACTCAGTGTTCGGCCGAATAGATACGCCTTGTGAGCACCCATCCTGAAGCCCTGTTCTTTGAAATCGGTCAACACTTCTTCCGGGCTGGTGAATTGCGACACGTAATCGAAATAAACATCATCACCAACCCCCTGGGTCGAGGCAGCCAGTAGAAGAATATGACCGCCTTTCTTAACTGCCTGTGAAGCCAGATTCAGACCTTTTTGCGCCTGATAGAGGCAGATATCCTTGGGATATCCACCGCAACTGGCCACGACGATATCAAACTTTTCGTCGATTCCCACTCCATAAAGTGCGGCGCAGGTGGCAGCACCCTCTATCAGCATTTTCAGCGGATCACCGGCCAGCACCTGAACCACTTCCTTGGTCGGCGCCATGATGAAATTGACGGCCAGATCAATGCCAACCACTTCACCAGCTTCGTTGAGATCCTCACGGACAGGGTTACCATGCAGGATGCCTACCTGGGCTAGATTGTGAAACATCAGGGAGTGGTTGTGCTCTATGGTTGCCGAACTACCGCAACCGATTATGATGCCTTTGGATCCGCCGGTGAAACCGACAAATTGATGCGGATCAATCTGACCAACCACAATTTTGAAATCGGCCTCGGCCATCCGGGCATTTATTTGAATAGGGGTTCCCCGGCTGGTGTGACCATAATCAACCATTGGACTCTGGTTGGCATCGTGACCGGCCACTGAACACCCCCGGGCTAGGTCGGGCGGTACCAGGCGATTGAGTGTTTCCCTGTCGAGCGCCGGGTGTAGACCACCGCCGACAATTATACTGACCCCGGCCGGGTCTAAATCGGGTGAGGCTTCGAAAAGCCAGTGCAGCAGAGGCGGAAGGATTTTTTTTACCGGCAAAGGACGCGTTTCGTCGGGGATGGCAATGGCCACCGTGGATGCTGTTTTGAGCCTCTGTGATATGGTCGCTTCGGCAGAGTGCAGACTTGAGAGGGCATTGGTCAGTTCCAACTCGACGGAATCGACCGGATCCAGATTATTTGGTTCCAGAATTTGGGCCTGCGCAGATTCCGGAATATGAACCTTGATGGTGCCAGTGCCGTATTTGAGATCCAATTCCATTGAGCTTCCCCTTTTTTCTGATTACCAGAGGTTATAGCTGCAATTGCTAGGCCAGACGGGTGTGCGTCTGTAAGAAGTCGAAACTTAGTGTTTTATTATTAAAAGAGCAGATTGGCGCCGAAAAATAGTGCCCAATATTAGTCTCGGTGCCCAATTTTGGGCTTGTTTTTTCGGCACGCTCCGACTATGCATGACCCATGGATATCAATCTTGGTAAAACTTCGGGTTCATCATCCCGCTGGAGCAGCGAGACCCGCTATAAAATCCTGCTCGAGCTCAATAATGCCATCGTTACCTGCAAGAGCAGAGAAGATCTTTTCTCTGCTCTGTCGAAAGAGCTGCAGCGTCATTTTGCTTACGACCGGCTGTGCATCATGCTCTATGATGCCAAACTGCATACCATCACTTATTTTGCCGCTGCTGACGGCATTCAGCCCATCGGGGTCGTCGCCCAGAAATCGAGACCACTGGCCGACGGGGCGATTGCCCGTATGGCGATCCAGT
>Ga0316189_10004046_pt1 | contig 14153 bp, 10 predicted proteins | sample LowCovwburrow_MG_FD_204930 | JGI IMG/M metagenome (GOLD analysis project Ga0316189, IMG submission 204930) | Coastal sediment microbial communities from Maine, United States - Lowes Cove worm burrow | ecosystem: Environmental > Aquatic > Marine > Coastal > Sediment | place: USA: Maine...
GGCTACCTGCCGCACTCGCAAGTACCCAAGCCGATGGACCGCGCCGACATGGACGCCGTGCGGGACGACTACGTTCGCGCCGCACAGCGAGCGCTGGAGGCGGACTTCGACATGCTCGAGGTCCATTTTGCGCACGGGTATCTGCTCGCGACGTTTATCTCCCCGCTGACCAATCAGCGCACCGACGCGTACGGCGGCTCCCTGCAAAATCGCCTGCGGTTCCCGCTGGAGGTCTTTGATGCGGTCCGCGCGGTGTGGCCCGAGGACAGGCCGATCTCGGTGCGAATCTCAGCGACCGACTGGGCCCCAGGGGGACTGTCCGAGGCCGACCTCATCGGGTTGGCCCGCGCGCTCCACGAACACGGGTGCGACCTTGTCGACGTCTCCACTGGGCAGACGGTGGTCGACAGCGAGCCTGACTTTGGCCGGATGTTCCAGACGCCGTTCGCCGATCTGATCAAGCACGAGGTGCCGATTCGGACCATGGCGGTGGGCGCGATTCTCGGATGGGACCACGTCAACACGATCCTGGCGTCTGGACGCGCGGACCTGTGCGCCATGGCGCGGCCGCATCTTGCCGACCCGTACCTCACGCTGCACGCTGCGGCGGAGCAGGGCTACTACGAGGTGTCCTGGCCCAAGCAGTATTTGGCGGGCGCGCCCGTTCCGCCCGCGCAGAACAAGATCACCAACGACCCGGGGCGCTAGGCCTTACTTCGCGGCCGCCGCCGAATCGAGCGGGGCCCGGGTCGCGTTGGCGACCGCGCCCCCGAACCCGGGCAACCATTGGACGACGAGGTCGGCGGGTAGGTCCGTCGCCCCGTCGCGGAGGCGCCGCATCAACGCAGGGTGGGCCGCGAAAACTGCGGGCACGACAACGATGTCGGACCAGCCCGCTTCTTGGATCGAAAGCGCGGCGTCGCGCAGCTGGCCGGAGCCCTCGGTTACCAGTCGGATCGGCGCGAACCGACCCCGGGCTTCCTTGGACGCCTCAACGGTCGCCGCCCAAGCGGCCTTGACGCGGTCGGGCATGCCCTGCGGGATGACGACGATGGTGCCCCCGCCGAACGACGCCTGCGGACGGGGAAGGGCGGTGTCTTTGAGTGTGGTCGCGACCCAAATACTCGCCTGCGGGGAGCCGGTGCTCAGCACCACCGCGTCCGCGGCCTGGCTCGACTGCGCGAGTGTTGTTGGGGTGCCCGCCTGCTCCCATTTTGCAGCAATGGCACCTGCCCACGCGCGCCCGTGCGGGGTCAGTCCGCCGACCACCAAGACGCGAGGCGCCCCCGTGGAGACCGATTGCGGGACGCCGATGGCACTGGCGACGACAGCGGAACGATCGCGCTCCAGCGTGGTGCTGTCGATGGGCAGCGTGACGCGGCGCGCGGCGACGCCGACCTGCGCCAAGCCATCGAGCACGCGCTCGAGTTGTTCGGAGTGCTGGCCCTCCAGCACGACGGTGAGGCTCTTGACCACACTGGCCTTGTCCGGGAGCGCGGCCTTTTGCAGCGCGTGCGGGAGAGCGGGATTGATTGCGACGACGTCTGCGGCGAGCTGATCGCCGTACAGTGCCGCCCACAGCGCGACCGCACCCCCCGTCCCTTCGCCCACGAGGGTGACATCATCCTCGGTGACGGGGAGTCGACGGCGCGCGTAGTCGATGAGGCGTGGCAGCCCCGCGACCACGGGGCTCACGTCGGAGCCAAACGAGCCAGGGAAGGTCCAGCGCCGCTCGATCCACCCCAGCTCGGACTCCTGGCGATGGGGAGGAACAACGACGGCGACGACCGCCTTGTCCGAGAGTCGAGCTCTCCAACGACGCAGGGCATTGCCGGGCGGCTCGTGTTGGTCAGCTAAGATCACCACCAACGGATGCAGGTCGTCCGCGTGGTGGTCTTCGGGGATGGAAATTCGCCAGTCGAGCGCGGCGGGAACTGCGACCGAGAGGCTCCCGTTGCGAAGGCCTTGGGCGTCGGCGCGCACGTAGGCCACAAAGTCGGCCAGCTTTGGATCGGGCTCCACGCTCGCCAGATCGAAGGTGGGTACGGCCATGATCGTCTTGACGACATCCTTGGGGCGTCGCTTTGCAAACTGGGCGACCGTCCCATCATGCTCGGCGATGTGAAACCCGCCCGCGTAGTGGACGACCGAGCGCTCGGGCCATCGGTCCCGCGCCTTGGCGACCGAGTCGGCCATCGTGTTGTCCCAGAAGTTTTGTACCGACCACGTCGCATCGCCGCCGCCCATCCCGGGCCCGTGGCCGCGAAGCGCCTTGTTCACGCGCGCCTGGTAGGCCTCGGTCGGTGGAAAAATCTCGGCGGGGAGTGTGTCGGGGTGCGCGGCCTTGGCCTTGGCAAATGCCGCGGCATCACGGCCGCCGACTTCGCGCAGTAGCGGCCGCGGCGTGTTGGCGGCGACCACGGGTGCCTTGTGCTGCTTGGCGGCCAGCACGAGGGGGCGGTAGCCCGTGCGGTAGTTGGGCCATGGGCGGGCCTGGGCGACAAACGCGTCCTCGTCGATGGTGCCGTCCAGGTACGCGTCGACGATCGGTTGCACGTCTCGCTCGAACATCTCCAGCGAGAGACATTGGCCCTTTGCATTGCGCTCCGCGAGGCCGGTGAAGACCGCGTGCTCGAGCTGATGGGTCATGTCATCGGTGTGCGTTTCTCCGAAGAACACGACATCGGCCGCGCCCAGCTCGTCGAGAACGGACGGCAGCGTCCGCTCGCGGCCCTCGGCATCGAAGATCCGCATGCGAGCGGTGAACCGGGCGTCCGCATGCACGTTGCCCAGCGCGTCGTCGGCCGGCGACACCGTCGTGGCCTTGGGGTTACAGGCCAGTCCGAGCGTCGCGAGGGCGACGGCGGTGGAGTGCGATAGCTTGGCAAACGGGGGCACAACGGTCACGAGCCGCCCGAGGCGACGCCCGCAACCCTACCGCGGTGTGAGGGGAGGGGGTGCCTCTGTACCCCCACGATCGACTTTCGACGTTTTCGGGCCCGTGTGCGCCGACCCGTGGGCCACGGCGCGGGTACTCTGGGGTCGCGATGCGACACTGGGTCGGATGGGCCGATCGGGTCCTGGGGAGGGCGCTTGCCCGCGCCGCTCTCCTCGGAGGCTGCCTGAGCCACAGCGCCCTGGCTGCAGCGGCCACGGGTGATGAGGACCCGGGTGAGCTGTACGCGAGGACCGATCCGGCGGCCGTGGGCGCTCGCGCCCTGGTTCAAGCCGCCTTACCGCCAACGTTGTCCGCGAGTCATCCGCGTGGCACACCGCGCTATTTTCAGCCGATCGAAGACCCCACCGGCCACGCGCTGGACCACTTTTACGCCGCGTTGGCGCGGACCGATGCTGGGGTCGAAGGTGCGCTGACCCGTGTCTCACACATGGGCGACTCGTCGATCGGTCTCGACGGACTGCCGCACGCGATCCGTCGTCGAATGCAAGACAGGTTCGGCGATGGCGGGGCGGGGTTCGTGCTGCTGACGCGATACTCGCCCAACTACAACTCGCGGGTGGTGCGGTTTGGCGCGAGTGGACAGTGGGACGTCTGCTACATCGCCTACCGATGCCGTTCGGACGGCCGGTACGGGTTGGGTGGTCATGTCTTTCGCGGCAAACCCGGTGCGCGGGCGAAGATCCAGACGCGCCGCGGCGGCACGCACGGAACCCGGGCCGCGCACTTGGAGCTGTGGTACGCGACGTCGCCCCACGGCGGCCGCGCCACGTTTGGCGTCTCCGGAGGGGCGCAGGTCCAGGTCAATACGCGCGCCTCCGCTATCGAGTCGCGCTGGGCTGACCTGGACGTCGAGCCGGGTCCGCAGACGGTTTCTCTACGCATCGATACCGGTCGCTACGTGTGGGCCTATGGGATCGTTTCGGAGACCGAGGGGCCAGGGGTCGTCTGGGACACCATGAGCATGATCGGTGTGTACACCCCGCGGCTCGCGGGCTACGACGACGCGCACATCGCCGAGCAGGTAGCCCACCGGGACGCCAATCTGCTGGTGCTCAACTACGGCGGCAACGACCTGCGCCGCCTCGTCGCCGGGCGGGTCTCGGCCGACAGCTACCGCGACGAACTGGCGGCCGTCGTGGCCAAGCTCAGGCGCGGAAAGCCCGAAATGTCGTGCTTGGTGATCGGTGTGATCGACCACGGCCGCTCGGGGAGCCGAACGGTTCGGCGCAGGCACACACAGGCGATGGTGCAGGCGCAGCGCGATGCCGCGTTCGCCTCCGGCTGCGCGTTCTTCGATTCGGTCGCCGTCATGGGCGGGGCCGGCTCGATCCGAGCGTGGCGTGAGCACGATCCTCCGCTTGCGGAGCCCGATCTGAAGCACTTGAGTGTCGCAGGGCGCGATCTGATGGGCGGGCGGGTTTTCGCGGCGCTGCTCGCCGGCTACGAGGCCTACGCAGCCGTCGGAACCGAGCCGGACCGCTAGCCGCCTGTGGGGTGATTATTGTGGCGACGCGGCGCGGCGACACGCGGCGTGGGTTGATACAGTCCGGGGCCAGTGGACGCTTCATCGACAGGGTCAGGAACGCTCGCGGAGGTGGCCGACGGGGCATCGCTCGTCTCCGAATTCGAGGCCGTGCAAGTTTCGCAGTGGCACGCCAAGGTGGACGAGACGCGGCCGGGGACTGCGGGCCGCCTGTGCGGCGAGACGGAAGATGGGCTTGCCGTCGCGGCCCTGTACACGGCCGCAGACGCACGCCCTACGCTGCCGGGGAGCGTGGGGGCCGACACCCTGATCGGTCGTGCGCATCAGACGGGTGACGTTGTTGCGGTGGCTGCCGCAGCGGTGGCCGACACCGCGCGCGGGGTCCAGACCAGCTGGGTGCGGTTGGCGCCCGCCCAGCGTGCGGGCTGCACGGTGGCGACGGGCGGACCGGGCGTCGCCGTCGACACGGACGGCCTGCGCACACTCGCCGGATGCGGTGCCACGGTGATGATCGAGGCTGGTGCAGCCGCCTCCTCGCTCCTCCGGGCACTGCCGGCCGACCACGGGATAGCCGGGGTGCTCGCAGCGCCCATCGCATGCCTGGCCGAGACAGGGGGCAGCGGGCTGTCGGCGGACAACGCGATGGCGCGCGTGGTGACGGACACCGCGTGGGCCATCGACCACCAACCAGGGGTCGCGACCGCACTCCTCACGGGGGTGCCCTTCCACGACGCAGGCGCGACCGACGTGCAGGAGGTGGGGCTCATTGTGGCGCAGGGCCTCGCGCTCCTGGAGGCGTGTGAGCACGAGGGCTTGTCGGCGGCCGACGTCGCCAAGCACGTCGTGCTGCACGTGGCAGTCGGTCACGCGCCGTTCGCTGCGGTCGCAAAGCTACGCGCGGTGCGGTCGCTGTGGTCGTCGGTTGTCGCCGCCGCCCAGGAGGGCGCAGCCGTGGGGGACAGCTCCACGTCGGTGCTCTGGGCGCAGTCGTCTGCGCGCACCCGTACGCAGCGTGATGTCGCGAACAACCTGCTGCGGGCCACGCTGGAGGCATTTGCAGCCGCGACTGGAGGGGCGGACGGTGCACTGATCGTAGCGCACACCCACGCGTTGGGAGCACCCGACGACGACGCGGTCCGGCTCGCCGTCAACGCGCAGCTGCTCATGCGGGACGAGTCAGGCTTGTCACGGGTGTCCGACCCCGCTGCGGGAAGCTGGGCGGTGGAGTCACGGACGCGCGCGCTGGCGAGCAAGGCATGGGCGTACGCGACCCAGCTGCACAGCAACGGTGGCGTTGTCCAGGCACTGGCCGACGGCACGTTGCAGCGCGAAGTGTCGGATGCGGCTCGGGAGCGCGCGCTCGCAGTCGCGCGTCGCCAGGTGCCCATCACGGGGGTCAGCATTTTTCCAGACTTGGGCGACTGCCCGGCGCCTTCCGTCTCGGGTGCGGCCGGCCAGGAGGGAGAAGCGGAGGCTGCGGTGACCGTCATCCCCCTGACGCCGCAGCGTCTGCCCGAGCCGCTCGAGCAGCTTCGCGATGCGGCAGACGCCGCAGCGGAGCGTCCGCGCGCAGTGTTGGTGAGGCTTGGCGCCGCGCCCGACGTCCGTGCGCAGCTCGACTTTGCCACCGGAGTTCTGGCCGCGGGGGGGATCTCGGTCCAAGCTGTGGGCCCCGACTTGTCGGACGCGGACCTGTCGCAGTTTGCGGTCGCGGTGCTCTGCGGGACGCCCGATCACATTGCGGGGGCTGGCGCTGTGGCGGTGGCCGCCGTCAAACAAGCGGGCGTGGCGCGTATCGTCGTCGCGGGGAAGCCGGGAGACCATGAATCCGAGCTCGCCGCCGCGGGGGTCGACGAATACGTCCACCGCGGATCGGACATCGTAACGCTGCTGCGGGGGCTTCACCGCGTGCTCGGCGTCGGAGGTGCAGCATGAGTCGTATCCGTGAAATCTCGCAGCTTGGGTTCGACGCGCTCGTCGGCAACACGGCAGCCGCGCCGCAGGCCGACACGCCTCCCACCGCCACCCCCGAGGGGATCATGCTGCCTCCGAGCGTGGGTCCCGACACAACGTCGGGTCTCTCGCACCTCGATACGCTCCCTGGGTTTGCGCCGTACATCCGTGGTCCGTACCCCACGATGTACGTCCAGAGGCCGTGGACGATTCGGCAATACGCTGGCTTTTCCACGGCCGAAGAGAGCAATGCGTTTTACCGTCGGAATCTTGCGGCGGGTCAAAAGGGCCTGTCCATTGCGTTCGATCTGGCGACGCATCGCGGGTACGACTCGGACCACGCGCGTGTGACGGGCGATGTCGGCATGGCCGGCGTCGCGGTCGATTCGATCCTCGACATGCGGATCCTCTTCGACAAGATTCCGCTCGCCAAGACCAGCGTCTCCATGACGATGAACGGGGCGGTGCTGCCGATCTTGGCGCTGTACATCGTGGCCGGCCAAGAGCAGGGCACCCCGCTCGACAAGCTCACGGGCACGATCCAAAACGACATTCTCAAGGAGTTCATGGTCCGCAACACGTTCATCTACGGGCCCACCCCGTCGATGCGGATCATTGCCGATATCTTTGCGTACACCGCGGCCAAAATGCCGCGGTTCAACTCGATCAGCGTGTCGGGCTACCACATGCAAGAGGCCGGGGCGACGGCCGACATCGAGCTGGCGTACACGCTGGCCGATGGCCTGCAGTACGTGCGCACGGGCATGGCGGGCGGCATGAACGTCGATGCCTTTGCCCCACGGATTTCGTTTTTCTTCGGGATCGGCATGAACTACTTCATGGAGGTCGCCAAGCTCCGAGCGGCACGCCTTTTGTGGGCCAAGCTCATGAAGAACGTGGGCGCGACCAATCCCAAGTCGCTCGCCCTGCGCACCCATTGCCAGACTTCAGGCTGGAGTCTGGCGGCGCAAGACCCGTACAACAATGTTGCGCGCACCTGCGTCGAGGCGCTCGCCGCCGTCTGCGGGCACACGCAGTCGTTGCACACCAACGCGTTTGACGAGGCGCTCGCGCTGCCGACCGACGCGTCCGCCCGCGTGGCCCGCAACACGCAGATCCTGCTGCAGCAGGAAGCCCAGGTTACCGAGACCGTCGACCCCTGGGCGGGGTCGCACTACGTCGAGTGGCTGACCGACAAGCTGGCGCGCAAGGCGTGGGCGCACATCCTCGAGATCGAGGAGATGGGTGGGATGGCGGCTGCGATCGAGCAGGGGCTCCCCAAGCGCAGGATCGAGGAGGCAGCGGCCCGCACGCAGGCGCGGATCGATGCCGGGCAGCAGGTCGTCGTCGGGGTGAATCGCTATCGGCTCGAGAGCGAAAAACCGATCGACGTCCTGCAGATCGACAACGACGCTGTCCGTCGCGCCCAGCTGGCTCGGCTCGAGCAACTTAAGGCCTCCCGTGACGGGGCGGAGGTTGCAGCGGCGTTGGCTGCACTCACGCACAGCGCGGGGGCCGATGGGCCGCAGGACGGCGAGAACAACCTCCTGGCTCTGGCGGTGGTCGCCGTGCGTGCAGGGGCGACGGTGGGCGAGGTGTCCAGTGCATTGGAGGCGGTCTGGGGTCGCTACGAGCCGCGCACCGAATCCATCGGCGGGGTATACCGAGCCGAGATGGGGGCCGACACGGCGTTGCAAACGGTGCTTACGCGGACGGCGGAGTTCGCCGAAACCCACGGGCGCCGCCCACGGATCCTTGTCGCCAAGATGGGCCAGGACGGTCACGATCGCGGGGCGAGGGTCATCGCGACCGGCTTTGCCGACATGGGGTTCGACGTTGATGTGGGGCCGCTGTTCCAGACTCCGGCCGAGACAGCACGCCAGGCCGCCGAGAACGACGTGCACGTCGTCGGCATCAGCTCCTTGGCGGCGGGGCACATGACACTGGTGCCTGCGCTGCGGGCGGCCCTCGTGGCCGAGGGCCGCGAGGATATTCTTGTGGTTGCCGGTGGCGTGATTCCACCGCAGGACCATGAGGCGTTGTTCGGCATGGGCGTCGCAGAGATCTTCACGCCCGGCACGGTGCTGACCGATGCCGCGCTGCGGGTTTTGGCGGCGCTGCCCGACCCCAACTCCAGCGAGTCGTCGTGACTCCGGCTGCGGTCGAGGCGCTCGCGCGCGGCGTGACCGAGGGCAACCGGACAGCGCTTGGCCGCGCCATCACATTGGTCGAGAGCACACGTGCGGTGGACCGTGCGCACGCTGATGCGCTGTTGGCTGCGCTGGCCGGGCATGGGGCCGGGGCGCATCGGGTGGGGATCACAGGGGTCCCCGGCGTCGGCAAGAGCACGCTCATCGAGGCTCTCGGATCGCAGCTGACGGCGGCGGGGCATCGTGTCGCCGTGCTCGCCGTCGATCCCAGTTCCGCCCGGAGCGGCGGGAGCATCATGGGCGACAAGACCCGGATGCAGACGCTGGCGCGGGATCCGGCGGCGTTTATCCGCCCCAGCCCATCGGCGGGGGTCCTCGGCGGTGTGGCCCGACGCACCCGCGAGACCATGGTGCTGGTCGAGGCGGCGGGCTACGACATTGTCTTGGTCGAGACGGTGGGCGTCGGCCAGTCCGAGACCATGGTTGCGCAGATGGTCGACGTGTTTGTCGTGCTCGTGCTCGCAGGCGCAGGAGATGACCTGCAGGGGATCAAGCGCGGGATCCTCGAGCTGGCGGATGCCGTCGTCGTGACCAAGGCCGATGGAGACAACGTGCAAGCGGCGGCACGCGCGGCCGCGGACTACCGCCGTGCCTTGGACTTGGTGCCGCCGCGGCTGCCCGCATGGATGCCTCGGGTCGCACGCTGCTCGGCCGTCAGCGGTGCGGGCATGGAAGAGCTTTGGAGCCTTGTGACCGACCACCGCGACGCGCTGCTCGCCTCGGGCGACTGGGAGACCCAGCGCGCCACGCAGCGTGTGGGCTGGATGCGCGCGGCGGTCGAGGCCGGACTCACCGCGCGCCTGGACGCAGACCCCGCGCTGACGACCGTGCGGGCCGGGCTCGAAGACGCGGTGCGCACGGGCCTGAAGACCCCGGATGCCGCGGCGGGGGTCTTGCTCGCGGCGCTGTTTGGCGACGCCGACTCAGCGCCCGAACAGTGAGCGTGCAATCACGAGCTTTTGGATCTCGGACGTTCCTTCGTAGATCCGCAGGGCACGCACCTCGCGGTACAGACGCTCGGTGCGCTCTCCCACGGTGACGCCCAGGCCCCCCAACGACTGCACGGCTCGGTCGACCACACGCTGCGCAGACTCGGTCGCAAACAGCTTGGCCATCGCGACCTTGTCGGCGCCTGTGTAGCCCGCATCGCGGGCAAGTGCCGCGCGGTACACCAACAGCTGTGCCGCGAGATGTTCGGTGGCCACATCGGCCAGGGCAAAGCGGAGGCCCTGCTGCTTGGCCAGCGGCTTGCCGAACTGCACGCGGGTGCTCAGATGCCCGAGCGCCTCGGTGAGCGCACGGTCGGCAAACCCCAACGCTGCCGCGCCCACGGTGACGCGAAAGACCTCAAGGGTGGACAGCGCCAGCTTGAGCCCGTCGCCTGGCTGACCCAAGCGGTGTTCGGGCGGAACCACGATGTTGTTCATGTGCATGCTGCCGATGGCGTGCGGCGCGATGACATGACTGGGCTCGATCTCGAGCCCGGCGGCGTCGCCCGGGATCCACGCCGCGCAGTACTTGGGGGCAGCCTCCGGGTCGCCGCCGCCCTCCCGGGCGAACACGACGTAGGAATCGGCGACTCCGGCATTGGAGATGAAGCACTTGGTCCCCGACAGTGTTGCGCCCCCGTCGGCGGTCGGCGTGAGCGTCGTGGTCATTCCGGACGCGTCGGAACCAGCGCCCGGCTCCGTCAATGCAAAGGCGGCGATGGCGTTGCCCGCGGCGACCTCGGGGAGCAGCCTGGCCTTGAGCGCATCCGACCCCGCCAGGGTGACGGGGTACGAGCCGAGCCCCTGCATGACAAACGCGGTGTCGAGCGCGCCGCTGCTTCGCGCCAACCACTGCCGCGCGATACAGATGGGGGTGGACCGCACGGTCTCAAACGCCCCCCCGTACGCAGCGGGGACCAGCAGGCCAATCAGGTCCGCCTCCGCCAGCGCGCCAATGTATGCACGTGTCGCCGCGTGCTCGTCGGACTCGTCGACGCCGAGCGCTTCGATGCTGGCGCACACAGCTTCCATGCGGTCTTCGAGGGCCGAGAGCGCCTCGTTGTCGCCAAACGCGAGGCCAAGCTGTCGCGCCAAAATGCGTGGGTCCAAGAACGGGGCGGCTACTTCCATTGTGGGTCTCGCTTTTCTCGCCAGGCGTCGTTGGCCTCACGGAAATCGGGGTGCTGCATGCAGATGGCTTGAGCCTGGGCCTCGGCCTCGATGGCGCTCGAGAACGTCATCTCCAGCTCCTTTTGGACCATGGTCTTGGTCATGCGGAGTGCGAAGTGGGGGCCCTCGGCGAGCGTCATGGCCATGGCAAAGGCCTCGGCGTCCACGGTGGCGGGGTCGGTGTCGTCCACCACGGCCGTGGCCAGCCCGATGCCCTCGCACCGTTCGGCGGGAACCCGCGCGCCCGTCATCAGGATCTGGGTAGCGTGTCCCAGGCCGACGATGCGGGGCAGCAGCCACGCGGCGCCCATGTCGGCGCCGCACAGCCCGACCTGCGGGAACAAGAACGCAAAGAACGAGCGCTTGCCCATCACGCGCATGTCCGAGGCCAGGGCCATAACGGCGCCTGCACCGGCGGCGACCCGCTTGACGCTGGCGACGATCGGCAACGGGCATTGCCGCATCGAGGCGATGAGCTCCCCGGTCAGTCGAGTGAAGCGGAGCAGCCCCTCGGCGTCGCGGTCGAAGAGGTGACCGATGATGTCCTCGACGTCACCGCCGCTACAAAACGCTTTGCCTTCGCCTTGAAGGACCAGCGCCCGGGCACCGTCGGGATGCAGGCCGCGGCGCTCGACGACCTGAAAAAAGTCGGTCAGCTCGCGGTACACCGCGAACGTCAGCGCGTTGTACTTGTCGGGGCGCGTGAGCGTAATGATGCCGACGCGATCGCGCTCTTCGTACCGGAAGTGCTCGGGCGTGGGCATGGGGAGGGGACGGAAGTCCGGCGGATGGCTCACGCCGCGCAGGGTATCGCCTAGCGTGCACCCCAATAAACCCCACGGGTCGATAACTGTGCCTCACCGACGCCGGCCGCACGGGCGACGCTGGCAGCACGCCCAATCAACGCCGTGGACCGTGTCGTCGCGCTGTCCGGATCGTCGAGACGAGCGCTAGTCTGGGATGCAGGCGAGGCCTTGGATCTCGACCTTGGCTCCGGGCTCGAGCAGGCCGGCCACCTCGACCAGGGCCATCGCAGGATAGTGCCTGCCGATGAGGTCGCGCCACGTTTGCCCGACGGCCTTGATCTCGTCCATGTACTCGCGTTTGTCCGTCACGTAGATGGTGATCGAGATGAGGTGCTCGGGCTTGCCGCCCGCGGCCTCGATCACCGCCGCGACGTTGGCGAGTGCCTGGCGGTACTGCGGGGCGAAGTCGGGCGAGACGATGGTTTCGCTCGGGTCCCACCCGATCATGCCCGCGATCGCCAGGATCTGGCCGCGCGCGAGCATCCCGTTGGCGTAGCCTCGTGGGCGCTGCCAGCCCTCGGGCAGGATCGTCTGGTGCTCGTCGGTCACAGCGCCACCTCCCCGCCGTCGATGGGCAGTGCAGCCCCCGTGATCGCCGCGGCCGAATCACTCGCAATAAACACGACCATCTGGGCGACTTCCGTAGGCTTGACCAAGCGTCTCATTGGAGAAAAACGTTCCAGCGCCTTCTTGGCATCGGTCGCGCTCCGCCCGGTTTGGAGCGCAATCGTCTCGACGGCATCGTTGGAGATCTGGGTGTCGGTGAAGCCGGGGCACAGCGCGTTGACCGTGACGCCGCGGGACACCAGCTCCGACGCGAGCGCGCGGGTCAGGCCGAGCAGGCCGGCCTTGCTGGCCGAGTAGGCGCTCGTGTAGCGGTACCCCTTGAGCGCGGCCGTCGATGCGATGTTGATGATCCGTCCCCAGCCCGCGTCCACCATCGCGGGCGCCAGACCGCGGGCCAGCGCGAAGGGGGCGGTGAGGTTGACCTCCATGGCCCGGGCCCACATTGCGTCGTCCGTTTGGGCGAGTGGGGCAGACTCCGCAATGCCGGCATTGTTGACGAGCACCTGTACGGGCGGATCGAGGGAGGACAGAGTTTCGATGAGGTCGAAGCGTTCGTCCGCGTCGAGCAGGTCGCACGCCACCGTCGAGACCTCTTGCGCGCCAAAGTTCTGAACGTCCTGCGCCGCGATGGCCAACGACTCCTCATGGCGTCCGGTCAGCACCAGGTCGTAGCGCGCGGCCAACACCCGGGCGACGGCCAGACCGATTCCGCGGGTTGCTCCTGTGACAAGCGCCAGGGGCCGTGCGGGGCGACTCAAGATTGGACTCCAGGGCGGAACGCGCTCAGGCTCATGCAGGCGCAGTGTAGCAGCGAGGGCGTTGCGCTAGCGCCGCAGGAACGGCAGGACCAGCGAGAGTGCGGTCTGACGCTGGATCACGACTTCGCCCACAAACGGGAGCCCGTGGCTGACCTGCGTCGGGTCGGCGATCGTCAGCTCGAGCACGAAGCTCGTTGTACTCGGCGGGTCCTGGGCGAGGAGTTCTTGGGCGCGCTCCGTGGTCAGAAGGCTCTCGCGGATTCGCAGCACCTGGGCGGTGACGCGCCCACGGCCGCTGTGCTCGCGGAAGTGAAGCTCGACCTCGTCACCGCGCGAGATAACGTTGCGGTACTCCGCGTCGAGCGCGAGGTAGCCAACGACGCCCGTGCTGGGCACGAGCTCTGCCATCAGCTGCCCGGGCACGACCGTTTGTGTGTTGGCGACTGCGACGTGGTCGACGAGCGCGGCGCGATGGGCATGCACGGCGTGCTCGTCCTCGCGGCTGCGCACCGTGAACAGGCGCTGGCCGGTCTTGACGTGAGTGCCGGGCGCAACCAGGACCTCGGTGACCTCTCCGCTGACCGCGGACTGCACAGGGAACACGCCAGCAGCGGACTGGATCAAGCCCGGACCGGAGGCGACGACGGGGACCTCGATCTGCGATGCGACGCCGACGATGACCGCGAACACAGTGCCCAGCACGGCCAGCAATCGGAACCCGGATGGTGGCGGAAACTGCAGCACGCCGCCCACGGCATCCGGGGCGTTGTACGCCTGTACTGCCTGCGGGCGGAATCGGGCCACACTCAATCGTAGCAGCCCGCGCTCTTCGATGTTGGGCACGCCGCGCGGCCGCGTTCGCTTGACCGAAACGACGCGTGGCGACTAGTCTCGTCGACCGAGGGCGCCGACCGTTGTCCAAACCGAGCGTCCCGTTCGTGCAGCAGATGGAGGCCGTCGAGTGCGGGGCCGCATCGCTGACCATGGTGCTCGCGGCGTTTGGGCATCACGCGCCGCTGTCGGAGGTGCGCTCGGCGTGCGGGGTCAGTCGAGACGGCGTGAGCGCCAAGGCGATCGTCAAGGCGGCGCGGCGCTACGGGCTGCGCCCCAAGGCGAAGCGGCTCGAACCGGCGGACCTCGTGCCCCTGCGCGGCCCTGCAATCCTGCACTGGGAGATGAACCACTTCGTCGTCTTTGTGCGGTCCGACGGCGATTCGATCTGGATCAACGACCCTGCGATCGGCCCTCGGAAGGTTGC
>Ga0316189_10004047_pt1 | contig 14153 bp, 15 predicted proteins | sample LowCovwburrow_MG_FD_204930 | JGI IMG/M metagenome (GOLD analysis project Ga0316189, IMG submission 204930) | Coastal sediment microbial communities from Maine, United States - Lowes Cove worm burrow | ecosystem: Environmental > Aquatic > Marine > Coastal > Sediment | place: USA: Maine...
AAGTTGGTGGATCCCTCAGGAGGCGAACGCCCGGCACGGAAGCCGGGCCGGATCGGCCCCACAGGGATGTGTACCGACGAAGAAGTTGGTGGATCCCTCAGGAGGCGAACGCCCGGCACGGGTGAGCCAGAACCGGCAGCCATCCAGTGAATGGCCGCCCCGGCGAACGGCCGGATCGGCCCCACAGGGATGTGTACCGACGAAGAAGTTGGTGGATCCCTCAGGAGGCGAATGCCCGGCACGGGTGAGCCGGAACCGGCAGCCATCCAGTGAATGGCTGCCCCGGCGAACGGCCGGATCGGCCCTACAGGGAAGTATGCCTTCCAACTCATTTCGGTAACGCCAGGAACAGGAGGTCATCATGAACCAGGTCCGTGTTCAGACTGAACCCATCGACATCCAGGCGATCCAGGATCGGCTGCGTGCCAACAATCCTGCCGTTGGCGCCCTGGTCAGCTTCATCGGCCTGATGCGGGATATGAACGAAGGAGATCGGGTTCTCGCCATGACCCTGGAACACTACCCGGGGATGACGGAGAAGGCCCTGCAGGCCATTGTGTACGAGGCGGAACAGCGCTGGGATTTGCAGGGCGTCCGGGTGGTTCATCGGGTCGGAGAGCTTCTGCCGCTGGATCCCATCGTTGCCGTAGTAGTTGCCAGCGCCCATCGCGGTGAGGCCTTCAGGGCCTGCGAATTCGTGATCGATTATCTTAAGACCCGGGCCCCCTTCTGGAAGAAAGAGAAGACCGCGGGCGGGGAGCGCTGGGTCGATGCTCGCCACGGCGATTCGGAAGCCGGAAGTCGTTGGGGGAAATAGTAGTGGGCAGCGGCAGTCGCATTGCTTTCAAACCGTTCTTTTCCTGCGCTGGATCAGTGATTTCTAATATGCTTCTGGATAGGCTGGAATAGAATCAGACGCTGGCTAGGGGTGTACGGATGGGGGTTGCCTCCATCAACAACAGGCATTTTCTCATGCGCCGGCTGCATTCCCTGTTCGGGTTGCTGCCGGTGGGGGGGTTTTTACTCTTCCATCTGTGGGAGAATTCCCAGTCACGGTTTGGGGCAGAACATTACAATACCCAGGTCGTGGCCTGGTTGCAGGGTCTCAATTATCTGCATTTTCTGGAAATATTTTTGATCGGCCTGCCCCTTCTGTGGCACGCCCTGTACGGATTGGTGATTATAAACGGTGGCCGGGCGGAACCGCTTCGTTATCCTTATCTGCACAACCGACTCTATCTACTGCAGCGGATCTCCGGACTGGGCATTCTGCTGTTTCTGCTGATTCACGTTGGAGGTACCCGGGTCTGGGGAGTCTGGGAGCCTTCGATCAAAGCGGATATGTTCGGACATATCCAGTCGCTATTATCCGATCCCCTTATCCTTGCTGTTTATCTGGCGGGTCTTCTCCTGGCTGTATTTCACCTCTGCTACGGTATCTGGAGCTTGGCCGTCAGTTGGGGTATCACCACTACCCCGAAGGCCCAGGACCTGATGTTCAAGGCAGTCATGGTGTTGGCATTGCTGTTGGCGGTTGAGGGTATCCATGGCATCCGGGGGTTCCTACTGTGAGCGAGCGTCGTCCCCGGGTAATCGTGGTTGGCGGCGGCCTGGGGGGGCTCTGGGCCAGCCTGAAGATCGCTGAGGCAGGTTTCTCCGTCCAGCTGTTCTCCCTGTTTGAGGTAAAACGCTCCCATTCGGTCTGCGCCCAGGGGGGGATAAATGCCAGTCTCGACACCAAAGGGCAAAGGGACTCCATCTGGCAGCACATGGTGGACACCATCAAGGGGGGGTCTTACCTGGCCAATCAGCCCCCGATCAAGTCCCTCTGTGAGGAAGCCCCCGGGCTGATCCGCACCTTTGAGCGCATGGGGGTTACCTTCTCCCGCACCCCCGAGGGCATTATGGATCTTCGTCTGTTCGGTGGGGTAAAGAACAAACGCACGGTGTTTGCCGGTGCCAGCACGGGGCAGCAACTGCTCTACAGTGTGGATGAGCAGGTGCGCCGTCTGGAGGCGAAGGGAGTGGTTCAAAAACAGGAGTGGTGGGAGTTTCTCTCTATCGTAAGGGGTGGGGATGGCACCTGCCGAGGGATCGTGGCAATGGATCTGAAGGGCCTGGAGGTAAAGGAGTTCCGGGCCGATGCAGTGGTCCTGGCAAGTGGCGGATTGGGGCAGATCTACGCGCCCAAGACCACCAATTCCACCAATTCCACAGGGGCGGCGGCCAGCCGGGTCTATCAACAAGGGGCCTTGTTCGCCAATGCCGAATTTTTTCAGTTCCATCCCACTGCCATGCTGGGTGACGACAAGACCCGCCTGATGAGCGAGGCTGCCCGAGGAGAAGGGGGGCGTATCTGGGTCCCGAAGACAGCCGGTGATCAGCGTAGGCCGAAAGAGATCCCGGAACAGGAGCGTTTCTATTTCCTGGAAGAGTGGTATCCGGCATATGGTAATACCGTGGCGCGGGACGTTGCCTCCCGGGCCATCTGGAAGGCGGTCAGGGACTTGGGGCTGGGAGTTGGCGGCGAGGACAAGGTATATCTGGATCTGACGCATCTGGATCCAGAGTTTGTCGATACCCGGCTCCATGCCATATTGAATATCTATCGTAAATTTCACGGCAGCGACCCGATCACCGAGCCGATGGAGATCTTCCCTGCCGCCCACTATGCCATGGGGGGGCTTTGGGTCGATTTTGAAAAGAATCCTGCCACCGGTGGCCTTCGCTGTGCCAGCCCGCGAAACCATGCTACCAATATCCCCGGCCTCTATGCCTGCGGCGAATGCGACTACGGGTATCATGGTGCCAACCGGCTGGGGGCCAATTCGCTGCTTTCGGCCTCTTTTTCCGGGAGGGCGGCCGGTGAAGCGGTGGTCTCCTACCTGCGAGGGCTGGAACAGGGGGCGGATACCGTCGCTAATTCCATTTTTTCAAGCGAGGTCAAGCGTCAGCAAGAGACCAACCGTTCTTTGTTGCAGGCTGAGGGCAGCGAGAATCCCTACCATCTGCACCGTGCCCTCGGCGAGCTGATGACGACCAAGGTAGGGGTGGTCCGCGAAAACAGGGAATTGGATGCTGCCTTCGGGGAACTGCAGGAACTGGAAGCGCGCAGTGGGTGCATCGGTCTGGGTGAGTCGTCGAACTGGGCCAATCAGACCCTGGTCTATGCCCGTCAGGTACAGGACATGATTCGCCTGGCCCAGGTGGTTACCCGCAGCGCTCGAGAGCGGGACGAGTGCCGGGGGGCGCACTTCAAGCCGGAATTCGAGTTGCAGATACCGGCAGACAAGTTTCCCGGTGATCCCGAGTTCGAGGCCTACCGCGAGGACTGGAAGCATCGGAACGAACGCTGGTTGAAGACTACGCTGGCGGAGCACCAGCCAGGCGGACCGAAGATCAGCTTTGAGACGGTGGATACCTCAGTGCTGCCGCCGGAAGAGCCGAGGGATTACCGATGAGCGGCCGAGCGCAGGTTAGGGCGTAGTCATGGCTGACCAGATTCATTTTCGCATTCGCCGCCAGGACAGACCGGATACCAGACCCTACTGGCAGGACTTCGGGATTCCAGACCAGACGGGGCACAAAGTGGTCTCGGCTCTGATGGTGATAAGGGAGAACCCGGTTACCCTTGACGGCGAACGGGTCGACCCGGTGGCCTGGGAGTACAATTGTATGGAGGAGGTATGTGGGGCCTGTTCCATGATGATCAACGGGGTCCCGCGCCAGGCGTGCTCGGCGCTGGTGGATGAACTGACTCAGCCCATCGTGCTGGAGCCCCTGGACAAGTTCCCTGTGGTCCGGGATCTGATGGTGGACAGGACGGCTATCTTCAGCAGTTTGAAAAAGTTCAAGGCCTGGATCGAGATAGATGGGGCCTGGGACATCCATCAGGGGGCGCCCCGCATGTCGCCCCAGACCTGGCGGGAGAGCTATCTCTACAGCCAGTGCATGAGCTGCGGGTGTTGCCTGGCCTCCTGCCCCCAGTATGGCCCCCACACCGATTTCGTGGGGCCGGCGCCTCTGGCCCAGGTGCGACTGATGAATACCCATCCTACCGGTCGCTACAATCGGGAGGAGCGGCTGCATGCGATCATGGCGGAGGGCGGGTTGTCGGAATGCGGTAATGCCCAGAACTGTGTCCGGGTCTGCCCAAAGGGAATTCCTCTCACAACTGCCATTGGCGAACTTGGACGCGAGGTGACGGGTCAGCTCCTGCGCGACCTGTTTGGCAAATCCTGATCGGGTTTCGTAATCCGCGCAGTCGCAGGCAGGAGGGATAACCTGTTAGCTTTGTGGGGCGTTCAGTCACGGGCGCGGTTGAATGACCCGGCCCCACCATTGAAGTGTCTGCCCTGATCGCTGGGGGGGCGGATTTCCGTTTTTGCCAATCGCTGCTCGAAGAGCCCAAAATCCCGGGCCGGGGCCTCGCACTGGATTCCCTGGCAGATATAGGCCAGACAGCCCTTATCTTCTGGTTTGCGAACTGCAAGCAGGCCGGGCAGCCCGGTCTCAGAGTTCGGAATTGCGACTACCAGGCGTCGGGGGGCGAAGTAGCGGTTGGCTCGAGTCTGCCATTGTCGCAGTTCGGGCCCTTCCCCGCGGATGACAATGGTCTCGGTGGCGTAGAGCTGCTCTTCCAGGGCCTCGAGCAGGGTGCAATGGGCATGAGGTATCTGCTTTACGTGGTCCCAGGCCGATTTCAGCGTCCTCTCGGCTGCTATGTCATAGGAGCTATCTCCCAACAGACGGCCCAGGCGAGCCAGGGCGAAGGCGGCCACCCCGTTGCCCGCCGGGGTGGAGTCGTCACTGAACGGCTTTGGGCGGTGGATCAGTTTTTCGTGATCGTCGGCGGTGAAATAGAAACCACCCCGCTCCTGGTCCTGGAAGTGGTTCAGCAACACAGTGCCAAGCTCGAGCGCCAACTCCAGATCTTCCTTTCTCCATCGGGCCTGCAACATTTCCAGCAGGGCGTCGATCAGATAGGCGTAGTCGTCCAGATAGGCGTTGAGGTGGGACTGGCCGTCCTTGTGGGTCGCCAGCAGGCGGCCGCTACGCCACAGCTCGCTGCGGATAAAGGTCAGGGCCTGTTCAGCGGATTCAATGAAATCGAGACGATTGAGGAGGCGACCGCTACGGGCCATCCCTTTGATCATCAGCGCGTTCCAGGAGCTGAGAATCTTTTCGTCCCGCCCAGGTCTGACCCGCGAGCTGCGGGCGAGAAACAGCTTTTGACGGCCGCTCTGCAGCAGTGCTCTGGCCTGCTCCGCGCTGCTGTCGAAAGCCTGGTTCAGTTCGGCGACCGAGGCAACGTTGTGCAGGTGCCAGCGCCCCTCGAAATTGGCCTCCCGATCGAGCCCATAATAGCGGGCCAGGTGCCGATACTCTTCTGCGGCGAGCAGTTGCCTGACCTGCTCCGGCGACCACAGATAGAAGAGTCCTTCCTCTCCTTCACTGTCCGCATCAAGGCTAGAGTAGTAGCCACCCCGGGGTGACTGCATCTCCCGTATTACCCACTCTGCGGTCTGTTCCGAGGTCTGTCGGAAAAGGGGCTTTCCGGTTGCCTGCCAGAGGTCGGTGTAGAGTGTCAGCAAGGGGCCGTTGTCGTATAGCATCTTTTCGAAGTGGGGGATCATCCACTGATCGTCGACCGAATAACGACAGAAACCTCCCCCCAACTGGTCGTTGATGCCCCCCAGGGCCATCCGCGTAAGGGTATGATCCACCACATAAAGGGCGCGCGGGTCCGCATCGCTGCCGATACCCGTTGCAGCCCAGTGGCGAAGCATGCGATTGAGGCTCGAGGGATGAGGAAACTTCGGTGCCTGGCCGAAGCCGCCGTGGGTCTCATCAAAGCTGCGGCCAAGCTGCTGACGCGCGAGTTCCAGGGGGGCAGCATCCAGTCTGATCCTGCCCGTGTCTGGGTCCGGATTCAGCTGATCGAGGGCATTGCGAAGGGCCAGGTTCTGCTCCCGAATCTCCGCCTTTTGCTCACGGTAGGCAGCCGCAATTTGGCGCAAAAGGTCCTTGAACCCGGGCAGTCCATGACGCGGTTGTTCTGGAAAATAGGTGCCGGCGAAAAACGGGTTCTGATCATCGGGGGTGAGAAACACCGTCAGCGGCCAGCCCCCGGGCCGCTGTGCCAGCAGCTGATGGGCGGACTGATAGATTTTGTCCAGGTCGGGGCGTTCCTCCCGGTCTACCTTAATATTGACGAACAGCTCGTTCATCAAGGCGGCGGTCTGCTCGTCGTCGAAGGATTCATGGGCCATAACATGGCACCAGTGGCAGGCGGAATAACCGATCGAGAGGAGAATTGGTTTCTGTTGATTCCGCGCCAGTGCTAGGGCCTCTTCGCCCCACTGATGCCATTCAACGGGGTTGTCCGCGTGCTGTAGCAGATAGGGACTGGTGGCATCGGCAAGGTGATTTCTGGGCATGATTTTGAACCAGTGTGGTAGGTTTCTCTGTGGCTTCCGCGACGCCACTGTAACAGGGGGAATGGTGTTGAAAAAACAGCTTACGGGTGGGGCTATTCGCCCTATGTTGCAACGGACGGCAGAGAATATAGAGCATATACTGATTGTCGTCGCTACCAGCGGGTTACTCTTCCACCGCCTCTGGAATCTTTAATCGACTCAGGACACTATAGCCCCATGAATCTTGCCCCTCTCCGCCTGAAAAAGGACCAAGACCGCCGGTTGCGCTTCGGGCACTGCTGGGTCTACAGCAACGAGGTGAATACGCAGCTTACCCCGTTGCAGGGACTCGAAGCAGGCCAGCCGGTGGAATTTCTCAGTCATCAGGGAAGATGGCTCGGTTCCGGCTATGTCAACCCCCATACCCTGATATGCGGTCGACTGGTCAGCCGGGATAGGGAGCACCCCCTGAGCGGATCCTTAATCGTCCATCGCCTGAAAATCGCTCTTGCATTGAGAGAGCGGCTCTATCGGCGGCCATATTATCGGTTGGTGTTTGGTGAGAGCGATGGTTTGCCCGGGCTGGTCATCGACCGCTACCGGGATGTGGTGGTGATTCAGATTACCACCGCAGGGATGGAGCGGATGCGCGAGGAGGTGATCAGGGCAGTGGACAAGGTGATCAAGCCTGTCTGTATCATCCTGAGGAGCGATACCGAGGTAAGAAAGACAGAGGGTCTGGAATCCAGTGTGGAGGTGGTGACAGGAGAGTTGCCCGAAGCCCTGGATGTTGAAGAGGGCAGCCTGCGCTTTCGGGTGCCGGCGATCAGTGGGCAGAAAACCGGTTGGTACTTCGATCAGGCCTTCAACCGGGCGCGCCTGGGTCGTTACCTGCCGGCCGCCCGGGTCCTTGATGTCTGCAGTTACTATGGCGGCTGGGCTGTGCAGGCGGCGACCCAAGGCGCGGATCAGGTCCTTTGTGTCGATATGTCACATCCGGCCTTGGAAGGGGTGCAGGCAAACGCCAGTCTGAATGGGGTGGGGGCGCGCATTTCCACCCTGCGGGGAGATGCATTCGATGTATTGAAAGCGTTGTGCGCAGAACGGGAAAGGTTCGATATAGTGATGCTGGATCCCCCTGCCTTTATCAAGCGGCGTAAGGATATCAGGGAAGGGACGCTGGCTTATCGTCGATTGAATGAGCTTGCGCTACGATTGTTGTCGAAGGATGGCATCTTGATAACATCGTCTTGCTCACACCACCTGTCCCGGGAAGATTTCCTGCAGGTCCTGCAGCGGGCTGCACGCCATCTGGATCGGAGTCTGCAACTGCTGGAGCAGGGGGCCCAGTCACCCGATCATCCCATCCATCCAGCGATTGCTGAAACAGCCTACCTCAAGGCCTTCTACCTGCGAGCGCTTCCGGTATTTTGATCCGCGTCCCAGTGAGAAAAAATGAGGCGGCGAGAGCGGCCGGATTCCGATAGCGGAATCCGGCGGATCACTGGATTTAGATGGCGAGGTTTAGGATTTCCTGCCGGATCCTGGACTTGTGCGGCTCAGGCAGTTTGTTCCAGGCTTCGGCAATATTTCTGGCATCCGGAGGCAAGGTGGCCGCTGATTCGTCGCCGAACATCAGCCAGGCTGGATTGACGTCCAGTACCATGGCAATCCGGTCAATCTTTCTGGGTCGCAGGCTTTTCCCGTTCTCGATTTTCTGAATGACGGCTTGATTTGTTCCTGCCTGTGCCGCCAGTTGCTCTTGGGTCCAGCCCTTTTCCAGCCGCTTATAGCGCATGCGCTGGCCGAGTGTCCCGAGGTTTTGGGGATTCATCATCGTCATGCAAACCAACCTGTATATCCGTGTTGTAACTTTTTCGTGTTGTTTCTAACGGCAGTTGATCAGGATCCTTGAATTTTTTTCCGTTCCTGATCGCCTCACGGGTTTTGGGTGAGGTGTCGTTTCGACCCTTGGGTCGGCGAAAACAACAACGCGAGTCTGGGCCAGGCCCGGACCAGACCCTATTTGACACGCAGACAGGGTGAAAGAAAAGAGGAACTTTAAGATTTTTTAGAACAGTTCCACAACAAAAGGCTTCCTGCCGTAACCGTGTACCTTATCGTGGGCCCGAATCGTGACTGAGCGGGTGCCACTAGCCACCCCCACCCCAGAGAGCGAGCGGGTAAACGGCTGCTCATCTACATGGGGATGGTAGAGTACGCGCTCCGCCAACACCTGGCCGTCTGGGTTAACTACCTGCCAGCCATCTGCGTAATGTTCCCAGCCGGTATCCGCGTGCCTGAGGGTCACCTCGAAGCGGTACACTCCCGGGGCGGTCGACAGTGCCCGGGCTTCGACAATCTCTACCTCTCCGGCAGCGACCACGGCGGACAGGCAAAGCAAGATCAGAACTGATACGGTCGATTTCATCGTACTCTCCGTTTGGACAGCCCGGATACAGGGCAGCTTCAGCCTGTTAAGATAACGCGTCATGCTTACCTATCCAAACCTAGACCCTGTTGCCGTCTCTATCGGACCAATTGCCGTCCACTGGTATGGAATTATGTACCTGGTCGGTTTTGTCGGCGGCTGGTGGCTGGCGCGGATACGGGCAGCACGAGCGGGGTCGGGCTGGACGCCGCAGCAGATAGATGACCTGCTGTTCTACATTGTCCTCGGCGTGGTGTTGGGTGGCCGGCTCGGCTACGTGTTGTTCTACGGCTTTTCCGGTCTGCTGGCCAATCCCCTCTCCCTGTTTCGGATCTGGGAGGGTGGCATGTCTTTTCACGGCGGGCTGATCGGGGTGCTGCTGGCGATGTGGCTGTTTGGCCGGCGTTATGGTCGACGATTCTTCGAGCTGACTGATTTTATCGCGCCGCTGATTCCCGTTGGCCTCGGTGCCGGTCGTATCGGAAATTTCATCAATGGCGAACTCTGGGGGGCACCTGGCGCCGTCGCCTGGGCGATGCGCGTACCCTGTGAAGGTTTCAGCGAACTCTGTCGGGAAAAGCTTTTGCTGCCGGCGGGTACCGAGTACACGCCAGGGCTGCACCCGACTCAACTGTACGAGGCTGGGTTGGAAGGGATTGCCCTGTTTCTCATCCTATGGGTCTTTTCCGACAAACCCAGGCCGGTTATGGCGGTCTCCGGCCTGTTCCTGATCAGTTACGGTCTGTTTCGCTTTGCGGTAGAGTTCGTCCGTATGCCGGATGCCCATATCGGACATCTGGCTTTTGGCTGGTTGACCATGGGGCAGTTGCTGACGGTACCCATGCTGCTGGGAGGGGTGATACTGATGGGACTTGCTTATCGCAACAGACAGATTGTGGGTTGAATAGTGCACCAATATCTTGAACTCATGCGTCACGTGCGCGATACCGGTATGCGCAGGGAGGATAGGACCGGAACCGGTACCCGCAGCGTGTTCGGTTATCAGATGCGGTTTGATCTGGCCAAGGGCTTCCCGTTGATCACCACCAAGAAACTGCATCTGCGCTCAATTATTCATGAACTGCTGTGGTTTCTCAAAGGCGATACCAATGTCAGGTATCTGCGCGAGCACGGGGTCAGTATCTGGGACGAGTGGGCCGATCAAGCGGGTGATCTGGGCCCGGTGTACGGTTATCAATGGCGATCCTGGCCGGCATCGGATGGCCGCAGTATCGATCAGATCAGTGAGTTGCTGGCGCAGATTCGGGACAATCCGGACTCCCGGCGCCTGCTTGTGAGTGCCTGGAACCCGGCGGATTTGGATCGGATGGCGCTGCCACCCTGCCACTGCCTATTCCAGTTCTATGTCGCCGACGGGCGGCTATCCTGTCAGCTTTATCAGCGCAGCGCAGACATCTTCCTCGGTGTTCCGTTCAATATTGCCTCCTACGCCCTGTTGACCATGATGATTGCCCAGGTGAGCGATTTGAGCCCGGGGGAATTCGTACATACCTTTGGCGATGCCCACCTCTACGCCAATCACCTGGAGCAGGTTGAGACCCAGCTTCAGCGCGAACCCTACCCACTGCCGAGAATGAAACTCAATCCGGATGTTCACTCCCTGTTCGACTTCCGCTTTACGGATTTCGAGCTAGCGGGCTATCAGGCACATCCTCATATCAAGGCCCCGGTGGCGGTTTGATAAAGGATTGGAGGCATTTTAATTACCTTGCAAAAGCGCGTCCTTCGCTACCTCCGGGGTTGGATTTCGCTGCGGCCCTTGCTGGTATCCTTGCTGCTGTTGAATGGTTGCGCCTTCAACACCTATAGGGCGGCGGATACCGTGATCGCCGATGCCCATGGCGGGGGCAGCGCACTGGCTATCAGTCCTGACTCGGGACAATTGGCTTCGGCCGGCTGGGGCGGTGATATCAGGGTCTGGCGGTTGCCCGATGGGGCGGCACAAACTCTCTGGCAGGCTCACCATGGAGAAGTTGTGGCTCTGTCGTTCCTGTCAGATCGGCGATTGTTGAGTGCCGGCTTCGACGGTAACCTGGTGGAATGGTCGTTGCGGGGACGGAAGATCAGAAGCTTCCAGGCGGATTCCGGGGTGACCGCGTTGGATGTCGACACCACCGGTAAGCAGGCAGTTACCGGTCATCGTGACGGCAGTGTCCGATTGTGGAGACTACCGGAACTCTCGGCCGGCGAGATTCTGGGCAGTCATGAAGGTGCGGTTCGTGCCGTTGCCATAGCACCCTCAGGCGATCTGCTGGCATCCAGCGCTCGCGACGGAAAGGTAAGGCTTTGGCGGCTGGATGGCGCCTTTACAACGCTGCCAGACCCCGGATCTGACGCCCGAACCCTGCAGTTCGCTCCCGATGGGCGCCACCTTTATGGTGCCGGCTGGTTTGATCTGTTTCGCTGGAATCTTGCCCAGCGATCCCTCGTTACACTCGATACTGATCACCACGGAATAATCAACAGTATTCTATTTGATCCCTCAGGCAGTTACCTGGCCAGTATAAGTCGTCAGACCGACAGTTCGGTATTGTCCCTGGATCCGGCGACCGGTAAGACCATCCAGCGGTTTCAGCGCCACAGTTTGTGTGGAGGTGTGGTGGTGATCTCCCCCGATGGTCGGACCATGGTGACAACCTCCGATGATGCGAGTGTAATGATCTGGAATCTGGCGAAAGAAAGCCTTCCTCCTTCGCAATAAGACAATAAGATTGGATGCACTCATTTTTTTCGCTCGTCGGGGAGCGGCCGAGGGCGGGGTGATGCCTCTTGTTCCATGGGGGCTGCGCCAACTATCCATTGACACGCATTAGATAAATGCTATATTAGTATTAAGTTAAATTCTTAAGGGAGTGTGCGTCATGTCGGATGCTTTGAAAATCGATTGCGCAGAATGGCGTGAACTTGCCGAGGTTTTTCCGCTGGAAATGGAAGTGATCATGGAGATGCTGATAGAGGCGGAATTCGAAGTCTGCGTTTAACCGCCCTAGGCCAGGCCCAGTGCAAAACACCCGCTTTGAGCGGGTGTTTTCTTTGCACAGCATGTAACCATGCTACCATGCCGCGGCATGGGGAATTCCACCATGATATCTATCATCGCCGCACTATCCGAGAATCGGGTTATTGGTCACCAAAATCGTCTGCCATGGCATCTTCCCGCGGATTTGCGGCATTTCAAGGGATTGACGGTAGGCAAGCCTATCGTCATGGGGCGCAGGACATGGGAGTCATTACCCGGCCTGCTGCACGATCGCCTGCATATCGTAGTCACTGCAGACCGGGCCTACCGGGCCGAGGGGTGCCTCCTGGTCCACACGGTTGATCAGGCCCTGGAGGCGGCGGCAGGTATGCCGGAGGTTATGATTGTGGGCGGGGCGACCCTTTACGCGCAGATCCTGCCCCGGGCGCAGCGCATGTACCTGACGCTGGTGCATGCGAATCTAGCCGGCGACGCTTTTTTTCCGGATTTCGATAACAGGGAATGGCGTGAGTTGGAGCGGGAGAGCCACGCGGAAGATGAAAGGAATCTCTACCCCTATACCTTCCTTACCCTGCAGCGGGAGTCGGTCTGACGGGGGTCAGAGGTCACCGTCTACTTCATCAACGTCGGCCTGCCCCGTCATCCGGCGGCGAATATGGGACCAGGAAATACCGGTCGCCAGAATGGCTCCAAGCATGAACAGCACGACGTACTGCAGGATCGTGACATCCGACAAGGAGAGCAGGTCATAATCGATCAACAGCCAGACCAGGGAGCCGAAGAACGCGATCGCCAGCAGGGTCCCTGTTGCGCCCAGGGAGCGCACCGTGGCGCGCAGATAGATGGCCCAGCCTATCACCAGTACCACGCCGGCAAACAGCAGCAGGGCGTTGAACTTGTTCGGTTCCTGCATGAACCAGTGATACCAGGAATACCCCGAAGGGTTGTAGCTGGCGAATACGAGCACCAGTGCTACTACGAATCGAATAAGAAAACTATAAAAATCAAAGCGCTTTTCGGCCATTTCTTAACTACCTCACCACTCTCCGGGGCTGAGGCAGTATAGGGCGGCGACGGAAGTTTTTCCACAGACGCGTAGTGCCCGTATTTTAACTGGGCTTCACTCCTCCGGTGGGTGTCGTGCTGCCGGGGCAGTCGATCTGAAAAGGCTTAGGTGATTTCCCTTTCCTTAGTTTCACGGCAGTGAGCTTTCCGCCCCAGAGGCAGCCGCTGTCCAGGGCCCAGGTGTTGTCGGCCTGCTGAAAGCCCAGGGTGGACCAGTGGCCAAACAGTATCCGCTCGTTGCGGCTTGCTCGATCGGGTACTGCGTACCAGGGCAGAAGGTCTTTTTGCTGCGAGCCCGGAGCCCCCTTCTCCTTGAGGGCGAGATTTCCGTCGGAATCACAGTAACGGAGGCGGGTAAAACAGTTGGTTATGAAGCGAAGTCGGTCCATGCCAATCAATTGATAGGACCACCGCTCCGGCCGGTTGCCGTACATGCCGAGGCAGAAGTCATGAAAGCGATCTCCCTGCAGGGCTGATTCCACCTCTCTGGCCCTTGCCAGGGCATATTGAGTATCCCACTGAGGTGGCAGGCCGGCGTGGATCAGGCTGAATCCCAGCTTTTCCGAGCGGTGCATCAGGGGGCAACGGCGTAACCAGTCCAGCAGTTCGTCCCTGTCCTGAGCTTCCAATATGGGGTCCAGGGTATGGTTTTTCCCCTGGTGTTTCATGTTTCCCTGCCACAGAGCCAGTAGGTGCAGATCATGGTTGCCAAGGACCGTCACAGCACGTTTGCCCAGGCCCCGGACGAACCGGAGGGTTTGCAGCGACTGAGGGCCCCGGTTGACTATATCGCCCGCGAACCAGAGTTTGTCGCAGTCGGGATCAAATTTGACCCTGTCCAGCAGTCGCCGCAGTTGGTCGTAACATCCCTGTACATCGCCGATGGCATACACCGCCATGATCCGGTTTGCTCCCTATGATTTGGACAACAGGTTTTTTAGCTCCCGGTTATGCACCCCGCCGAGCAAGAGTTGCGAGAGCATGGCACCGATCAATGCCAGAAACATATCCCACTGGGTGTCCCAGTGGTCACCCTGGGTGCCAAGGAAGGAGTCGGCGGCCTCTTCGCTTATCAAGGCCGTCCACCACTCGATCATTTCATAAAAAGCAGAGAAGGCGAGACAGATGCTGGTGACGATCAGAAACAGCCAACCCCCTGGTTTCAACGGTGACCGCCGGAGTAGGATCTCCCGGGCAAGTATTGCCGGGACAAAGCCCTGAACCAGATGTCCTACCC